>Ga0247744_1000099_pt1 | contig 18994 bp, 30 predicted proteins | sample UWRJS154409C5_FD_180946 | JGI IMG/M metagenome (GOLD analysis project Ga0247744, IMG submission 180946) | Soil microbial communities from Arlington Agricultural Research Station in Wisconsin, United States - UWRJ-S154-409C-5 | ecosystem: Environmental > Terrestrial > Soil > Agricultural land... | reverse complement strand
TGTGGGAGCCATTGCCGCCCGTGCCCGAGCCACCCGTGCCATCGGTGTCCGAGCCGCCCGCACCCGCGCAGGCCCAGACCGGAACGAACGCTAGCGCCACCAAGAAAAGCTTCCTCACGACCCTGCTCCCAAACCAAAAGTTGAGCCAAAGCTCGGTTGCCCGAGTTCTATGCAAGGTATCATTTTCCGTTCTGAACGCTAGATCCGATCAGGGGCTGCCTCCGCCCAGACCGCCTAGGCCACCCATGCCCTCGGGGACGAGATTCGCGCACGAGTCGATCGCCTCCCACGAGTAGGCATCGTCGGGATCCTGCGCCTCGCAGTTGGGCACGTGCGTGGAAATGCAAGTGAACAGGTAGTCCTCGCCCTGCGGCAGACCCACGCAGGCGCCCTGCGACTTGGTACACTGGAAGATGGCGGTGTCTCCCGTCTCACGCGTGCCCTGCGTCTTCCACGCGGCGTACGTGGGCTGGTCGGCGCAATCGCCCTCGTAGCTCGCCTCGCTCGGGCCGGTTCCGCCGGTGCTGGTCCCACCCGTAGCAGCGCCGCCCGTACTTGCGCCGCCCGTGCTCGCGCCGCCGGAACTCGCACCGCCCGTGCTCGCGGCCCCGCCGGAGTGGGCAGCCCCGCCCGTCGACACGCTGCCGCCCGAGCTCGGTCCGCCACCCGACGACGAGCTTCCGCCCGAGCTCACGTGGCCGCCCGTGGACGAGCTCCCGCCACTGCCGGTGTGCTGCCCGCCGGAGGCATTGCCGTCGCTGCTCGATCCGCCCGTGGCCGACTCATCGTGACCGCCATCGTCGCTCTGCGCTCCCGCGCACGCCGAAGCTGACAAAACAACCATGCCGAAGAACCAAGTGGAAATACGCCTCAAGCCAACGCTCCTGAATCCGAGAATACGCGGGGCCGAAGAAACCCCGAGTATAGTCATATTATCAGTTTCCAACGTTGGTGCCAGGCCACAGCCAGGTCAGCTGATCCAAAACGGTGGTCTCGACTGCGCCGAGGTAGGTGTGCCCAGCGCCCTCACCCACGACGACGCGTGCGTCGATCCCCACCGCGCCGAGCAAGCTCGCCACGCGATCTGCTCTGCTTTTGCAGCCACTCGTTCCACAGGCGAAGAGCACGCGCTCGGTGCCTTTCGCTTTCAAGCGTTCGGCGCTCGCGCGCGGCATGCCTTCACCGCCGCCCTCGATGAACAGGACCTGCCGGAACCCGCGCGCGGAGTCGGGCAGAAGCAACGCACCCATCGTGGCCCCTTGGCTGTATCCCACGTAGGTGCGGCCCGCTGCGGGCCGCGTGCCGAAACGAGCCTCGAGGGCGTCGACGGCCGCCTCGAGCTCGCGCGCCAGCGCTCGGTGGTCGCGAAAGTAGGAGCCTCGCTCCGGGTGCTGCCGATAGAGCGGTTCGCCGCGCAGGCAAGCGACGATCGACTGGCCTCCTGACAGGCCCCAGAGGTACGCGCAATGGTCCTCAGCTAGGCAGCCCGCGCCGTGAGCCGAGACGATGAGAGGGCGCTCAGCTGCGTCTGCGGGCGCCCACACCAAAAGCGGGAACGCGCCTTCGACAGGTAGCTCCTCAACGGTCGGCTCGCGGCTCGCGGGCTCTTGCCGATCTGCATTCTCTGCGACTGGCGGATGCTCCCGGTCCGTAGCCGTTCGCGGCGAGCTCTCCGCTCGGGGTGGGCTGGACGCGCCCCCGTGACAGGCCACGCACAGCGCGACGAGGGTGCTCCACGCCGGACCAGGGCGAGCGGCATGGACCATACGCTCGAGCATGACGGGCAACCGCCATTGCACAAAGCAAAGGGCCGCCGGCTTTCGCTGGCAGCCCTACGCTGGCGCGACCTCGACAGGTCGCTTACTCGCTAGCCTTCTTCTTGGCGGCCTTCTCGGGCTTGTCGCCCTCGCTGGCTTTCGCCTTCTTGGCCTTCGGTGCGGCTTCGCCGGCGTCGGCCTTGGCGGGCTTGGCAGCCGCTTTGGCCTTGGGCGCCGCCTTCTCAGCAGCTGCACCAGCCTCGGCCCGCGCAACCTTCTTGTCACGATCGACGAGCTCGATGATCGACATCGGCGCGTTGTCGCCACGGCGGTTGCCGGTCTTCATGATGCGGGTGTAACCGCCGGCGCGATCCTTGTAGCGAGCGGCCAGGTCGACGAACACCTTCTCGATCAGATCGATCTTCTCGGAGTCGTCGGCCGACTCGGTCACGACGGTGAAGCGCTGCAGGAACTTGCCGACCTGCTGCTGGGCAGCGAGGCGGCGGGCGCGATCGGCCAAGCTCAGCTTGTCCGAGGGAGTGTAAGCGATGGCACCCAGGCGACGAGCCTTGGTGATCACGCGCTCGGCAACGCGCCGGAGTTCCTTGGCCTTGGCGTCGGTCGTCTCGATGCGCTCGTGAGCGATCAAGTTGGCGGTGAGGGCCCGCAGCATCGCGCGGCGGTGGCTGGAGTTCCTCCCGAACTGGCGTCCAGATTTGTTGTGTCGCATCTTCTTGGATCCTGCTTGAGATCAGAGGGGTGAGAGGTTCAGCCGCCGGCCTGTTGGGCCTTCCAGCGCTCCACCATCACCGGCCAGTTCTCGAACTTCATGCCGAGCGAGAGACCCATGGTGCCGAGGATCTCCTTGATCTCTTTGAGCGATTTACGCCCGAAGTTCTTGGTCTTGAGCATGTCCTGCTCGGTGCGCTGCACGAGCTCGCCAATCAGCTGAATGTTGGCGTTCTGCAGGCAGTTGGCCGAGCGGACCGAGAGCTCGAGCTCGTCGACCGAGCGGAAGAGGTTCTCGTTCAGCGGCATGTCGTCGCCGCCGGGTGGCAGATACGCCGTGTCTTCGGTTTCCTCGAAGTTGATCCAGATGCTGAGCTGCTCCTTCAGGATCTTGGCCGCGAAAGCGACTGCATCCGTCGGGCGCACGGCGCCGTTGGTGAACACTTCGAGCACCAGCTTGTCGTAGTCCGTCTGCTGGCCGACGCGCGCGTTCTGCACGGTGTAGTTGACCTTGCGGATGGGCGAGAACAGGGCGTCGATGGGGACGGTGCCGATGGGCATCGTCGGGCTCTTGTTGCGCTCGGCCGGCACGTAGCCACGGCCAACGCCGACGCTGAGCTCCATGGCGAGCGGGCCCTTCTTGTCGAGGCTCGCGACCACGTGGTTCGGATTCAAGACGGAGAGGCCATCCACCAGCTTGATGTCACCAGCGGTGACGAGGCCGGGGCCTTCCTTCTCCAGACGCACGGTGTACGTGCGGGGCGACTCGGCGCGGAACACCACCTCTTTGAGGTTCAGGATGATGTCCGTGACGTCTTCGACCACGTCCGGGATGGTGGTGAACTCGTGCAGAGCGCCGTCCATGCGCACGGCGGTGATCGCGGCGCCCTGGAGCGAAGCGAGCAGCACGCGACGAAGCGAGTTACCGATGGTGACCCCGAACCCACGCTCGAGCGGCTCGCAGGTGAAGCGGCCGTAGAACTCGGTCGAGCTCTCGAGGTCGAGCTGAATTGCCTTGGGCCGGATGAGATCGCGCCAGTTGCGGCTAACCATTTGGGTGACCATGTTCGTTCCTTTGCTCGGCCTCTCGGCCCTGGGTGGGGTTCTGCGCGACCGTCCCGAGCGTCAGGGGAACCAGCTCCCACTTTTCGCTCCGCGGTCTGCCCGCAGCGGGCGCCCCCGCGGGCGCCCGAATGACGTTGGATGTCTTTTGCCGTTACCAACACCGGCTCACTCCGCGTAGGGCGACATCGCCTCCGCCGCGGAGCGGACGAATTACCTGGAGTAGTACTCGACCACGTACTGCTCACGAACGCTGGGCTCGTTGAGCTCGTCGCGCAGCGGCATCGACTTGATCGTGCCCACGAAGTTGGCGCGGTCGACTTCGACCCAGCCGGGCGTCGGCCGGGCTTCGGCGGACTTGAGTGCTGCTGCCACGTAGGCCACTTCGCGACTCTCGCCACGCACCTCGACCTTGTCGCCGGGGGACACGCGGTAGCTCGGGATGTCGACGCGCTTGCCGTTGATCAGGATGTGACCATGCCTGGCGAGCTGGCGCCCCTGGCGGCGGCTGACGGCGAAGCCGAGGCGATAGACCACGTTGTCCAGACGACGCTCGATGAGGCCGAGCATCTCTTCGCCCGTCGGGCCCTTCAGATGGCTGGCGTGCGTGTAGTACGCGGCAAACTGGCGCTCGAGCAGGCCGTAGATGCGGCGCATCTTCTGCTTCTCACGCAGGCGGAGGCCATACTCGCTCAGCTTGATGCGACCTTGCCCGTGCTGGCCTGGCGGATAGGGGCGCCGCGTGACGGCGCACTTCTCGGTGAAGCAACGCTCCCCCTTCAGGTAGAGCTTGCCACCCTCGCGGCGGCAGAGCTTGCAAACAGGTCCAAGATAACGTGCCATGTCTTTGGTCTTCTCTCGTCTCTAGGGGCGTTCTCGGATCAAACGCGGCGGCGCTTGGGAGCCCGGCAGCCGTTGTGCGGAATGGGAGTGACGTCGCGGATGAGGCTGACGCGCAGACCCACCTGCTGCAGAGCGCGCAGTGCGCTCTCGCGGCCCGAGCCGGGGCCCTTCACGAACACGGCCACCGTGCGCATGCCCTGGTCCATCGCCTTGCGACCAGCGTCCTCACAGGCGAGCTGTGCGGCGAACGGCGTCGACTTGCGCGAGCCCTTGAAACCACGAGCACCGGCGCTGGCCCAGGAGATCGCGTTCCCCTGGATGTCGGTGAACGTGACGATGGTGTTGTTGAACGTCGATTGCACGTGGCAGATGCCGTTGTGGACGTTCTTCTTGACCGCCTTGCGGACGACTCGCTTCTTCGCTGTAGCCATGTCTTCTTCCGGATGAACTCAGTGAAACTTACTTGCGCGTCGAGCCGCGGCGCGGGCCCTTGCGGGTGCGTGCGTTGGTGTGCGTGCGCTGCCCGTTGACCGGCAGCCCCTTGCGATGACGCAGGCCGCGGTAGCAACCGAGGTCCATCAGACGCTTGATGTTCTGCTGCACGTCACGACGTGCATCGCCTTCCACGCGATAGCCCGCTTCGATGGCGTCGCGCAGGGCCTTGACGTCCGCGTCGGTCAGGTCGTCGGTGATCTTGTTCTCGGGCAGGCCGGCGTCAGCGCAAATCTTCTTCGCGGTCGCGGGACCAATGCCGTAGATGTACGGAAGGGCGTAGGCGAGGGCCTTGCGCCGCGGCAAATCGACTCCAGAAATACGTGCCATGTTTCAGTGATCTCCTTGACGACTCAGCCTTGCCGCTGCTTGTGGCGCGGGTTCTCGCAGATCACACGCACCACACCTTGGCGGCGGATCACCTTGCACTTGTCGCAAATCTTCTTGACGCTCGGTCGGACCTTCATGGCGCTACTTCCTGGAAAACGGGGCCTGAGATAACTCGGCCTGAATAACTGGGCTGGCTGGACTTCTACTGATTGGCTCGCTGGGTGATGCGGCCCCGATGGGGGTCATTGGGAGAGGTGCGGAGGAGGACTTGGTCGCCGACGACGAGACGGCTGATGACATGCCTGAGAGTGCTGGAGAGACTGGCCACCACGCTGCGGCCACCTTTGAGCTCGACTCGGTACAGTGCTTTGGGAAGCACCTCCGTGACCGTGCCCATCTCTTCTTCATTCACTCGTTTTCGTCGTCCTTCTGCTCGTTTGGCCTCTCTCTTTTCTTCTTCTACTTGAGCCGAGACTCTAGGCGTTGATTGCCTGGAGCAATCGCTCGGTCACTTGCTCGGCTGGTCCGACGCCATCGACCCGGCGGAGCAGATTTCGCGCCGCGTAGTAGGGGAGTAGCGCCGCGGTCATCGCGTCGTACTGATTCAGCCGAGCGATCACCGTTTCCTCCCGGTCGTCGGCTCGATGCTCGAGGTCGGCGTCCGGGGGGGGTGGGTTATACTTCAGGTGATAGATGTGTCCAGTCCGTTTGTCCGTGCGGCGCAGGGTCGCCCGCTCGACCAAAAGCTCTCGCGGAACATCGATTTGGACCACATGGTCGAGCTCGTGCCCGTGAGCCGCGAGCACCCGATTCAGGGCCTCCGCCTGCGGCACCGTGCGCGGAAATCCGTCCAGGATGAAACCGTTCAGCGCATCGGCCAGGCCCAGGCGCTCATCCACGAGCCCGATGACCGTCTCGTCTGGAACGAGCTGGCCGGCGTTCATGTAGCGCTCGGCCTCTTTGCCGAGCGCCGTGCCGTCTCGGCGGGCGGCGCGGAGCATGTCGCCGGTCGAGACCTGCGGTACCGAAAACCGGGTGCGCAAGATGGCGGCCTGGGTGCCCTTGCCACTGGCCGGGGGACCAACCAGGACGAGCCGCATCTGCGCGGGCGTGGACTGGCCAGTGGCCGCCATCAGACCGAGCGCCTTCCGCTGAGCCGACTGGTCCGGGGACCCGTCACGCCTTCGTAGCTCTGGGAGATGAGGTGGGTCTCGATCTGGGTCACCGTCTCGAGTGCAACGCCAACGACGATCATCAGGCTCGTGCCACCGAACTGGAACGGCACGCGCAAGCTCTGAGCGATCAGGGCGGGCACCACGCAGATGAACGCGATGTAGAGCGCTCCACCGACCGTCAACCGGCCGACGATGCCATCGAGGTACTCCGCAGTCTGGCGACCCGGACGGATGCCCGGAATGTTCGCCTGCTGCTTCTTCAGGTTCTCGGCCACGTCCACGGGCTGGAAGGTGACGCTCGTGTAGAAGAAGCAGAAGAAGACGACGAGAGCGGCGAAGAAGAAGTGAAAGACCCAGTCACCACGGTTCAGGATGCCACTGAAGAACTGCATCCCCGGGATGTTCATGGTGGCCATGGTGGCCGGTAGCACGAGCAAGGACGAGGCGAAGATCGGCGGGATCATGCTCGCCATGTTCACCTTGAGCGGCAAGAACGCCGTCTCGCCGCCGTAGATGCGACGTGTGCCTTGGCGCCGGGCGTACTGAATCGGAATCCGGCGTTGCGCCTTCTCGAAGAAGACGACCATGGCGATGCTGGCCAGCAGCACGAGCGACAGCAGGGCCACGGGCAATGGCTCGATCTCGCCCGCCGTGGTGGCCCAATACTGGGCAACCCCCGTCGGGATGCCGCTCACGATGCTGGCAAAGATGATGAGCGAGGTGCCGTTGCCGATGCCGCGATCCGTCGCCTGCTCGCCCAGCCACATGATGAGCGAGGTGCCGGTCGTCAGCGTGAGGACCGTCAGCATGCGGAAGCCCCAGCCCGGATCGGCAACGAGGTCGCCCTGACCGGACAGGCTCTGGCCCTCGAGGGCGGTCGCCATGAAGAACGACTGGGCGACGCTGAGCACCACGGCGCCGTAGCGCGTGTACTGCTCGAGCTTGCGGCGACCCGCTTCGCCTTCCTTGCGCATCTCCTCGACGTTCTTCGAGATGAGGCCGAGCAGCTGCATGATGATGCTGGCCGAGATGTACGGCATGATGCCGAGGGCGAAGATCGAGAGGTTCTCGAGCGCGCCGCCGGAAAACATATTGAGCAGGCCGAGCAAGCCGCCTTGCTGGGCGATGATGCTCTTCATCACGCTGCGGTCGACACCCGGCAGCGTGATGAACACGCCAATGCGATAGATCGCCACCACGACCAGCGTGAAGGCGATCCGCCGCCTGAGCTCGGGTACCTTACCGATGTTGGAGAAGCCTTCGAACAGCGCCATCGTCTCCGGATCCCAACCTTGCTCGAGCTAGTGGTTGAAGCGTGGATTAGGACTCTGCGGCGTCCGAGCTAGCAGCGCCGTCACCCAGAACGACGGCCTTGCCGCCAGCCTGCTCGATCTTCTGCACAGCGCTCGCGCTGAACTTGTAGGCCACGACGGTGAGCTTCTTGGTGAGCTCGCCTTCGCCCAAGATCTTGATGCGCACATCGCGGTCCTGCACCAGCCGGGCGCCGCGCAGAGCTGCCTCATCGACGGTCGAACCCGCAGCGAAGCGCTCGAGATCGGCCACGTTGAGCGAGACGGTGTTTGCAGGATCCGGCACGCGGAAGCCGCGCTTGGGCAAACGACGCTGCAGGGGGGTCTGGCCACCCTGGAAGTGCAGCTTGCCGATGTTGCCACCGTGACGGGCCTTCTGACCCTTGTCACCGCGACCACAAGTCTGGCCGACGCCAGAGCCGTTCCCACGACCGACACGACGCTCGCTGTGGCGCGCGCCGGCGGGAGGGCTGAGTCGAGACAAGATCGAGTTCATGCTTGCACCTCTTTCACATCAACAAGGTGCAAGACCTTCTTGATCATGCCGCGGAACGACGGCGTGTTGTCGACGGTGACACTGGTGCCAATCCCGTGCAGCCCGAGGCCCTTGAGGACCTTGCGCTGCGGCTCGGGACGACCAGCGACGCCACGAATCTGCTTCACTTCGAGTCGAACGGACATCATGCACCTCCCGGCGCGGCCGCCGAGCTGCCGCTCACGATGATGGACACGGCCGTATTGGCCGAAACGGCGACGGCGGCGACGGGGTAATCCTTGGCCACGTCGTCCAGCTGGAGCTCACGCGCACGCGCGATGGTCTCCGGCAGGCGGAGCGCCCGGAGAGCTGCCACCGTGGCGTGCACCACGTTGTGCTTGTTGCTGGAGCCGATGCACTTGGTCAAAACGTCGTGGATGCCAGCCGACTCGAGCACGGCACGCACGGCACCACCGGCGATGACGCCCGTACCGGGAGCGGCGGGCTTCAGCAGCACTTCGCCAGCACCAGCGTGACCGATCACCTCGTGCGGGATCGTCTTGCCGATGAGGGGCACCTTGAACAGATTGCGCCGAGCGCGCTCGGTTCCCTTGCGGATGGCTTCGGGGACCTCGTTGGCCTTACCGAAGCCGATGCCGACCTGGCCCTCTTCGTCGCCCACGACGACGAGCGCCGAGAAGCTGAAGCGACGACCGCCCTTGACCACCTTGGCCACGCGGTTGATGTGGATGACGCGCTCGCGGAGCTTGTCGTCGTCGAAGTTGTCGAATGCCATTGCAGTTCTTTCCGGGGGAGGCGTTCTTCAGCCTCAGAAGTTCAAGCCTGCTTCGCGGGCAGCTTCGGCGAGGGCCTTGACCCGGCCGTGGTAGAGGTAGCCGTTGCGGTCGAAGACCACCCGGTCGATTTTCTTCTCGATGCAGATCTTGGCGATGAGCGCCCCGACCTTCTTGGCTGCGTCGGTCTTGTCCTCGGCGCTCTGACCCTTCAGGTCCGCCGACAGAGTCGAGGCCGCGGCCAGCGTGCCGCCGGTCTGATCGCTGATCACCTGCGCGTAGATGTGCTTCGCACTGCGAAACACCGTCAAGCGCGGGCGCTCCTCGGTGCCGGAGATCTTGTTCCGAATGCGGAACTTGCGGCGCTCTCGTCCAGTTAGCTTCTTGGCCATGATCACTATCTCCGAGCGGGAATTACTTGCGACCCTTACCGGTCTTGCCAGCCTTGCGACGAATGTTCTCGCCGCGATGGCGAATGCCCTTGCCGCCGTAAGGCTCTGGCGGGCGGAAGCGAATGATGGTGGCGCAGGCCTGGCCGATGGCTTCCTTGTCGGCCGAGCGCAGCATGAGCACCGTACCCTTGGAGTCCTTGGGGATTTCGGCCTCGATGCTCTTGGGGAGCTCGAACGTGCAGGGGTGCGATAGACCCAGGTTGAAGTGAATCGCGCGACCTTTGATCTCGCAGCGGTAACCGGTGCCGTGCAGCTCGAGGATCTTCTCGTAGCCTTCGGCAGCACCCTTCACCATGGCGGCGATGAGCGCACGACCGAGACCCTGCAGGCGCGCGTGGTCTGCACCCGTGGCGTCCGCAGTGACGAGGATGGCCTCGCCGTCCTTCTTGGCTAGGACGCCTTGGGGCAGCTTCTTCTGGAGCTGTCCCTTGGGGCCCTTCACCTCGACGCCGGCCGTGGTCAGGTTGACGGTCACGCCCTTGGGCAGAGGCACCGGGCGCTTACCCACGCGGGACAGACGAATAGCGGTTTCTTCGGACATCACCACACCTCGCAGAGCAGCTCGCCGCCCACCTTCTGATTGCGGGCCTCGCGGTCCGTCATCAGTCCGTGCGACGTGGAGAGGATCGACACACCCAAGCCGTTCAAGACGCGGGGGATGTCACCGTAGCCAACGTACACGCGACGACCGGGCTTGGAGATACGCCGCAGGCCACGGAATGCCGCCTGATGGGCGCCCGAGTACTTGAGGGTGATCGTGATGGTCTTGCGCTTCTGGGGGCCCCACTCCTCCTCGGACACCGAGGAGACGTAGCCTTCGCGCTGGAGCAGCTCGGCAATCGCCATCTTCATCTTGCTCGAGGGCAAGCGGAGGACGTCGTGACGGGCCAGGGCCGCATTGCGAATGCGAGCCAACATGTCGGCAATCGGATCGGTCATCATGATCTCACCAACTCGCCTTCGTAACGCCGGGGAGTTCGCCTTTGAGCGCCATGTTGCGCAGGCAAATTCGGCAGAGTTTGAAATCGCGGTACACGGCCTTGGAACGACCGCACACGTGACACCGCCTTACCTGGCGGGTGGAGAACTTGGGGGGGCGGTTCAACTTCGCCCACTGAGATGCTCGTGCCATAAATCTCGGGTTTCCTTCGTTCTCTCGTTAGTTCCGGAACGGCATGCCGAGGCCCAACAGGAGCTCCTTGGCTTCTTCGTTGGTCTTGGCCGTGGTGACGACGGTGATGTTCATGCCCTTGATCTTGTCGACCTTGTCGAAGTCGATCTCGGGGAACACGATCTGTTCCTTGAGGCCCAGGGTGTAGTTGCCAGCACCGTCGAAGGCGCGGCCGCTGACGCCGCGGAAGTCGCGGACGCGGGGCAGGCTGAAGGTGATCAGGCGATCCAAGAACTCCCACATGCGGTCGCGACGCAGGGTCACGCAGCAGCCGATCGGCATACCCTCGCGCAGCTTGAAGCCGGCGATCGACTTCTTGCCGCGGGTGACGACGGGCTTCTGGCCAGCGATGGCGCTGAGCTCGATCACGGCCGAATCGATGATCTTCGGGTTGGCCGTAGCGTCGCCCAGACCCATGTTGATCACGATCTTCGTGATCTTCGGGGTCTGCATGATGTTCTTGTAGCCGAAGCGCTCGCCCAAACGGGGGACGACCGTCTTCTCGTACATCTGCAGCATTCGGGGTTTCGTCGTTTGCGTCATGAGCCCTGCTCCACGCTGAGGACCGCGCCGCTCTTGGCGACACGCACCTTCTTGCCCTCGCGCTCCTCGTAATGAACGCGCGTCGCCTTACCCGTCTGGGGGTCGAGCGGCATCACGTTCGAAATCGCAATCGGTGCCGGTACGGACACGATGCCACCAGCCCGCTCCTGCGTGGCCTTCAGGTGGCGCTTCACCAAGTTCACGCCCTCGATCAGCACGCGGCCGCGCTCGAAGTCGATCTTGGCAATCTTGCCCTTCTGGCCCTTGGAGTCGCCGGCAATCACGACGACCTGGTCACCTACTCGCAAGCGATTCATCACAGCACCTCCGGCGCAAGCGACACGATCTTCATGAACTTCTTGCCGCGGAGCTCGCGAGCAACCGGGCCGAACACGCGCGTGCCGACCGGCTCCTTCTGAGCGTTGATGATCACGGCGCTGTTCTCGTCGAAGCGAATGTAGCTGCCATCGGGACGGCGGCTCTCACGCTTGGTGCGCACGACCACTGCCTTGGCGACGGAGCCCTTCTTGACCTTGCTGCCAGGAAGCGCCTCTTGAATGCTGACGACGATGATGTCGCCGATGCCGGCGTAACGACGACGCGAACCGCCGAGCACCTTGATGCACTTGACGATCTTGGCGCCGCTGTTGTCCGCGACGGTAAGGGTAGATTCTGTCTGGATCATTGGTCTCTAGCTCCCTCAGCCGGCAATGGCCGGGCGCTCGATCAGGCGGGCTACCTTCCAGCGCTTCTCCTTGGAGAGCGGGCGGTGCTCGATGATTTCCACGCGATCGCCAATCCTGTACTCGTTCTGCTCGTCGTGCGCCTTGTAGCGACGGCGAACCTTCACGTACTTCTTGTACAGGGGGTCCATCTTGTAGCGCATGACCTCGACCACGACGGTCTTCTGCATCTTGTCGCTACGGACGAAGCCAATCAGCTTGCGGATCCGCGCCTTACGGCTTTCGTTCTCGGCACTCACGCGCGCTCTCCTTCAGCCGACTGGCTGCGCTCCAAGAGGATCTGCTCGATCCTCGCGATGTCTTTCCTGGTCTTGCCGAGCAGACTGGTGTCGTTCTGCTGGCCGACGGCGTTCTTCATGCGGAAGCCGAACAAGTCCTTGGACAAGGACTCCTTCAGAGCAGCTAGGTCCTGGCTGGACCGCTCGCGCAGGTCTTTGGCTTTCATGATCACAGGACTCCCCGCTTCAGGAACTTGGTGGACACGGGCAACTTGGCAGCTGCCACCTGGAAGGCCTCGCGCGCCATCTCTTCGGGCACGCCGGAAACCTCGAACAGCACGCGGCCCGGCTTGATCACGGCTACCCAGAGCTCCACAGCTCCCTTGCCGGAACCCATGCGGACTTCGAGCGGCTTCTTGGTCAGCGGCTTGTCGGGGAAGATCCGGATGAAGAGCTTGCCCTGACGCTTGGTATGACGCTGAATCGCCATACGGCAGGCTTCGATCTGGCGAGCGGTGATGAACACGCGATCGGTGGCCTGTAGGCCGTAGTCGCCGAAGGAAACGTCGCTGCCCTTCCAGGCCAGGCCACGGTTCTTACCCTTCTGGACCTTGCGAAACTTGGTGCGCTTGGGTTGCAGCATGGCTCATGCCTCCTGGGGGCGGCGAGCCCTGCGCTGCAGGACCTCACCCTTGAAGATCCAAACCTTGACGCCGATGGTGCCGTAGGTGGTGCGTGCCTCGGCGAAACCGTAGTCGACGTCCGCGCGCAGCGTGTGCAGGGGCACCCGGCCGTCACGGTACGTCTCGACGCGACCCATTTCGGCACCGCCCAGGCGGCCAGCGCAACGGACGCGCACGCCCTTGGCGCCGAACTTCATGGCCATGCCCAGGCTCTTCTTCATGGCGCGACGGAAGGCGATGCGGCGCTCGAGCTGGGTGGCGATGTTCTCGGCCACGAGCTGGGCGTTGGTCTCCGCCTTGCGCACTTCCTGGACGTCGATGAACACCTCGTTGTCGGTGAACGACTGCACGCCGGCGAACTTGACCTCACCCTTGGCGGCGGTCTTCACGTTGCCGCTCTTGAGCGTCTCGATGCCCTTACCGCCCTTGCCAATCACCATGCCGGGGCGCGCCGTGTAGACGATCACCTTGGCCTTGTTGGCAGCGCGCTCCACCTCGACGCCGGACACGCTGGCACTCATCAAGTACTGCTTGACGGCGCGCTTGATACGAATGTCCTCGTGCAGCCACTTGGTGTAGCCGCGATCGTCGTACCACTTGCTGGTCCAGGTTCGGATGACGCCGAGCCGAAAGCCATATGGATGTGTTTTCTGTCCCATTCTCGTTTCTTTTCTAGCGAGGAACTTCTAGCAAAGGGCTTCGATGAGGCTCAGCGCTGATCCAGCTCGATGGTGATGTGACTGACGCCCTTCACGATGGGCGTGGCGCGTCCCTGAGCGCGCGGGCGCCAGCGACGGAGATGCGAATTGGGGCCCTGGTCGACGGTGGCCTTGCTGACGAACAGCCGGTCCGGATCGGTCACGCCCTTCTGCTTGGCGTTGGCGACGGCGCTGGCGAGCACCTTCTTGACGAAGGGTGCGCCGGCCTTGGGCGTGAACTCGAGGAGCTGAAGCGCCTCGGTGGCATCGCGGCCGCGCACCATGTCGACCACCATCCGCGCCTTGCGAGGACTGATGCGCTGAAAGTTGGCTTTGGCGCTGCTGATCATGGGGAGCGTTCTCCGAAGGGTGGTGCGGTCTTTGCGAGGCCTCGCAGAGGAGGCTTCGGGGTAGCCAGCAGGTGCTGGCGGGAGGTCGGGGGGACCTGGCTCTCACCGCTGGTTCGTTTCAGCTCCCGTAGGAGCGATCCGCCTGGCGGGCTTTGAGCTGGTCGGTCTGGGGTTCCCTTTGGCCCAAGACGGCTCAAAGGGACGGCCCATCTAGCAGAGCGATTTTGGGCACGCAAGGATCTGGACGGGACGGCCGCCAGGCGAAAACGGCCGGATACCTACACGGGCGGTCAGTGATCGCCCGTCTCAGCGCCTGCAAGAGCCCGAAGAAGCATCCCACACCCCCGCCACGACACGGGAGTCGCAGCGCCTGGCCCAGGAGGGACGATTTGTGCCGACCGGGACGCCCGATTGGCCCACTTCGCCCTTTCTAACCTTGGAACGGATACTGCTTGGTCTCGCTGAGCCCCCTCGAAAGGCCAGCCATGTCGTCCCGCTTCGCCCGCGTCGCCGCACCGCTCCTCCTGACCGTACCCGCGCTCACTGGCGTCGCGTGCAAGGTCACGGAGACGGAATGCTTCGGTGGCAGCACGTGGATCAGCCTCCGGCGGGGCCGCAAGCGCCTGCGGGACATCCGGGTGGGTGACGTCGTGCAGAGCTTCGACGTCGGCACGGGTCGGCTCAGCGAAAGCCCCGTCGTGCAGGTCCTTCGCCACGAACGCCGGGCCGTAGGCCAGCTTTTGTCGGCCAGGGGCACGGGACCTCGGAGCGTCACCGGCAACCATCCCATCTTCGTCGAACCCCTGGGCCAGTTCGCTGCTGCAGGGGAGCTCGATCGCCAGCACGTCCAGCGGCGCGGCCTTTATTGGGACGACCATGACCTGCGCGCGATCGAGCTCGAGCCCTATCGGGCGGCACCACTTGGCCACCTGCTCGAAGTCTACAACCTCACCATCGAGGGCACCGAGACGTACTTTGCCGACGGCCTGCTCGTACACAACAAGAGCTGTGATCCCAACGTCTGCGGCTATCACCCGGGGACAGGCGGTCTCGGCACCGGCGGGGCTGTCGGCGGCGCGGGCGGCGCACCGACGGGCGGCGAAGCTGGGTCGAGCGGAGCCGCTGGTGAAGGCGGCGGTGCGGGTGCCGCCGGGGGCGATCCTTGAACGACCGAGCTATCCTATGACTCACATGAAGCTGTCAGCTTTTTCCCTCAGCAGGCCAGCGACCCTATGCCTGCTCGCGGTCCTGTCGCTCGCGGCGTGCGGCGGCACCTACGTACCCGGTGACGGCGACGGCTCGAACGACAGCGACGGCAGCTCGACGGGCGGCGTCCCAGCGAGCGGTGGCAGCCCGGGAGCTGGTGGGGCGCCGTCGAGCGGCGGCGATTCTGGAGCCGATGGAGGCTCGGGAGGCGGGCCTGGATCAGGCGGCGGCGGCGGCGAGTGCTGCCTGGCGGACTTCCAGTGCGACGAAGGCGACACGGAGATCGACATCGACAACGGCTGTCCTGTCGGTGCCGAGTGTTACGCCAAGACCGTCTGCTGCGAGACGGGGTACTGCATGAAACAGCAGCAGATCTGCGATGGCATTCCGACCTGCCAAGAGGGCGAGTCGGAAGTGTTGGAGTGCCCCGAGGGTTGGAGCTGCACGCTCCGCGCCCTTTGCGGGGCCGTCATCACCTGCCTGAAGGACGACGTCTGCGATCCGACGGTGCAGCCGAACCGGGACTATGTCGCAAGCTCCGAAGCCGAGTGCGCGGCCATCGACTACTCCTGCCCCGAGCACACCACGAGCTTCACGGACGAGTGCGGTTGCGGCTGCGAACAGCCGAGCACGTGCCCCCGCTGGCTCGACTGCGCCCCGGGGGGTCTGCTCGATCCGTTGTGCAGCTCGGGCGAGTGCCCCTACACGCAGCGCGGTCTTTGAAGGAAGAACACGGCATGAACGTTCGGAGCATCCTGGTTCGCTTGATCGCGGTCGCGGCCTTGGTGGGCTCGGCCGAAGCCTGCGGTGGAACCTACGTCGATGCCGACGGCGCAGACGCCGACTTCGGCGACGACTCGGGCAGCGACGCGAGTGACGGCAGCGGCGGCACGGACGGCAGCGGTGGCAGCGGCACCGGAGGCACGCCGGCGGGAACAGGTGGCGAGGCGCCGGGTTGCTGCCTGGCAGCCGCCATCTGCGATCCGGGAGACACCGAGATTGCCTCCAAGGACGACTGTCCGGCAGGAGCCACGTGCTACTCGAACGCGGTGTGCTGCAGCACCGTGTGGTGCGCGAAAAGGCTGCCCAACTGCGACGCGTTTCCTTCCTGCGAGAGCGACGAGAAAGACGTCAGCGAGTGCGAGGACAGCGCCGTCTGCACCACGCGCGAGCTTTGCGGCAACTCCATCCTCTGCCAGAAGAGGAGCGGCAGCTGCGACCACGAGGAGGAGCTGGACAGAGACTACGTCGCCGAGAGCGCGGACGGCTGCCCGCTCATCGACTACGTCTGCCCGGAGCACACGACCCCCTTCTCGAACGAGTGCGGCTGCGGCTGCGAGCAGCCCGCCGACTGTCCCGACTTCGTGAACTGTGCGCCGGGCTCAACGGTCGACCCGCTGTGCGACTCGGCCGAGTGCCCGTACACCGACCGCCCTGTCTGACTGCTCACATCCAGGCCCGTCCGCTGACACTGGACGCCCCCGCCCCCTCCCTCTAGCTTCGGGCTTGCTATGGGGGATTTCGCAAAACACACCTTTCTCGCCCGAAGCAGCCTCGGCCTATGGCTCGTGCTGCCGCTGACATCGATGGCCCAGGCCGCTCCAGGCGAAGCGGCTGCACCAGCAGCCCCGAGCGCGCCGGTCTCGCCGCCCAGCGAGCCCGCTCCTGCAGCCCCGCCTCCGGGCGAGACGGAGGCGGAGGTCATCGAGGCGGCGGAGCCACCACCCCCGCCTCCCGCCGCCGCAGTCGAGGCCGCGCCGCCGTCCGCCGACGCCGAGCCTGCTCCAGACGAGCCGACGGATCAGGAGCGCACCGAGGAGGCCAAGCGCCGCATTCTGGAGCTGATGGACGAGGAGTTCGCCTCCGACACGGAAACTCGCGACCAGCCGGCGAAGGGAGGCGCCTTCACCGACCGGATGGAACAGGTGCTGAACCAGTTCGTCGACATCGGTGGCTACTTCCGCGCTGGCTACGCGCGCTCGGGCGCCGGCGGACCGATGGCGCCGTTTCAAGCGCCGGGCGCCGCTTCCAAGTACCGCCTCGGCAACGAAGCCGAGAACTACGGAGAGCTCGTGCTCGGCAAGAATTTCTACTTGCCGGGCGCCTTCCAGTTGGACGACGGAGTCCCCAGCGATGGCACCCTCGAAGGGCCGGTCGCGCGCGTCCAGTTGCGCATCAGCTTCTTCAACCCGTACTCGGCCTACGGCGCCTCGAACGGCACCTCGGTCGGCTTGCCGGAGGCGTGGGCCTCCATCGGCAACGTGCTGCCGTTTGCACCGAGCGTGAAGTTCTGGGCCGGCAATCGCTTCTATCGGCGCCATGACATCCACGTGGTCGACTTCTTCTTCTGGAACACCAGCGGTGGCGGTGGCGGCATCGAGGACGTGCCGCTCGGGCCGGCCAAGCTGGCTTTGGCCTGGATCGGCTGGGGCAGCACGAGTGGCCTCACCTACGTGCCCCAGCCCGATCCGCAGAATCAGGCGGGCTTCACCAAGTCCACGTTCGACCTGCGCGTCTACGACATCCCCCTCTTGTTCGGTCACACCGAGGTCGGCGTCACCTACGTGCGCTCGTCCAACGGCGTGGACCAGGCTGGGAACCAGGGCAACGACACGAGCGGCTTCGCTGCGAACCTCGTGCACACCATCCCGAAGTTCTTGAGCGAGGACGGGGTCAACAAGACCAGTATCCAGTTTGGTACCGGCCCAGCGCGCACCTTCACCGCCGGCTACGAAACCGTAACCCTACCCACCGGGTCGTTCATCCTGGCCGAAGACGACAGTGCCACGCGCCTCCGCGTGACGGAGAACTTCACGACCAACTTGGGCGAGCACGTGTCGGTCGGTCCAGTGGTCATGTTCCAGTGGACCAACGACGGCCCGGGCGACACGGACCAGCTCTGGTTTTCGGCCGGCGTGCGCCCCATCGTCCACGTGACCAAGAACATCAGCCTCGCCTTCGAAGGTGGCATCGACTGGGCCAAGAACGAGATAGCGGGCACGGAAGGGACCCTCGGCAAGCTGACGTTTGCCCCGCAGGCGTCCATCGGCAATCGCTTCATGAGTCGCCCCGTCATTCGCGCCTTCGTCACGGGCGCGTTTTGGAGCGACGACTTCGTCGGACAAGTCGGCGGCCTCGACTACCAGACGAGCAAGGACGGCCTGAGCGCCGGCATGCAGATGGAAGCCTGGTGGTGAGGCGCGGGTCGGCTCAAGGCTCGGGGACGCACACCTCGAGCTCGAGCGGTACGTCGTAGTAGTACGAGCCCCACGCGGTGTAGCGATCGTCCGCGACCGGAGCGCACGTGTAGCCAGTGGGACACGCCGGACTACCGGCACAGCCGCTCGTGCACACGCCCTCCGTTTCCTCCGGCCCGGCCACCAAGCAGGCGCCCGTTTCGCACGAGTCCGCGTGACCCACCCGAGCTCCGTAGTCCCCACTGCGCGCATCCGTGATGCATGCGTCGCCGAGATCCGCGGGGACCGTTGCAGCGGCACCCAACTGGCAAACCCCGCTGACACAATGCAGTAAGGCCTCGTCCGCCGGCTCCCCGCCCTGGCCAGCTCCTCCGCCGAGGCCACCAGCGCCGCCCAGCCCGAGATTGGAGCTCTCGCTCGCCCCCACGGGCGCACGACAATCGATGTCGAAGCTACATGGGAAGCCCGGCGCGCGAACGCTGCCCTCCTCGCACATGAGGAACATGGTCTCGTCGTCCCACGACGTCTCGCCCTCCTCCCGACAGCCGAGGGCGCACTCGTGCACCTGCTCGACCGGTGGGAACTGCGACTCCAGGCCGCAGGGAACATCCCACCACCCGAACCGATAGCGGACCGCGTCGTCCGCACAGCGCGCTCCGCTCGGTGGAGATTCCGAGGTGCAGGCGCCGGTGCCCCCCGTCACGAGCTCGCCGCCTGTTCCGCCGCCCGTCCCGCCGGTCGTGTGGCCCCCGGTCCCGCCGCCCGT
>Ga0247744_1000098_pt1 | contig 19074 bp, 14 predicted proteins | sample UWRJS154409C5_FD_180946 | JGI IMG/M metagenome (GOLD analysis project Ga0247744, IMG submission 180946) | Soil microbial communities from Arlington Agricultural Research Station in Wisconsin, United States - UWRJ-S154-409C-5 | ecosystem: Environmental > Terrestrial > Soil > Agricultural land... | reverse complement strand
ATGCCGGGTTCGAGTGCCTCACGCGGCGGGTCCATCGAATAGCCCGTGGGGCACGCCTTGAGCGCGGCGGGGCTTGCCGTAGCGACCGGTTTCGGTTCGTCGCGCGCGCAGGCAGACAGCGACAGCGCGCCAGTCGAGAGCAAGAGAAAGGCGCAAGAAACCGGAAAGAAACGGATAGAGCGCTGTGCTGAGGCCAGGGCGCTCGCGGGCGCTCGCGGCGCACCGAACTCCCCGATTTTCAGCCCGAGGCGACCCAGGGCTCGAACCTTGCAGCGGCCCCCATTTCGTGGCCCAATCCCTCCCCCCACCAAAGGCCAGTGCCACGGGAATTCCGCCCTGGCCCACAGCTGGCGGAGGCGCCCCAAAAGCGCCCTCCAGCCGGTGACATCGAACGAGAATTGCACCACGTTCGATGGTACACGGCTCCGGACGGACCGCCTATCGCCCTCCGCGCCCGCCGTCGCTCAGTTCTGACGCCCCTCCGACCAACCCGCCCCCACGACCCAGGAAACTGATGAGCCTCCCTGAGAAAAAAGGCCTCTACGACCCCGCGTTCGAGCACGATGCGTGCGGCATCGGCCTCATCGCCGACATCTCCGGCGAGGCGTCGCACGATATCGTGCGCAAAGGCGTCGACATCTTGCTGAACCTCGAGCATCGCGGGGCCTCCGGTAGCGACCCGCTGACCGGAGACGGCGCCGGGATCCTCACCCAGTTGCCCGATGCCTTTTTCCGCAAGGAATGCCTAGCTCTCGGCTTCGAGCTGCCGCCGCGCGGTCAGTATGCCGCTGGTCTCGTCTTCCTGCCGAAGAACGCGGGCGAGCGCGATCGTTGTCGTCAGATCCTCGAAGACAAGATCTTCGGTACGGGCCAGCGGCTGCTCGGCTGGCGCGAGGTCCCAATCGATCCCGACGCACCGGGACCGCAGGCGCAAAAGTCGGCGCCGCACATCGCGCAGGTCTTCGTTGGCTCGACCTGCGAGGACCCGGAGCTATTCGAGCGCAAGCTGTTCGTCATCCGCAAGTGGGCCGAGCGCACGGTGCGCGAGAGCCACCTGCAGGAGAAAGCGCGCTTTTACATCCCGAGCCTGTCGGCCAACACCATCGTCTACAAAGGCCTGCTCCTGCCGGGGCAGCTGACGCGATTCTACAAGGATCTCGACGATGAGGAGTTCGTGAGTGCGCTGGCCATGGTGCACCAGCGTTTCTCCACCAACACCTTCCCCACCTGGGAGCTAGCCCAGCCGTTCCGCGTGCTCTGTCACAACGGCGAGATCAACACCATCCGCGGCAACCAGGCCTGGATGCACGCACGCGAGCAGCTATTCGCGGGCGAGGTCTTCGGTGACGACGTGCGCCACATCCTGCCGACGATCGCGCCGGGCATGAGCGACTCGGCCGGCCTCGACATGGTGGCCGAGCTCTTGATCCAGGCCGGCCGCAGCTTGCCGCACGTGATGATGATGCTGGTGCCCGAAGCCTGGCAGAGCGACCCCTCCATGTCGGAGGAGAAGCGGGCCTTCTACGAGTACCACGCTTGTCTGATGGAGCCCTGGGACGGTCCGGCGGCTCTGGCTTTCACCAACGGCCGCCAGATCGGCGCCATCCTGGATCGTAACGGCCTGCGCCCCGCGCGCTACACGGTCACGAAAGACGGTCTGGTGATTCTGGGCTCCGAAACCGGCGTCTTGCCCATCGACCCGGCCAACGTGGAGAGGAACGGCCGACTCGAACCCGGCAAGATGTTCCTGGTCGATCTCGAGCAGGGCACGATCGTGCTCGACGAAGAGATCAAGGCCGAGATTTGCGGCCAGAAGCCGTACGGCAAATGGGTCAAGGCGAACAAGATCTCGCTCGACGAGGTGGACGTTCCCACTCCGCATTCCGAGCGCGATCCGGAGCCGCTGCTCAAGCGTCAGCAGGTGTTCGGTTACACGCAGGAGACGGTGCGCTTCCTGCTCGCGCCGATGGCCGACAAGGGCGAAGAGCCCGTTGGCTCGATGGGCACCGACACGCCGCTCGCCATCTTGAGCGACCAACCGCAGCTGCTCTACGGCTATTTCAAGCAACAGTTCGCCCAGGTCACCAACCCCGCCATCGATCCGATCCGCGAGGCGCTGGTGATGAGCCTGAAGACGTACGTCGGTGGCGAAGGCAACCTGCTCTTCGAGTACCCCGACCACGCCCAGCAGCTCGAGCTCGACTCGCCGATCCTCACCAACGATCAGCTCGCCAAGCTGCGCCACGGCCATTTCGCCCAGCAGCGCCTACCGGCAACGCTGCCCATGCTCTATCGCGCCAAGGACGGCACGCACGGTCTGAAGGCAGCACTCGACGAGCTCTGTCGCCGCGCGTCACACGCCGTCCTCAGTGGCCACAGCATGCTCATCCTGAGCGACCGCGGTGCGAACGCCGACATGGCCCCCGTGCCTGCATTGCTCGGCACCGCCGCCGTGCACCATCACTTGATGCGGAACGGTACCCGCATGAAGGTGGGACTGATCGTCGAAACTGGTGAAGCGCGCGAGGTGCACCACTTCTGCCTGCTCGCCGCCTATGGAGCCGGGGCGATCAACCCTTACCTAGCCTTCGAAAGCATCGAGAGCATGGTGGCATCGGGCAGCTTCGCCGAGCTGAAAGACGCCAAGAAGGCGCAGAAGAACTTCATCAAATCGATCGACAAAGGCTTGCTCAAGGTGATGAGCAAGATGGGCATCAGCACCCTGCAGAGCTACCACGGCGCACAGAACTTCGAAGCCGTGGGACTCTCGGATGAAGTCATCTCGCGCTACTTCACCGGCACGACCAGTCGCATCAAGGGCATCGGCCTCGACGTCATCGCCGAGGAATCGCGGCGTCGCCACGAGATCGCCTACCCGCGCACGATGACGGAGAAGCCCAACCTGCCGGTGGGCGGTGAGTACCACTTCCGCTCGCAAGGCGAACGGCACCTGTGGAGCCCGTCCATCATCGCCAACATGCAGAAGGCAGTTCGGCAGGAGGACATCGGCTCCTACAAGGAGTACGCAAAACTCATCAACGAGCAGCCGGGCGGCCCGATCACCCTGCGCTCGCTGTTCCGCTTCACCCAGCCGCGTTCCCCGATCCCGCTCGAGCAGGTGGAGCCGGCAACCTCCATCGTCAAGCGCTTCGCTACCGGCGCCATGAGCTTCGGCTCCATCAGTGCCGAGGCCCACGAGAACCTGGCGATCGCCATGAATCGCATCGGCGGCCGCAGCAACACGGGCGAAGGTGGCGAAGATTCACGGCGCTTCTTGCCGGACGAGCACGGCGATCTGCGGCGCAGCGCGATCAAGCAGGTCGCTTCGGGCCGCTTCGGTGTGACCACTCACTACCTGGTCAACGCCGACGAACTGCAGATCAAGGTGGCGCAGGGCGCCAAGCCCGGCGAAGGCGGGCAGCTGCCTGGACACAAGGTCGACGCCATCATCGCACGCACACGGCACTCCATCCCCGGCGTGACGTTGATTTCACCGCCGCCCCACCACGACATCTATTCGATCGAGGACTTGGCGCAGCTGATCTTCGACCTGAAGATGGCCAATCCGCGCGCGCGCGTCAGCGTCAAGCTGGTCGCCGAGGCCGGCGTCGGCACGGTCGCCGCCGGCGTGGCCAAGGCCCACGCCGATCTCATTTTGATCGCCGGACACGACGGCGGCACGGGCGCATCCCCGGTGACCTCGATCAAGCATGCGGGCATCCCCTGGGAGCTCGGCTTGGCCGAGACGCATCACGTGCTTTTGAAGAACGATCTCCGCAGTCGTGTGACCTTGCAAACGGACGGACAGCTGCGCACCGGGCGCGATGTGGTCATCGCCGCCATGCTCGGGGCCGAGGAGTTCGGCTTTGCCACCGCACCCCTGGTGGCCTCAGGCTGCATCATGATGCGCAAATGCCATCTGAACACCTGCCCGGTCGGCATCGCGACGCAAGACCCCATCCTGCGCAAGCGCTTCGCCGGCAAGCCCGAGCACGTGATCCGCTTCATGTTCTACGTCGCCGAGGAGGCACGCGAGTGGATGGCGCAGCTGGGCTTTGCCAGCATCCAGGAGCTGGTCGGACACTCGGAGTGCCTGACCTTGAAGGATGACCTCCATTGGAAGGCACGGCGCCTCGATTTCAGCGAGGTGCTGCGTCCCGCCGAGAAGCCATACCCCGAGGCCGGCGTGTACAAGACGCGTGAGCAGGATCACGGCCTCGAAGCGGCGCTAGACAAACAGCTGATCGAGCTGTGTCGTCCCGCGCTCGAAGGCGGTCGCAAGGTCGAGCTCGATCTGCCGATCCGCAGCGTGAATCGCACCGTGGGCGCGATGCTCGGCGGTGAGGTGGCGCGCCAGCACGGCGAATACGGACTGCCCGACGACAGCATCGTGATTCGCTTCACGGGCACCGCGGGCCAGAGCTTCGGTGCGTTCATCACCAGAGGGGTCAGTCTGCACCTGGCCGGTGAGGCCAACGACTACACCGGCAAAGGCATGTCTGGCGGTACCATCTCCGTCCGGCCTGGCCCCGGCGCCACCTTCAAGGCCGAAGAGAACATCATCGTCGGCAACACGTCGCTCTACGGCGCCACCAGCGGCAAGGCCTTCTTCCGCGGCAAGGCGGGCGAACGCTTCTGCGTCCGCAACAGCGGCGTCACTGCCGTCGTCGAAGGCGTCGGTGACCACGGCTGCGAGTACATGACGGGCGGCAACGTCGTCGTGCTCGGGCTGACCGGGCGCAACTTCGCTGCCGGCATGTCGGGCGGCTACGCCTACGTCTTCGACGTCGACGGCCGCTTCGAGGAGCGTTGCAATCTCGGCATGGTCGAGCTGGAGGCCCTCAGCACCGAGGATGCCACCATGCTGGCGGTCTTGCTCGAGGAGCACGTCCAGCGCACCGGCAGCGAGCTGGCTCAGCGCATGCTCGAAGACTGGGAAAAGACGATCGATCGCTTCATCAAGGTCGTCCCGAGTGAGTTCCGCAAGGTCATGGAGGAGGCGGCCAAGGCCACGAACGGGGCCCAAGCCTCCATCACCCCCAGCCGAGATTCCTTCACCACTTTGCCGACCGCCGACCTGCTGCGCGGAGAGGCCACGAGCTAACGAGAGCGCCCGGACGAACCCATGGGAAAAACGACAGGCTTTTTGGAATACGGCCGCAAGGCGCATCAGAAGACGCCGGCCGGCGAGCGCATCGGCAACTACAAGGAATTCGAGCTGCCCGTGGTGCGCGAGACCCTGCGCGAGCAGGGCGCGCGCTGCATGGATTGCGGCGTACCCTTCTGCAACACCGGCTGCCCGCTCGGTAACCTGATCCCGGACTGGAACGATCACGCCTTCCGCGGCCTCGACCAGGAGGCGATCGATTCCCTGCACGCCACCAACAATTTCCCCGAGATCACCGGTCGCATCTGCCCCGCCCCGTGTGAAGCCGCGTGTGTGCTCGGCATCAACGACGATCCGGTCGCCATCAAGTTGATCGAGCGCTCGACGGCCGACACTGCCATCGAGAACGGCTGGATCGTGCCCATGCCGCCAACGGCCCGCACCGGCAAGCGCGTGGCCATCGTCGGCTCGGGCCCGGCCGGCATGGCCGCTGCTCAGCAACTGGCGCGTGCCGGACACGACGTGACCCTGTTCGAACGGGACGATCGCGCCGGAGGCCTACTGACCTATGGCATCCCCGACTTCAAGATGGAGAAAGACCTCGTCGATCGCCGCATCGAGCAGATGAAGGCCGAGGGTGTCACATTGCGGACCGGCGTCGACGTGGGCCGTGACGTCACGGGTGAGGAGCTCAAGAAGAGCTTCGACGCCGTGTGTCTCACCATCGGCTCACGCGTGCCGCGGGACCTGCCGGTGCCTGGCCGGGAACTCTCGGGCATCCATTTTGCCATGGATTTCTTGACGCAGCAGAACAAGCGCGTGGCGGGCCTGCCCGTGGATGGCCCGGACATCCTGGCCGGCGGGAAGCACGTGATCGTGATCGGCGGTGGCGACACCGGGAGCGATTGCATCGGCACCTCCCATCGTCAGGGGGCGCTGAGCGTCACGAATTTCGAGATCATGCCGCGCCCACCCGACGGACGCAGTCCGTCCACGCCCTGGCCCTATTGGCCACTGATGATGCGCACCTCGAGCTCTCACGAGGAGGGCGGCACGCGCAAGTTCAGCGTCTTGACGCAGTCGTTCCGCGGCGAGGGCGGACAGGTATCGGCGATCGTTTGCACCGAGGTCGAGCTGCGCGGCGGGCGCCTGGAGCCGATCCCGGGCACGGAGTTCGAGCTGCCCGCCGGCCTCGTGCTCTTGGCCATGGGCTTCGTGCATCCCGAGAAGCCGGGCGTCGTCGAACAGCTCGGCGTTGCGCTCGACGCCCGGGGTAATGTCAAGGTCGACGCGGAGACGTTCGCGACCAGTGTGCCCGGGGTGTTTGCTGCAGGCGACTGCCAGCGCGGCCAGTCCCTGGTCGTCTGGGGCATCGCAGATGGACGCAAAGCTGCACGCGGCATCGATGCCTACCTGATGGGCGCGACCAGCCTGCCACGCGGCAATCGCGCCGATCCACGCTTCCAAGCCTGAACTGGGTTTCGCTCGCAAGGCTTCGCTCGCAAGACGGCCTTTCTCGAGAGGACGGCTTTCTGGGTCGTGTCGCAGGCTTCCGGACAGTGCCTCACGTGAGCGATTGCTCAGCGGCGGACCCACGCGAAAGTCGTGACAAGATGCACCTTGGTGGTGAGTGAGCGCAAACGGCCGACGAAGCCTGCTCGGAAGGCGCCCGGGCGTGGCAGCAGCCCCGATGGCCCCATCCTCGAGTTCGCCGAGATGCCGGCCGGTCCGGTGACGCTCGCCGCCATCGCCCGCGAGGGCGCGCGCAAGCCCTACCGACCCGTCCAACACACCATCGATTACGGGGACCGCATTTCCAATGCGCCCGGCGCCATCTCACCCCGCACGCGGGCGGCGCTCGGCGAAACGGCCCGCAACGTGGCGCCTGCCGCCACGCCGGCCGTGTCGGTCGAGCAGGTGCTGAGCTACGTGGTCCACGCCGCCACCGGCACGCTCTCGTCGCCGAGCGACCTGCGTCGCGTCGTCGACGACAGCATTTTGGCGCGTTTGCCGGCCGACGTGCGAGGCCACGTCACTCACGTCGACGTCGAGCCGGCGCTCGCCGACGGAACCTGGTTCGTCCGGGTTCGCGTGCCCCTGCGGTAGCCACGCCAAGAGCGGCATGGTATTCGCTCGTGCTTGCTCCGCGCCCGGGAGCGCACACTCATGCTCGTCACTTGCTCAGCGTGCTCCGCCAAGTTCCAGCTCCCCGATGACAAGATCCGGGGACGTAAGGCGCGGATGAAATGCAAGACGTGTGGTGCGTCGATCGCCATCGACGGCACGAGCCTTGGGGCCAACGTCTCCCACGCGCCACCACCTCCTCCATCGCGGCGAGGTCCCCCGCCCCGAGCACACGAGCCCGAGGTCCTGTCCTTCAGTGACCAGACGGTGGCGCTCGGCCCCGGAGAAGCAGAAGCGCTTTCACGGCAGTCCCGTGAGGGGGATCGGCCCGTGGCGCCCGATCTCGAGGATCGCATCACCCCGGTGTCCAACCCTCGGGCTGCCCCGAGTCCTTTGCTCGACGACAACTACGTCGACGCAGCCATGGATGCCCTCGAACAGAAGGTCTTTTCCGTGCCCGCACCACATCCGGGCGGCGCCAAGACCGAGCAGCCCAAGCCGCCGACGGTGGACGACGATGAGGCCACGCGGATGATGGATCTGCCGCGGCTGCTCTCCGGAGGGCCCGCTGCACCGAGCCCGTCCGCACTCAAGAGCTCGGCGCCCGATGGCGAGGTCGAAGAAGCCACGCGCATGATGGATCTCGGAGGGCCAGCGGGCCTCTTGGGTTCCGCGGGTCCGCCCCGCACCGACAAGGATGGTGAAGAGGCCACGCGCATCTTCGATGCGGAACCGGTGTCCCGGGCCCCACGACTCCCTCCGCGTCCTTCCCTCCCCCGCCCGCCCACCACGTCAGCTGCAGCGCCGACCGCTCCTGCGAGCACTGGCGCGGCGCTCCAGCCGCCAGTGATCCTGAGCGATCCAGCCCACGTCTCGGACGGGACGAATCCGCTCGAAACCTCGACCGCCAAGGTCGATGTGCGCGCGCTCGCCGTGCCAGGCTTGCCGGGACCGGTTCCACACGCGCCCGAGCTCGCGCCGCCGCCCGGGCCTCCGCTCGCGCTCCCGATGGGCGAGGCGCTGACGAGCCCGCCCGCAGCGCCGTCTCCCCCCGCACGCACGGCGAGCGACCTCACCGTGCAGCGCGCCCGCATCTCGTCGACCGCGCTGACGCCGCCACCCTCCAATTGGGGCGTGTACCTCTTCCTCGTCGCCTTGGCAGCGACGGGCACGCTCGCCGGCGTGTATCTCTTCTCGCGACCCACGTTCGATCAAGCCATCTCGAGCACCCGACGAACGCTCGGGCTCGCCAGTGAAAACGAAGGCGACGGGCCGACCTTCAATGCTGCCGCAGCGACGGCGGAGCTCGAGCGCGTGGCCGCACGCGCCCCGAGCTGCAAGATGGCAGATGGCCCGACGGGCGCGGGCCGAGCTCGCGTGCTCTTCCAAATGAGCGGTTCGGCCTCTTCCGCTGCCGTCTCGCAGCCGTTTCACGGCTCGAGCAGCGAAGCCTGCCTGCTCGGTCTGTTCAAGAGCGCCAAGATCCCGCCCTTTGGCGGTAAGCCGGTGATCGTCACCAAGACGTTCCGCATCGACTAGCTATTTGTGGATGTGGACGAGTGTGCCCGTCCCCATCACGCTGCCGCTGTAGCTCGCATGCCAGTCAGCTGGCACGTCCGGCAAGCTCCAGTTGAACACGTAGCGCGCATCGATCGGCGCGAGGTTCACGCAGCCGTGGCTGCGGGGGCGCCCGAAGTCGTCGTGCCAGTACGCGGCGTGCAGGGCATAGCCGCCCTGGAAGTACATCACCCACGGCACGTCACGGAGCTCGTATTCGCTGTCCGCCACGCTCGAGTCCATCGTGGTCGTGACGTGCTTCTGGTAGATGCGGAAGGTTCCCGTTGGCGTGCTGTAGGTCTCTTTCGGATCACCCAAGCCATCGCGCCCACTGGACACCAAAGTCACGTAGACGGGCCGATTGCCCTCGTAGAGCACGAGCGTTTGACTGAGAATCGACAGGTCGATCCAGCGCGTGCTGCCGGTGGCAAACCACGGCAGCGCCGACGGTGCAGCCGCGACCTTCAAGTCCTGAGAGCGCAAGTAGCTGCCATCGGCAGTTTCGACCAATCGCGCACCGAACGCCTCGCGCACCTTGCCCGTGAGCGCCACCATCTTGCGCCGGGCCACGGGCCCGACCTTCTCGAGGCCGCTCTTCGTCACCCGGTAGGCCTGGGTGACGTCCGCCACCGGAAACGCGACTGGCAGGCTCACTTCCGGCGGCAGCTCGGCCCCGTGGAACGCAGAGGCTCGATCCGCCTTGAGCTTGTCGGCCGGGATGAGGCGACCGTCCACACTGACGGCGAAGCGGCGCCCACCCGCATCGCCATCGGACACGAACGAGTCCACGAGCGCGACGCCAGCGTGGCGTTTGATGCGCCCGGCCATGGCCGCGTAGCTCGGCGCACGAAAAGTCGAGATGTTGGGGATACGCCGGCCACCATTGAGCCACCACGGCACCTCGTCCGAGCCGTGTCCGCCGTAGCGAGCATTGAGGCTCAGCGCTTCGAGAGCCGGAGGCGCCCAATCTTTCGCCGCCCCGTTTGCCGTCAGGGGCACGTCGTTGGCGCCCGGGGCCACCCGATCCCATTCGTCGCCGAGGCGCTCGTGATTCTTCAGATGACGCTCGAGCCGCATCTCGTAGGTCTGTTGCTCGGCGGCCGTGGGGACGCGCAAATAGTTCGGAGCGACGGCGCGGACGAACGCGTAGCTGTAGGGGAGCGGATCTTGCCGCTTGGGTCCGAAATGGAAGGCCCGGACCAGGGGGTGGTCACTCTTGATGGTGGCTTCGTCGTCCTGGCAGACGAAACCAACGGGCCTGACCGCGTACCAGCCGCCCTTGCAGCCACCTCGCGCAATCGGTTCGCCCGAGCGCGCCACGTTCTCGCCCACACGCAAGTATCCAATCGCGTCCGACTCCGGGGTCGGCGCGGCCTTGACGCGGGTCGCCAGGGACAGGGGGTAGAGCTTGGGCCCATCCTCGGGGGGCACCGGAATGTGCATCCAGCTCGCCTCGGCGATGGCGCTCGCGGTCGAAGCCATCTTGGAGTGCAAAAGCGCGGGAGTAGCCTCGCCGGGCAGCTCGCCGACAGCACAGCCGACACACAGGACGGCCCCGAACACCCCAGCTCGCCAAAAATGAGCGCGCCGCGACGGGTCCTGAAAGGTCCTGGACACAGACCCTGACGCCTACTGAAAGAGCATGAAAACGGCCAAGAATTCGGTCGACCTGGGGCCGCTTTTTGGCTTGCACGTTCCCCTGGCCCGCGGGAGAACCGGCCAGCGCTGACCTGGCGCGGAAAGAAATCATGGCGAAGGAAACCCTCTCGATCACCGACAACCGCACCGGCAAGACCTACGAGGTCCCCATCACCGATGGCACCATCCGAACCGCCGACCTGCGACAGATCCGGACCGGCGAGGAGGACTTCGGCATCATGGGCTACGACCCGGCGTTCATGAACACCGCGTCGTGTCGCTCCGCCATCACCTTCATCGACGGCGACAAGGGCATCCTCCGCTACCGCGGCTACCGCGTGGACGAGCTGGCCGAAAAGGCTGGCTGGACGGAAACCGCCTTCCTCATCCTCAATGGCGAGCTGCCCACAAAGGCCCAGCTGGACACCTGGGAGGGGCAGATCAAAAACCACACGTTCGTCCACGAGAACGTCCGCGCTCTCCTGAGCGGCTTCCGCTACGACGCGCACCCGATGGGCATGCTGATGGGCGGCGTCGGCGCGCTCAGCACCTTCTACCCAGAGGCCAAAGATGTCCTCGATGCCGTCTCCCGGCGTCGCCAGATCACGCGCCTCATCGCCAAGGTGCCGACGCTCGCTGCCTGGGCGTACCGCCACAGCCGCGGCCTCCCGTTCGTCTACCCGGACCCGGACCTCAGCTACTCGGCGAACTTCCTGCGCATGCTGAAGCAAAACCAGGAGCCGCACTACGATCCGCATCCGGACGTGGTGAAGGCCCTCGACGTGCTCTTCATCCTGCACGCCGACCACGAGCAGAACTGCTCGACCAACGTCATGCGCAGCATCGGCAGCTCGCAGGCCGACCCGTACTCCGCCGTCGCTGGCGCGATTTCGGCCCTGTGGGGCCCGCTGCACGGCGGCGCCAACGAAGCCGTTTTGAAGATGCTCAAGCAGCTCGGCAAGGTCGAGAACGTCGCTGAATTCGTCAAGCAGGTGAAGGACGGCAGCGCCGGACAGCGCCTGATGGGCTTCGGTCACCGCGTCTACAAGAACTACGATCCGCGCGCGAAGGTCATCAAGCAGCTCGCCGACAAGGTCTTCGCCGTCGTCGGCAAGAAGAACCCCTTGCTCGAAGTCGCTCTCGAGCTCGAGCGCATCGCGCTGTCCGACGAATACTTCATCAGCCGCAAGCTCTACCCGAACGTCGATTTCTACTCCGGCCTCATCTACGAGGCGCTCGAAATCCCCGTCGAGATGTACACGGTGATGTTCGCCATCCCGCGCACCGTGGGCTGGCTCGCACAGTGGGAAGAGATGATCGTCGACAAAGAGCAGAAGATCGCGCGCCCGCGCCAGATCTACACCGGCTACGACGAGCGCCCCTTCACGGCGATGGCGACCCGCAAGGGCTAAGCCGCAGGGCTAGTCGTAGAGCCTGCGCAGGCGCCTGCCCTCGGCGGGCGTCGGCGTGAGGCGCAGGGGTCGTCCTGGTTCGATCGGAACCGGATACATCACCTCGTCGCGGCCGTCCGTGCGCACGAGGCCCAGAAAGTGCCCCATTTCGTGGAGGACCACGGCGTCGAGTGCACGCGCTCTGTCGTCCCCGGCTAGCCGCGGATCCTGAGTTTGCCGCTTGGCGCTCTTTGCCTCACGACCCCTGGCGCTCGGACCAGCAGTCCCGCATCGTGGCCGCAAGAATCTCGCAGCTCGCGTCTGCGACGACGAGTTCCGTCCCGTCGCACGTGTATTCCTGAGCGCCGGGGTGCTCCTCAGTGCAGTCGAGGACCGCCAAGTACTCCTCCGGGCAAAGTGCGAAATACTTGGTCCGAACCGCCGAGTAGCACTTGTTCCAGCAGTCTTCCTGGCTGGCCCCTTGAGGATAGCACCCTTGGACCTCGGCGTAGTCTGCGCACTCGGCATCGCATGAGGCTTGCATGCGCTGGTCGAGTGCCGCGTCGAGAACGGGCGCGCCGCCACCGGTCCCGCCCGTGGCTGCTCCCCCGCTGGCGCTCACTCCGCCCACCGCAGCTACAGATCCCCCACCGCTTGCGCTCGAGTCTGCACCGCCTGAGCTGAGACTACCGTCGTTTGCACTACCGCCACTGGCTCCGCCCGAGCCAGCTCCGCCCGAGGCGGTTCCGCCCGTGCCCCTGATCACCTCGACGGTGGCCGCATGCCGACTGGAGCACTGCTCGGGACAGGAAGGGTCGCTCCCAGGTTCAAATTCCACTGTGACGAATCCGCGTGTCACGAGCGCCGAGTCGTAGGCCTCGGGAGCCACGCGGATGAAGACCTGGCCGGTACACTCCCCTCGTCGCACGCGGAAATCGCCCCCCCAAAGGACATCGCCACCGCTGTCCTCCCTGAGTTCATACGTCCAGTCGCTCGCTACATGGATTGCGCCCGCATAGAGATAGCCAGGCGTGCAGGTACCAGGCCATCCTTCTGGGGCCGCCAACATGGAGCGTTCACTGGCCTCGCCGACGAACTCCGCCCCCCCGCCGAGGCCGAGGACATCACACGGCACGGTGTGGGGCGCTAGCGATGCGGATCCATTCTGCTCCCCAACCACCACCCGCACACGATCTCCTGTCTCCACCATGGCCGGCCAGCACGGGCCACCGCAGGAGGCAAGACCGTGGGCCGCCAACATCAACGTCACCAGTGGGGCGGCTCGTCTCACAGCACCACCAGCTGAATAGGAAAAGCAAGCAACGCTCGAGAAGACATGAACCCCAGCCTCCAGCTCCAAGGTAGCACGCGCACGTCCGAGAGCCCGATTGTTTTATTCGATCTCGCTTCGGCCGAGAATTGATATTTCTAGTAGCCTTCGAGCACGGGCCAGCTGGATTCGCTCTCCGGAGACACGACGTACGCCTCCGCGCTCCGCCCGTCGCCTAGCTGGATCACCACGCGCTGATACAGCGTCGGGCAGTCCTCGAAAACGTCGAGCTCGGCCAGCAGTCCCTCATCGACGGCGTACAGCTCGCCGGCGACCGATTCAGTCGCGCCGCCGACGGCGACGAGCCCCGGGTAGCCATCGCGGTAACGGACCAAGCGGTACCCAGGCGCCGTGCGCGCGGCTCCCAGGTAGCTCGCGCGGGCCAGCAGGTGAGCGTTTTCGTAGCCGGATTTGAGCGAGCCGTAGACGAAAAGCTGGACCGCGGGGAGCATGGCCGGAGCGCTGGTTCCAGAGTATAGACGCGCCATGACGACCGCCAGAGAGCTCATGGACCGGGCCCGGACGAAGCTGACTCCTGCCATCGCCGACCAGATCGGCGCGACCTACCGGTTCGAGCTCAGCGGTGACGGCGGCGGCACCTGGCTGGCCACCCTGAAGAATCCGCCCAAGATCGAAGAGGCGGACGGTCCAGCGGACTGTGTGCTCAAGCTGGCGGCTTCCGATTTCGTGGAGCTGATGGAAGGGCGCGCCGAGGCCCCACAGCTGTTCTTCGCCGGCAAGCTCTTGATCGAAGGGGATCTCGGATTGGCGATGAAGCTCGGCTCGCTGACCGCGCTCTTGGCGTAGTCGAGGCCGATCATGGTCGTCTATTACTTCGGTCCCGCTTTCACGAACACCCACGCGGCAGCCCTGAAAGCGTTCGGCTCCGAGGCCACCTTCGAGCCCTGCACCACCATCACCCAGGTCTTCGACGCCGTCGCGGACGGCCCGGGGTCACATGGTGTGGTGCCGATCGAGAACTCCACCGAAGGCGTCGTGCGCGAGACGATGGATTGCTTGATTGAGCGCGCCCCCGTCATCGAGCTCGAGCTCGAGCTCGATATCCGGCACGAGCTCCTGACCGCGCCGGGGGTCACACTCGAAGCGATCCGCGTCGTCTTGTCGCATCCACAGGCGCTCGCGCAGTGTCGACTGTGGATGGAGCGTCACGTGCCTCGCGCGGCGCGTGAGCTCGCCCCCTCGACGTCCGCCGCGGCAGCCTCGGTGGTCGGTCGGACCGACGCCGCGGCCATCGCCGCGCCGCTCGCTGGCTCCCACTATGGCCTGTCGAGCCTGGCCTCCGACATCGGCGACCGTCACGACAACGCCACCCGGTTCGCGGCCATCGCGCTCGAAGGTCCGCCGCCCAGCGGGCACGATCGGACGACGCTCGTGTTCACCACACCGCACGAACGGGGCGCCTTGCGCCGGACGCTCGGCATCTTCGACGATGCGGGCGTCAACATGACGAGAATCGAGAGCCGTCCCCTGCCGTCCAAGCGCTGGGAGTACGCCTTCGTCGTCGACTTGGAAGGTCACCAGAGCGATCCGGCGCTCGCCCAGGCCATCGTGGAGCTGCGGACGCGCGGCCTCCTGGGCAAGGTGCTCGGCAGCTACCCCAAGGCGTCGTGAATCTGCTGCTGCTCACGCCGGGCGAGGTCGCTCTGGACGAGGCACTGGTCGGCGGCAGACGGGCCGAGCACGTCCTCGGCCTCTTGAAGAAGCAGCCCGGTGAGAAGGTGCGGGTCGGCGTCCTGGGAGAAGGCACCTGCGCGGCCGTCGTGGGCGCGGTGGACGCGAGCGCCGGCCAGGTGCGACTCCTTCTCGGCGAGCGCACCTCCCAGCCCGAGCCGAGGACGTCCCTGGTGCTCGCGCTGCCGCGACCCAAGGCGCTCTCGCGCATCGTCCAGCTCGCGGCGTCCTTCGGTGTGCAGCGCCTCGACCTCGTCGGCGCCCACAAGGTCGACCCCGCGTATTTCTCCTCCCCGCGACTCGACCCCGCCCGGCTCGAGGAAGACGCCTTGCTCGGCCTTGAACAGGGAGGCCTGGTCCACATGCCTGCCTTTGGGCTTCACCGCTCGCTCGGCGCGTGGGTGCGGGAGCAGCAGGCTACCGCCGGGGCTCGCGTGGTGTTTCACCCCGGTGGAGCGGAGCTCTTGGGCCCCTTGGTCAGCGCGTTCGAACCCGAGCGTCCGGTCACCCTCGCATTCGGCCCCGATGGCGGGTTCTTGCCCGCCGAGATCGAGCTGCTCGGGGGTGTCGGCTTTCGGCCGACGACGCTCAGCGCCTCCATCCTGCGCACCGAGGTCGCCGTCGCGGCGGGCCTCGCGCAGCTCGAGCTGGTGCGCCGGCTGGCCTTCCAAGAGCGACAGCGCCGTGATGTGCTCGCCGCATGTCCCGACTGATCGGTTACTTCGCCCGCGGCTGCCTGGTCCTCCTTCCGGTGGCGGCCACCGCGTACGTCATCTACTTCGTGGTCACGGCGGTGGACAGTCTGCTCGGCATGTCCGTTCCCGGTCTCGGCCTGGTCATCGCGGTGGGCCTGGTGATCGGCGTCGGCTTTTTCGTGTCCAACGTCGTCGGCAAGCGGCTCTACGAGTGGTTCGACCGCCTGATGAGCCGCTTGCCAGTTGCCAAGCTTCTCTACACGTCGATCCGGGACCTGGTGCAAGCCTTCGTTGCGGAGGAGCGCCGCTTCGGGCGGCCGGTGGCTGTCCGCTTGGCGCCGGGCGGTGAGCTCAAGATGCTCGGCTTCATGAGCCGCTCGAGCCTGCCTGCGGCTGGGCACCCGAGTCACGTCGTGGTCTATCTGCCGCAGGCGTACAACATCGCCGGCCAGGTGCTCCTCGTCCCCTCCAGTCAGGTGGAGCCCCTCGATGTCGTGCCCTCCGAGCTCTTGGCATTCCTGCTGAGCGGTGGGGCGTCAGGCCTCGGCCCGCAGTACACCCAGGCGCCCCCTCCGGTGGTCGCGAGCTAGCTAGGGAAAAACCTGCTTTCGCGCCCGGAAACGAACCCGGAACGTCCCGCGGGGACACTGATTGACGAACCCGCCCTGCCTTGACCATTCTCCCTCAACGCCCATGTCCGACCTCTCTCGCCTCTTCGAAAACAATCGCGCTTGGGCCAAAGAGGCGGTTCGGCGGGACCCAGGGTTCTTCGATCGACTCGTAGCCCAACAGGTCCCCCGCTATCTCTGGATCGGTTGCGCCGACAGTCGCGTGCCGGCCAACCAGATCATGGGCCTGGCCCCCGGCGAGGTCTTCGTCCACAGGAACGTCGCCAACCTCGTCGTGCATACGGACTTCAACTGCCTGTCCGTGGTGCAGTACGCCGTCGACGTGCTCAAGGTCACGGACATCATCATCTGCGGGCACTACGGCTGCGGCGGCGTCCTGGCGGCGCTCGGCAACCAGCCCCTGGGCCTGATCGACAACTGGATTCGCAACATCAAAGACACCGCGCGCCGACACGAAGCGGAGTTGGCTGCGCTCGAGGAGCACAAGCGCGGCCTACGCTTGTGTGAGCTGAATGTGATGCAGCAAGTCGAGAACCTCGGCCACACGACCTTGGTTCAAGACGCCTGGAGCCGCGGTCAATCACTCACCATCCACGGGCTCATCTACTCGATCAAGGATGGTCTCTTGCGCGATCTCGACGTCAACATCGATAGCCAGGCGCAGCTCGACCAGATCTACCTGATGTCGGCACAATCAAGCGCCCTCTGACGGCCGTGCGCCTTCGGGCGCAATGTGGGTCGGGACGGCTGAGACAAAATGCGCGAGCCAACCACGCCTCGCGGCGCGATTGGCTCGCCTTTCGGGCTCCTAGGTCAACCTTAGAAGACGCCGTCCGCCTTCACGACGAGACCGACGGTCGAGGCGAACCACAGGTCGGTCGCTCCGCCACCGCCATCGAAGAGCGGCGTGGTGTCGAGCGCTGCCTCGAGCCGGTTATCCCAGCGGAGCACCACGTTGTCCAAGTCCTTCACCGGCTTGACGTCGAAGGTCACGGTTGCGGTGATGACCTCGTCGCCAGAACCGATGCCGGTTGCGGCCCCAGCCGTCGCATCGTCGAGCGAGTAGTCGAGCACTTCGACGCGACCCGCCAGACCGAACACCGGCGAGAACGCATAGCCCGCTGCCAAGGAGACGCCGAGGTACTTGTTGCCGCCGAAGAGCTCGGTGGCCGTGTCCTGAGCGTTGAAGTCAGCGTTCAAGATGAGGCTGAAATCACCCGGCATGTAGGTGACGACCAAGTCGAAGAAGCGGTCGAACAGGACGTTCTGCGTACCGAGCGTCTGCAAGGTGCCGATGTAGAGGCCGAGGTCACCGGCCGCGACAGCCAGCTGGAGACCAGCCTGGATGTCACCATTCGCGGTCGACAGGAGTGACACCGAGTTCACGTCGTCGACCAGCATGCCCTTGAGCGTCACGCTGTCGGACAGCGCCAATGCTGCCCTGAGGCCGGTGTGCCAGAAGGGTTGCATCGAGTAGTAGAGACCGCCGCGGGTGTAGTTCAGGTTGATCCAGCTTTCGGCGACCTCCGCGCCGAACGGAGTGCCGAACTGGCCGAAGTCGAGAGTCAGCTTGTCCGAGGGCTTCCAGGTGGCAAACGCCTGGGTGATGCCACCCACGCCGAAACCACCCATGTCGGCCGCATAGAACTTCGTGACCCCAGGACCGAAGCGCAGGCTGGTCGTCACGCCGAACTTTTCGGCCGAGTAGGCGAGGTCGAGACCGGCGAAGGCGAGCCCGAAGCCGTTCTCCGCGCCGAACCCGGCGAGCGCGGGGGCGGCGGCGCCCGGAGGAGGCGCCGTGACGACCGCACTGGCCTCATACGCGCGCCAAGGGGCGGACGGCGAGCCGGGCACGGCCGTATTCACGGTGGCGTAGGCGTCACCGAAAATCAGGTACGAGAACGGGCCGGTCTCCTCTTCCTCCTCCGCCGCGGGTTCCTCGGCCGGAGCCTCGGGCGCAGGTTCTGCAGCCGCCGGAGCGGGCTCGGCAGGGGCAGCCTCGGCCTCGGGCGCCGGGGCGGGTTCGGCGGCTGCCTCGGCAGCCGGGGGGGCTGCGGTGGATGCTTCCGCGGTTGCGGAAACCTGTGCCCACGCGCCGCTGGCCGTCAGCAGCACCGCACTCGAGACCACACCAGCGCTCACTCCTCGATAAAGGCTCATCAATTTCTCCTTGGATTGGGTCCTGTGGACCAGCGGTTTCACGGCCAGACGTCGCCCCGGACTGGGGGGAGCATTGGGCCCGCACGACCCGCTGAACCGATGACCGAACCAATAGCCAGGCGATCATTTCCTGATTATTTCGACGTGGTTTTCCGCGAGCAAACGGCCGAAATGTCGGAAAAGATCGCGTCGTAGTCACTAGTTCGTTAGTGATTTCAGAGAGTTGACCTGACTAGCCTGCGCCTCATCCCTCGAGCCGTCGGGCTGCCCACTCCCCCTCCGTCCGTCGCTTCGCGGCACACATCAGAGCCAGATCCAGCTGCCAAGTGAGCGAAACGCCCCGGATCAGGGGCCCTGTGACAGAAACGCTGATGAAACAAACGGCCCGAAAAGCCGCTCAGAGTAGGCTGCTTCGCACCCGTTTCTGCCCCCGCGGCGGCCCTCGCAGGAGGCGGGGCCCCGAGTCCTGAGCATTTCCGCGCGGTCCAAAAGCAAAGGCCCCGCCGACGGGATCGTCGTGCGGGGCCTTCCCTGCGGCGCCACCGGAAGGGCGCCCGAGGGCTACCGAGCTCAGTAGCGGTAGGCGTCGGGCTTGAACGGCCCCTCGACCGGCACGCCCAAGTACTGGGACTGCTTCTCGGAGAGCTGCTCGAGCTTCGCGCCGAGCTTGCCGAGGTGGAGCTTGGCCACCTTCTCGTCGAGCTTCTTGGGCAGGAGGTGTACGCCGAGCGGGAACTTCTCGGTGAAGAGC
>Ga0247744_1000097_pt1 | contig 19079 bp, 23 predicted proteins | sample UWRJS154409C5_FD_180946 | JGI IMG/M metagenome (GOLD analysis project Ga0247744, IMG submission 180946) | Soil microbial communities from Arlington Agricultural Research Station in Wisconsin, United States - UWRJ-S154-409C-5 | ecosystem: Environmental > Terrestrial > Soil > Agricultural land... | reverse complement strand
GGACGATGTTGTTTGCGATGACCTCGGTCGTGTAGCGCTTGTTGCCTTCCTTGTCGTCGTACGACGAGGTGCGCAGGGACCCCTCGACCAGAATGCGGTCTCCCTTGCCGAGCACCTTGCCGAGCCCCTCCGCGCGCCGGCCCCAGACGACCACCCGGTGCCACTCCGTCCGTTCCTGGCGCTGCTTGTTGCGGTCCAGGTACGACTCACTGGTGGCGAGCCGGAGCTTGAGCACCGCCGTGCCACCTCCGGTCATGCGCAGTTCTGGATCGGCCCCGAGGTTGCCCAAGAGGATCACGCGATTGAGACCTTCGGCCATGCGATTCCTATCGTTCGACGAGAAAAACGGGCCACCACGTCGCGGCCGCCCCCCTGTCTCAACCAATCGCCGGTCTTAGTCAAGGCGAGGTCGGACATTGCCTGGCGGTATCTTCCCCAGCGCTATTCGTCTCCGCCGGTTTCCCGATCGAAGGCGTCCAGTTCCGCCTGGATCTGACTCCGCAGGTCAGCCAGATCGCGCTTGAGCTGAGCGTGGGCAGCCTCGGCTTGGCCGAGCTCTTCCTCGTCCGCAGGCTCCCCCTCCTTCATCTGCCGTTTGGCGCCAGCGATGGTGTACCCCTCGCGGTAGAGGAGATCCTTGATGCGCAGGAGTTTCTCGAGGTCACGCCGCGAGTACACCCGCTGACCCTTGGCGGACTTTTTGGGCCGAAGGGAGCGGAATTCGGTCTCCCAGTAACGCAGCACGTGCGTCTCGACGCCCACGAGCTGCGCCACTTCGCCGATGCGATAAAAGAGCTTGACGGGTAAGTCGGGACGCGTCGCCATTTGGCCGGGCTCTTGCCGCACTGCGTGAAGGCGCTACGGGGACGGTGGGCCGTCCCGAGCACTCAAGCTGGCGCCTGCGGATCTCCAGCGGAGTCGTCTTCCCCGTCGTTGAGCGCTTGCTTCAAGAGCTGACTGGCCTTGAAGCTGAGCACGCGCCGCTCGGTGATCATGATCGGGGTACCCGTCTGGGGATTCCTCCCCTGACGCGGTCGCTTGTCGCGCAAGACGAAGTTGCCGAAGCCCGAGATCTTGATCTTCTCGCCCCGGCCCAGCGTCTCTTTCATCGTCTCGAAGACGAGATCGACCAAGTCGGCGGACTCCTTTTTCGAGAAGCCGCCCAAGCGCGTGTAGACCGCCTGAACGATGTCGGCCTTCGTCATGCGTGCACTCAAGGTCCCTCCGAACTCTCCCCTGGTTTCGGCTATCAGTATAGCAGGACGGCGAAAAAGCACCCTCCCTCGAAGAGGAGGGCGCTTTTTTCTGCGGGAGTGCCCGGCGGGGCCGTACCTCCCGCGGCCGCGCTAGGCAGCCAGGCTCGTCTCGGGCGCGGCTTCCAGGGGCGTCTCGAGCGTCTCGCCGGCACCGAGGGTCGAGAGGAACTGCTCCTTCACGAGCAGCGTCCCGACGTACAGGTACCCCCACGCGTAGAGCGCGCAGAAAGGCGCCGCGAACCAGTGCCCGGTGTCGAGCGCGACGACGGTGGCGGCCGAGCTCAAGACGCCGAGGGCGAACTCGGCCAGCGGGAGCTGAGCGCTCATGCGGTAGCGGCTGCGCCCCTCGCCCTTCTTGGGCGTGCGCACGAACTCGCCCGCCATTTCGCTCATGCCGGCGAACACGGCTCGGGTCAGGTACGGCGACAGGCCCGCCCCGAGCCCGATCAGGATCGGCAAGCGCCCGATGGCACCCCAGACGCTGCGGCCCTGCCGTGCCTCGGCATACGAGTAGAACGCGGCGATCGAGCCGGTCGCGAGCAGGCACATCGGCAGGTCGACGAGCATCATGGTGCGGACGTCGGTCGCTTCGAGCAGAAGCAGCGTCGGCAGCTGCAGGAGGCCGAGCAGAAGCATCAGGGGGTAGGCGAAGTGCGGCAGCATGTGAAACGACGCTTCCACCTTCTGGTGCAGGGACAAAGGCTCGTGGTCCCACACCGTCGGCAGCAGCTTGCGCGCGGTCTGCACCGTGCCCTTGGCCCAGCGGTGCTGCTGCTGACGAAGCGCGGACATGTCCTCGGGCAGCTCGGCGGGCGTGAGCACGTCGGGCCGATACACGAAGCGATAGCCGGTCATCTGCGCGCGGTAGGAGAGGTCGAGGTCCTCGGTGATCGTGTCGTGCTGCCAGCCACCTGCGCGTTCGATGGCGTCCTTGCGCCACATGCCGCCCGTGCCCGCAAAGTTGAAGAAGCAGCCCGAGCCGAAGCGCGCGCAGTCCTCGACCAAGTGGTGGCCGTCGAGCATGAGCGCCTGAATCTCCGTCATCAGATTGACGTTCCGATTCATGTGCGCCCAGCGCGTCTGCACCATGCCGACGGCAGGGTCGGTGAAATGGTCGACGATGTCCTCGAGGAACGTCGGATTCGGCACGAAGTCGGCATCGAACATGGCGATGAGCTCGCCGCGCGCCAGCCGGAGGCCGTAGTCGAGGGCGCCCGCCTTGTAGCCGTGACGGCTGGGGCGTCGAATGTACTGAATATCGAGTCCTCGCCGCTGCAGCTCGGCCACCTTCGCCTCGGCGATGTGGCGAGTCTCATCGGTCGAGTCATCGAGGACCTGAATCTCGAGCAGCTCCCGCGGGTACGCGATGCGACTGGCCGCCTCGAGCAAGCGCTCGGTCACGGTCGCCTCGTTGAAGATGGGCAGCTGGATCGTCACGACCGGCAGCTCGTCCCGTGCGAAACGGCGCGGCGGCAGGGCGGCAGCGGTGACCCTGCGTTCCGACCGCCGGGCCAGGACGACCATCACGGCGCGGTGAATACCCAGGGTAAACAATCCAGCGAGGACCAAGAAATAGACAGCGACGAGTAGTGCCTCGAGTGCGTTCATCTGGGGAGATCCGTAACAGATCCCGGCGTTTACGAATGTCACGCAAATGTAATTCGTTGCACGGCGTTGTCTGGCAGAGTAGCCGCTAAACCTACATTTGGATCGGGGTCCTCCCGGGTCGCTCCAGGTTCCGGGTAGCCTCGGGCGATGACCGACGTGACCGCGCCCCCCTCGCCCTTGGACCAGGTGCTGGCGGAAGTGAAGCATGGCCTGTCCGCTGGCGTGCTCGGGCTCGAGCGCCAGCTCGGCCCACTCGAGGGCGCCCTACTAGCCTACCGGCGCGCGCTGGAGGCGGACGTGGCCCAAAAGTACGCGGCGGCGCACTCCCTGCGTTTCCAAAGGCCGGGCGGTCCGACGCGCGAAGCTGCCGCCCGGCGACTCCGCGACCTGGTGCTCGCGTTGCCCGAGCTCAATCTGGCGGACGCGGAGGTCCCGGACCTGCCGGTGCCGGAGGCATCCGCCGCGCCCGATCCCGTTCTTCCAAGCCCTGGTACTCCAGGCCCGGCGAGCCTGAGCGACGTCTTGCCGCGTGTCGCCGCTGCCGCGGCGGAGCGCAGTCTCGTCGTGATCGGCGCACTTGCAGGGCGAAAGCGCGCCCTACCCGAGCCGCTCGGCTCCGCCACCGAATGGATCGACACCAGCCAAAGCGGCGCCCACGCCGTCGGCAACCTGCCCGCGCGCATCCGCCAAGGCCGAGTGCTCGGCGTCGTGATCTGCGATCAGGCGGTGTCCCACAAGCACACCGAACCCGTGCTCGCGGCCGCCCGCGCCGCCAACGTCCCCGTCGGCTTCGCCGGCAAGGGCGGCAACGCTGCCATCGCCAAAGCTCTGCGCGCGATCGAGGAGCAGCTCGGCAACCGCTAGGCGAGCCGTTCGGGACGATTCCCTGGGCAGCGCGACGGCCGCTCCGTATGCTGCGCTGAGCAGCATCGACCATGCCGAAGGGCCCCACCACCATCGACGAGTACCTGAAGACGAAGCCGCCCGAGCTGCGTGCGGTCCTCTCGCAAGTGCGCCGAGCGATCGGTCGCGCCATCCCGCGCGCCACCGAGAGCATCAGCTACCAGATCCCCGCCTACCGATTGGGCACGAGTCCCGTGGTGTTTTTTGCGGGCTGGACGGAGCACTACTCCGTCTATCCCGCGTCGGCGGCGCTCGTGGCGGAGTTCCAGGCCGAGCTCGAGCCTTACTCGGTCTCCAAAGGCACCATTCGCTTCCCCCTCGATCGCAAAGTTCCGACGGCGCTCATCGCGCGCCTCGCCAAGTTTCTGTTCAGCGAGGCCACCCTGCGCGCGAACGCCAAGAAGAGTCGCAAGAAGGTGGGTGCGAAAACGGCACCGGCCAAGAAGGCGCCCGCCCGCCGGCGCGCGCGGGCGAGCTAGTTGCCGCTTTCGCCGAGCGCCTGCAGATCGGCCAGCACCTGAAGGGCATGCGTCTTCGGGGTCACGCTGTCGTACACGCGGGCGACGCGTCCCGCCTGGTCGATGATGAACGTGACCCGCTGCGTCATGCCGAGCGTCGTCTTGACCCCGAACGCGCGCGCCAGGCTGTGGTCTTCGTCGGGCAAGAGCAAGAAGGGCAGCCCGTGTTCCTGGGCGAACTCCTGATGCGAGTCGCTGTCATCACTCGAGACGCCGAGGACGACCGCGCCGCTCTTCTTCAGGTCTTCGTGAGCCAAACTGAACTGCTCAGCCTCCACGGTGCAGCCGGGAGTCCCGTCCTTCGGGTAGAAGTAGAGCACCACGACCTGGCCGCGCAGGCTGTTCGAGCTCACCTCTTGGCCGGTGTGCGCCCGCACCGAAAAGTTCGGCATCTCGGAGCCGACGGGCGAAAGGCCATCCGGGCGCTTTCCGTCGTGCGCAGTCGGCGGGGTTGTGGTGGTCGTCCTCGCGGACGGCAGAGCGGACGGAAGGGCGGACGACGCCGTCGGCTCACGCTTGGTGCAGGCCAGGCTGGTTAGCCCGACCAAGGCGACAACGGCGAATATCAGGTGGCGCATCAGAAGCGTTCTTCGATGAAACGGAAGGGATGATTGGACGGCTGGTAACGGCCGACTTTGCGCCGCGGCAGCTCGACTTCCTCGGTCTTCAGATCTTTGTAGTGGATTTGGCTCAGAATGTGACTGAGCACGTTCAGCCGCACGCGCTTCTTGTCCTCCGAGCGCGCGACGAACCACGGCGCCCAGTCGGTGTCGGTGGCCGCGAACATCTCGTCGCGAGCGCGCGTGTACTCGTCCCACTTGTCGTAGGATTTCAGGTCCATCGGCGAGAGCTTCCAAGTCTTCCTCCCATCGTCCCGACGCGCGCGCAGGCGCCGCTCCTGCTCCTCCGGACTCACCTCGAGCCAGTACTTGAGCAAGATCACGCCGGACCTGGTGATGGCCGATTCGACGCTCGGCGTCGACTTCAGGAACCACTCGAGCTCCTCCTCGCTGCAGAAGCCCATCACGCGCTCGACGCCTGCACGATTGTACCAGCTGCGATCGAAGATGACGACTTCACCAGCAGCGGGCAGGTGCGGGATGTAGCGCTGAATGTACATCTGTGACTTCTCGCGTTCGGAAGGCGCAGGCAGCGCGACGACCCGAAAGACACGCGGGCTGACGCGCTCGGTGAGCGCCTTGATGGTGCCCCCTTTGCCCGCTCCATCGCGACCTTCGAACAGGATGCAGACCTTGAGTCCCTTTGCCACCACCCAGCGCTGGAGCTTCACCAGCTCCACGTGCAGGTGCTCGAGCTCCTTCTCGTAGTCCTTGCGCCCGATCTTCTCGGCCGGGCCCTGGCTCTCGTCGCTGGTGACCGTTTGCTCGGCGTCCTGCTTTTTCTTCTTCTTCTTCGACATTCCCACTCCTCCTCAGTTGCCATGACGTCGGTCGATGCCGAAGTCGCGACGAAACTCCAGACACTGCGCACTGCCGCGCTCGAACTCCCGGCAGGTGCTCCCCCTATCCTCGTAGATGCTGCAAGCGTGCGGCCCCGCTTCTGACCCGAGGTGCACGCAGCTTCCATCAGCGCGCGTGGCGAAGGCAACGAGGCCGAAGTGCCCCGGTTGGATGGCGGCGGCGATGTCCGCTCGTCCGCTCTGCCGCCAGCGCACGAGGTCCTCGGGCGGAATGAGGATCCGGCCGTCATGGCCGGTCCTGCAGCAAGCGCCGCAGGTCAGGCAGTCGAGGTCGGGCGGGCTACGGTCGCTGCCGCTCACGTTCGCGGCACCTCGTAGTGGAGCTCCGCGAAGCCGGTGCCAACGGCGCGCACGCCACGGAGGATGAGCGGCGGGCTCGTGATCGCGCGCGGCAAGAGTGGCCTACCTGCGCCGAGAGTGACCGAGCCGATCTGCACGAAAAGCTCGTCCAAGAGACCCGCATCGTAGAACTGACCCGCCAGATCCCCGCCGCCGACGACCCACACGTTCTTCCCGCCGGCCGCCACAGTCGCCGCCTGGTGCACGGGTCGGACGTCGCCCGAGGCGAAGTGAAGGTTGGCGCCTGGCACCTCCGGAAGGCGACGCGAGCTCATGACCCAGGTCGGCTGCTCGTAGGGCCAGGGGGCACTCGGCTTGTCCTTCGGCAGCACGACGTGGCGGAGCATCCACTCGTAGGTGGACGAGCCCATCACCAGAGCGCCGACGTCCTTGATGAACGTCGGGTAGCTCGTCGTTTCCACATCGCCCAAAGGGAATAGCCACTCGAGGGAGTGGTCCTCCGTAGCGATGAAGCCGTCCAGGCTGGCAGCGGTGTAGTACTGCGTCTTCACGTCGGTGGTGGGCCTCTACCACTGGCGCGGGCGGGGCGAAGCTGGAGAGTCACAGGGCCCAGTTGCTGTATTGCTTCAATTTTCCACACGCAGGGGGAGATTTTGTCGCTTGCGGCCCTGTCCGGAGGCGTTCACCATCGTTTCCGTCTTTCGGCGGGGACGTGCCTGCGCCGATGTAGGGAACGAACATACTATGAAGAAATCCTCCACACTTGCCTTGAGTCTCCTCCTTGGATGGGGCGCCGTGACCGCCGCCTGCCAACCGACCTCGAACCCGCCCGCCGGCACCGGCGGCACGGCCAGCGGCGGAGTTCCCGGATCCGGTGGCGTGGTCGCCACGGGCGGCGTGGTCAGCACGGGCGGCGTGGTCAGCGCGGGCGGCACCGGCGGTGCCACGGGCGGCGCCGGCTCGGGAGGCGACGTGGCCCTCGGCGGCACCTGCAGCATCGCGACGGTCAATATCCTGGAGCGCTCCGACACGGACGGCAACTGGGACGATCAAGACTTCGACGAGAACATAACGCTCACGGGCACGTGCCCCCTCGTCGTGGACGTCACTTGGCCGCATGAGCTCGAGTACGACCAACCGGACAAGGTGGACGCGGACTTCGAAGAAGTCCACTTCAACTTGGATTCGGACATGACTGCTGACTACACCGGAAAGCAGATCAACCTCACGATCAAGCTGTCAGCCGAGATGCTCGGCACGGGCGATCCCGCACCAACGGGCGGCTACCACATCACGCTGATGTCGGTGTCGACCTACGAAGTTCCGGTCGAAGGCACCGGCGGAGCCGGCACGGGTGGCGCCAGCGGAGGCTCCGGAGGAACCGCGTCGGGCGGTGACACCGGCACCGGTGGAGCAGCGACCACGACGCAATACAGCGAGACGAAGTCTCCGGTGGAAGACTTGCTGCTGGTCGGTGACGAGATCACCTTCAGCTACCCTCTGCCCCCCAAAGGCGCGGCCGAGAATTCCTACAACCCAGCGACGGCGATCAAGTTGGGCATCCGCATCAGCCCCGCCTGGACGGACGTTGGCGCTCCGCCGCCCACGTTCAAGTTCGTGAGCGCACAGTTCGAGATCAGCGACTTCACGCTGACTGACGTCACGCCGTAAGCGCAGCGAAGCGGCGCACGTCGAGCCGAAGGAGAGCCATCTCCTTCGGCTCGCGTCATTTGGCGCCAGCGCTAGGGCACACGCGCGCAGCGGATGCCGTAGTACTCCGAGAGAGTCGCGGGATCGGGACCGTTCCGGATGTTGTTCGGCAGGTCCTCCGCCATGCTCAGCCAGCTCCCGCCGCGATTGGAGCGCGCGACGTACTCACTGTCAGGCACCGTTTGGGTGCAGTTGTCGCAGTCGGCGATCGCGTACGGGGAGACGAGCCAGTCCAGATTCCACTCGTACATGCTGCCGGCCAGATCGCTCTGGCCAAACACGCCGTTGCCGTCCGGCCGACTGCCAACGGGTAAGATGTCCGCAAACGAGCAGACGTCTTTGACGCTGCCATCGCCCAGACACCAGTGCACGGCGTGCGCATCGTCGGGCTCGGGGCTGCCCCAAGGGTAGGGCCGCTGGGCCGTGCCGCCTGCGGCCGCGTACTCCCACTCGGCCTCGGACGACAAGAAGCCTCCGTCCCAAATGCAGAACGCAGCCGCCTGGTACCAGTTGACGCAGTTGATCGGCAAGCGCTCGTTCAGGTCGGCACCTGGTGTCCAAGTGTGATAGCCCTTGGAGCTACACTGCAGCGCCAGAGTCCACTCGGATGCTGCGCCACTGCCCGAGTAGAGGCCGTAGGTGTCGTCGCCCACGTTCCAGCTGACGTCCCAGCCCGGCTCGCCCTCGCCGTCCGTACCGAGGAGACCGAGCCCGCCGCGCAAGTGTGAGTGCTTGCCGCTGCCCGCGGTCGGGTACCAGCCGTCGACCATCGCGGCCACGAACTGGCGGAACCGCCCCACGGTGACCTCGAACTCGTCGAAGCGAAAATCGCCGACCGTCGCCGGGAAGTCCGGTGCATTGCCGCGGGCGAAAACACCACCGGTCACGAGCGGGCTCGTGCAGCAGCCCGCATTCTTATCTGGACCACAGTCGCGCTCGAGGCCGACGCAGCTGGGTGGATCGATGCAGGCGCTCCCGCTGCAGTAAGCGCCACACGGCTGTTCGCTCTCCTTCACCGCCAGCCCCTGCCCACACACGAAGGACGACGTGGCATCGGCGCTACACACGGCGGTGCCCACCGACTGACCCATGCACTCCGGCAGGATGGGCAGGCACGTACCTCCCACGCAGCCTTGGTCACCGTTGCACGCGGGCGAGCACTCCACGACCGCCGCGCCACCGCTCCCAATGAGGCCGCCGCTACCGGCTCCGCCACTGCTCGTCGCGCCACCGCTCGTCGCGCCACCGCTCGCGGTGCCGCCTGTTCCGCCGGGCGACGTCCCCCCGCTCCCACTCGTGGTGCCGCCGCTTCCCGTCGTATCCGGCGGGGAGTTGCCGAGGACTTGATTGCAGCCGGCGAGGAGAACGCCGCCCAAACCGAGGCCGCGAATGGTTCGTCTGCTCGAAGGTCCGAAGAGCATGGGGGCCAGCCAGCTTAGGCGGAGGAACCGCACGTCCGCCAGCCGGGTTGCGACGGACCCCGTGCGGGCCCTCTGACGGCTCCGCAGCCGCCGAGCGCTCCTCGCTCACACGGACGGTCCGTCGACCGGATGGCTCGAGTCGGCGCCCGTGGCTGTTGGCGCCGACGCAGGCGCCACGCTCGGCTCAGGCTCTGGGGCCGTTACCGCAGCCACCGCACTGAGCCGTTGGAGCACGGCACCCGCCGCATGCTGCAACTTGGTTCTGACGCGTCCGGCCGCTTGCGCCACCTCGACGCGAGCGTGACCGAGTGCCTCCCGTCTCTCGCCTGCAGCCTGCAGGGTCGGGTCGGCCGTCAACTTTCCAATCGCCTGCTTGGCCCTACCCGCCAGCTGTTCGAGCGTGCCTTTTACTTCTTGATTGATCCTACTCATGGTCGCATTTCCTTCCGGAACCTTGGCGTGTGGCAGCGTGGGCAACGTCATTGTGCAAGCTGCGTGCCGGCGCTCCCGAGCGGCTCGCGACGGCACTGGCACGTTCATTGCCCAAAAAGCATCGACCGCTTCGGCGGCTCGAACGAAAAGGAAACGACGAATGCTCCGCTGGTCACTGACGTGCCTCATCCTGGCCCTCTCTGCCCTCTTCGTCGGATTCGGCGACAGCACGGTTGCCCTCGGCGAGGTCGCGAGGATGCTTTTTCTCGGCCTCATGGCGGCGCTCGTGCTCACGCTGATCCTCGACCTCGCTACCTCGCGCACACCGCGATGGCCCCGAGGCAAATAGCCTCACCTGTGCCGCGGTCGCTCGCCCGCGTAGGGCTCAATCGCACCATTCGACCCGAAGTCGGGCCGAAACCTCCATGGCACGGGACTTGAAGAGCGCCGGGAGCGGGCAGCTTGCCCACGCCACAAAAGGAACCGAACGAATGCCCAACTCAACATCGAGCCTCATCCTCGGGCTAGTCGCGTGCAGCGCGCTGACAGCCTGCATGGGTGCTCCAGTCCCCCAAACGCAACTCACCGACGCCAAGGTAGCGACGAGCGCAGCCGCAGCAGTTGGTGCGCGGGACGAACCTCAAGCCGCCCTGCACCTGAAGATGGCGGAAGACGCCATCGTCGAGGCAGAGCGACAGATCGCCGCCGGCGAGAACGAACCCGCGCTTCCGCTCTTGGTGCGGGCCCGTGCCGACGCAGACCTGGCCCTCGCGCTGACCAACATGGAGAAACACCAGGATGCAGCCGAGGCAGCCCTGAAAAGGGTCGACGCTCTCGAACGCGATCTCGCCTACGAAGGGGGGAAGTCATGAGGCCGCTCGTGTGGACCGGCTCGGTCCTGCTGCTCTCGGGTCTCACCGGGTGCGCAGCCAAGCAGCCGTCGCAACAGCTCGTCGACGCGCGTAGCGTCGTATCACATGCCTCGGACGGTCGTGCCGCGAAGTACGCTCCGGACGACATGCTGAAGGCCAAGGCGCTCCTCGCTGAAGCGGAAAAGGCCTCCGATGGCTCGCCGGAAGAGGTCCAATACGCGTACTTGGCGGATCGGGCCGCGCGACGCGCAAGCTCCAACGGCAGCGCGACTTACTTTCTCGAGCAGGAGCAGGACGCCAACGCCAAGTACCACTCCCTGCAGGAGTCGGGACGCTTGAGCGCCCAGGCGGCGTTCGAAAAGACCCGGCGAGACCTCGAAGAGATCGAACGGCGCATGCAGGAGAAGGATGCGAACGTGGACGAGCTCCGCGCCAACAAACAGGCGCTCGAAGCCCAGCAAGCTCGACTGCAGAGCTCGCTGTCCTCGAGCTCGGACGCCCTCGCAACATCGGAGAAGGCGCGCATTGCAGCCGAGGCTCGCGCGGCTGCTGCAATCGCGAGCTTGACCGCACTCGGAAACGTGCGCGAAGAAGCGGACGCCACCGTCCTCACTCTTTCCGGGTCCGTGCTCTTCGCGACGGGGGAAGCGACGCTCCTTCCCATCGCAGAGGACAGCCTGAGGCGTGTGGCCGAGGCCATCGACGCATTGCCCGAGGAGCGGAAGGTCGTCATCGAGGGACACACCGATTCGCAGGGCAGTGACGACGCGAATCAAAAGCTGTCGCAGGCTCGCGCAGAGGCCGTGCTGGCCTTCCTGTCGAGTCACGGCGTCACTGGCGGGCGCCTCTCTGCCGTCGGTCGCGGCGAATCCAAGCCGGTCGCCTCGAATGCCAATGCCGAAGGACGAGCCAACAACCGCAGGGTGGAGCTGGTCATCCAGAACTCGGGTCCTCAACCCCGGGCCTCACGCTGAGGCTCGGTCCGAGCGGGCCCCCCGATCGCCGGCACACAAAGCCGTGCTTTAGGGGAACGCCCGCTTTGGGGGCTAGGGTACCGGCATGCTCGCCGTGAACCGTCTCGAACTTCAAGGTGGCAATCGATGAATGCACGAATCCTCTTCGTCGACGACGACGCCGCCATGTGCGGGCTCATGGCATCCTTGCTGGCCGAGGCTGGCGACCTGGCGACTTGCGCCGGAGATCTCGCCTCGGCGTCTGCGCTCCTCGAGAGCCAGCCCTTCGACCTGGTCATCACCGACCTGAGTCTCGGTCAGTTCAGCGGCCTGGACGTGTGTGAACGCGTTCAAGCCGTTCAGCCGAACGTGCCGGTCATCATCGTGACCGCCTACGGCACGCTGTCGACGGCCATCGACGCCATGCGGGCCGGAGCCTACGACTTCGTCACCAAACCCGTCGACCCGTCCGCGCTGACGCTGGCGGTCGCTCGCGCGGTCGAGCACCGTAGGCTGCACGTCGAGCTGCACGAGCTGAAGCAGCGCTTCAGCGAGTCGCACAAGCCAGGCGAGCTCATCGGCACGAGCCCGGTCATGCGTCACGTGTACTCACTCATCGAGCGAGTTCGCGACACCTCGGCGTCGGTCTTGATTTCCGGAGAAAGCGGAACCGGCAAAGAGCTCGTCGCACGGGCCCTGCATACCGGCAGCTCACGCGCACGCGAACCCTTCGTGGCCATCAATTGCGCCGCGGTCCCGGCAAACTTGCTCGAGAGCGAGCTCTTCGGCCACGTCAAGGGTGCGTTCACGGACGCACGCACGGCACGCTCGGGCCTGTTCCAGCAGGCCTCCGGCGGCACGCTGTTCCTCGACGAAATCGGCGAAACTCCCCCAGAAATGCAGGTCAAACTGCTGCGGGCACTGCAGGAACGCGCTGCAAGACCGGTCGGTGGCAACACGGAACTCGCGTTCGACGTGCGCGTCATAGCTGCGACCAACCGGGATCTCGAGACCGCCGTGGAAAGCGGACGGTTTCGCGACGACCTCTACTACCGTCTCAACGTGGTGCAGATCAACGTTCCGCCGCTCCGGGCACGTGGCAACGACATCATGCTGCTCACGAACCACTTCGTGCAGATTGCCGCCCAGAGGGCGCAACGCGCGGTGCAGGGTGTCTCGGTCGAGACGGCGCGCCTGCTGCTCGACTACGACTGGCCCGGGAACGTGCGCCAACTGCAGAACTGCATCGAACGCGCGGTGACACTCGCCCGGTTCGACGAGCTATCTCCGATCGACCTTCCCGAGAAAATCCGCAAGGCCAAACCCGCCATGCCCGGCACCACCGTCACCGGTATCGAAGGCCTGCTGACCCTCGAGGCGATGGAGCGGCGCTACGTCGAGCAGGTCGTTTTATTGGCTGCTGGCAACAAGAGCCACGCGGCGCGTCTGCTCGGGCTCGATCGGCGCACGCTGTACCGAAAGCTCGACCGAGCCAGCCACTCGAACGGCGCCTCGCCGAGCGACGACCCCATCGACGCGGCGGGCTAGACGCTTCGCCGGAGCATTCGAACTAGGAACGCGCGACCGCGGCCGGCCAACGCGCGACCGCCTGCAAATGCTGCCCGATCCACTCGACGCTGATTTCACCTCCCGTGGCGCGCGCGAGGAGCGACGCCGAGACGAGGTGAAATGGAATGTCCGACCCGGGGCCCCCCGGCCAGTGGTTCGGATCGGCGAACAAGGCCGCCTCGATCGCGGCCGACGGGGCCGAGTGGGAGGCACTCACGGTGAGCGAAAGAGCCTCGGGAGCCTCGCCCTGGAGCGTCAAATACACGGCTTCCTGCGAGCCGGTCGTCCGGAGCGCAACCTCGAAGATGCCGCGCAACACCAGGAGCACGTGCTCGGGGGAGAGCGTGCACTTCGGCCGCGAATCGAGGGCGAGCGAGATCGCGCGCCGCGGATGATCGAGTGCGAGATCGGCAACTCTCCGGCCGATCACCGCGTGCCAGTTGGTCCCGGGCACGCGGGGCCAGGCGCGCTCTGGATCGAGACGGAGTGCCAGATGCGATTCCAGGTCGCTCACCCACCAGCCAATGCGACGACAAGCGTCGAGGGCTCTTGCTGGGCTGCTGCTCGAAGCCAAGTCTTGGCCGGCCCGCTCGAGCAACCGCGCCGACAGGTGAACGACTCCCACGATGCCGCGGAGGTCGTGGACCAAAGGCCCCTCGACGGCGCTGATGAAGCTCTGCTTTGCGGTTCTTTCGGCGCAATATCGCGCGGCTTGCACGAGCTGAAGACGAACGGCTGGCCCGCGGACGACCACGAACACACCGGCCTGGACGCGCTCGAGCGCCGAATCGTCGTCCGCTTCCAACAGAACGATGACGGGAAAGTGGGCGCCCGCGAGGCCCTCCAGCTCGCGCTGCGCCGGTAGCCCCGAGGAAAGGACGAACTCGAAATGCTCGTCGCTTGCAAGTGCGCTCGCAGCGTCGTCCGGCTCGTAAGCGACGTAGTCATAGGTCTCTCGCCAAGTTTCTCTGGCGAGCTCTGCGTCATTCCGACTGCCGAGGAGCAGGACCTTGCGGGGAGTCGGCATACCTACCACCTCTTAGGCTCATCGGCCCAAGCAAGCGAGAACTGGTTTCGACCCTTGATTGGGAGTAACTCACTCTAGTGTTCAACGCCTCGAGCTTTTCAGCCGACGTGCGCTCTCGCGCGCGTCTCGGAGGCGTATGTACCAGCCAAACGGCCTCGACATAGGCGTTGCCACCCTCGACCGCGCCTGGATCCTCGCTCTGGTGGCGCTCGTGGCGGCGCTCGCCGGCTTCCTGGTTGCGCGGTTCGCTCGCTTTCGGCGCGCACCCCGAGTCCTCGGGCAGGTCGCCCCCGAACAGAGACCCGACACACCACGTGAGCACGGCCTGCGTGCGCAGCTCGGTCAGCTTCGCACGAAGGACGCGGCCAGCCAGGTGAGCCTGGCCAAGCTGGATCGTTTTCTCTCCACGCTGGCCCATGAGCTCCGCGGCCCGCTCGCACCGCTGCTCGTCGCAACCGATCAGCTGCAGACGTTGAGTGATTCGAGCCCTGTCGCGCGCAAGTTGGCCGGCATCGCGCACCGGCAAGTGGTGCAACTCCATCGCTTGGTCGAGGACGTCTGCGACATGAACCGCGTCAGTCATGGTCACCTGTCCATCCGCCTCGCTCCGGTGGACCTGCAAGACGTGCTGCTCGAGGCGGCCGAGGCCGTCGAGCCGCTCACGGAGCTCAAAGGGCAGCAGGTCGAGGTGCGCATCGACACCGGGCCATTTTTCGTCTTCGGCGATAGCGCCCGTTTGGTGCAAGTCATGTTCAACTTGCTCAGCAATGCGTCCCGCTATTCCCCCGACGGCGCGAGGATTGGCCTTGGCCTCACCCGCAGCGGCGATCAAGCCGTATTGACGGTCCAAGATCCCGGCATTGGCGTCTCCGAAGACAACCTGCACCATATCTTCGAGCTGTTCAGCCAGGTGGCTCCTCTTTCGGAAGGGTCCCGCGAAGGGTTTGGCATCGGGCTCGCACTGGTCCAGGAACTGGTCGGCCTCCACAGCGGTCGAGTCGAAGCCAGCAGCGAAGGCCTGGGACGGGGTTCCACGTTCCGGGTGTTCCTGGGCCTCGAGCCGGAAATGGTCCGGCGAGCGCCTCTCTCCAAAAGCTCAGCTCCCTCGATCCTGGCCGCCGCGTACCGTCCCCCGGCCGATGTCCCAGCGCTGGTCCGCTCCGTCGTGGTCGATGACGAAGTCGACCAGGCTCGCGTCTTGGCGGCAGCGTTGGAATCCGTGGGAGTCGAGGTCCGCCTAGCGCACGACGGCATCGAAGCGCTCTCGACGATCGAAACCTTCAAGCCACACGTGGTGTTCATGGATCTGGCGCTGCCCCGCCTGTCCGGTCAGGAAGTGGCCCGCCGGATCCGCGAACAGCGCTGGGGTCGCTCGGTGCGACTCGTGGCCGTGAGCGGCCGTGGACGCCTGGAGGACCAGGTCGCCGCACTGGCCGGCGGCTTCGATGCCCACCTGACCAAGCCGGTCGAGTTGGACGACCTACAGCGACTGGTCACCGCGGGCGCCAGAGCCTGAGCACGCTAGTCGTCGTCGCCTGCCCCGAGGATGAAGGTCATGTGCCCGCCCAGCACCAGGAAGCCGAACGAGCCGACGGTGCCGTCGCCGAACAGGAAATTGTAGGCGCCGTGGGCGCCGAGCTCGAAGCCTGGCACGATCGAAAAGTCGAGCGCCGCGCCGACGTCGAGCGTCAGGTGCGTCAAATCCGGGGTGGTGTCGAAGTTGGCGTGCCCCACGCCCAAGTGACCGTACACGGACGGACGAATCAAGACGCCCAAGCCCAAGCGCGTGCCGATGACGCCTCGGAACATGGTCGGACCAAGGGGGCCGGAGAAATCGTGGATGCCCAGCCCGATCTCGGTGGTCAGTCGTAGGATCGCGAGATCCATCATCGGTCCGAAGCGAAGTTGCCCACCGAATCCTTCCGAGTAAGGACCGGAGTCCACGGGTAGGGCGTAGTCGATATCGAGCGCCACGGGCACCTGAGCTCGACTCGGAGTCGTCAGCAGAAAGGCGGACAGAAAGAGGGCGAGCGCCGCCCAGCGGAATTTCGTGAACATGGGCGCCTCCCACGCAAGGCGCATGCCGATTCGGTTTTCGGTAGTGCACCGCAGATTCAGCCCGTATTCCCTGGAAAATGCACTGAGGCACATCGCCTCAGCTGGGGCAGGGCTGGCTCCTGGGCTCGTCCGGCAAATCCGCTACGAAGGGCCCATGGCCGAGGACGATCTACCCACCGAGGTGACGAACGGCGCTTCACGCTTCGACGCAGCCAAAGCTAGGAAAGCCGCGCGCCACCCGAAGCGCCCTGGCGAGAAATGCAAGGCAGCACCCGGCTCGCTCGTGCCCGTCATCGATCGCAACCGCTGTGAGGGCAAGGCCGACTGCGTGGCCGTCTGTCCGTACGACGTGTTCGAAGTGCGCCGCATCGACGCCGAAGACAAGCGCGGCCTCTCCTTCTTCGGTCGGTTGAAGAACGCCGCGCACGGGAGCAAGACGGCCTACACACCCGGAGCCGACGCGTGCCAAGCCTGCGGCCTGTGCGTGGTGGCCTGTCCGGAGAAGGCCATCACGCTCGCGGCGCGCTAGGCCTTCACACGAACATGCCGCCAGAGGCCTCGATGCGCTGGGCGTTCAGCCAGCGCGCATCGTCGGAGAGCAACGCCGCGAACAGAGCGCCGAGATCATCGGGTTGGCCCACCCGCCCGAGCGCGGTCACCGACGCTACGTAGCGGGCGACGTCGGCGTTGTCGCGTACGGCGCCGCCGCCGAAATCCGTCGCGACCCCGCCGGGGGCCACGGTATTGACGGTGATTCGCCGCTCGCCGAGCTCTTTGGCCAGGTAGTGGGTCAAGACCTCGATTGCACCCTTCATGGCGGCGTAAGCGGAGTAGCCAGCCATCGAGAAGCGGGTGAGGCCGGTCGACACGTTGATGATGCGGCCGCCGTCTTCGAGCAGCGGGAGCATGCGCTGAGTGAGGAAGTACACGCCCTTGAAGTGCACGTTGAGCAGGGCATCGAACTGTGCCTCCGTCGTGTCGGCGAACGCTGCGTGGACCCCTTGGCCCGCGTTGTTGATCAGGTAGTCGAACGTCTTTCGTCCGAAGTGCTCCGCAAGCACTCCGGATAGCTCCTTCGTGAACGCCTCGAACGTGGTCGTTTGCCCAACGTCGAGCTTCAGGGCGGCCGCCTTGCGACCGCTCGCCTGGACGCGACGGACCACGTCTTCAGCGTCCGACTTCTTCTCCCGATAGGTGACGATGACGTCGATGCCGTGCTGGGCAGCGTGCTCCGCCGCCGCCCGGCCCAGGCCGCGGCTTCCCCCCGTGATCAGTGCGATCTTGCTGGCTGACTTTGACATTTATCTAGTCCTTTCAGGATCTTGTGCGTTCATGAGCCAGGTCCGCCCCGGCCACTTCCGAACCATATTGACTAGATAACGACCGATAAAGCCTCGCCTTCTGAGTATATTGTTTGCGATTTTTGAACAATACTCGCGCCATGAACCAGGTCGAACGGATGCGGGTGTTCCTGCGCGTGGCGGAGCTGTCGAGCTTCACCCGAGCCGCCGAGACGCTGAGCTTGCCCAAAGCCAGCGTGTCGATGGCAGTCATGGACCTGGAGGCCGAGCTCGGCACACGCCTCTTGCATCGCACGACACGGCGCGTGCAGCTGACGCAGGACGGGCAGGTTTTCGCCGAGCGCGCGCGGGACCTGGTGAGTGATCTGGAGGAGCTCACCACGCACTTCCTTCCGAGCGAATCCGGTCTGCGCGGACGGGTTCGCGTCGACATGAGCACCGGCATTGCCCAAAACGCCATCTTGCCGCGCTTGCCCGAGTTCTTGGACACCCACCCCGAGATCGAGGTCGAGCTGAGCAGCACCGAGCGCTTCGTGGATCTGGCCGGAGAAGGCTTCGATTTCACCATTCGCAGCGGGGGCACCACGGATCCGAGCTTGATCGCGCGGCACCTCGGATACTTCCGCCTGCGTAACTGCGCCGGCAGGCGCTACGTGGAGCGCTACGGTCTGCCCACGTCTCTCAGCGACCTCGCGCGCCACCGGATGGTGCACTACGCCTCCGTGTTCGGGGCGCCCAAGGACGGCTTCGACTACGTGGACCCCGAAAGCGGCGAGGTGCGCACGGTTCCGATGCAGGGGTCCGTCACCGTCAACAGCGCGAGCGCGTACGTGGGCGCCAGCGTTGCGGGATTGGGCCTCGTGCAGATGCCGAGCGTCGGCGTGAAGCAGGAGCTGTCGAGCGGCGAGCTCGTGGAGTTCTTGCCCGAGTTTCGGGCGCCGCCCTTCCCGGTATCCCTGGTCTACCTGAACCGGCGCCACCAGCCGCGCCGCGTGCGCGTGTTCATGGATTGGACGGCCGAGCTCGTCACGGCCTACCTGGCGGGCGGCTGAACGCCTAGCCTAGAAGGCCAATGTCGGACCCGAAGCTTTTCCGTCACCTCCCTCTGGTTTTCCTCCTCGTCGCTTGCACGCGGCCGGAGTCCGAACCCACGAGCCACGCCGTCGCCCAGCCGGCCATGTCAGCGACGAAGCCCGCACCCGCAACCAAGGCGGCCGACGTCGTCTGGACCATGCCCTCGAGCTGGAAGGCGATGCCGGACCGACCGATGCGCAAAGCGACCTATCAGGTCCCCGGCGCCGCCGGCGCGGCCGAGGTCGCGGTGTTCTACTTCGGTGTCGGCCAAGGTGGTGACGTCGAAGCCAACATCACCCGCTGGCTGGGGCAGTTCAAGGACTTACCCCCCGATCAGGCACAGCGCGATCAGCGCGAGGTGCATGGCTTTTCGATCTCGACCGTGCGCGTGAAGGAGGGAACGTACTCCTCCGGCATGCCAGGAGGACCGACCGTGCCGCAGGAGAAATACGGCCTGAACGCCGCGGTGGTCGAGACCCCAGCCGGTCCGTACTTCTTCAAGATGACCGGACCTTCCGCGACGGTCGACGCCGAGGAAGGCCATTTCTCGGAGCTATTGGGCTCGGTGGAGCTCGCGCCTTGAAGGACTGAGCTCAG
>Ga0247744_1000096_pt1 | contig 19419 bp, 11 predicted proteins | sample UWRJS154409C5_FD_180946 | JGI IMG/M metagenome (GOLD analysis project Ga0247744, IMG submission 180946) | Soil microbial communities from Arlington Agricultural Research Station in Wisconsin, United States - UWRJ-S154-409C-5 | ecosystem: Environmental > Terrestrial > Soil > Agricultural land... | reverse complement strand
TAGCCCTGCCGCCGTCACGGTGATCTCCAGGGCGGACATCGAACGCTTTGGCTACCGCTCGGTGGCCGAGGTGCTGCGCGACGTCGTGGGCACCTACGCGGTGGACGATCACGTTACGCCCAACCTCGGTGTGCGCGGCGTCCCCGGCGCTGCGTTCGAAGGCTCGGGCGCGGTCAAAGTCATGATCGACGGCGTCCCGGTTTCTTTTCGCACGACGGGGGAAAACTGGCTGGGTCCGGCGCTGGTGCCGATGGCCAGCGTGGAACGCATCGAGATCGTCAAAGGTCCCACGTCTTCGCTCTACGGCGCTGACGCATTCTTGGGTGTGATCAACGTCATCACCAAGGAAGGCGGACAGAAGAGCTGGGGCGAAGTCGGTGGCAGTGGAATGCTCAGCTACGCCGGCGGTCCTGGCGGACGCCTCGAGGCCGCCGCAGGCCTCGTCAAACGCCCCTATCGTCTGACGCTGGGCGCACAGTTCGACCAGGAGGATCGCTCGGGCCTGCGCATGCCGTCGACCTCGCCGGCACCCCACTTCGCCGACACGGCCGGGCAGACCTCACTCGGGCAGGTGCTGCGCTCGGGCGTGACCAACTTCAATCTCTCGCTGACGCCGACGCGCAAGACGACCTACAGCGTAGCGGGCCGCTATGCCTTCCAGCAAAGTGCGGCGGAGTTCGCGCCCTGGCTGCAGTTCACCAACGTCGACAGTGCGAACACGGGGACCTGGCTCTCGCTCGAGCAGGGCAGCCTCACCCTGAAAGCTGGCTCGAGCTTCACTCGGGAGTTCAGGCTCGAAGCGACGGCCACCGGCTTTTTTGGCGGCACTCGGAACGACGATCAGGTCGACACCGGCGACACCATGGCGCTCGCCCACCGCGATCTCCACTACTTTGGTGCAGAAGGCACGGTGGAAGGCATCGTTCAACCGACCGATTCGATGCGCCTCGTGCTCGGCGTCGAAGGCAGCGCCGACCGCGAACACCTGGGGGCTCCCGACTATCGCAGCCGAACAGACGGAACGCCGGTCGCCGCAGCGGGGAACGCAGAGGACTTCGAAACGACTCTGCTGAACGTCGCGGGGCGCGCCCAGTTGACCTTCGACCTGGTGCCAAAATACCTGGTTCCCACCGCCGGCGTGCGCGTCGATCACAATAGCGTCTACGGCGATCGCGCCAGCGGTCGCATCGCGGTCGTGAGCAATCTCCTGCCGGAGTTCTTCCTCAAGGGATCGTACGGGACCGCGTTCAAGGCAGCCACGCCGCTGCTTCTCTACGGGCGCCCGCTCAGCATCGGGGACGTGATCGGCAGTTCCACGCTCGGGCCCCAAGAACTGCGCTCGCTCGAGTTCACGGCCGACTACCGGCCGAAGTCCATCGTCGACCTGGAGTTCACGGTGACGCACTGGGATCTCATCGACCGCGCCGTCTTCCGCCCGGAACAGATCAACCTCATTGCCCGCAACGCCGCTGACGGCCAAGGCTGGACGGTGGAAGGCTCAGCGACGACCCGCTTCTCCGACGCGGTCGGCGGTTCGCTCGGCTTCGAATGGGTGAGGGTCACCCAGGAGAGCGGCGAAGACGGCTACCGAGGCGAGCTCTTCGGCAACACGGCGTCGATCTACCCCGAGTTCATCGCGCGCGGTCGCATCTGGAGTCGGGTGTTCCAGGCGCCGCTCGAGGTGTGGCTGGCCACGAACGTGGTCGGTCCCCGCAACGCCAGCGACATGAACACGCTGGAAGCAGCGCAACGCTACGTGCTCCCGACCTACGCCACGCTCGACGCGGGGGTGCGCACGCTCAACCTGCACTTCTTCGGCGATAACCTGTCCGAGTTCATGCTGCGCGGGCAGAACATCCTCGATTCGGCGGGCACCAATGCCGGCTACTTCGGCATCGATTATCCAGCTGCGCCGCCGCGCGTGCAGCTCGAGTTCCGGCAGGAACTCTGAGGAGAGCTGAGCGACATCGCCGATTCCGCTCTGCGCGGCTTGCTTGTGGACTACGTCGCAGCCGCCGTCGTCGATTGAGCGGCGACGCGCGCGCTTTCGCGCGCTACGTTCCCGCCTGTAGGAGGGACACATGCATTCAGTGGCGCCACGGCACGCGCAGCACCCGATTTCGGCCTGTCTCTGGTTCGACGACCAGGCGGAGGAGGCAGCCCGCTTCTACACGGGCATCTTGCCCGACGGTCACATCACCGGGCAGTCGCACTACCCGGAGTCGTTCGACAATCCCGGCGGCAAGCCGCGCGGGAGCGTGCTCACGGTGGAGTTCGAGGTGGGCGGGCAACGCTTCACGGCGCTCAACGGTGGGCCGCATTTCACGATCAATCCGAGCATTTCGTTTTTCGTCCATGTGGACAGCGCGGAGGAGGCGGAGGGTTTGGCGGCCAAGTTGGGGGCCGGGGGCAGCTTTCTGATGCCGCTCGACCGCTATCCGTGGAGTGAGCGCTACGCTTGGGTCGTCGATCGCTACGGCGTGTCCTGGCAGGTGTTCTCGGGGGAGCATCCCGGCGGGCAGAAGCGCGTGGTGCCGTGTCTCATGTTTGCCAATCAGGTGCATGGACGGGCCGAGGAGGGCATGCAGCGCTGGGTCGAGATCTTTCCCGACAGCCGGATTTCGAGCCTCGAGCGCTACGGGGCGAGCCGCGGCCCGGAGGGCAAGGTCGTCCATGCGCGCTTCGAGCTGATGGGGGAGGAGCTGGTGGCCATGGACAGCCACGAGGCCGACGGCGCGAGCTTCAATGAAGGCGTGTCGCTCGAGATCTCGTGCCGCGATCAAGCCGAAGTCGATCGCTACTGGGCCAAGCTCTCTGCCGGCGGAAAGCCCGGGCCGTGCGGTTGGGTCACCGATCGCTTCGGTCTGTCGTGGCAGATCGTGCCAGCCCAGATGTCCTCCTGGATGACGAGTCCCGACGTTCTAGCCAGGGAGCGCGCGTTTGCGGCCATGCTCGAGATGGGCAAGCTCGACGTGGCAAGACTCGAGGCAGCCTTTGCTGGCACCTAGCTAGGACCCCAGATGCACTCGAAATTCGAGAAGGCTCCGGAGCGGACGTAGGCGAAATCGTCGAAGGACCAGACTTGAGATCCAGCCACCGGAATGTCGACCTGGCTAATATGTCGTCCAGCGCCATCGTCGCAGGTGGGCGTGGAATAGCCCGGCACCCCGCCGTACATCCACCCGCCGGAATACGCAGAGTTGCTCCCCTGGACGGCTGACACGTATGAGGACGAGCCGGTTGCGATCCAACACCAAGCTGCCGCCTGAGTCGTGGCCTCGCCGAACCAGATCGGCCTTAGCGACGTCGTGTCGTCGATGCAATGCGGCACCGGGTCGCTGACGTCGGCCTCATTCATGGTGATGTAGGGCTCCATACACACGTTGTCGACCCAGGAGTTGCACTGCGCCGCGTACCCGAAGCGATTGACGACTGCAGTCGAGCCGGGGGTCATCGTCGGGAAGGGATGGTTGGTTGCACACATCCAATTTGCTGCATTCACCAGCAAGCGGCTCATCTCCGGATAGACCAGTGGTCGCGCTCCCGCATAGCTGAACGCATGGCCCAGGCTGAGCGCGCGCCCCGCGCCGACCTCTTCGTCGACGCACAGCACAGCGCTCGTACCGTCGAGGAGAAGGGCAGTGGCGTCCGCCTTGCACGTTCCTGCTTCGCCGGAGCCATTGCCGGAGAAGCTCGCCGGAAGGTCGCTGGTGACGGGATGGGTCGCGCCTTCCGGCGTCTGTGTGTAGTTCCCCGGGGGGCCCGTGGTGACGCCGCCGAGGAGCAAAAGGTCGCTCATGGCGCCGAGCGTCCCATAGGTTTGCGCCTCATATCCCGACCAGCCCGTGTTCATGAAACTGCCGCCCGCCTCGACGTAGTCGACGAGTGCCTGCTGCCCGCTCTGCGGCAGCGTTACCGTGTAGGTCCCGTCGAACTGGATGACGCCGCAGAACTCATCGAGGACCGGGTTCGTTCCGTCGAACTCGTACTCGAGCACCGGCGCGACGGTCACCGCGAAGCCAGCCTCGCGCAGCAAGGAGGCTGCGTCTGTCTCCGAAACCCCGTCACCCAGGATCAGGAGCTCGCGCACGCAGGTGGACGTGCAGCCATCGCCGTCCTCGTTGTTCCCGTCGTCGCAGAGCTCGCCGGTGGGCGCATGGACGAGACCATCGCCGCATTCCGGCAGCGTGCAATCGCTGTCGCAGGAAGGGGACGGCTCCCCACCATCGTCGCACTCTTCGCCTGATGCCTCATTGGTGTGGCGGTCGCCACAGGTCGCCTCGCTGCAGTCGGCGTTGCAATCCGCGCTGTCGATACCTTCGCTGTCGCACGCTTCGTCCGCCGCCTCGTTCGTGTGGCCGTCGCCGCACACCGCTTCGGTACAGTCCCCATCACAATCCGCCGTATCGGTGAGGCCTTCGTCGCAGTCCTCTCCGTCGTCCGTTCGTTCGTCGCCGCAGCTGGTCAGGATGGTCCCACCGCTGCCACCGCCCGTGCCGCCGGTCTCGGTAGTACCGCCGGCGCCCCCTTCACCGGCTTCGCCGCCGTTGCCAGCGTCGCCCCCGAGGCCACCCGAACCGGAGCCTACGAACACGATGTCGGCGGAGCTGCCGCAGGCTGCAGGCAGGAAAGGCAGGCCGACGAACAGGCAAAGGATGGCGCTCTTGCGTCGCCAAGTGGACGGTGGGTACGGCGAAGCCATGTCTGAGGATACCACAACCGGGTCTCGAGGGCCGTTTCCGAAGCGGCTCGTCGTTCCGCAAGCGCCTGGAAACATACCGGTTGGGTGACGCTAGCGTCTGCGAGTGGACGCCGTTTTCCGCGCCTTCTTGGCAGCATCCTCTTTGGCAGGTGCCTTCTTCGCTGCCACCTTCTTGGCCGGTGCTGCCGAGCCTCCGGCTGCGTCCAGCTCCTTGATCAGCTTCTTCGGCGCCTGCGCGCGGTAGCTCTCGTCGATCCACGCTGCGAACATCTCGAGCGGCAGGTCGTCCTTCGGAGCGGGCGTCAGTGACACCCAACCCGAGCGCCCGAGGCCATAGGCGGTCGGTATGGCGCCGGGCAAGCCGAGGGCGACCTCGTGCGATTGAGGCAGCTTGCACGAAATGCTGAACGGCTCGCCGCTCGCGCTCAGGTAGGCGAACGTCTTGTCGTTCACGGCCAGGTCCTCATGACCGGGCCACGGGCTCTTGATGTGCGCTCCCGGATAGCGGAGGCCCAGCTTGCGCAGCTCATCGGCCCATTTGTTGCGGTTCTTGCTCATGAGGTACGGCCCGTCGGCGGAGGGCGGCGCGGCAACCCCGTTCCCCCGCGTGTGCCAAAACTCGTTAGCATACTAACGAGTTTTCCGGCTTCCTGTGGGGGCGCGTGCCGGCAGGCTCGTGGCAAATGGCGGCGTTGGAGCGGACGCACCGATGGCGAGCTCTGGCCTCGCCCCGGACGCGCCACCCCGCCAGGGGTGATTCAGCGCCCCGTCCAGCTGGCCAGCTTGGCCAGCGTCGCCGCCAAGTCCGGCTCTTCATCGAGCAATGTGCTCATCGGGTCGCCGAGCTCCGCGATGCGGGCGGGCACGCGGTGAATGTCCAGCTGCGAGGGGTCGAGCGCCAAGTGCAGCTCCTCCCAGCGTACCGGCGTCGACACCGTCGCGCCGGGGTACGCACGCACCGAATACGGGGCGACGATCGTCCGCGAGCGACCGGTCTGCCCGGTGTCGACGTAGAGCTTGTCACCGCGCTTCTCTTTCGTGCGCTCCATGGTGGCGATGTCCGAGTGCCGGCCGACCAAGATGCGACCGAGCAGCTCGCAGAGCAGTTTCGCACTCTCGAAGGGTACGTTTGGCCCGAGGGGCACGAGTACGTGCAGACCCCGCTGGCCGCTCGTCTTCGGGTAGCCGACCAGGCCAAGCTCCTCCAAGAGGTGCCGGAGATCGAGCGCCATCTTCACGGCGTCCTGGAATTGGCGTGGACCGAGGTCGAAGTCGATGGTGAGAAAGTCGCAACTTTCGGGCGAAGTCTCGCGGCCTGCCAAGACGTGCAGGGGAATGCAGCCGAGGTTGGCGATGTAACGCAAGCCGTCGAGGTCATCGACCAAGAAGGCCGCCTTGCCGGTCCCGCGTTCCTCCTGCTTTTCCTCGTCGTAGAGCTCGTGCGCACGCATGAAGGACGGTGCTCCGTCCGGCAGGCGCCACTGGTAGAAGTGCTTGCCCTGTATGCCGTCCGGATAGCGCACCAGAACGACCGGTCGCCCGCGCAAGAACGGCAGCATGACCGGTGCGACCGCCTCGTAGTAGGCGATGAGATCACCTTTCGTGTAGCCCTCGTCCGGCCAGAACACCTTGTCCAGGTTGGTCAGCCAGTGGGGGCGGGGTCGTTCGGCTTCGGTCGGGAGCGCTGCCTCGACGGCCTCGTCGACCGCCTCCGCGGCCTGCACCTCTGGCTCTTCGCGCTCGGCCGTGACCTCGTCGTGCGGCGCCGAGCGGCAGTCCTCGGGGCGGACGTCGTCACGCAGGCCCAGAAACACTGGCGCGCGCAGGTGGGCGTCGTCCGTGTAGCCGTGGTGGCGCACACGCACCACGAGCTCCGGCTTCGCGTAGCGGACGACTCCAGCGTCGGGTGGAACCTCGCCGGAGAAAGCGGGCTCATCCGTGGTCCGTGCGGCCAAGAGCTTCGATAGCTCGCTGATGGTCTTGTGGTCCAAGCCGGAACCGACGCGCCCCCGGTAGCGGAGCTCGCTGCCCCCGTAGGACGCCAGACACAGCGCACCCAAACTGCCGCGGGTGCCCTTGCCCTCCGTCCAGCCCACGACCACGAACTCTTCGTCGAGCTCGCGCTTGATCTTGACCCAGTCACCGCTGACGGATGGTCCGTGCTGGTAGCTGGACTCGGCGCGCTTGGCGACCATGCCCTCCATGCCTTGGGCCAAAACGAGCTGCCAGAGCGCGTCGCCCTTTTCCTCGATGTGGTCGAGCGATCGCAAGAGCCCGTTGCCCCGCACGATCTCCTGCCGAATGCGGTTTCGCTGGCGCAAGGGCAGGGGCCTCGTGTCGAGTACTTGGTCGCCGTGGCCCACCTCGAGCACGTCGAACACCAGGTAGACGACGGGAACCTGAGCCATGACGCGCTGGAGGTCGCGCACGCGCTGCGTGCGGATGCGGGGGCCCAGGCGATGGAAGTTCGGCTGGCCCCGCTCGTCGAAGGTCACGATCTCGCCGTCGAGGACCAGGTGGTCGAGTGGTAAGGAGCGCACGGCGCGCACCACGTCGGCGTAGTTCTCCGAGCAAGCTTTGCCTGAGCGGTAATGGAGGCGTGTACGCCCCTCCGACTTGGTGGCCAGGATGCGGACGCCGTCGAGCTTGAGCTCGTAGAGGAAATGTGGGCTCGCCGTGGGCGCTCCGTCGAGCGCACACACCATCGGTGGCAAAAAGCCCGCCTTCTTGGGGCCAGGAGGTTTTGCGCCGAGCTCTGCGGCGAGGGCGAGCACGCTCCGGGCCAGGTCATCGCGACGCGGCAATTCCTCCACGGTCAGCCCGCTGATCACGCTGCGCGGCAGCTCCACGGCCAAATCGCGCCCCGGCTGCACCGCCTTGTCGGGCTTTTTGATCAAGAGCCACTCGGCGGCCGCCTTCTGCGTCCCCGCCATGCCGGTGTCGGCCTTGCGCCGACCCGTGGCGATGAGCGCAAACCGCCCCGTGAGCTTGTAGCCGTGTAGAGTGAAATCGATCTTGCCGCGTTTGACCCCGTCTTCGGCGTTGGTCTCGTTGTAGGTGACGCCGCCCGTATCCCAGACGATCATGGAACCGGCGCCGTAGTTGCCTTCCGGAATGACGTCCTCGAAGTCGAGGTACTCCGCCGGGTGCTGCTCGGTATTGACCGCCAGGCGCTTGATGGTCGGGTCGAGGCTCGGTCCTTGCGGGACGGCGAAGCTCTCGAGCACGCCATTGATGGGCAGGCGCACATCCCAATGCATGCGGCGCGCTGCGTGCTGGTGAATCACGAATCGGCCGGCCCAGGTGCCGCTGCGTGGCGCGGCCGCGTCGGGTGCGGGGACGGCTGGTTCGACCGGGGAGAACGGCTCGTTGGTCTTGCCGGGATCGCGCTTCTGCCGGTAGCGAGTGAGATCCTTCATGGCACCTGCCAATCCGGCAGAAACTATCGCACGCGCTGCACGAACCACCAAAGGTGGCCCTCGGGATCGAGGGCGCCGTAGGTCCGATCGGCCCAAAACTCCGGGCCGTAGTCGTCCGTCTTGGGCTCGCGCAGGATCTGGGCACCGCCGGCGACGGCCTTGGCGTGGTGAGCGTCGACGTCGTCGATGTAGAACATCAGCGCATGCGTGATGCCGCCGACGCTGCGCGGGCTCTTCTGCAACTTCTGCCAGGGCTCCGGTCCGTTGGTGGTCCCGATGATGATCACGGCTTCTTCGAGCACCAGCTCCGAGTGGGCGAGCTTGCCTTCGACGACGATCTTCTGCCGGACCTCGAAGCCGAACGCTTGGCAGAGCCAGTCGATGGCGGGCAGTGGTTCGTCGTAGTGGACGCTGGCGCTCAGGCGCGGCCAGCCAGGTGGGGGCGGTTTCATGGGGACCTCATCCCACCGCTCTAGCAGTCAGGGCTCGGGGGGCGAGGGTCGCTGGCTACGCGCCCGTTCAGCCCGGGGGCCGGGCCTTCGATAACCAGCGCCTGCCGAGAGGCTGAAAGGACACTTCTTTGGGGCACCGCCCCCGGGCCGGGCTAGCATGGCGATCCCATGCCTGCGCGCGCCATCGCCAGCGGAACCATCTCCTTCGGGCTCGTCTCGATTCCGGTGAAGTTCTTCACCGCGGCGTCGAGTGAACAGGTGCGCTTCAACATGCTGCACGAGAAGTGTGGCACGCGGCTGAAGCAGCAGCTCTGGTGCCCGGTGGACCAGGAGGTCGTCAGTCGGAACGCCGTCGTCAAAGGCTACGAGGTGGCGAGCGGACAGTTCGTTCGCTTCACCGAAGAGGAGCTCAAGGGGCTCGAATCGGACCACGACAGCAGCATCCACATCGTCGAGTTCGTGCCGCTCGAGACTTTCGACCTGATCCAGGTGGAGCGCTCCTACTACCTCGGCCCGGATCGCGGCGGGGACAAGGCCTATCGCCTGCTCGGTGAATCCATGAAGGTCACCGGAAAAGTGGCCGTAGGGCGCTGGGCGGCGCGGGGCAAGGAGCAGCTCGTCGTCATCCGTCCCTACCGAGACGGCCTCATCTTCCATCAGATGTTCTACGCCGACGAAGTGCGCGCCTTCGACGAGATCGACACTGGGGCCACCTTCGAGTTCGCCGACATCGAACGTGAGCTCGCGCAGAAGCTGATCGAGCAGCTGTCCGTCAAGACGTTCGATGGCGACAAGTACGAGGACTCCTTTCGCAAGCGGATTCTAGCTGCCGTCGAGCAGAAGGTGGCCGGGCAGGAGCTCCAGTTCGCGCCCGAGGCGCCGCGTGCGCAGATCATCGATCTGTTCGAGGCACTCAAGCAGAGCTTGACCCCCGGCAGTGGTGAGGCCGGCAAGCCCTTGCCGCCGAAGAAGGCAGAAACCGAGCGCAGTGAGGGCCGCAAAGGCCGCAAGAAGTCGACCGCCGGCTAAGCGACTACGGTGCTGGCCCCGTCATGAAGCTCGTCATTCAGATCCCTTGCTACAACGAGCAAGACGCGCTGCCGATCGCGCTTGCCGCGTTGCCGAAATCGATCCCGGGCATCGACCAGATCGAGGTCCTCGTCATCGACGACGGGAGCACGGACGAGACCGTGCGCGTGGCGTACGAGTACGGTGTGCACGAGGTGGTCAGCCACAGCAGCAACAAGGGGCTGGCGCGGGCGTTCACGCTCGGTATTCAGGCTAGCCTGCAGCGTGGAGCCGACATCATCGTCAACACGGACGCCGACAATCAGTACTGCGCCGACGACATCCCGGCGCTGATCAAGCCCATCCTCGAAGGTCGGGCCGACATGGTGATTGGCGCCCGGCCGATTTCGACCATCAAGCACTTCTCGCTGATCAAGAAGCTCTTGCAGCTGGCGGGCACCGCCGTCGTGCGCCTGGTCAGCGGCGCCGAGGTGGCGGATGCACCGAGTGGATTTCGAGCATTCTCGCGGGGCGCCGCGGTCTCGCTGAACGTTTTCTCGCGCTACACTTACACGCTCGAAACCATCATCCAGGCTGGCCAGAAGAACCTCACGGTGGTGAGTGTCCCGGTACGCGTCAACGGGGAGCTGCGGCCCTCGCGCCTGGTGTCGTCGATCGGTTCCTACGTGCGCAAGTCGGTCACCACGATCGTGCGCATGTTCGTCGTGTACAGGCCGTTCCGCTTCTTCATGGTGATCGGCAGCGTCATCTTCCTCGGCGGCGTGGTGCTCGGCGGGCGCTTCCTGGTCCGCTATCTCTCCGGCGACGGCAGCGGGATGATCCAGTCTCTCATCCTGGCTGCGGTCCTGCTCATGATGGGTTTTCACACCATGCTCTTGGCGTTCGTCACGGACCTTTTGGCAGTGAACCGCAAACTGCTCGAAGACCTGCAGACGGCCGAGCGCGAACGTTCACTCCGGGAGCACGCCACGCGCCGCTTGGGTGCCGCCCACGCCCCCGTTCCGGGCGCGCCGCCGAGCAGCCAGGGTCAGGCCCTTCGATAACTGCCGCTGCCACAATTTTGCCCGAAAATCTGGCTGTCCGGCATGAACGGGGGACCTATGCAGTCCCCGAAGAGCCAGGCCACCATGGTCGTCATCGAGTTCTCCGCCGCTTGGCCGCGCTGGCTCAAGCCCGGCGCTGGTGACATGGCGCTCGTCGCGCAGCACTACGAGGGCGCTCCGGCCTCGCTCGTGACGCAGGTCGCGAGCGGAGTCGGTTGGCTGGGAGATGCGGACGCTCGTTCTGGTCTCCAATGGCCGGACCGACCCGGAGGCGGTGGCGGCGCGCAGTGTGCTGACGCGGAGCTTGCTGGCCCGCATGAGGCAACGCGGCGGCGGTATGATGGTCCTGGCACTCGACGAGCGTCTCGGTCGGCGCGCCGCGGCGCAGCTGCGCGAGCTGGCGGCCGCCCTGCACAAGACGAGCGTTGCCGCGAACGTCACGCTGGCAGTGCGGATCGGCGACATGATTTGGGGTGTCGCGCCCGACACCTTGTCGCACTTGATGACGGGCGAGACGGGCGCCAGTCCGGCAGCCCTGCTCGGCTGAGACGCGTATTTTTGTTCAGCCCAACATATTGGTTGACAGATCGGCCTCGACCCCAATAGATAGTGGTCGTGCTGGTGGTTGGGCTCTTCGGAGTTCGGCCTGAAAAGGGAATCTGGTGACTGGCTCCGGCCGGAATTCCAGGACTGCCCCGCAGCGGTAAGCGAGAACGAAATCAGCCTTCTGCACTGGGTTCGAAGGAGCCTGGGAAGCGGCGGAGAGTAGGTCCTACGGGTCAGAAGGCCCGCCCGGGGCGCTCGCGAGTCCGAAGACCTGCCAGTGCCCGACTCGCGGCAGACATCCGCGGCCGGTTTGGACCCCGAAAGCCTCGTGGGAGGGCGTGTGGGTCTCGAGCTGGCCCGTGCCCTTTTGCGCGCCGTTCGAGATTGCAGCGTCTCCGTCCCACGCCCGAGAGGAGAGGAGCGAGATGCAAGCAATCGAGACGAACGGTGCCTCGAGCCGTCCAAGCACGGCCCGACCGAGTGGCCTGCCCGCAGAGGACACATCCAGCACGATGCGAGTGCGCAAGCGCAGCGGCGCCACCGAGCCCGTGGACGTGAACAAGATCGTGCGCGCGGTCAGCCGCTGCTGCACGGGCCTCTCCGGCGTGGACGCGCTGCGCGTGGCCACCAAGACGATCAGCGGCCTCTATGATGGGGCCACGACCGAAGAGCTGGATCAGCTGTCGATCCGCACCGCCGCGGGCCTGATTGCCGAAGAACCCGAGTACTCACGGCTCGCCGCTCGCCTCTTGTCCACCTACGTCGACAAGGAGGTGCAGACCCAGGAGATCCACGCCTTCTCCCAGTCGGTGGCCACGGGCCACCAGCTCGGCCTCATGGGCGACCGTTTGCAGCTTTTCGTGGCGGCCAACGCTCGAAAACTGAACGCGGCGATCGCGCCCGAACGTGACGGTGAGTTCGAGTATTTCGGACTCCGGACACTGTACGACCGCTACCTCTTGCGTCACCCGAAGTCCCGCAAGGTCATCGAGACGCCGCAGCAGTTTTTCCTGCGCATCGCCTGCGCGCTTTCGGAAACCACGGCCGACGCGCTCGAGCTCTACGAGCTGTTTTCCAAGCTCGAGTACATGCCGAGCTCACCAACGCTGTTCAACTCGGGCACGCGTCACGAGCAACTGTCCAGCTGCTTTCTCCTGGATTCTCCGCAGGATCACTTGGAGAACATCTATCAGAAGTACACGGACGTCGCCCTGCTGTCGAAGTTCTCGGGCGGCATTGGCCTCGCGTACCATCGCGTGCGCGCTCGTGGCTCGCTCATCGAGAGCACGAACGGTCATTCGAGTGGCATCGTGCCGTGGCTCAAGACGCTCGACTCGTCGGTGGGTGCGGTGAATCAGGGCGGCAAACGCAAAGGCGCTTGCTGCGTGTACCTCGAGACTTGGCACGCCGACATCGAGGAGTTCTTGGAGCTCAGGGACAACACTGGCGACCTCAGCTGCCGCACCCACAATTTGAACTTGGCCAACTGGGTCTCGGATCTCTTCATGCGCCGCGTCGAAGCGGACGAGCCCTTCAGTCTGTTCGATCCCAAGCTCGTGCCGGAGCTCGTCGACTCGTACGGCGAGGAGTTCGACCAGCGCTACGAAGCGGCCGAAAAGGCCGGGCTAGCGAGCAAGGTCGTGCCGGCCCGCCAGCTGTACGCGCGCATGATGCGCACCTTGGCCGAGACTGGGAACGGCTGGATGACCTTCAAGGACAAGTCGAACCGCGCCTGCAACCAGACGGCGCTGCCGGGTCGCGTCGTGCACCTGTCGAACCTGTGCACCGAGATCTTGGAGGTGACGTCTGCCGGTGAGACGGCCGTTTGCAACTTGGGGTCCGTCAATCTGGCCCGGCACATGCGCCGCCTCGACGGCGGGCAGTTGGCGTTCGACTTCGCCCAGCTCGGACGCACGGTGCGACGTGCCGTGCGGCAGCTCGATCGGGTGATCGACCTCAACTACTACCCGATCCCGTCCACCCGGGCCTCCAATCTTCGTTGGCGTCCCGTAGGACTCGGTCTGATGGGGCTCGCCGACGTCTTCTTCCAGCTGGGGCTGCCATTCGATGCCGACGAAGCCCGGCGCTTGTCGGCCGAAATCTCCGAGGAAATCTACTTTGCGGCCCTGTCGGCCTCGGTGGAGTTGGCCAAAGAGCGGGGGTCTCATGAGGCGTTCTCCGAAACGCGCGCAGCGCGGGGCGAGCTGCAGTTCGACGCCTGGAACGTGACGCCTCGCGACCAGGTGCGTTGGAATGCCCTGCGTGAGGCCATCATGGCCCATGGTCTGCGTAACTCGCTCCTGTGCGCGATTGCGCCGACCGCAACCATCGCCTCGATCGCTGGCTGCCAGGAGTGCATCGAGCCGCAACTCTCGAACCTGTTCAAGCGTGAGACCCTGTCCGGCGACTTCGTGCAGGTGAATCGCTATCTGGTGGCCGAGTTCAAGGCGCTCGGTCAGTGGAACGAAGCCACGCGAGAGCGCTTGAAGCAGGCAGAAGGGTCCGTTCAGGGCTTCGCCGAGCTGCCCGAACAGGTGCGCGCCATCTATCGCACTTCCTGGGAAACCCCGATGCGCTCACTCATCGACATGGCAGCTGATCGAGGCGCTTTCATCGATCAGAGTCAGTCGCTCAACCTGTTCATCGAGAGCCCGAACATCGGCCAGCTGTCCTCCATGTACTTCTACGCTTGGAAGAAGGGGCTCAAAACCACGTACTATCTGCGCTCGCGCCCGGCCACGCGCATCGCCAAGACGTCGGCGGCTCCGCCCCCAGCCAGCAGACCTCCTGACGGCTCCGATCCGCACGGTCAGCGCGGCTGGACTCCGGTTCCACCGGTAGCCAGCGCCGAGAGCGACGAACGGGTCATTGCTTGCTCGCTCGAGAACCCCGAGACCTGCGAGGCCTGCCAATGAGCACATCGAACCTCCGTTCCGAGCGACCGGCGCGCCTCCTGGACCCAGGGCTATGCCTGACGCTCCGGCCCATGGCCTACCCGAGCTTCTACGACATGTATCGTTCGGCCCTGAAGAACACGTGGAGCGTGGAGGAGGTCGATCTGTCCGTCGATCTGACGGATCTCCACTCGAAGCTCACGCCTGCGGAGCGGCATCTGATCGAGCGTCTGGTGGCCTTTTTTGCCACCGGCGATTCGATCGTCGCCAATAACCTCGTGCTCTCGCTGTACAAGCACATCAACGCGCCCGAGGCGCGCATGTATCTGTCGCGGCAGCTCTTCGAGGAGGCGTTGCACGTGCAGTTCTACCTCACGCTGCTCGACACCTACGTGCCCGACCCTGCGGCGCGCCACAAGGCGTTTGCAGCGGTCGACAACATCCCGTCCATTCGCCGCAAGGCAGAGTTCTGCATGAAGTGGCTCGATGACATCGACCACGTGAGCGAGCTTCGGACGCGTGAGGAGCGGCAGCGCTTCGCGCTCAACTTGGTGTGCTTCGCCGCTTGCGTCGAGGGGCTCTTCTTCTTCGGCGCCTTCGCCTACGTGTACTTCCTGCGTTCGCGCGGCCTCATGCATGGCCTCGCCGCTGGGACGAGCTGGGTCTTCCGCGACGAGAGCTTGCACATGTCGTTCGCCTTCGAGGTCCTGCGGCAGGTGCGTGCCGAGGAGCCCGACCTGTTCGACGCGGATTTCGAGCGCCAAGTCGTGGAGATGATCGAAGAAGCGGTCGATTGCGAGGCAGCCTTCGCCGAGGACCTGCTCGGTCAGGGCGTGGTGGGCTTGTCCGCTGGAGAAGTGCGCACGTACCTCGAGTTCTGCGCGGACCAGCGCCTCGCGACCTTGGGCTACGCGCCGCGCTACGGGGTGAAGAATCCGCTGTCGTTCCTCGAGCTCCAGGACGTGGAAGAGCTGGCGAACTTCTTCGAGCGCAAGGTGTCGGCGTACCAAACGGGCGTCAGCGGGACGGTCGCGCTCGACGCGGCATTCTAGGGCGCGGAGGGTGGCTTCACGGGTCGCTCTGGGGCCCTCGTCCTTCGCCTGCTAGGACGCGGCCCGTGGAGAGCCCTCCTCCAGCAGCACCGTCCAGCCTGGGCGACCTCGAATGGTCGCTGCTCCTCAGCGAGATCGCCTCGCGCACGGTGAGCGAGCTCGGACGCCAGGAGGTGCTCCGACTGAGCCCGGTGAGCGAGCGCGAGCAGGTGGTGCTCCGGCAGACCACGCTGGGCGAGCTCCTGGAGCTCTGCGCGCTCGGTACGCGCTTGCCGACCGGGGACGTGACGGACGGTACCGAGGCGCTCGAACGGGTACGCCGAGCCGGCGTCGCCTCCGGACTGGAGCTGGCCTTGGTGGGCCGGACCCTGCGCACGGCGCTCGGGCTCATGCGCTTCGGCGAGGAGCACGCCGAGACTGCGCCGACCGTGGCGCGTGTGCTGACGATCGAGGCAGGACTCGGGCACCTGGCGGCATCGCTGAGCCGGGCGCTATCGGAGGACGGGCAGGTGCTGGATCAAGCGAGTCCAGCGCTCGCCCAGGCGCGGGGCCAGGTGCGTTCGCTGCGGCGCCGGGTGCAGACGCGCATCCAGGAGCTGCTCCAACGCTACAAGGACGTGCTTCAGGACGGTTTCTTCGCGGAGCGCGAGGGCCGCTACGTCTTGCCTGTGCGCTCGGATGCCGAGTATCGGCTGGAAGGCTTCGTGCTTGGGTCGAGCGCCAGTGGCGCGACGCTCTACGTCGAGCCGAAGGAGATCGCTGCGCTCGGGCAGGAGCTTCGACTCGCGGAGGTGGAGGCCGAGCGCGAAGAAGCACGCGTCGTGGCGCAGCTCTCGGCAGAAACAGAGCCGTCGGTCGACGCAATCCTGGCCGCGCAGGAGGTGTGCGCCCTGGCGGACCTCCTGGCGGCGGTGACCTCGCTCTCGAAGGACATCGAGGCCCGCGTGGTGCCCGTCGCCGACGAGCCGGTAGTCGATCTGCGCGCCGTTCGTCATCCCCTTTTGGCAGCCGCCGGGATCGAGGTCGTCGAGAACGACCTCTTGCTCCAGGCCGGTCGCGGGCTCGTCGTGTCGGGGCCGAACGCAGGCGGCAAGACGGTACTCCTGAAGAGCCTCGGACTGATGGTCCTGATGCAGGCGACGGGCTTACCCCTTCCGGTTGCAGCGGGCAGTCGAGTCGGGTTCTTCCGTCGCGTTCTGGCCGACATCGGCGACGATCAGTCGCTGTCGCGCTCGCTGTCGACGTTCAGCGGGCACGTGGAGCGAGTGTGTTCGTTCTTGGCCGCCTCGAACGAGGACACGCTCGTCCTGCTCGATGAGCTGATGGGGGGCACCGATCCGAACGAAGGGGCAGTCCTGGCCATCGCGACGCTGGACGAGTTCGTGCGGCGGGGTGCTGCCGTCTTGGTGACGACGCACTACGAGGCGCTCAAGGACCACGCTCTCGGGAAAACGCATCTCGATAGCGCCGCCGTCGGCTTCGACTTCGCCGAAATGAAGCCCACCTTCAAGGTCGACATGGGTCGACCGGGCGCGTCGAGCGCGTTGCTCGTGGCGGAGCGCCACGGTCTGCCGAGCGATCTGGTGAAGCGTGCGGAGAGCTTGCTGCCCGAAGTCGAGGCGCGCTTGCGGCAGGATCGCATTCAGATCGAGCAACTGCGGGCCGATCTCGAGGTCCAGAAGCGAGAGCTGGCGGAGGCCACCAAGGAACAGGAGCGCGGCGCGCGGCGCCTGGAGGAGGAGCGCCGACGCTCGGAGGAGGCCCGGCGCCGGGATCTGGGGCGCGAGAGCGACGAGCTCCGGGTGGCGGTGCGGGAAGCACGGACGGAGCTGCGCCAACTGCGGGCCCGTCTCAAGGGAGCCGACGTCGCCAGCCTCGGCGAAATGGAACGAGACATCGATCGAGCGTCGCAGAAGGTGTCGCTCGGTAGTGAGGTGGATCGGGAGCTGCGCGGGCTCGACCTTGCGCCGGCTGGAACGAGCACGGAGGAGCTGGCCGAACGTTTGCAGCCCGGTGTGCGCGTCAGATTGCGCGGCTTCGCGGGAGAAGGCGAGGTGCTGGAAGCGCCGCGCAAAGGGAAGGTGGCCGTGCGGGTGGGCGGCATGAGACTGTCGGCGGCCCTCGGCGACCTCGAGCTGTCGACGCTGCCACCTCAGAAACCGGCGGCGCCGAAGGTTCGCGCGCACAAGGAAATGGCGGGGGGCGTGAGCCCCGACGCGCCGCCACCCGTGCGCAGTGAGGACGTCATCCTGGATCTGCGCGGGAAGCGAGTGGAGGCATCCCTGGACGAGCTCGATGGCTTCATCGACGAGCTGCTGCGCCGACAGGAGGATGGCGGCTACGTGCTGCATGGCCACGGCACCGGCGCGATGAAGGACGCGGTGCGCAACCACTTGGCTGCTCACGCCTGTATCCGCCACGCACGCCCGGCCGAGCGTGACGAGGGCGGCGATGCGTTCACGGTGTTTTGGCTGGCTGTCTGAGCTCAAGGGCGATGCGGGCACGCAGCCCCTCGACGAGGTCGAGCAGGGTCGAGATCTCGGCCTCGCTCGGCTGTGCGGCGCGCAGTCGTTCCTCGAGGCCGAGGGCCAGCGTGCGCCCGTCTTGGAGGCCGACGAGGGCAAAGACGCCGGCCAGATCGTGGACGGCACGACAGAGGTCGTTTGCCCCATGCCCGGCTTCTCGCACACGTCGCCCGAGGGCCGGCAGCTCGGTCCTTAGGCGTTCGAAGGTGCGCGTGAGCAGGGCAGTGCCGTCGGGAGTCCTGAGCGCTGCAAGCTCGGCCAGCCGATCGCGTCCGAGCTCGACCTGAGGCCGGCCGGGCGAGATGGATTCGCTTTCCGTCCCCGTGCCGAGTCGGCGCTGGGTGGCTGCCTTGCGCAATAGGCGTTCGAGCTCTGCGAGCGGCGTGGGTTTGGGCAGAAAGGCATCGAAGCCGGCCGCGGCCAGGCCGGGGCTATCGGCGAGCAAATGGCTGGCGCTCGCCCCCACCAAGATGTGCCCCGGACCCAAGATGCGACGCAATTCGCGCGCCACGGACCAGCCGTCCTGCCCTGGCATTTGCAGGTCGATGAACGTCACGTCCGGGGGGCGTTCGCTCGCTGCCCCGATCGCTTCCGCACCGGTGCTGCACGTCCGCGGCTGGTAGCCCAAGCAGCGCAGCGCGTCGGCCAAAAATTCGCGCGCCCACGGGACGTCGTCGACGACCAGGACGTCGAGCGGAAAGGTCGCCGCCGTAAGCTCCGGCCGTGCGTCCACGTCCTCCTCCGAGGTCGTGACGTCGTCCGAGGTCGTGGCGTCACCCAGAGCGAGTGCCGTGACTGGGGCCTGAAAGGTGGCGCGCAAACACGCGCCGGGTCCGCTCCTGCGGGCCAGGATCAGGTCGCCGCCCATGGCGCGGCAGAGCCGCTGCGCAATCGCCAGGCCGAGGCCCACGCCTCCCTGGCCACCTCCGCCCTGGCGAAAGGGCTCGAACAGGTTGAGTCCAGCGGGAAAACCAGGGCCCGTGTCTTCGACCTCGACAGAGAGGTCCCCCGTGTTTTCGTCGCGCCGACTGCGCACGGCAACGTGGCCGGCCGTCGTGTATTTGATGGCGTTGTCGATCAAGCTCGAGACGACCTGCGTCAGCCGAGCGGCGTCGAGGGAGACCAACGGGCAGCGTTCGATGTCGTGCCGGAGGTCCAAGCCCTTGTCCCGGGCGTGGGGCAAGAGGGCACGCACCGCCTCGCGCACCACCTCGTCGGGTCTGACCGGAGCTGGCCGCAGCGGCAGACTGCCTGCACCGAGCGCCCCGAAATCGAGCAGGTCCGATACCAGGCGCTCGAGCTGCTGGCCCTGGGAGGCGATGGTGGCCAAGTAGCGCTTGAGCTTGGGGTCAGTGCTGCTGGCGCGCAAAAGCTCGGTGTAGCCGAGGATGGAGACGAGCGGAGTGCGCAGCTCGTGCGAGACGTTGGCCAAAAACTCCACCTTGGCCAGATTGGCGGCCTCCGCCCGGCGGAGCGCCGCTTCGAGCTGCTTTTCGAGCTGCTTGTGCAGGTCGATGTCGCGCACGCTGGTCCGGACGCCGAGGGCTTCGTCGTTCGATCCCCGGAGTGGCTGCCAGGAGATCGCCGCGTAGCGCTCTGTCCCGTCTTTTTGCAGCACGCGAAACTCGACGTGATTGCCGGACTCTCCCCGCAGGGCTCGCTCGAGCACCGCGCGCATGACGGGGCGATCCGCTGGCACGACCAGCGGCAGCGGGTAGTCCTCCAGGGCCAGGCCTTCGGCAACGGAGTAGCCGGTC
>Ga0247744_1000095_pt1 | contig 19511 bp, 14 predicted proteins | sample UWRJS154409C5_FD_180946 | JGI IMG/M metagenome (GOLD analysis project Ga0247744, IMG submission 180946) | Soil microbial communities from Arlington Agricultural Research Station in Wisconsin, United States - UWRJ-S154-409C-5 | ecosystem: Environmental > Terrestrial > Soil > Agricultural land... | reverse complement strand
CACCGAGGTTGCCCGTCTCGCCGACGATGAACGTGCCGTCGCCGGACATGTCATTGGCGGAGGTGATGCCGTCCGTGGGATCGAGGAGCTCGTCCCCTTCGAGCAAGTCGAAGCCGTCAGCCGGGGTCCATTCGAATCCCTTGGACGAGTTGCCGCCCGGGGAGCACCAACCGGCGCCGATCTGTCCGTCCGGTGACACTGCCTGCATGCGGCACCCCACCTCCGGAGACTGCAACAGGACGGCGCCATCCGCTTCCGTCCAACGCATCAGCGCCACGCTCGAGCCCTCGCTGCACGAAGCGAACACGCTGGCGCCATCGCCGCTGACGAGCGCGTCGAAGCACCAAGTGGTGCCGCCAGCTGTACCCAGGTCTTCGAGCTCGCCGTCGACCCAGCGCACGATGGTCGCGTTGTAGAAGTCGGCGTCGGCGCACATGCCCACGATGATCGTGCCGTCGAGGCTGACTCCGGTGGCTGTGCAGTTGGGGAAGTCGACGTGCGGATCCAGCTGGTCCATCGTCCCCTGCTCCCAGATGATCGCGCGACGTACCGTGCCGCTACTGTTCTCGCTGCCACCAACGATGACCGAACCATCACGGCTGGCCGCATAGGCAACCGCCCAGGTATCGCCGATGTAGGCGCCCAAATCGTCGATCTCTCCGTCGAGGTAGCGCGCGGCGGTGGTGCCGCCCTGCCCAACCAGCACGGTGCCATCGGCGCTCATGTCATAGAGAGTGAACCCGCTCGGCACCGCCTCGAACGAGGCAAGCTCGCAGTTTTTGCCAGCGAAGGCCGACGGGCAGTCGCAGTCGTAGTCGTTGATGAGATCGTTGCAGGTCGCCGATTGCTCGCACGGGCTCGGGTCGCACTCGTTGATCTCGTCCTCGCAGAAGTCGCCCGAGAAGCCGGTGCCGTCGCAGCCGCAGGTGTAGGCGTCGTCACCATTGGGGAAGCACGCGCCACCGTTCTGGCATTCGTGATCCTCGCACGGGCCGGTGGTCGATCCGCCGCCGCTGCCACCGCCTGTGCCGCCGGTAGGTCCACTGCCGCCCGTCGGACCGGCTCCACCGCTCGTGGGACCGTTGCCCCCGCTCGGCCCAGCGCCGCCGCTCTGCGTGCCCCCACCGCTCGAATCGCCACCAGTGTTGGTCGACGCAGCTCCCGATCCAACGTCACCGTCGGTGCCACCCATGTCGGTCGGCACGAAGTCGCGCGAACCCGGCGTGCAGGCGAACGGCGCGGCCAAGAGCGCACCCAGACACGCACCCCACGAAGAACGCCAGCGCAACTGAGAGGTAAGCAAGTTCATGATTCCTTCAACCTTCCGCTCTCGGACGCGTCAAGTGATCAAAATGCCCCGCGCAGGCCCCAACTGGCCAGGCCAATGACCGGCTGCACATACGCGCCCGACGGCGCTTCGAGCTTCGTCTTCTTGCCCTTGCCGACGACGAGCAGCACGACACCCGTCACGACTGCTGCCCCACCCACGGCGAGTGCCGTTGCACCCACGATGGTCTGCGTCTGGCCCTGGGAGTCGTACTCCGCGATCTGGTCCCGCTCGGTCTGGCTGCAGTCGGCGCCAGCCTGCGTCGTGGGGCAACCTTCGAAAATCGCGTCGCCAGCGTGGTAGCTGTTGTTCGATTGGACGAGGAACACCGTGCCGAGCACGCCGCCGACCACTCCGAGGCCGAGCGCGGCATAGCCAGCCACCACGAGGCCTTTCTTGGGCTTGCCCGAGTCCTCCGGTGTGACGCCGTCCCGGTGTGCCTCTGGGTCGGACGAAGCGACCGCGGTCCCGTCGAGCTTCAGCCGCACCGTCTCCTGCGCACCTTCGCGCACCATGACCTTGACCTCGGCGCTCTCGCGCTGCTTGCCTTTGGCGCGGAATGTGTGCTCCCCAGGGTCGACCGGCTGCGGGATCCCCACGAGCACCGAGGGCAATACCTGGCCGTCTCGGATCACCTCGAACTCCTTGGACTCCGCGCCCTCGACCACCACGCTCACGTAGGGAATGCGCGGCTCGAGATCGGCCAGCTCGGCTTCGGCCTGGGCCTTGGTCTCGGCGAAAATGCGAGGCCCTTTGGCAGAAACCTCTTCCTGGAGGATCTTCAGATATGCCTCGCGCGCGGCGATCAAGTGACCGAGCTTGGCGTGCGAGCGCGCAATGAAGATGAGGTGGGGCGTCGCGTGAACGATCTCCTCGGCGCGACTGAAATAGTCGATTGCCTCGGCGAAGCGCCCGTCCTGATACGCCAGGCCGCCTTGCTCCGCAGCAGCTCGCGCGCCGGCCTTCTCGGCGTCGGTGAGAGCCAGCGTGGCCGGAGCGACGGCAAGACAAGCAACGGCCAATGAAACGCGGGCTAGCCACACTTGCCCACGCCGCGCCAAAGGCGGTACCCCTCCAAAGAAACCCTGCATAGCGGATGACATGTTCCACCCTGCTTCGACCACAGGCCAAGCCCGCTGTCCATGCTCGCCGCCACGCCCGCCCAGCGTCGCCCGACTCGGCCGACGAGATGTCCGGATTCCTGCGACATCCCCACGACTTGGGCCCGTGGTGGGCGTGAGGAGGGGGGCTTGGGTGACGGGGGCTTGGGTGACGGGGCCTGGGGCGGGGTGCCCGGCGCCGTCCGGCCGGTCCGCAGGGGCCGCCCGGCCGATCCGCGGGCGACCCACAGCTCCGTGGAAGGTGCGGCGCGAGGACCGAAGCGCGTTGGCTGCGTCCCTGCTAGAATGCGCACGTGGCCGTTGAGCTCGGTCAAGTCATCGACGGCAAGTACCGCATCGTCCGACTCATCGGTCAGGGCGGCATGGGAGCGGTGTACGAAGGGCTGAATCAGCTCATCGATCGCCGTGTGGCCATCAAGGTCATGCTGCCGGACATCGGCACTGCCGCGGTCGGCCGCTTCGAGCAAGAAGCGCGCGCTGCTGGCAGGATTGGCAACGACCACATCCTGGAGATCCTCGACGTCGGGCGACTGCCGGACAGCTCTCACTTCATGGTGATGGAGTTTCTCGACGGCGAGTCGCTCGAAGCGCGCCTCGAGAAGCGCGGTGCACTCCAGCCGGCCGAGTTGGCCCCGATTGCACTCCAGCTGCTCACGGCTCTGGGCGCGGCACACCGCGCTGGCGTTCTGCACCGCGATCTCAAGCCAGACAACGTCTTTTTGGTGCGCGAGAAGGCTGGGCACCGCGACTTCGTGAAGCTCATTGACTTCGGCATCTCGAAGTTCTCACAAGACGCGGCGCTCAACCTGACGAAGACCGGCACCATGATGGGCACGCCCTACTACATGTCGCCGGAGCAGGCGCGCGGGAAGGGCCCTGTCGATGCACGCGCCGACTTGTACGCGGTCGGCGTCATTCTCTATCAGGCAGTCAGCGGGCAGCTGCCGTTCGTGGCAGATACCTTCAACGACCTGCTCTTCAAGATCGTGCTGGAAGCCGCGCCACCGGTGACGATCCACGCGCCCTTCTTGGACCCACGCTTCGCCGCCATCGTGTCCAAAGCGATGGCTCGGGAGGCCAACGATCGCTACCAAACGGCTGAAGAGCTCGCGGACGGCATCGCGACCTGGCTCCACGAGTCGGCCATCCGGTTGCCCTCGGTAGCACCTTCCTACCGGCAACCGATGAGCCAAGCCTCGTCGCGGACCCCGCGCGGAGAAACGCCGGTCCCCATGGCGACGATCGCCGTGCCGGACGGCGCGAGCATACCAACGAGCCGCGGACCCATGAGTCATGGCGTCTCCGCGAGCTACGGCGGGGCACCCTCCTCCGCCGACCCGCTGAGCTACGGCACACCGACCGGGTCGCCGCTCGGGCGCGGGACGACGCCTCCGACTCCGGCGACGTTCGGTCGCACGGCCGCCGATGCGCTCGAGCGACCGATCCCGCCCACGTCGGGCTGGAGGAACCCCCTGGTGTGGGCGGCGATCGTGCTCGGCGTGGGCGCCACTGCCGCAGGCGCGATTCTGCTCCTGCCAGGCAGCGATCCGGTTCAGCCCCCGAGTCCCGCCGTTGGCTCTCCGGCTGCGCGGGCGCCAGCCGCGCCCTTCCACGGCGATCAGTTCCGGCCCGAAGCGCTCGAACACGGCACGGCCCAGCCAGAGGCGGGCGAGCCCAAGGCGGCGCAGCCGACGGGGACCCAACCGAACGGGACAGAGCCAAAGGCTGCTGAGAAGCCCGACGCAGCCGCCGGAGAGCCCGACGAGACCACGCCTTCTACCCAGGCTTCCGCCCGCTCGGCGACGAAGTCCACCCGGCGCGCCACGAGCAAGCCCACGACCACGCCGGCCAGCCCTCCGCCCAAAGCATCGCCGCCCGCAGCGGCGCAGCCGGATGGCAAGGACGCCGGCAACCAGCGCTTCTACTTTGGCTACTGAGCGTCCTCGCGTCGCAGCGCCCGCACTAGACAGGGGCTTAGCGGTGATAGGGGCGGGGCTAGCCGTGAGGAGCGTCAGTACCTGAGCAAAACGGGCATCGTGCTCGAGCCGGCGACGTCGAAGGACGTTTCGCCGAAGCTCGGGATGCGCATCGGCGAGCGGCGGCTGAAGCCGAAGCCTTCGGACGGGAAGCCGAGGAGATTGCGGTCGACGGTGCCGTTGTTGTTCTCGTCGTGGAAGACGGCGACGCTGTAGCGGCCGGGGCGCACCGAGTTGAAGGTGGCGACCACGGTGCCCTGACGGGCCTTGACCAAGCGGAGCGCCACGAAGCGTCCGGGCTTGAGCCAGTTGTCGCGATCGTAGAGAGCAACGTAGACGCGCCCGTTGCCGCTACGGACGGTGGAGACTGGGACCGACAGGCTCGGACCAGAGTCGGCCATGGCGGTGCCGGACAACAGAGCGGTGCTGGACAGGAGAGCGGTGCCGGGCAAGAGGGCAGACAGAGCCAACGCCGCGCCGAGAAGTCGCGCGATGCGACCCCCTCTGGCACTAGTTTGGGCCCGATAAGCCATCTTGCAGATTAGCATGTCCGATCGTCATACGCCGGGCTAGGCCCAAGGCCTTCCCCTGGCGCAAGAGGACCCGGCCCCCATGAAGGAGTCCTGGGGCCGCCTGGCTACCATGGGTCACCTTAACTGTGGAGGATGTTTTCCCACGGTTTCGGACACGTTCCTTTGGGGCCGTGGCAGCCAGAGGAGAGTTTTTTTCGAGAATGCTCGGAGGCGCGCTAGGTTGGGGGCAAACGGTGCAATGGCGCGGTTCCTTCCCCGTCCTGTGTGGACTTCTCGCGGTGGCGTGTGCTCCCGGCACCCACCCTGCCGAGCCCACAACCGGCAAGGCTTCCGCATCCCGCGCGACATCCACTGGCAGTGAAACGGGGAGCACGAGGACAGTCCCGGTCGAGCGCTGGAGCCTCGAGCAGTTTCGGCCGGTGCTCGCCGAAGCCGAGCTCGCCCCGGTGCATGGCGCCGTGCTCGACGGGAAGGCGGAGGAGGCGGCGCGCGAGTTCGCGCGATGGCGGGAGCAGAACCCGGGCGAGGGAGCCGTGCGGGAGCGCCGTCTCTACACGCTCGCGCTGCTCGAGCGAGAAGCCCACGACTTTCCTCGCGCGATCGAGGCGTTGCAGTCGATACCGATGAGCTCCGAAGGGGAGCCTTGGATCTTGCGACGAGACGCCGCGCTTCTGCTCGCAGAAACACTCCTCGACGCCGGCCGCTTCCAGGAAGGGCTCGATGTGCTCGGGGCGAGCGGTGCGGAAGCCCCGAGCGAGGACCCCGTTCGGCGCTCGATGCTCGTCGCCCGTGCGCGCTCGCTCTTGGGGCAACGGCAGGAAGCGATCGTCGCTTGGCGTGAGGTGGTGTCGCTCGATCCAGCCTCGTACGAGGCGAAGGTCGCTCTGGCGGAGGCTCTGCTGGCTGCGGCACCACCACCCGCGGCCGAGGCCCTGGGGTTGGCCGAGCCAATCGCCCTGGCCCTGCCGCCGGACGACCCTCTCGCGGCGCGCGCGGACGTGGTCGTTCGGAGGGCGCGCGAGCTCGGCGCCCTGCCGAGCGTGCCCTCCGGGGCCGCGTTGCTCCTGCGGCTCGAGACGTTGATCGAGCAGCGCGACTGGGACGGCGCCGATGCCTTGCTGAGCAAGTTGGGCCCGGGCGACCTCGATTCGAGCCAGCGCTGCCAGCTCGGGTACCTGCACGCGCGCCTTTTGGCGGGGCAGAACCAGTGGGGGCTCGCGGCGGAGCGCTCGATCGACGGCGCGAAGAATTGCGGAGCTTTGCCGGAGCTGCATGCGAAGATCTTGTTCAACGCCGGCAAGTTCGCGGCGGCCGATGGTCGTGACCCGACGGCCGTGCGCTACTTCGCCGAGCTCGAGCGCCTCTACCCGGAGAGTAGCCTGGCCGACGATGCGCGGGTGCGGCTGGCGCGCTCGTACCTCGAGATGGGCTCGGTAGCGCGCTTTACCGAGCTCTTGCTGGCGCTACCGGTCGACTATCCGGACGGGGATTTGACGATGGAAGGCGTGCTCGACCTCGCCCTCTACCGCATCGAGCGCCACGACTGGGCTGGTGCCGCAGCGGTCTTGGAACGTGGGACACGCGCGGTCGAGCCTCGCGATCGTGGCCGCGGCCCCGAGGAATCGGGACGAGAACGCTATTTCTGGGCGCGCTGCTTGGCCGAGCTCGGCGACGAGGCCGCTAGCTCGAATCACTACGAGTCGATCATCGTCGAGCTGCCGCTGTCGTATTACATGCTGCACGCTTACTCTCGCCTGTACGCGGCAGATCCGGAGCGTGCCCAACGGGCGCTGGCTTCAGGCCTACAGAACGCGCACAAGGCGCCGTTTTCCTTCCCGCACCGGCCGGAATACGACACGCCGGCGTTCCAGCGTGGGATGGAGCTCTTACGCGTCGGTGACACGGCGCGCGGGCGAGGCGTGCTCGATCGCGTCGGGCTGGCGGACGGCACGGATGACACGCTGCTGTGGGGTCTGGCGCTGCTCTACGATCGAGCCGGTGAGGTGCAGGTGGCGCACGGCATCGCGCGTGGTCGCTTGTCGGACTGGCTCGGTCACTACCCGGAGGGCGACTGGCAGCGGCCCTGGGAAATCGGCTTTCCCCGGCCCTATGACGGCATCGTACGCCGCGAGAGCGCCAAGAGCGGGGTGCCGGAGTGGTTCATCTACGGCATCATGCGCGAGGAGTCGACCTTCGACGCGCGGGTGAAAAGCCACGCCGATGCCTACGGGCTCATGCAACTCATCGTGCCGACCGCGCGCGCCATTGGATCGAAGTATGGCTTGCCGCACTCACCGGAGGCCCTCAAGCTTCCTTCGGTCAACATCGCGCTCGGTAGCCGTGTTCTCGAGTCGCTCGCCGAGCAATTCAAGGACAACCCGGAGCTTGCGATCCCGGGCTATAACGCTGGACCGGGCCGGCCACGTCGCTGGCTTCGGGAACGACCGGACACTGATTTCGACCTGTGGGTAGAGCTGATTCCCATTCGGGAGACCCGCCGTTACACCAAGCGCGTGCTGGCCAGCCGAGCCGCCTACGCGTTCCTCTACTACCGGCAAGAGGCAGATCAGGCCTTGCGCTTGCCCCTGCGTCTGACGCCCCCATGAGAGCGTGGCTTGCTCCAGCCTCGCTCGCGCTCGCCTGGCTGTTCGTGCCGCTCTTGAACCTGGCCGGGGCTCGGGGGGCCGAGGCCGGAGCGCCGATCCCGGTCATCGATCTGCACGTCGATCTCCCCTACCAGGTTGGTTACAAAGGGCGGGCGTTCGCCTTGGGTTCGGGGGAGTTTCGCGCAGCGGACCTCTTGCCGGGGGGGCTGGCTGGCGTCGTCTTGCCGCTCTTCGTGCCCAGGCAGGCAGAACCCCACGGACGCACGGTCAGTGAGTTCGAGGCATCGTACGCCCGCGTCTTCAGCGGGATCCTGGCGACGCGTCCGTATGCACTTCCAGGCTGCGCGGTTCGGCGTGCCGGCAATGAGGCGCGGGCGGTCGAGACTTGGCTTGCCTTCGAAGGGGCCGAGCCGCTCGCTGCGGACGAGCAGGCACTGCGCCCGTGGGCTGTGCGCGGACTGCGGGTTTTTGGCTTGGTCCACGCGCAACACAACGACCTTTCGGAAAGCTCCGGACAGACGAGTCGTGGGCGTGGCCTGTCGCCGCGTGGGGAGCGCTTCGTGCGTGCGGTGTACGCCGTCGGTGGCATCGTCGATGTCTCGCATGCTTCCGACGAAGCCACGACTGCGGTGCTCGACATCGCGCGGGAGCTCGGGCGTCCGGTGGTGGCCACGCATTCGAACGCTCGGGCGCTGGCTCCCCACCCCCGCAATCTGACCGATGCGCACATCCGCGCCATCGGCCTGAGCGGTGGCGTGGTCGGTGTGAATTTCCATCAGCCCTTCCTCGACCCAGGCACCGGTCATGCCTCGATCGAGCAGGTCGTGGCCATGGTTCGTCATCTCGCGCGCGTCGGCGGCGAGACGGTGGTGGCCATTGGCTCCGATTTCGAAGGCGGCATCCGCCCCGTGGAGGAGCTGAAGGGAGCGGCACGCTACCAGGTGCTCGCGCGTGCGTTGAGCGAGGCCGGCTTCTCACGGACTCAGGTGGCCAGATTCCTCGCCGAAAACGCGCGTCGCGTCCTGTGCCCCTGATGGAGAGGCCTGGGCCTTGAGTTGGGCCAGAGTGGTGTTATGCCCAGGCGCCATGAGCGATTTGGATGCCCGCGCCCTCGAAGCATTTTCCCGCTACCTCTCGGACCTGCCGAGCGATGCCAGAAAGCTCGGCCGCGCCATTGCCGACGGTAACCTGGACGCTGCGGTGCGAGCCCAGCTCGCCGGGGCGCTCAACTACCTGTTCAAGTCCCTCGACCTGATCGACGACGGCATCGAAGCCCTTGGCTACTTGGACGACGCGCTCATCCTGCGCATCGCCGTGGACCAGGCAAGTGCTCGCGGGAGCCTCCCGGAGGCGCTCGCTCCTCTCGCCAGTGAGGCTGCCCTCGTGCGGGAGTTCCTCGACGACTTGGGGGACCGCTTCCAGCGCTACGTGCAGGAGCTGACCTCGGTCGAGGTTCGGGGACGGTCGGTCGAGGCGATTGTCGGTGATCCGGCGACTCAGGAGGAGTTCCTCGGCGAGGTCAGCGGCTGGGCCCACCGCTACGAGGCGCCGGCGTTCTTGCCCGAACCCAAGAACCTCGTGAAGTTCAAGGCATTCCTGGCGACCAAGCTCCCGGCTTGAAGCGGGCTCAGCTGGCCTTGCGCGCTGCGTCTTCGGGCGACACCGGCAGCGGCGGGACCTCTTCGCCGATCTCGGCCAGCAGGTCCCGCACTTCGGGACGACTACGCAGATGATCGATGAGCAGCTGCGAGCACTCGACGAAGCGGCGCTCGTACGTGAGACCTTCACGGCTCTTCTTCGCGACCTTTTCGCGACCGACGTTCAAATCCTCTTCGACGGCCTCGGCATAACGGCTGAGTTGCGCGCGGAGCTCCTCGATCTGGCGGCGTAGATCGGCGGCAGCCGATTCCCGCGCTTCGCGGCGCCGCTTGCGATTCTCTGCCCAGGCTGTCTTTGCATCGACCAGTGCCCGTGCAGCTCCGGCTCGCTCGAACAGGGTGCGCGAACCTTGGCCGAGCTTCTCGGCGTGATCGGCGGCAGCGATGTGGTCCTTGGCGGCTCGCTTCACTTCGGCCAGCTCGCGCAGCGCCTGCTCCTCTTCCTCACCGTAGCTCTGCGCTTCGCGCAGGGCCTTCGACTCCTCTTGTGCCAGCTCCTCGACCTTGCGCCCGATCTCCGCACGCAGCGCGCGTCCTCGCTTTTCGAGCGCTTCCAACTTGCGGGTGTGACTGGAGATTTCGCCTTCGAGGCCGTTGGCCTTGGCTGACACTTCCCAGATGGCGCCGAGCGCGGTCCCCACGTCCTCGGGAATCGTCGCTCCTGGGTAGGCGCGACTGACCATGCGGGAGAACAGACCCGCACGTCCGGCCCACTCGGTGACGCCGAGCGTCTTCTGCGTCGGTGCTGGCGGCAGGGCCTGCGCCGATTCGCCGGGGCCGCCCTTCTTGGCGTCCCAGCCTGGACCATTCGGCAGCGAGCGCTGCAGGCGCTTGAGCTCCTCGAGCAGGTGATGGCCGTCCCGATAGCGCTTCTTCGCGTCCTTCTCGAGCAAGCGCAGCACGATGCGCCGTGCGTCTTCGTTGCAATCCTTGCGAATGGTGCCCGGGTCAGGGGCTACGGCCGTGCGCTGCATCTCGAGCAGGGCTTCGCGGTCGGCGGCGCGGAAGGGCAGCTGTCCCGTCAGCATCTCGAAGAACAGGACGCCGAGGGCGTAAAGGTCCGATTGCGGGCTGGCCTGTTCGCCGCGCGCCTGCTCCGGCGACATGTACTCGGGCGTGCCGAACACGGCTCCTTTGGGTGCGAGCCTCGGATCGTGAGCCAGGGCCGCCAAGCCGAAATCCAGGATCTTGACGAAGTCCGGGCGCCCGCCCCGCGCGGTGAGCAGGATGTTGTCGCTTTTCAGATCCCGGTGCACGACCCCGAGGTCGTGCGCACGGGACAGTGCGGCGCCCATCTGCTCGATGATGTCGACGGCGCGATGTATGGGCATCGGCCCCTTTGCCAGCTCGTTCGAGAGCGGCGTGCCGATCAGATACTCCATCACGAGGTAGAGCTCGCCGTCGTCGGTTTCGCCGATGTCGTGAATGTCGATGATGTGAGCGTGGTCGACGCGGTTGGCCGCGCGGGCTTCGCGCAGCATCCAAGCGCGCAGATGGGTCTCGCCGCGCAGGTCGGGACGAATCAGTTTGACCGCGACCACGCGGTCGATGAGCACGTGGCGGGCTCGATAGACGATGCCCATGCCACCCTCGCCGATGCGGGCCTCCAGCCGGTAGCGCCCTGCGATCACGCGGCCGAGGGCCGGGTCGTCCTTCTTGGGCTTCTTGCGAAGTGTCTGCTGATTCATGTCGACTTTCAGAAGGTGGCCGAAAAGATCGGAACGAGCACCCGAGTGCCCGCTTGCACTCCATCGCGCCTCTGGCCTGTCACAGGCGACAAGCCCGAGATTTCCACGGCTGGCACCCCGAGCGCCAGCGATTCTCGGTCGTATTGTGCAAGCGCCGGGGTACGAAAGACTCCTACCTGCGGCCTATTCACGAGGTTCGATAAGGGCTGCCTATGATCCTTGCCGATGTTCGGCGGGTGGTAGCTCGTGGCATTGAGCACCACGATCGTGGTCGGGACGGCCAGGAGCAGGCCGGCCACCAAAAGCGTCATGGATACCGGCGTGTTGCCCGCCTCATCCAGATAGTACCCGCCGACGCCGCCAGCGATGCCGCCCAGGCCGCCGCCCAGGGCATACGCCCACCAGGGGCGGACTTTGAAGGCGCCTTCGATGAGCATCGTGGTCTCCGCACCGACGAAGATGCCGCCCACCGTTCCACGGATGCCCGAGGGTGCAACCTCCGCGCCCACCTGCGCCCAGGCGGCACGCGGCCCGGCGGCCAAATAGAGGAGCGCGCCGAGGCTCAGGTGCACGAAGCGGACAATTCTCCCTCGGGTAGAACGGGCCGCTCGCGGCCCTAGAGACCGACTCGGCGCGCGGTGGAGCGAGGGGGAGCACATCGAGCGGCAAGGATACTGGCGTCGGTGCAGAGGGGAAATTCCATGGCAATCACCGGGTGTTCCGAGCCACGGAGGGCTTCTTGCTGGCCCTCGGCCAGCGTGGTAGCGAGGCTCCACCATGTCGATCAGTCACTGGTTGCTCGTGGCCCTGGTGGTCCTGCTTCTCTTTGGCGGTAGTCGGCTCGGCGACATTGGCAAAGGCCTGGGTGAGGGCATCAAGAACTTCAAGAAGGGCCTGACCGACGACGACAAGCCCGATCCGGCCCCCCCCGAGCTGGACCCCCCAACGGTGACCGAAGCGAAGGTCATCGACGAGAAGCAGCAGAAATCCTGAGATGAGTGCCTCTGACGTTGCTCGCTCGGGCGAGCCTTGGCCAGGTTTGGAGCCGGCTCCGGACGGGGCTCGATTGGGCGGCCGTTCGCAGCTGCTCGCCCTCGTGGAGCTCTGTAAGCCCAAGGTGACGCGCCTGGTCCTGGTGACCACGTTCCTCGGGGCGGTCGCGGCTCCCGGCCCGGTGGACTGGATGGTCGCGCTCGGGGCGCTCGTGGGCACGGCGTTCGTAGTGGCCGGCGCCAACGCCCTCAACATGCTCCTCGAGAAGGACAGCGATGCGCTCATGACGCGCACACGCACGCGTCCATTGCCGACCGGCCGACTGTCGGTCGACGTTGCGCTCGTCTTCGGCATCTTGCTCTCGCTGGTCGGCCTGGGCGTGCTGGCCGCCAGCACCACGGCGCTCAGCGTCGGCATCGCGGCACTGGCGCTGATTTCCTACGTTTTGGTCTACACGCCGATGAAGCGCATCAGCTCGCTCTCGCTCCTGGTGGGCGCGGTGCCAGGCGCCCTGCCACCAGCCATCGGTTACGCCGCGCTCACTGGCGCCGTCGACGGGCTCGGCCTTTGGCTCTTTCTCATCCTGTTCGTGTGGCAGGTGCCGCATTTCTTGGCCATCAGCATCTTCCGCCGTGACGAATACGCGCGGGCTGGGCTGCGCGTTCTGCCCATGGAGTGCGGGGTGCGGTTTGCGCAGCGCACCGCGCTCGTGATGGCGCTCGCTCTACTCCTGACGAGCCTGATGCCGACGCTGCTCGGCCTGTCGTCTTTGGCCTACGGCGCCATTGCCTTGTCGACCGGCCTCGTGTTCGTCGTCCTGGCCGCACGCGCGCTGTCCGCAGTGGTGCCAGAGACGGCAGCGCGCACGCTGTTCTTCGCCTCGATGCCCCACCTCGTCGTCTTGTTCGGCACGCTGGCGCTGGGCGCTCCCTGAGCGGTCGCGTTCTTTCGCTGAGCTCTAGCGGCGGCAGCGTCGCAATCAGCTGCGCTGCGGGAGCGCAGCAACGCCGAGCAAGGTGAGGGCGGCCACCGAGAGGGGAGTGACCGGTACGGCGAGCAAGAACGCGCAGGCGGCCACGATCAGCGGCCCGGCGGATTTGTCCCTGGTGGGGAGCATCCGCAGGACGACCGCCCAGCCCAATGCCAGCAAGGCCACGCACAGTTGGAGCGACGGGGCCCAGCTGCCGCGTGCCCACTGTGGGTCCGGGGTCATGCTTTGCAGGGTGCGTCCGACCATCAAGATCCAGGTGGCGGCCTCGGGCTGGCCGGCGCGAAGGGCCGTCAAGAAGAGTAGCCCGCAAGCACCAAACGCCGCGGGCAGGAGCAAGTAGCCGCGCGAGCTCTGGTGCGCTTGCGAGACCAGCGCCACGCCCGCCAAGGTCAGGCCGAGTGCCCCGCGCAGTCGCGGCAGCGCTTCAGGTGCGTGCTCCAGCCAGTCAGAACTGGTTACGAAGATCAGCTCCAAGAGGAGGCTGACGCCGGCGAAGGTCAGCACGAAGGCGAGTGATGGCCTCGTTTGGCGGTTGGCGCCGCCCGTCAAAAGGCAGCCAGCGCCCGCCATGCCCACGGCACCGAGCCAAAGCTCGGGCGGCAGCGGCAAACGCTGCGCGCCCATCAAAGACACGATGGGCCAAATCCCGAGTATCGCCAGGGACGTCGCCAGCAGGCGCTGACCTTTGGCACGAAAGCTCGCGAGCAAGAGCTGAATGGTGAGCAGCCACGTGGCCATGGCCGCGAACTGCCCGGTGACGCCTGCCGCGAGGTCGACGCGGTCGATCCACCAGTCGAGGCCGCCGCGGCTGCCCTTGAGCGCCGGCGAAAGGCCGGCACCCGCGACCAGGCCGATCAACAGGGCGAAGGCCCACAGCCCGAGCAGGTCCAGCCCGAGCAAGTCCAGCCGCAGCCGGTCACCCAGGACCGTGCTCTTCTTCTCGCTGTCGCTCGATTCGGCCGCTGCGCTCATCGGAAGGTTTCGCATCGTAGTCTCGTGGTGGCGGCGGCTCAACGCGCGGCGCTGCGGGCGTCTGCCCGAGGTTCAGGATGAACGGCCGTGCGAAATAGGTCGAGCACGCCCACTCGGGGTTTCGGTGAAACTCCCAATGCAGGTAGACGTTGCCATCACTCGACACGATGGATCCGGGTGGTGTGCCGTACGGAGCAGACTTCGACACGGCTTCCAGGGCGCCCACGTCGAACATGGTCACGCCCGAGCTCTTGGTGATGCCGATGCGCACGATGCGCCCATCTTCCTTGCTGAGCGCGATCTCCAGGTGGGTGCTCATGTCCGGCTTGTTCAGCGGGTGGTTCGGCGGCAGGCCACTCAGGGACGCCAAGAAGTCGTCTGCAAACGTGAGGTGAAGACGATTGTGGATTTGGTTCAGGTACGCCGCGAAGGGAACGCGAGCGGCATTGAGGGCCGTCTGGTTGCCGGGCTTCACGGTTGCGACGTAGTTCTCGAGTGAGGCTCGCCAGCGCTCCATCCCCAAGTTGGTCCAGGAGCCACGGTGTTGCGCCAGTCGCTTCTCGCCCGCTCGTCGCCGCATGCGCGCGAGCTCGTCTTGGCCGACCATGGCTTGGGCGGCGGAGTAGGTGAGGTTGAGATTGACCCCGTTCCTGGTCACTCCTCCCGCGCCGAGGCCCAAGAAATCCGTCGGCTTCGCCGAGGGCTTGGGTTTGTAGGGCTGCCCAGCTTGGGCCGTCTGCGGCTTGGGCACCGTCCCGCTGCCGCCTTCCGCGACCATCACGTCGGGCGACGCGGCCGTTGCTGGCGCGGGCGGCCTGACCGCCTCCGGCGGCGCTTGGGGTGCCTGCGCCGGGCGGACAGCCTGCTGGACCACCTCCATTTGGTTCACGCGGGCGGCGACCTCGGTCTGGTCCTTGGCGTCGGTGCCGGATTCGGAACCCGGGGCCAAGCGGTCGTCGCCGCGCACTTCTTCGCTCTGGGCAACCTTGCTGTCCTCGGAGTTGCCGGGTTCCGGATGGCTGCCGGCGAAGTGACCCCCCGGGGTCGGATTGGGATCGTTCTGGTCGCTCGCCGTGATGCGGGCCTGCGTCTCCTCGTCCACGTGATTCGCCTGCTCGGCCGCGAACTTCGCGTTCGGATTGTCTTCCTGGTCGGGACGAACGTGCTGCGATACCGCGACCCGGCGGTTATCCAGCTGCATGACCGGGGGCTTTTGCGCCGGGTCGGCGGGTTTCTTCTCGTCGTCCGCGGTCTTCTTTTCCTCCGGCTTGGCCTCGGGCTTCGTCTCGGGTGTCTTCTGTTCCTCGGGCTTGGGTTGCTCGGGTTTGGCTTTCTCGGGCTCGGGTGGCTTTTCTTTGGTGGGCTGCTCTTCCTCGGCCGGAGGGGCGTCGTCGTGGACCAGCTCCGGCGCGGTCGAGTCCTCGCTCGGATCCAGCAGCGTCAGCTCCTGAGGCTCCGCCGCTCGCCGCGCGGACAAGCCAACCGCGTGGGCGAAATCCCGAATCCCTGCCTTCTCCTCCAGGACGCGCGCCACCTCCGTAGCTCCACCGCCGCCGATCGCGTGCACGACCAGGGCTGTGGCCACCCAAAGAAAGAGGGGGATGGTGGGGTCGCGACGCATGAATGGGCCCGGGCAGGCCAGCACGGCCGGCGATGCGGAATCCTACCTTCTAAGGTAGCCCCCTGGACCACAAGTTCAGGGGAAAAGTAACCCGGGGCCTCGCGCGGCCCTTATTTGCGTGAAATCGAACCGAAATGCTCGGCGATTTCGCGCGCGGTCCAGTGGCCGTCGGCCTCATCCTTCAGCCGGCCCTGGCTTTCGGTCAAGGACAACGTGGCCAGGCGCCCCCCAGCGACGCTGACCACGACCCCGCTCAGCCCTGCCGAGAGCTCGCTGGCCAGAAAGACGACCACGGGTGCAACGTGCTCCGGCTCCAGGCTGCCGCGCACCTTCTCGAACATGGGCAGGTCCTCGGTGAGGCGCGTGCGCGCGATGGCGGCAACGGCATTGACCGAAATGCCGAACTTCTGCAGCTCGATGGCCGACGTGCGGGTGAGGCCGTAGACGCCTGCCTTGGCGGCCGATTCATTGGCTTGCCCGAGGTTCCCGAGCAGGCCGGAGATGCTGGTCATGTTCACGACGTTGCCCGGACGCTTTGCCTGCTTGAGCTCGCGAGCGATGGCCTGTGTGACCAGCAGGGTTCCGACGAGGTCCGTGCGCAAGACCGAGGAGAAGTCCTCTTCGGTCAGATCGAGCAAGGTCGAGTTCTTGAGGATGCCGGCGCAATTGACCAAGATGTCGATGGGCGCGCCGTAGCGCTGGGCGAGCGCCACCATCTCGGTCACCTCGGCTTGGCTCGTGACGTCGTGGTGACTGGCCACCGCATCGAAGCCGGCGTCGCTGAGCTCACGCGCCGCCGCGCTGGCGATGTTCGGATCTCTTCCGCTGCCGTCCCTGTCGCAGCCGAGGTCGTTGATGATGAGGCGCGCGCCCTGTTCGGCCAGCGCGCGCGCTACGGCTCGGCCGATGCCGCGCCCTGCGCCGGTCACCAGCGCCACGCGTCCTTCCAGGAGCAGACCCGAGTCGTTCGCCTGAGCGTTCATTGCGCCCCCCTTACACCGACGTAGGCCAAAGGGCGAAACCGTTTTGGGCGGACCACGATTCGCGCTAGGAGCCTGAGCCCGAGATGGCTACCACTCGTTCGCCCCGCCGCCTGCTGGTCACGAGCGCGCTTCCCTACGCGAACGGTCCCATCCACCTGGGCCACCTGGTGGAGTATTTGCAGACCGACATCTGGGTGCGCTTCCAGAAGGCCCGCGGCCACCAGGCGATCTACCTCTGCGCCGACGATACCCACGGCACCGCCATCATGATGCGGGCCAAGCGCGAGGGCAGAACCGAGGTCGACCTCATCGGGACCATGCGCGAGGAGCACATCGCCGATTTCGAGGCCATGGGCATCGCCTTCGATCACTACGGCAGCACCAACTCGGACGCCAATCGAGAGCTGTGCGGCATCTTCTGGCAGCGGCTACAGGCGGCGGGCCTGATTGCAGTGCGTGAGGTGACGCAGCTCTTCGATCCGAAGGAGGGGGTCTTTTTGGCCGACCGCTTCGTGAAGGGCAAGTGCCCGCGCTGTGGCACTCCCGACCAATACGGAGACAACTGTGAGAACTGTGGGGCCGCGTACGCTGCGACGGATCTGATCGAACCGCGTAGTGTCTACAGCGGCGCTCCGCCGGAGCTCCGCGCGTCCACCCATCATTTCGTGCAGATCGAACAGCTGCACGAGTTCTTGGATGCCTACACGCAGGGCTTGCTCGAACCCGGTCAGGGCGGGCCGCTCCAGGCTGAAATCGCCAACTACATGAAGGGGCATTTCTTGGCCGAGCCCTTGCGCGACTGGGATGTTTCCAGGCCCGCTCCGTACTTCGGCTTCGAGATCCCCGGCGCGCCCGGCAACTATTGGTACGTGTGGTTCGACGCGCCGATCGGCTACGTCGCTGCCACGCAGGAGTGGTGCGAAAAGAACGGTCAACGACTTGCCGACTACTGGCAGTCCGAGGCGGTCGAGATCCATCATTTCATCGGCAAAGACATCGCCTACTTCCACACGCTGTTTTGGCCGGCCATGCTGAAGAGCGCCGGCTACAGCTTACCGACGCGTGTCCAGGTGCACGGGTTTCTCACCGTCAACGGCGAGAAGATGAGCAAATCACGCGGCACGTTCGTGCGCGCGCGGACGTACCTCGACCACCTCGATCCGGCATATCTGCGCTACTATTACGCCAGCAAGTTGAACGGTTCGGTCGACGACCTGGACCTGAACCTGGACGAGTTCCAGGCGAAGGTGAACGCCGACTTGGTAGGGAAGGTCGTGAACCTCGCCAGCCGCACGGCTCGCTTCGTGCGCACGCTCTCCGCCGTTTACCCGGACGACGGCGGTCTGTTCGAGCGAGCCCGCGCGGCCGGTGAGGAGATTGCTGCCGCGTACGAGAGCTGCGATTTCGCTCGCGCCATGCGGCTCGTCATGGCCCTGGCCGATCGAGCGAACGAGTATTTGGACCGCGCTGAGCCGTGGAAGGTCAAAAAGGATCCGAGCCGCGGTCAGGAACTGTCCGACATTTGCACCATTGCACTCAATCTTTACCGGCAGATCGTTGTCTACCTCGCGCCCGTGCTGCCAACGTTGGTTCGTCAGAGCGAAACCCTGCTGGGCGGCTCGGTGAGCAAGTGGACAGACGCCGATACGCCGTTACTCGCCACCACGCTCGGAACGTTCGAGCACCTCATGCAGCGAGTCGACCCCAAACAAGTGACCAAAATGATCGAAGACAGCAAGGAACCGGAACTCGGCGCGAGCGCCGGCATTTCGCCAGGTGGGACGTCTGCAGCAGTCGACGACGGTGCGGCCTTGGCTGCGGACCCGCTGGCTCCCGTGTGCACGATTGACGACTTCGGCAAGATTGACCTGCGTGTTGCGCGCGTATTGCACGCAGAGCACGTGCCGGAAGCGAAGAAGCTCCTCCGCTTGACGGTGACCTTGGGTGGAGACGATCGCCGTACGATTTTTGCTGGCATCAAGGCTGCCTACGAACCGGCCGATCTGATTGGAAACCTCGTAGTCATTGTGGCGAATCTGGCGCCTCGTCAGATGAAGTTCGGCCTCAGCGAAGGCATGGTGCTCTGCGCTGGCGCAGGTGGCGAAGATTTGTACGTGTTACCACCCGACGATCGCCCAGGTCGGCCCGGTGCAAAACCAGGCCAACGAGTCCGCTAGTCGAGTGGCGGATTTCGGTGGGGCGGGGGTGGTGGCTTGCTAGCATCGACCTCATGTACACGATGCGTCCCGCAGTTGTTCTCGCGCTCGCGGCCAGTGGTTTCGCGCTCACCGGCGCTTGTGAGGAGTCCCCGTCTGCTTCTGGCGATATGGGTGGCAGCGGCGGGGCAGCCTCGGGTGGAGGTTCGTCGACCGATGGCGCGGGTGGCATCGTGCTCGCGTCCGGCGGCAGTGGCTTCAATCTCGATGACGAGCCGGGCGGAGGCGGAGGCTTGCTGGGTGGCTTGGGTGGCTCGACCGTGACCGTCATCGAAGAGCTGCCCCCTGGTTTCACGGCTGCCGAAGGGACTGCCGATGGCTCCAATGCCGAAAACCTGCGCGGCGGCTTCGAGCTCGTCGGTCCGCTCTCGGAGGTTGAGGATACCGGCAGCCCAGTCTGCGCCAATGTGCTTCGGGTGCTGATGCGTGACTTCACGACCTTCGAGCATCCTGCCTTCGGCAAGACGGGGGAGTTCATAACCGGACTCGTCGAAACGGAGCTCGGGACGGACCGCAAGCCCGTACGCACGGATCTCGATCCCGAAGCGGCGGTCGAGTTCGACGACTGGTACAACAACGTGGAAGACGTGAACGTCCCCTACGTGGTGGACCTGTGGCTCGAGCCGGACGGCGAGCAGTTCGTGTTCGACTCGAATCGCTTCTTTCCCCTCGATTCGATGGCCCCGGATACGGACAAGCAGGATGACATGGACGGCAACCGTCGCAATTTCGGTTTCACCACCGAGCTCCACACTTCGTTCGAGTACCTGGGCGGGGAACAGTTCACCTTCCGCGGCGACGATGACGTCTGGGTTTTCGTCGACGG
>Ga0247744_1000094_pt1 | contig 20130 bp, 11 predicted proteins | sample UWRJS154409C5_FD_180946 | JGI IMG/M metagenome (GOLD analysis project Ga0247744, IMG submission 180946) | Soil microbial communities from Arlington Agricultural Research Station in Wisconsin, United States - UWRJ-S154-409C-5 | ecosystem: Environmental > Terrestrial > Soil > Agricultural land... | reverse complement strand
CAAGGACGAGACGACCAAGTCCCCGCCGAGCTTGTGGATGATGCCGCGCGAAATCGACAGCCCAAGGCCCGTCCCGTGGGCTTCGCGTTTGGTGGTGAAGAATGGATCGAAGATACGCTCCAGGTCGTCGTCGGGAATGCCCGGCCCGGTGTCGGAGATGGAGAAGGCGACGTTCTGGTCATCCACCCGCACGCCGAGCCGCAGGCGGTGGGTGGTCCGCGGGAAGTCCCGCATGGCCTGCGCGGCATTGACGAGCAAGTTCGTGAGCACCTGAGCCACGCGATTGCGCGGCAGATACAGCTGAGGCAGCTCGTCCTCGTAGTCTTCCTCGATCACCGTGCGCGGGGGCAGCTGCCGGCGGACCAGCCGCAGGCCCTGTTGGATGACCTCCCCGGGGCTGAAGAACGACGGAGATTCCGTGGCCGTACTCCGGGTGAAGACGCGCAAATCGCGCACCACCTGCGTCACCGCTTCGGTCGAGGCGGAAAGGTCGTCCAAGAGCTGCGCGACGTCGGTGCCGTCGGCCAAGAGGGCCCGCAGGGCAGATTCGACCTCGGCCGGACCGAGGGAGCCGCGCTCGAGGTCGGCCCGTGCCTTCCACAGCACCTCCAGGTCGGGCAGCAGCGCTTCACGCAGGAAATCGAAGCCGAGCGTGATCATTGCGAGCGGATTGTTCAACTCGTGGCCGACGCCGGCCGCGAGCGTGCCCAGGGCGGTCAGGCCCTCCGCCTGCCTCAGGTCATCGGTCAGTCGTTCCCGCTCCCGGCGAACTTCAGCGCGCACGCGGATGCGATCCACGAAGTTGGTGATCTCCTCTAGGTCCGGTGGACCGAGAACCACCGCTTCGTCGGCGCCAGCGCGGATGGCCATGAGCGCTTGGTCGGCGTTCTCGGCAACGAGCCCGATGGGCGCGGAGCCTGCGGCCGCCCGCACCGCGTCGAGCCCGAGCGGGAGCGGCTGAGGCAGGTCGAGCACTCGAACTCGGCCGCTGCCGAGCTCGGCCCGCCGCTCCAAGTGATCCTCGTACAGCCGCCTTTGCTGCGGGGAGGCAAACACGACGAAGATATCGACGGCAGCGACCATGATTCGAAGGGACCCGCTAGGCACCGTCCCGCAAGACAAACCTAGGCTGAGACTTCTGGGAGGTCCATCTCGAGCAGGGCCGCCGCCCGAGTGAAGCCTGCGCCCTGCCCATACAGGCCAAAAAGCCCCGGCGCGTCGGTTCTGCCGCTCGCTTGACCCTGGGCCAAATTGGCAATGGGTCCACACGCACCCAAATGTCCGCGCGTCTCGTACACGCTGAGGACCGAGCTCTCGCTCAAGCCGAGCACGCGAGCCGTCGCCAGTGGCACCCAACCCCGCGGCTCGACGCTGGCCAAGAGACGCAAGCGTTCCGTGCTTTCGCCCGCCTGTTCACACACCTCGCGCAGCGTGCGCACGGCGAAGCTGACCGTGTCGCGCTGCAGTGCCTTGGCCTGCTCTCGATTGCGTGTGCCCACGCGGAAGTCCGAACCGGCGAGCCACCAGGGCGCGTCTTCCGGCGCCGAACGCACCCAGGTCACCGCATCGTGATACTCACCGCTCGTCACCGCGTGCGTAGCCACGATGCGATAGCGCCCGCGGCGGCGCACCACGATGGCGGTCGCGGCATCGCCGAGGCCGGGAGCTGCAGGATGCAGCATGGGGAACGCCCGCAACAGGAGGTGGGATTGGGTCAAGAGCACCGTGTCGGCGCGTCCCGATTCGACCCACTTGGCCGCGAGGTCCAATTGCACGAGCGCCGTGGCACAAGCAGCGTCGATCCCGAACGCCAGCGCCTGGCCGACCCCGAGGCGATGCGCCACGGCGCACGCGGTTGCCGGAGTCAGACGCTCGGGCGTGACCGAGTAAGAGATGACGAGGTCGACGTCCGCCGCGCGCACACCCGCGTCGGCCAGGGCACGCTCTGCCGCCCACACCTCGGCATCCACGGCGGAGACGGACGCTGGCGCGACGCGGCGCTCTTTTGCGCCCAAGAAAGGATCAGACGCCTCGCGGGCCAAATACTCGTCGGTGATGCGCGCGCTCGCCTCCGACGCCTGTGGGATGTCGTTGAACAGCCGATCCCCCTCGAGCGAGCGCTGGCTGAACTCGGCTGGCCAATCGGAATTGTAGCGCACCGGTTCCGGGTACCAGGCGGCGATGCCCGCGATGTAGGCGCTCATCGTGCGTCCCTCGCGCTGCCTGCGGAGAGCATCGACATGTGGCGAAGGGCTTCGACACGTCCGCCGCCTTGCACGCGCACCTCGCGGTCGATGCGAAGATCCAAGACGACTGGGCCGCCGCGTGCCATGAGCCCCTGGGCCAGCGTGGGCGTGAGCTCCCCACCCGAGCGAATCACGGTGGCGGGGATGCCCATCGACTGAGCCCAAGCGGCAAAGTCGACGTCTGGCGTGGCGTAGTCGCTCGCAGAGCCGAAGATCTGCCGCATGCCGTGGTGGACCATGTTGTAGCGGGAGTCGTTGAAAACAGCGTAAACGACGGGGAGCCCGAGCTTCTTCGCGGTCAGGATCTCCATGCCGGACATGTGCATGCCGCCGTCCCCACAGATGCACACGACCGTGCGCAGCGGGTCGGCCAAGCCGAGCCCGACGCTGGCTGCAATGCCGCTGCCCATGCTGCCCAGGTTGAGCTGAATGTGGAACGCGTCGGGTCCGCTAGCCGTCAGATAGTGGAGCGCGAACAGCATGTGCTCGCCGATGTCACTGACGAAGCGCGCGCTGGGTCCGAAAGCCGCCTGCAGATCACCGACCGCCCGATGCGGCTGCAAGCCGCCCGAGCCATCGGTCTCGAAGTCGGGCACGTCGAAGGCGGGAGCACTCCGAGCACTCTCCAGGGCCAAAATGGCCTCGGCCTGGCGGACGCGCCCGTCACCGACGGTGGCGCCCAGCTGCTGGCAGAATTCCACCACGTCACTCACGATGCCGAGCTTGGTGGGCAGGTTGCGGTGGAAGACGCGCGGCTCGATGTCCACGTGAAACAGGCTGCCGCCCTGGCCGATGTATGGCGTTGGTCCGATCGACGTGTCGTCGAGGTCCGTGCCGAGTACCAGCGCCACGTCGACGGGCTCGGCCGTGTAGCGCCGGGCCCATTTGGAGGCGGCCATGCCGCCGTTGCGGAGCGAGCGCGGATGTCGTTCATCGACCACGCCCTTCGCGGCTGGCGTGGTGATGAAGGGAACGTCGAGGCGGTCGACCAAGTCGAGCACGGCGGCTGGATCACGCCGGGTTGCGTTGCCCAAGACGAGCAAGGGACGCTTTGCTCCCTCGAACGCTTCCGCGACGCGCCGAACGGCTGACTTGTCGGGTGCCCTGCGCCGAGCGGCCGCGGCGTCGGCGACATCGAAGCTCGGTGCCTCCTCGGTCGCCCGATCGATCGGAACGACGAGCAGGGCCGGACCCGGCCGGGCCGGATCTTCCGCGCGCTCGAGGGCCGACAGCGCCTGGCTCACTGCGCTCGCGCCGTTGGTGACGCGCACTTGCGCCCGCGTGACCGACGCCAGGATCTGCTCGGCGGCGAGACCTTCAGGGCCTGAATCTTGCGCCAAGCGACCACCGTGCGTGGCCCAAGCGACATCCCCGGCGACGACCAACACGGGCGCGCGCTCGAGGCACGCAGAAGCGACACCGCTCACACAATGGGTGATGCCGGGCCCCGCCGTGACGAGCAAGACAGGGGTTTTCCCCGTCGCGCGATGATAGGCGGCGGCCGAAAACGCAGCGTGACTCTCGTGCCTGGATTCGACGAGCCTCGCGCGTGACTCGAGGCGCACCGCCTCGAACAGCGGGCAGATGGGCCCGCCCGGCACACCAAAATAAGTGTCGAGACCTCGAGCGAGCAGCACCTCGACGAGGCGACGTGCGACCGAGCTCACCGGCAGGCTCGACGACTCGATGCGCTCCGTCGGCTGGTCGGCCTGCAGCGCAGGTGTTGCGCGCCGGCTGACGATGGTCGACTCGGGCGGAATCGTATCCCGTGCCGAATCGGAGGGGTCAGTGCAGGCGTCTGCCGGAGTTCGGGACATGTCGGACTTTTGCTCTAACCACTCCCGCCCCTAGTGGGACATTGTGGGGCAAAAGCCGACATGCTCCTAGTGAAATAGAAAAGAATCCTGCTCAGTCCTGCCAGCGCAAGATATGCCGTCCCTTGAATTTTGAATCCAGTTCCACCTGGACTGTTGCAGTCCGCCCGATGGCTTCCATCGTCCCTTCGGCTGCCCCGAGCACGTTCGACTCGATCCAGAGGTATTCCTCGTACATGTGCATGACGGCCATGCCGGGTTCCGGAAAAGTGACCTCCCAGCGCCCGTAGCGGCAGCTCTGCCGCCGACCCGCACAGGCCTGGCGCAGGAGGGTCACTGGGTCCGGGGCGAGCAACCGGAGCGCCGTGCGACCGATCAAGCTCTCGGTGAACGCGAGCACGTTGCGCCGACCGATCTCGCGTAGGCCGTCGTGGATGTGCTCGGGGCCTCGCAGGAGCGCCGCCGCGACGGCAGCGCGTTCGAGGAAATCCGCCATCGGATAGAAGCGCACCGCCGAATACGTCTCGGGGTAGTACTCCTGATACTGCGGCAAAAGGGCTGCCGAGCGCAGGACGGCCAGCGTGTTCTTGAAATACAGACCCCGCAAACTCGCCGAGGGCGGCACCAGACGCAGACGCTCCTCGAGGTCCGTCTGGGCCACCAGGCCGACAATGCGGGGATCGAGCATCATGAGAGCGCCCGAGCATACCGCGAAACCCACGGCGTCGAGCGACCCCTGCGGCGGCCGCTTTGGGCTGCGAGCTAGATGCGCCCGCGAGAATCAGGACAAGCGATTCTTGTAGTCCAGGTAGCCGAAGCGTCGCACTTCACGAAGTGCGCCCGTGTCCGGCTCGAAGGTGGCGATGCTCGGATGCCGAACGCCATTGAACATCGTCGACTTGACCATCGTGTAGTGGGCCATGTCAGTGAAGACGAGCCGGTCGCCCACAGCGAGGGGCTCGGCGAACGAGTAGTCGCCGATGACGTCCCCGGCCAAGCAGGTGAGCCCGCCCAGGCGATAGGTGTGCGACTTCTCACCCGGCAGCGCTCCCCCGAGGATCTCTGGACGATACGGCATCTCGAGCACGTCCGGCATGTGGGCAGTGGCCGACGTGTCCAGAATGGCGGTCGTGAGCCCGCCGGCCGGACCGGGCACCAGGTCGAGCACTTCCGCTACCAAGAAGCCGGTGTTGAGGGCGGAGGCTTCGCCGGGCTCCAGATACACCTGTTTGCCGTAGCGCGCCGAAAAGTCGCGCACGATCCGGATCAGGCGCTCGACGTCGTAGTCGGGGCGCGAGATGTGGTGTCCGCCACCGAAGTTGACCCACTTCACGCCAGCGATGAAGCCGGCGAAGCGTGCCTCCACGGCGGCTAGGGTGCGCTCGAGCGCATCACTGTTCTTCTGGCACAGGTTGTGGAAATGCAGGCCGTCGAGGCGAGCCACGAGCTCTCGGGGCGCAGCCTCGAGCGTGGCTTTGCGTACGCCCAAACGCGAGCCGGGGGCGCACGGATCGTAGAGCTCCGTTTCGACCTCGCGGTGTTCCGGATTGATGCGCAGGCCACACTCGACGCCCTGCCGATGCAGCGCGGGCTCGAACCTCTCGAGCTGGGTGATCGAGTTGAGCACCACGTGATCCGCCAGGGTCACGAGCTCGGCGATGTCGGCGTCCGAATACGCCGGGGCGTAGGCGTGCACTTCACCGCCGAATTCCTCGCGCCCGAGGCGCGCCTCGCTGACGGAGCTGGCGGTGATCCCCGCCAGGTACTCGCGAGCGATGGGGAAGACGCTCCACATGGCGAAGCCCTTGAGGGCCAGGAGCACCTTGGCTCCGCTCTCCTGGCCCACCCGGCGCAGCACCGTCAAGTTGCGGCGCAGTAGGCCGAGGTCGACGACGTAATACGGCGTCTCGAGCCCGTAGGGGTCGAAGCGCACGCCGTCGGCCAGACTGGCCCGAAACTCTGCCCTACTCATGGAGACGCAGGCAGCTCCTGGACGTGCCACGGCAGGCCGTGACGCCCGAGCAGCTCGAGGAAGGGCTCGGGATCCAGCTCCTCGATGTTGAAGACGCCCGGCTTCTTCCACTTGCCGGTCACCATCATCGCCGCGCCCACGACGGCTGGAACGCCGGTGGTGTAGCTGATGCCTTGCGAGCGCACTTCCTCGTAGCAGGCGCGATGATCACAGTTGTTGTAGATGAACACGCGTCGCGGCTGTCCATCCTTGGTGCCGCTGACGAGGCAGCCGATGCTCGTCTTGCCCGTGTAGCCAGGCGCTAGGCTCGCCGGGTCGGGCAAGAGCGCCTTCAAGAACTGGATTGGCACGATCTTCTGGCCCTGGAAGTCGATTGGGTCGATGCGCGTCAGCCCCACGTTCTGCAGGACCTCGAGGTGCTTCAAGTACGAGTCACCGAACGTCATCCAGAAACGGATGTGCTTGACGTGCGGGATGTTGCGGCAAAGCGACTCGATCTCCTCGTGGTAGAGCAGGTACGCGGCCTTCACGCCGACCTCGGGGAAGTCGTAGTCCCAGCGCATGCTCATGGCCGGGATCTGGCGGAAGTGTCCCGGGCCTGCCTGCTCGGTGATCTCGCCCGGGCCGTTTTCGCCCGCCCGCTCCCAGTAGCGACCCGGCTGGGTGATTTCCCGGATGTTGATCTCCGGATTGAAGTTGGTGGCGAACTTGTGTCCGTGGTCACCCGCGTTGCAATCGAGGATATCGATGGTGTCGATGCGATCGAACAGGCGCTTCTGGGCGTAGGCGCAAAAGACGTTGGTCACGCCCGGATCGAAGCCCGAACCGAGCAGGGCCATCAGGCCCGCCCGCTCGAAGCGCTCCCGGTACGCCCACTGCCAGTGGTACTCGAACTTCGCCGTGTCGGGCGGCTCGTAGTTGGCGGTATCGAGGTACGGCGTGCCCGTCTTCAGACAGGCGTCCATGAGCGTCAAGTCTTGATAGGGCAGCGCGACGTTGATCAGGATGTCGGGGCGAACCTGCTCGAGCAGGCGCACGGTCTCCTCGACATTGTCGGCGTCGAGCGCGGCCGTCTTGAGGCGCCGTCCCTGGATGGACTGAATCTCGTCGGCAATGGCATCACAGCGGGCCACCGTCCGACTCGCCAAGGTCACGTCCGTGAATATCTCCGGCAGCTGCATGACCTTGTGGGCCACCACCTTGCCGACTCCACCCGCTCCGACGATTAGCGCTCTACTCATCCTCGCATCCTTCCAGGGGCCAAACCGCGCCCCCCACCGGGCCCGGGCCCCGTGGGGGGCCGCCCAGCGGGCGCCGCTGTCTAGCTCGGAAAGACCCGCGTCGCACCCCCCGAGCCCTGGGCCCAAAACGTGTTACAAAACCGCCATGCTCGAGCGCCCGCGCCGCAACCGACGGCACGCCAAGATCCGCGGACTCTCGCAGGAAACGCAGCTGTCCCCCGCCCACCTGATCCTGCCCTTGTTCGTGCACGAGAGCGAAACGCCCCACCCGATCGCGTCGATGCCGGGACATGCCCGGCTGGGCCCCGAGGGCATCGCGCGCTTGGCCGGTGAAGCCCTGGAGCTCGGCGTCGCGGGCGTCGCGCTGTTCCCGGCCATCGCCGACTCGCTCAAGGATCCGCTCGGCCGCGAGAGCGAGAATCCGGACGGCCTTTTGCAGCGCTCGGTACGCCTGCTCAAGGCGCGCTTCCCGGAGCTCTTGGTGGTCACCGACGTCGCGCTCGATCCATACAGCAGCGACGGGCACGACGGCGTTTTGGTCGACGGCCGCATCGATAACGACATCACCTTGCCCATCTTGGCGAAAATGGCGGTGAATCAGGCGCGAGCCGGTGCCGACGTGGTGGCGCCCTCCGACATGATGGACGGTCGGGTCGGCGTCATCCGCCAGGCCCTGGACGACGCGGGCTTTCATGAGACCGCCATCTGCTCCTACTCCGTCAAGTACGCCTCCGCCTTCTACGGCCCCTTTCGGCAGGCACTCGACTCGACGCCGCGCAGCGGCGACAAGAAGACCTATCAGATGAATCCCGCCAACGTGCGCGAAGCGCTGCGGGAGGTCCGGCTCGATACCGCGGAGGGCGCCGATTGGCTGATGGTCAAGCCCGGCCTACCCTACGCCGACGTGATCCGCTTCGTCCGCGAAAACTCGGATTTGCCGGTGGCCGCTTACCATGTGAGCGGCGAATACTCGATGCTACGTGCCGCGGCAGAAAAAGGCTTCATCGACTACGATGCCTGCCTGCTCGAAAGCCTGCTCTGTCTCAGGCGTGCCGGCGCCGACGTCATCTTCACCTACGGCGCGCTCGACGCCGCACGTTTGCTCCGAAACGGAAGCCATTGATGCGTTTCCTCTGCGTCTCCGACATCCATGGGCACGCAAGCGCTCTGGACGCCATTCTGGCAGAAGGTCGTGCCCGCGGGTTCGATCAACTGATCGCCTGCGGTGACCTGTGCTTCCCCGGGCCCGAACCCTTGCGCGTGTGGAAGACCCTGGTCTCGCACAACGCGCTCTGCGTTCAGGGCGTGGGCGACCGCGCACTCGCACGCATCGACGCCAGCAAGCTGACGGCCACGAGCCCGATCGAACGCCAGCGACTGAAACGCCTCTCGGAGGTGCAAACGGAGCTCGGCGAGCTGATTTTGGCCCGCCTCGGCCGCCTGCAACAGGTTGCCCGGCTGCCGCTCGAATCGGGTCACACCATGCTCGTCGTGCACGGTACGCCCCGCGATCCGACCGAGTCCTTCAACCGCGAGATGAGCGAGGAGGAGCTGATCTTCCAGCTCGGCGACGAGCCGGGGGACCTGATCATCTGCGGCTCCAGCCACGAGCAGTTCGACGGCAGCGTCGCGGACGTGCGCATCGTGAGCGTGGGTTCGGTCGGCGAGGCGCCGGGCGGAACCCATGCCTACGGCGCGTTGGTGACGACGAACCCGAAGGGCTTCGACGTCACTCTGCTCGCGGTACCGCTCGAGCAGGAAGCGCCGGAGTTGGCGTAGGGGTCACTCCCCTTCATTCGGCGGGGACGGCAGTCGGCGCCCAATCAGGCGAAAACGGCTTCAGCCGCCGCTCGAAGAGGGCGATGACCTCTGCCTCCGTGCGCCGGGGAGCACCAGGCAAGCGAACGAAGTGCTTGGCCAAGGTGCGCTTCTTGCCCAGCATCAAGAGCAGCCACACCTCGAAGAAGTCGAGCCCGTCGAACACGATGGCATCGTGCTGGCCGTACAGGCGCTGGTTCTCGGCGAACTCGACCGGCATCTCCGTGTAATGAAGGCTCGGCTTCACGTGGTGAACGATGTGATACCCGTCGTTGAAGCAACGGCGGTTGTAGCGAGAGTTCAGGCAGGTGATGCTGTTCTTGAAATCGCTGACCGGATCATCGGGATCGACGAAGGCGTGCTGCCCCCAGTTCCCGGCCATCATCAAGGTGCGCATCAGGACCACCGGGATGACGAACACGGTCAGCGTCGCCTCGAGGTGCACCCAAACGGCGAGCAGAACAGCGAGGCCCCAATAAACGCCCTCGCCGAGGAGCAGACGACGCACCATTTTTCCGCGCCCGCCGCGCGAGTGGTATTGGACGAGATCCACGAGGCCGATGGTCATGAACCGACCCCAGTACCTGAGCCAGTGCGTGAAGCGGTCCCGCTGAAACGGCATCGTGGTCGACAGGTCGGGCAGTAGGTTCCCTTCCCGATGGTGCATGCCCATGTGGTGGACGAAGTACGCGGTCGGCGTCTGGCCAAACGCGGTCCCCACCAGCCAGGGGATGACGTCGTTCAGAGCCTTGAAGCGGCGATTGAAGAGCGGCCGGTGGCACGTGCAGTGGAGCATCAGCGTGAAGCGATCGAACCACGTCGCGAAGAGAGCCGCGTAGGGGACGAGCAGCCACCAACTGAACTGACCGCGGAGGGCGAGCCAGTAGAGGAGCGCCGCCGCCGGCCACATGGTCAGCATCATGCCGAGCGAGAGGTTCACGAACACGACGTCGCGCGGATCGTTCAGCGCGCGCGCCCACCACTTGGCCCAACGCGAGTCGATGTTGGCATGCGCCGCCACCACGCGCGTCACCGCCTCGGGTGCCTCCGTGGGCAGCTCCCCGAAGCTAGAAAGAGAGGTCATGTCGGCCATCGGCGGGCGCACTTTAGCAGGTTCTGGCCGCGAAGGGTCCTACGCCTCGAAAGTGCGCACCTGGACCGCTTCGATGCGCTGATCGCCAATGTGGATGTCACTCACGACGACCACGTGATCGCCGCGCAGGAGGCGGTTGCGACGTTGGAGCTCACGCATGGCATTGCCAACGGTGATCTCCGGATTGGTGTCGGAAAACTCGATGAAGATGGGCACGACCGAGCGCACGCCCCACAGCTTGCGCCGCGTGCCTTCGTCGTCGGTGCAACCGTAAATCATGGCCGTGGTCGGCCGGAACGACGCGACGGCTTCCGCCAAGCGGCCCGAGCGACTGGTCACCACGATGGCATGCGAGCCGAGGTAGTCCGCCAACTTGCACGCCGCACGGGCCAGGTGCTCGCGCACTTCCTGCACCTTGCGCGCGCGATGGAAGCCGATGATGGGCTCCTTTTCCTGGCGACGGGCAATGCTGTCCATCACCTGGATGCACTTGACCGGATACTTGCCGGCGCTGGTCTCGCCACTGAGCATGATGGCATCGGCGCCCTCGTAGACGGCGTTGGCCACGTCGGTAATTTCCGCCCGCGTGGGGGTGGGATTCTGGATCATCGACTCCAGCATGTGGGTGGCGACGATCACGGGCTTACCCTTCAGGGCACAGGCGCGAACCATGTTGCGCTGGTGGACGGGCAGCTCGCGCATGTCCACTTCGACGCCCAGATCGCCGCGCGCCACCATGATGCCATCGGCCTGCTCCAGGATGGCATCGAAGTTCTCGACGCCCTCGTGGTTCTCGATCTTGGCGTAGATGCGCGTCTTCTTGCCGGCCGCATCGACCAGCTTGCGACACTCGATGATGTCCTCGGGACTGCGCACGAACGACAGCGCGATGAAGTCGATGTCGTTGTCGAGGCCGAACTTGATGTCGCTGGCGTCCTTCTCGGTGATGCTCGGCAAGTTGACGCGCACACCGGGCAGGTTCACGTGCCGGCGCGAGCCGACCTTGCCGCCATCGATGACTTGGCAGCGCATCTTCGTGCCGGTGATGGCCAGCACCTCGAGGTTGATGATGCCGTTGTCGATGGTCACCTTGTCACCAACCTTCAGGTCCGTGACCAAGTCCTTGTAGTTGACCAATACCGTGCGCGGCTCGCCTGCTTCGGCAGGATTGACGGTCAGGCTGACCTCGTCACCGGCGTCGAGCTGGAGACCTTCGCTGCGTTCGCCGGTGCGGATCTCGGGGCCCTGCGTGTCGAGCAGGATGGCAATCGGGTGGTTCAGCTCACGGTTGAGCTTCTTGATCACCTGCATCATCTCGCCATGGGTCTGGTGGTTGCCATGGGACATGTTGAAGCGGGCGATGTTCATCCCGGCAGTCGCCATCTGGCGCAGCACTTCTTCGCTCGAGCTGACGGGACCGAGCGTGCAGATGATCTTGGTATGGCGGAAATCGCGACGGGAGAGCGTGGGGGGGGACGACGGAGTCATGAAGTGCCCGTGGGCTTAGCACCCCGAGTGCCCTCCGCGAAACGCCCTGAAAACGCGGCCGCCGCGGGGCGCCATCCCGACTGGTTGAACGTGTTGGCCCCGGGCCGGCTCTGGTAGGCTCGGGCCATGCCGGAGTGTAAATCGTGCGGACAGGACGTCGACGAGCTGGTCACCGTGAGCGTCCGTGGCAAGAAAAAGAAGCTCTGCGAGGACTGCGCCGACCTAGCCCGCGAGGAAGCCGAGGTCGCCGAGGCCTCGGAGGGCGTCGTCCAGCAGATGATGGACTTCAAGGGTCGACGTTGAACTGCGCGCCCGCTCGGCCATAGTCCGGCACCCATGTCGGACCTAGAGGCCCAGATCGCGCGCCGCCGCACCTTTGCGATCATCGCGCACCCGGATGCTGGCAAGACGACGCTGACCGAAAAGCTCCTCCTGCTCGGCGGTGCGATCCAGGCGGCAGGCGCCGTCAAAGCCCGTGGCGACGCGCGCCGGGCGCGCTCGGACTGGATGAAGGTCGAGCAGGAACGCGGCATCTCGGTCTCCGCCTCGGCCATGACCTTCGAGAAGGATGGCTACGTCTTCAACCTGGTGGATACACCGGGCCACGCCGATTTCTCGGAGGACACCTACCGCACGCTGACGGCCGTCGACGCGGCGATCATGGTGCTCGACGCCGCCAAGGGCATCGAGGAGCAAACCCGGAAGCTGTTCGAGGTGTGCCGCCTGCGCGACATCCCGATCGTCACCTTCGTCAACAAGCTCGACCGCGAAGGCCGCGAGCCCTTCGCCATCATGGACGAGATCGAAAACGATCTGCAGCTCCACGTCACTCCCGCCAGCTGGCCCATCGGCATGGGTCGCGACTTCCTCGGCTGTTACGACCTCCTCCGCGACCGCTTGCTCTTGATGGAGCGCAGCAAGGAAAAGCTCGTCGACGTGGCCGAAGAGTGCAAGGGCCTGGACGACCCGAAGCTCGATCAGCTCCTGCCCGAACGCCACGTCACGGCCCTGCGCGAAGAAGCGCACATGGCCCGCGAGCTCTGCCCCAAGTTCGACCGCCAGGCCTTCCTCGAAGGCCATATGACGCCTGTGTTCTTCGGTAGTGCCCTCCAGACCTTCGGTATCAGCGAGCTCCTGGCTGGCGTGGCCGAGTTCTGCCCCCCTCCCCGCCCCCAAAAGGCGCGCGAGCGCGTGGTGCAACCCACCGAAGACAAGGTCACTGCGGTCGTCTTCAAGATCCAGGCGAACATGGATCCCAAGCACCGCGACCGCATCGCCTTCCTCCGCCTGTGCTCGGGACATTTTCAGCGCGGTGCCAGGCTGAATCACGTCGGCACGGGGAACCAGCTCAACGTGCACAACCCCGTGCTCTTCTTCGCTCAGGAGCGCGGCCTGGTGGAAGACGCCTACGCCGGCGACATCATCGGCGTGCCGAACCACGGGAAGCTGCACATCGGCGACACGTTGACCGAAGGCGAAGAGCTCCACTTTTCCGGCATTCCGAGCTTCGCGCCCGAGCTCTTGCAGCGCGTCCGCGCCACGGATCCCTTGCGGGCCAAGCACTTGGGGCGCGCGCTCGAACAGATCGCCGAAGAGGGCGCCGCGCGCGTGTTCAAGCCGAGCATCGGCTCGAACTGGGTGGTCGGCGTCGTCGGCGCCCTGCAGTTCGAGGTCCTGCGCGATCGCATCCGCACCGAGTACGACATCCCCGTCGTGTTCGAAGCCGCGAGCCTCTACACCGCCCGCTGGCTCGTGTTCGACGACCCCAAAGAGTTCGATCGTTTCCGCGACGGCAACGAAGGCTACCTGGCGTCGGACCATACGGGCGTCCCGGTCTTTTTGGCCCGCAACTCCTGGCATCTCGAGACGACCGAGAAAGAGTGGCCAGGTATTCGCTTCTTGAAGACGCTGGAGCAATAGGGCTCGCCACCGACGCGGGTGTGGCAAATCGGCACGCCCCTGGGCGCTTTCGCCGTCGCCGCCTCGGCCCTTGCCCGCCCAACCTGCCGAAAACCGGCAGAAATGGCAGCTCCATCACGTCGTCGAGCCTGGCACGATCGATGCAACCGCTCTCCTGAGCCGGCACGGGCTTCGATCGCTCCCGCGTCGAACTGCTGGCTCGGAAGGAAGCAACGAATGACGCGACTTCAATTGGGTGTGCGCAGCGAACTGGTCTCCGCGGACGCTGCATGGCGAGGCGCCTCGGCCAAAAGACCGTGCCCCATTTGCGGGGGCAGCGAAGGCTGCTTCTTGCACGAAGACCAAGGCTTCGTCTCTTGTGGCTCATCCCCGTCCGATTGGCCGCTGACGAATGGCACATGGCTCCATCGTTTCATCGAACCGAAGCTGGCACTCCCCGAACAGGCCAACTCGGGTCCTTGTGTCTCGTATCTCATGAGTCCCCGCTTTCCCAGCGGAAGCGCATGACGACCCCGTGAGCGCAGCTCCGGCGCGCTCTCGCTCGCCCATGGACGATGCTTCTTGGTGCCCCAAGGGCGCGGAAAGGCCTTTGCGTGGTTCGTGCCGATGTGAAAGCTGGCGAGACGAGAAACAAACATGCGCCCACCATTTCTGCGCCCGACGGTGACGCGGTCTGGGACCATCCAGCCCACCTGCGCGGCGAGATGTGGCCAGAAGCGCAACTGCTGGAGCATGCGCGCCAGCTAGGACGCTCGCACTCGTCCTTCACCACGCGCGGCACGGCCAGGCCCCTCCGGCGGAGCTTCGCCAAGACCCGCAAGCTGATTCGCAAGGCTTACGCCGCGTTGGCCGAGGGAGCCGAACGCAAGCGCGATCCTTCACCGGCCGAGCTCTGGCTGCTCGACAACGGACACGTCGTGGAAGGGCAGTTGCGAGAGATCGCCGAAGACCTGCCGTGGGGGTATCTGATCCAGTTGCCCCGCATCAGCCGTGGCCGAATGCGAGGCTATCCGTTGGTCTACGCGCTGTGCCTGGATTACCTGCGGCACACCGATTGCCACGTGGATTTTGCGGCACTCTTACGCTTCGTCGAGGCCTATCAAGGGGAGCGCACGCTGACCATCGGGGAGCTCTGGGCTATCCCCATCATGCTTCGCTTGGGGCTGGTATTCGCCGTCAGCGCACTGGCCTCGTCGGAAGCAGCGGCCAGCGACCGCGATGTGGCCGCCACCTGGGCAGAACGCCTACTCCGGGCCTCGCTCAGCGTGTCAACGGAGGATGGCGGTCACGACCCATCCGGGCCTGCCGCAGTCCTCGCCGATCTGGAGCGATGGCGCGCGCGAGCCCCGCTGAGCGACGAGTTTCTCGTCACCCTGCTGGGAAAGCTGCGAACGCACGACGATGCGTCGCCGGAAGCTCTCGACTGGATTGCCCGTCAAACCGAAAATCTCGGCACGTCCCCGGAGGAGCTGGCTCGCCGCTACCACCTTCGCCAAGCGGCCGATCAGGTGTCCGTGGGCAATGCCGTCACCAGTATGCGCTCCGTCAATACCGTCGACTGGAGCAACTTCTTTCGTGCGGCCAGTCGTGTCGAAGGCATTCTCAGACGCGATCCGGGAGACATCTATGCGCGAATGGACGAGGCCTCGACGGATCGATGTCGACACGCAGTGGAGAAACTGGCGCGTCGAAGTCGCAAGACCGAGACCGCCGTCGCAGAAGCAGCGCTGGGGTTGGCATCGCGCCATCGGAGCGATGCGGAGGAGTATCGGTCCCACGTTGGCTACTACTTGTTGGACGACGGGCGGCACGAGCTCCATCGTTCGCTGGGCTACAGACCACGGCTCGATTCTCGCTTTGCCGAGCTCGTGCAAGGGCGGCCGGCGCTCTTCTACCTCGGCTCCGTCGCGGCGCTCTCGGTCAGTCTAGCGGTGATGGCGTGGGCAACTCTGTCGGGCGTCGATTCGCCACTCTGGGTCAGGGCACTCCTCCTGCCCGCCATGCTGTTTGCGGCCAGCGAGATCGCCATCGCCGTCGTCAATTCGGCCGTCGTCACATTGCTCCCGCCGCGCATCCTACCGAAGTTCGAGTTCCGACACGGGATCCCCGCGAACTACAGCACGCTGGTCGTCGTGCCTACTCTCCTCGATGAAGCGGGGCTGGATCGTTTGCTGGAGGAGCTCGAGGTCCGAAGCCTCGCCAACACGGACGACAACCTGTACTTCGCCCTACTGACGGATTTTCCGGACGCCGACGTCGTCGAGCTGCCGGGAGACGCGGAGCTGCTCGAGCGTGCCCGCCTCGGCATCGAGCGACTCAACGCTGGCAAGGACGACCCCCGCTTCTTTCTTTTCCATCGCCGACGTCGCTTCAGCCCGGAAGCACGATGCTTCATGGGCTGGGAGCGCAAGCGCGGCAAGCTCCACGAGCTGAATCGGCTCTTGCGAGGCGCGACAGATACGACGTTCGAGACTGCGACCGCGCCGCCGGAGCTACTATCACGACTGCGCTTCGTCATCACGCTCGACACCGACACGGAGCTACCGCTCGGTGTCGCGCGCCGTCTGGTCGCGACACTCGCCCACCCACTCAATCGTCCCTGGCTCGATCCGAAGAGCCAGCGCATCGTCCGGGGACACGGACTCATTCAGCCGCGTGTCGGCACTTCGCCGGCGAGCGCGCGAACGTCGATTTTCGCACGGCTGGCGGCTGGACCGCCCGGGATCGACCCGTACACGACCGCCATTTCGGACGTCTATCAGGACCTCTTCGGTGAGGGCTCGTTCGTCGGCAAAGGCATCTACGACGTCGATGCTTTCGAAGCTGCCATGGCAGGACGAGTCCCAGACAACCAGGTGCTCAGCCACGACTTGCTCGAGAGTATCTATGCGCGCTCGGCTCTGGCTTCGGACATCGAAGTCATCGACGAACAACCCGCCGCCTATTCCGTGGCTGCCGGGCGGCATCACCGCTGGATGCGAGGCGACTGGCAGCTCTTGCCGTGGCTTTGGCCACGCATGCCAGGAAAACCCGCGCGACGCCGCTACGACTTTCGCGCCTTCGACGCGTGGCGTGTCGTCGACAACCTACGCCGCAGCCTGCTCGCACCTGCGCTATGCCTGTTGGCCATCGTCACCTGGCTCTCGGGTTTCGAAATTGCCCTGGCTGGGACCTTGCTCCTCGTCTCGGTATTCGTGGCGCCTGTCGTCGGACGTCTGGTTTTCGCTTTCGCCCGCTCGGGAGCCCAGCTCGAATGGCTCGGTGGTCTCGGCGGCGACCTGAAGAGCAACGCCAAGCAAGCATCACTATCCCTGATCTTCTTGCTCGACCAAGCGCTGGTGAGCCTCGATGCCATCACTGTCGCACTATACAGGCAGTTCGCCGACCGTCGCCATCTGCTCGAGTGGACCAGCATGCGCGACGCGGCGAGTCCCGATCGAGGGAGCGTGCGGCGAGTGCCGCGGCTACTGATCGCCTCTCTGCTTTCGCTGCTTCTGGGACTGGCGGTCCTCTACTTTTCGCCTTCGACGCTACCCATCGCGCTGCCTGTCCTCGCCATGTGGGCGTCATCGCCTTGGGTGGCGGTCTGGATCAGTCGCATCAAACCAGAGGTCGCGGTCGAGCCTTGGGGTGAGGTCGAAGTGCGGGCGTTTCGCAGGATCACACGAAAGACGTGGCGCTTCTTCGAGCGTTTCGTCGGTGATCTCGATCACCACTTGCCGCCCGACAACTTTCAGGAAGAGCCACGGGGCGTCGTGGCCCACCGAACTTCGCCAACCAATATCGGCCTCTACCTTTTGTCAGTGGCGGCAGCGCGCGATCTCGGCTTCATTCAACTGCACGAGGCGACCGAGCGCTGGCAACGCACCCTGCTCACAATCGAGGAACTGGAAAAGCGCGACGGGCACGTCCTCAATTGGTACGACACGACGACACTCGCCCCGCTCGAGCCTCGCTACGTGTCGACCGTCGACAGCGGCAACTTGGCTGCATTCCTGTGGACGTTCGCGGAGGCGTGCCGAGAGGCGGGAAGGGTCCACGTCCTATCCGACTGGGTCATCCAAGCGACGCTCGACGCCGTCTACTTGGCCACCGAAGCGCTCGAGCAGAGCAAGCCGAACGCCGTCGATGTCGAGCAAGCCCGAGAGCTCGTCTTGCTCCTCGAAAAAGCAGAAAATGAACGCCGAGCACGACCGAGCCGGCTGCCGTTTTTGGTTCTCGAAACCAACCGTGCGCTCGCAGCTCTGCTCGAGCGCCGTTCAGCGACCAGCGGTGTGCCGGAGTTCGAATATTGGCTCGAAGCCGGCCGGCACACGCTGCGCGATGCAGTGGTTGCCATCGACAGCAACCTGCCGCACTTCTCTTGGCTACAGCAACTGACGACCGCTAGCGGCGGTCCACCGCTCACGGGTGAGGCAGACATCCGTTGGCAAGCGTTCGAGAACGCGCTCCATGCCGCAGCTTCCTACCAAGGGTTGCTGCACGATGTCGAAGGAGTCGTCGCTCTCGCGAAGGTCGCCCTGGCCGATCTCGCCGACGATGTTGCCTTTGCCGCCTTCGAGCGTCTCCTGCAAACGTCGCGAGGTCGAGCCGCGGCGCAGATCGCGAATCTCGACGCACTCGCTGTTCGCGCCGACAAGCTCGTCCTGGAGATGGATTTTTCTGCACTCTACGACGAGGAGCGCTCCCTGTTCTCGATCGGCTACAATTTGAGCGGCGCTCGGCTCGACAATTCTCACTACGACCTCTTGGCATCGGAGGCGCGGCTTGCCAGCTTGGTGGCGATCGCCAAAGGCGATGTGCCGGCCAAGCACTGGTTCAAGCTCGGGCGCCTGCGTGCCAGATACGCCTCGAAACCGGGGCTTTTGTCCTGGAGCGGCTCGATGTTCGAGTACTTGATGCCGCTCCTGGTGACGCGAAGCTATCCAGACACCTTGCTCGATCAGACGTGCCACGCCGTAGTGGAACGACAGATTGCGCATGCGAAAAGCTTCCGCGTGCCCTGGGGCATCTCCGAGTCCGCCTACAATGTGATGGACTTGAGTTTGAACTACCAGTACCGCGCGTTCGGCGTCCCAGAGCTCGGGCTCAAGCCTGGGCTGGGCGAAGACCTCGTGGTAGCGCCGTACGCGACAGCCCTCGCGGCTCTGGTCCGAGCGTGCGCAGCAGCAAGAAATTTCGAAGAATTGCGACGCGCCGGGATTGACGGCCCGTTCGGATTTTACGAGTCGGCCGACTACACGCCATCCCGCTTGCCACCCGCGCGCAGCAAGGTGGTGGTGAAAGCCTTCATGGCTCACCACCAGGGCATGACCTTGGTCGCATTGGCAAATCTTTTGACCGACTTCGCGATGCAGCGACGTTTTCACGCCGACCCGCGCATCAAAGCCTGCGCGCTCCTGCTCGAGGAACGTATCCCGGCGCGTGCGGGAGTTGTCGAACCGGAGGCGCCGCGCGCGGTGTCCACACTGGCCGCAGCTCGCGATCAGGAGGTGAACGAACGCCTCGACCTGGCCGATGTCCAATCTGGACCGCGGCGTGGACATCTGCTTGGCCAAGGCGACCTTTCCACCTGGGTGACCGCAGCCGGCGAAGGATTCTTGACCTGGCGCGGCATCGACGCGCAGCGCTTTCGAGAAGACGCATCACTCGAGTGCGGCGGCATCTACGTTTACTTTCAGAACCTCGATCGAGACCAATACTGGTCGAGCGGCTTCATGCCGAGCCGGGCACAACCCAGCCACTACGATGCGGTGTTCTCGGTCGACAAGGTGGAGTTCGGACGCCGCGATGGCGATGTGGAGACGCTCACCGAGATCACTCTTTCTCCCGAGCAGGCCGCTGAGGTTCGCCGTATCACCTTGACCAATCATGCAGCGTCCCCGGTGCGGCTGGCCGTGACCAGCTTCACCGAGCTCTCACTTTCGCCCCGCAGCGCAGACATAGCCCACCCTGCGTTTCAGAAAATGTTCATTGAGACCGAGTACCTGCCCGATCAGGGCGTGCTCATCGCGCATCGGCGAAAGCGGGCCAGTGGGGATCAGAGCGTGTGGATGGCCCAGCTCTTCGTCGACAGCGATGGGGTGCTCGTGGCTCGCGCTGGAACCTCGCGCGGCGCGTTTCTCGGACGCGGCGGCAGCCTGCAGGCGCCCGTGGGCCTGACCCAAACCGATTGGGCGGAAGGCGCGTCCGGAGCGCTGGATCCCGCCTTCATTCTTCGGCGACAAGTCCTGCTCCGCCCGGGCGTGCCTTTGCAGCTGTCACTCGTCACCCTGCTCGCGGAATCGAGGCCAGCCTTGCTCGAGCGAATTGCTCAGTTCTCCGACGGCCACAGCATTGCACGTGCGTTCGAATTCGCCTGGGCCGACGCACGCGTCGAGCTGCGCCACCTAGGCATCGACTCGCCGAAGGCGCAACGCTACCAAAGGCTGCTCTCTGCCGTCCTCTTCCCGCAGACTCCCCTGGCTGGAGGCGCCAATCCGCCCGCCGGTACACGTGGACGTGACGCTCTCTGGTCGCAGGGCGTCTCCGGAGACCT
>Ga0247744_1000093_pt1 | contig 20137 bp, 18 predicted proteins | sample UWRJS154409C5_FD_180946 | JGI IMG/M metagenome (GOLD analysis project Ga0247744, IMG submission 180946) | Soil microbial communities from Arlington Agricultural Research Station in Wisconsin, United States - UWRJ-S154-409C-5 | ecosystem: Environmental > Terrestrial > Soil > Agricultural land... | reverse complement strand
CTGCCGAGTGAGTCGCGCACCGGAAGGTCCGCAGAACAGGTGAGGGGAGGCTTTCTGCCTCGGGGCGTCGCTGCGCACCCGGAGGTAGGCGTCGATGGCGTCCAGGCAGACCTCGCCCAGAGGCACCAGGCGCTGCTTGTCGCCCTTCCCGAGCAGTTTGAGTAGGCCCATGGCGCGGTCGAGATCGGCCCTGCGGGCGTCACAGAGCTCGCTCACGCGTAAGCCGCCGCCGTAGAGCACGGCGAGGATGGCTCGGTCGCGGGCGCTGCGCAGGCTGTCGTCGCCCGAGGCCCCGAGCAGGGCCGACAGCTCGGCCGCCGAGCGATCTTTGGGCAGCTTGCGGCCGATCCGTGGCGGGGTCAGGCCTTGGCTCGGATCGCTCTCGAGCCAGCCTTCCCGGACGGCAAAACGCAAAAAGCCGCGGGCGGCGCTGAGGCGGCGTGCGACCGAGCGCCCCGCCAGGGCGCGCTCGCCCAAGTCACTCAGCCAGCGGCGCAGGGCAGCCGTGTCGATCTCCCGCGCACGCGTGACGCCGTGCTCGCCGAGGCTGTTGCAGAGGTCCGTGAGGTCGCGGCCGTAGGCCGCGACCGAGTTCTTCGCCAGGGCGCGCTCGACCCGCAAATGCTCGAGAAAACCGTCGATTTCCGCTTCGAGTCGCATGGCCCGGTCTGCAGGGCGCCGCCCGGGCGCCCCGTCCGTGTTCGGACGGCAGGATCAGGCTAGCCCACGCCGGGCGGATTGGACAAAGCGACGGAGCAGCGGCCCGGGGTCGTCCTGGCGCATCAGACCCTCGCCGATCAGGGCGGCATCGGTCCGGGCGAACGTTGGCGCGGCCAGGGCGTCTGGATCTCGCAGACCGGAGAACCAGGCTCGGGTCACTTCCTGGGGCAGGGCATCGAGGACCGCGGCGGCACGCTCGGGCGCCATGGCGAGCGTGTTCAGATCGCGAGCGTTGACCCCGATCGTGTCGGCACCGGCGCCGATCGCCCGGGCGGCTTCCGGCTCCGAGGTCACCTCCACGACGGGCAAGAGGCCGCGCTCTCGCGCGCCAGCAATCAGGCGGCCGAGCGTGGGATCATCCAGACAGCGCACGATGAGGAGCACTGCAGACGCTCCGAAGGCACGCGCAAGGTCGAGCTGCACCTCGTCGATGACGAAGTCCTTGCACAAGAGAGGTAAGGTGCAGGAGGCTCGCGCCTCGGCCAGATGGTCGAAGCTCCCGTCGAAGAATGGCTCATCGCAGAGCACGCTCACCATGGTGGCACCACTGCTCTCGTAAACGCGCGCTCGCTCCGCGACGCTGAGGGAACGCGAGAGCACACCGGCGGACGGCGAGCGCAGCTTGATCTCGGCGATCAGCTTGAGTGGCTCACCGGGGCCACGCTTCAGATCGACCGGGACCAGCGGTCCCGGAGCGGGCAGTCGACGGGCGCGCAGCCGAGCGAGCTCCTCGCGCTTGCTCTGCAGAATGCGATCCAGAAGGTCGGTCACGGGCCGCTCGCTTCGCTGGCCCGCACCCACGCTTCCAGCTTGGAGAGGGCGGTGCCCTCGTCGACCGTCTTCTTGGCGAGCGCGAGCCCGTCCCGGGGCGAAAGCCCGTAGTAGATGCAGAGCCCGCCAGCAGCGTTGAGCAGGAGCGCGTCCCGCGCGGGATGCGGCGCCCCGCGCAGCACCGTCTGCAGGATGGCGGCGTTTTCTCGCGCGTCCCCACCGTCGGTCGCTCCAGCCGGCGAGCGCGCGAGGCCGAAGTCCTCGGGGGACAGCGTGATTTCCTGCAGCTGGCCGCCTTCGACCACCGTCACCTTGGTCGGTCCGAACGGGCTGAGCTCGTCCATGCCGTCCTCGCCGCGCACCACCCAGGCTCGTACGATGCCGAGCTCGCCGAGGGCGCCCGCCAAGACGGCGCGGATCTTGTCGTCGTATGCGCCGAGCAGCTGGTGGGTCACGCGCGCCGGGCTCGCCAGCGGCCCGATGCAGTTGAAGATCGTGCGCACACCGAGCTCGCGTCGCACGGGCCCGACGTGCCGCATGGCTGGGTGGTGGCTCGGGGCGAACAGGAAGACCAAACCCGTCTGTTGGAACATGCGGGCGGCCCGCTCCGGATCGAGATCGATGCGGACGCCGAGGGCCTCGAGCACGTCCGCACTGCCGGATTTGCTCGACACCGCGCGGTTGCCGTGTTTGGCCACGGCCGCGCCGGCCGCGGCCGCAATGATGGCGGCGCCGGTCGACAAGTTGAGACTGCCGAGGCCATCGCCACCGGTCCCGCACGTGTCGAGCGTGGCGGGCTCCTCGTGGCGGAGCGGTACCATGTGTTCACGCAGGCTCCGCGCGGCGGACAGGACGATGGGCGAAGTGAGCCCGTACAGGCGCAGCGCGACGATGAACGCCCCGACTTGAGCGGAGTTCCAGGTGCCGCCGAGCAAGGCAGCAAAGGCGCGGGTCGTCAGCTCGGCCGTTGGCGAGCCCGAACGTTCGAGCTCCTCGAGCGCATCGGAAAAGGTGATCAAGCGGCCTTGCCTTCTTTTGCCAAGCTGCCGAGCCAGTTGCCCATCATCGTGAGGCCATGCTCGGTCAGGATGGACTCCGGGTGGAACTGAACGCCCCAGATGGGCAGATCGCGGTGACGCACCGCCATGATCTCGCCTTCTGCGGTGCGCGCCGTCACCTCGAGCGTTTTGGGCAGCGAGGGCGGGTCGATCAAGAGCGAGTGGTAACGGGTGGCGGTGACCGGGCTCGGGACGCCAGCGAAGAGGCCCTGGCCGTCGTGCAAGACGGGGCTCGTCTTGCCGTGCATCAAGCGGGCTGCGCGCACGATGCTCGCGCCGAAGGCCTGCCCGATGGCCTGATGGCCCAGGCACACGCCCAGGATGGGCACCTGGCCGCGCGACCTTTCGATCAGCTCCAAGGTGACGCCAGCATCGTCGGGGGTGCCCGGTCCGGGCGAGAGCAGGATCCCCGTCGGCTCGAGGTCGAGCGCTTCGTTGGCGCTGATGCGGTCGTTCAGGCGCACGTCGCACTGTGCGCCGAGCGACTCGAGGTATTGCACCAAGTTGTAGGTGAACGAGTCGTAATTATCGATGACCAGAACTCGGGGCGCCATGCGAGGTGCTCAGCCTGGCAAACGGCTCGTGCTCAAGCAACCCGGCTCTCCGCCGAGGCTCTGGCGATGAAGTCCTGGATCCGATCGATCACGAGGTCCGGGTACTCCGCCGCGGCGTAGTGCGTGGCTCGAGGCAAAGCGAAGAACTCGGCTCCGCGGATGCCCTGGGCGAGGCGCCGGCCCAAGCGTGGGGGGGTGATCAGATCGCGCGCGCCGGCGATGACCAGCGTCGGCACGCTGACGTCCGCCAGCACTGCTTGGCCGTCGTGGCGGCCCAGGGCCGTCAGCAGACGGAAGTAGACGTCGAAATCCAGCGATTGAAAGTCGAGCAGCACCTCGCGATAAAGCTCTCGGTCGAAGGCGTGGGCGATGAGGCCGAGACGCTTGAGCAGACGGTCGGCTCTCGGGGCGCTTCGGAGCGCCCGGACGGCCGTCGGTGCGGCCCAGCTCAGGCGCTTGGCGGCTCCGACCAGGCCTCCGACGACCGCCCCGCCGCCGATGGGCAAGACGCCGTCGAAAGGGCGACCGGCTGTCCCGTTCATCAGGACGAGGCGCTGGATGGCGGCCTGATCCTGGCGGAAGATCTCGAGCCCCACCTGCACCCCCATGCTCCAGCCGACGTAGGTCTGGACGGGCTCACCCAAGGCGGCGATGACGGCTCGCGCGTCGGCGGCGTGCGCAGGGATGTCCAGGCTCGAGCCCGGCCCGAGCTGGGACGCGTAGAGTCCGCGGTAGTCCCAGGTCACCACGCGGTGGGTCCGCGCGAAGTGGCGGATGTAGGTGTGGAGGGCCACCACGGGCCCCCCGAGGCCGTTGGCCAGCAGCATGACCGGGCCGGGGGTCCCACTGTCGTACCAGCAAACCCGAGTGCCATCGGGTTGCTCGATGAAATGACGCGCAAGCTCCATCAGAAGGCCGGACCGTTTTCATTCTTGCCCAGCGGTAATCGCATCGCTAGTGTCCGCCGGACTTGGCAGGTCCGCTGCCAACTGAATTTCCCCCACGAGACTGCCCGGATGTCCGACCAAAACAAGCCCAAGATCGACCTCAAGGCCCGACTCGGACGGAAGACCGTCGGCAGCACCGGGCCCTCGATTCCCCCGCCCATGGCCACGGGGTCGAGCATTCCGGCCCCCCCGTTCCAATCGCGCCCGCCTCAGGCGGCCCCGTCCGAGGCCCCGCGGCCGACGTACGTTCAGCCCCAGGCGATCAAGATCGAGATGAGCGAGGAGATCGTCGAGGCCCAGAAGAAGGGCCGGAGCAAGGTCATGATGATCGCGGCCGGAGCGGCAGTGGTCGGCATGGTCCTCGGCTACGTCTTCGGCGATGGTGCCGCGCGGCGTACCGCGCAGAACAATGCGCTCGTCGGTGCAGAAGAGCTCGCGAAGGAAATCGACACGGCCAATGCCGAAATCGAGAAGCTCTCCAAGCTGATCGGCGACGCCAAGCGCGATCTGTCGGACGGGAAGTTCCCCGAGGAAGCGGTGCGCGCCCTTGGCGACGTGCAGATCCCGTTCGACGCGACGCACCTCGTCGGCAAGGGTACCCAGCTCATGAGTGTGGACATCAATCGCACGCTCATCGATTTCGCCGGCAACTCCCAGTCGGCCAACGACCAGAAAGACCGCCTGGCGCGCGTCCTCGGCAGCCAGAAGAAGGCGCTCGAAGATCTGTTCGCCCAGAAGGAAAAGCCGAAGTTCAACTGGTCGGTCTACGTGACCAACGGCCCTCATGGCCCGATCGCCTCCATGCAGCCCCTGCCTGCGCCGTTCTTCGTGACGTCCAAGGAGACGATGAAGGACAAGGACGGCAAGGACGTTCCCTTCGCTTGGCCGGAGGAGATCGAGGTGCCCGACGGCGACAAGAAGCTCAAGCTGAAGCGGTACACCAAGGGTGATGCCGTCTCGGAAGATCCTCAGTTCCTGCCGGTCGATCCCGACAGCCAGAGCCTGGTTTGCCCAGTCGACACGATGATCCTCCTACGCAAGGAGGTCGTCGCGCTCGAGACCCTGCTGGCCGGCGACCTGAGCGACCCCACCAACGAGAAGCCGGGTCTCACCGACATGGGCAAGAAGCTCATCGACGAGCTGAAGTCGATCGGCCACTGAGCTCGGCAGGGCTAGCTCGGCAGGGCTAGCTCGGCAGGGCTAGCTCGGCAGGCGTTCCTCAGGCGGCGGCCGTCGTGCGGCTTTGCGCGCCGTCGCCGCCGTCATCCGGCGACGGCAGCCCAGTGAGCTCGACCAGGGCTACGTGCCGTTCGTCGGCGTCGCGAATGAGGACCGACAGGCCCAAGAGGTCGTGCTGGCTGCCCGGCGCGGGCACGCTGCCCAGGCGATCGAGCAAGAGGCCGCCCAGCGAGACGTAGTCGCCTTCTGGCAGGTTGGTGCCGAGCTGCCGGTTCACGTCCGTCACCGGCAGGCTGGCGTCGACCAAGGCGCGACCTTCCCCGACCATTTTGATCTTGGCCGGATCTTCCATGTCGTGCTCGTCCTGGATGTCGCCGACGATCTCCTCGAGCAAGTCTTCGAGTGTGACGACGCCGGAGAAGCCACCGAATTCGTCGACCACGACCGCCATGTGGTGCCGACCCGCGCGCATGTCGCGCAGCACGGTCGACGCGAGCTGCGCCTCCGGCACGAAGGCCACCGGCTTGCGCGCGAGGTCGCGGATGCCGACGCTGGGACTCGGCGTCGTGGGATCGGCGTGCGTGAGCAGATCCTTGACGTGCAAGATGCCGACGATGTTGTCGATGCTCTCGGCGTACACCGGGTAGCGAGAGTGGCGCGTGCGCTGGACCTCCTGCAGCACCTGCGGGAGTGGCAAGGCAGCGTCGAGCGCATCCACGTGGATGCGCGGGACCATGACCTCTTGCGCGGTCACTTCGCCGAAATCCAAGACGTTGCGGATCATCTCCGACTGCTCGTGGTCGATTTCGCCGCTGGCCTCGCCCTCGCTGACGATGAGCCCCACCTCGGTTTCCATCAGCCCCGTGGCAGGCGGACGGGAGCGCGTGTCCTGGGTGAGGCGCATCGCGACCCAGTTGAGAGGATCGGAGAGGGGCGCCACCAGCCATTCCCCGGGACGCAAGGCGCGCAAGAGGCGCGGCACGGCGAGCTCGGCCCGCGCGGAGAAGAATTGGCGTCCCAGCTCGCTCGGGATCGCGTAGAGCGTCACCGCGCCAACCAGGGCGATCGCCCACGATCCGCGGATGTCGAGGTTGGTGACCAAGAGGCCCGCCGTTGCCGAGATCCCGGCCACGCGCAGCATCAGCCAGCGGCCCTCCAACCGGGACGGGTGGCTCAGGTAGCGGTCCACCGCGGCCCGGTCGCTCCCCGTCAGGCTGTCGCGCAGGGCCAGTCGGCGAGCGGGGGACAATTGCCCCAGGGCGGCGCTCACCACCGCGTACGCCGCTGCCACGAGCGCAGGCAGCGTACAGAGCACGATGCTCAACCAGTCGGCAGGTGGGGGTTCGGTGGCCAATCGAGACTCAGCGGGCCCGCGCCCGGAACTCCATCTAGCCGCGCCTATTTCGTCGGCGCAAGGCTCGTGTCCTGGGGACAGCGGCCGAACGGCCGGTCAATCCCCGGGCTCCTCGTCGGTCGACGCCGCCACGAAGCCTCTCAACACTCGGAAATAATTGGAATGTTCCTCCGTGGTCACCAGGGCGATCAGGCGTCCTTCGTGCAGTAACGCTGCACGACCAAGAACACCTTCCGGGAGGCCCGGAAGCTCGGCCCGGTCCAGAGGTTGGCCGAACGCGGCCCGGCGCGCCGTGTCCTCGGCGACCTCGCTCGTGGGCAAGGCGAGGGCGGCGGCCTGGGCGAGCGGTAGCAGCGGCGCTGGCTCACTCAGCGGCAGCGGGACGGCCATCCCGAGATCGAACGGACCGCTCGCGAGCCGGCGCAGGCGAGTCAAATGGCCGACGGTGCCGAGCTCGCGCGCGAGGTCCCGCCCGAGCGCGCGCACGTAATAGCCCTTGGAGACCGAGAGCCGGACCGAGAGCGAGGTTCGGCTACGCTCGAGCAGCTGCATTTCGTGCACCACGACATCACGCGGCTCGAGCGCCGCCTCCTCGCCCCGCCGCGCCTTCTCGTAGGCGCGGACGCCGCCCACGCGGATGGCGCTGACCTGGGGCGGCAGCTGCAGGCGCCTTTGGCGCTCGAGCTCCAGGGCTGCCTCGATCTGCGTGTCCGACCACTCGGGGACGGGGCGCCTCGAAACGACGCGGCCATCCTGATCGAGGGTATCGGTCTCGGCCCCGAATTCGATGGTCGCCTCGTAGCGTTTGGACTGCGTGGTGAGCACGGAGGACAGCTTGGTGGCCTCTCCGAACAGCATCACCAGGACGCCGGTGGCCATGGGATCGAGGGTCCCGGCGTGCCCCACGCGCCTGGTGCGATAGAGGCGCCGCAGTTGGTTGACGACGTCGTGGCTGCTGAGCTTGCCCGGCTTGTCGACGACCAGGACGCCCTCGGCCTGACCCGGATGGGGCGCCCCTTTGCCTGGCTCGGCCATCAGAGCAGTGCCATCAGAGGAATACGGTCTTGCGACGCTTGAGGCCGCCATCCAAAAGCGCGGCGATGCTTGCGCGCACGCGCTCGCTGATGCGGCCGACGAGCACATGGTCGCTCGCCGCGGCCGGGCCGTAGTCGGCGACCGAAATCGGCTCGCCGAACACGATGCTCCAGCGCGTCGGCAGCGGGAGCAGGCCGAGCGGTCCGAGCCAAGGGAAGGTCGGCGTGATGGGGAGGTACTCGACGCCGACCAGCTGCGAGAGGTTGTCGAAGCGGTGCAAAATGGGGTTGGCCTCTTCCCCGCCGATCACCGCGCACGGAATGATGGGGCTCTGGGTGCGGAGCGCCAGGCGCACGAAGCCGCCGCGACCGAAGCGCTGCAGCTGGTAGCGGTCCTTGTAGAGCTTTTTGATGCCTTCGGTGCCTTCTGGGAACACCGACACCACGTGGCCCTTGGCCAGCAGGCGCTCACCATTTTCCGGACAGGCGCGCACTGCGCCGATGCGATTCATGGCGACGCCGATGAACGGCAGATAGAAGCTGAAATCCTCGGCGAGCCAACGAGCGTCGCGGGCGGCGGAGTGAGTCAGCCGCAGCGCCTGGCGAATCATCAGCCCGTCCACCGGGAGAGCCCCCGAATGATTGGCCACGACCATGGCTCGGCCGCGCGCGGGCACGTTCTCGACCCCTTCGACTCGCGTGCGGAAGTAGCGCCTGAACAAGAAGTCGAGCGCCGGGCGTAGGTTCTTCTCGTAGGTTGGATCGAGACCGAACGCATCGACCTCGTTCTCCTGTTCCCGCAGCGAGCCGCGGCCCCAGGTGCGCCGGTAATAGTCGCTCTCCAAAAGCTCACGCGCCGCGTCGACCGCGTCGTGTCGCGCCATTTCGAGCGGAGTCGGCGGGGCCTCTTGGGGGGGCTCGTCCAGGTCGTTGATCGGCGAAGAGTTCAAGAGGCCGTCGAGGCGAGCTTCGATTTCCTTGATGCGCGCCTCCACGCTGACTTCTTCGAGCGAGCGCTCGCCCTCGAGCAGCTCGGCGGCGGAGAAATTGTCCTCGCCGCTGTAGGCGGCCGTCGCGTCGTAGAAAGGGTCCTCGTCGGGCGGCAGCACGCGGGTGCCGAGGCCTAGTGCGTCGAGTCCGAGTGCGTCGAACCCTTCTGCGTCGACATCCTCGCCGCCGGGTGCGGGCGGCTGCGGGCTCGGGGGAGGGTGCGAGCCGGAAGAGTGGTCAGCGCCCGAGCCGTCGGGTTCGCTCTGGCTCGATTGGGGAGTGCGGGTCGGGGAGGTCATGCGCGCCGGAGGCTCAGCTGGCATGGCCTGAGCTGGCAATGCCGGGTTTTTCTGCGATCAGCCGAACGTGCCGCGAACTCTTGCTGGATGCAAAGTCCATGACTGCTTCCCGGCTCGAATAGAGGGGCACGAAGCCGAGGTGGCGGGAAGCCCGTTCGGTGTCGGCTACACAAGCATATTGCACGTAGTCGAGGAAGGCCGCCGGAAACGCGCTGTGTCTGAATACCCAGGCTGCGGTCACGAAGGCGTCCGCCATGGGACGCGTCATCGGCAGGCGTCGCTGTCCCGTCAGGCGGAGCACGCTGCTCAGGCGCAGGACGCCGTCCCCGGCAATGTTGAAGGCACCGCCGACCTCCGCGAAGATGGCGCGCTTGAGCGCGGCCACGGCGTCCGACTCGTGGAGGAACTGCCAAAGTGGATCGAAGCCGAGCACCGTCGGGGAGGCGGCTTGGGTCAGGTAGCGCGTGAGGTAGTTGTCGATGTTCGGCCCGATGATGGGAGCCGTGCGCACGATGGTGGTGTTGCGCCCCCGCCCCGGCAGGCCAAATTCGAGCACGTCACGCTCGGCCTGCATCTTGTCCCTGAAGTAGGCCTCCGAGGTGCGCGCACACAGGGGCCGGGCTTCGTCCAGGTAGCAGGGGTTCTTGGGGCTGGCGCCGTAGAGCGCCGTTTGACTCCACAAGACGAACTTCTGCACTTGGCTGCGGCGGCAGGCATTGAGCATGTGCATCGTGCCCACGCTCTCCAGGTAGTGACTGGCGTTGTGATAGCGATTGGGGATGTCGTGGAAGGCCAGGTGGACCAGGGTGTCGGCGCCTTCGCGGCGCAAGATTTCCGTCAGGCGGTCCTCCGCGCGCTGGCTCGTGAGATCGATGTCGTGGTGGACCGTCTTGTCTCGCGGAGTCGTGGGCGGGGCGACGTCCAGGCTGAGGACGCGCCGCACGCGCGGGGTGTCTTCCAAGAGGCCGATCAGGTTCGTTCCGAGGAAGCTCGCCGACCCGGTGACGGCGATGACTCGCTCTGGGTCGGAGGAGCTGGGAGAGCGACCGACATGCGGAGCGTCCGGTGAGGCTGGAGGAGGCACCATTTAGTGATACTCGAATTCGGGGTCTGGGCTTCAAGAAGTGCCGATCGGCAACCGAGGCGAAACGAATAGCGCTGCTCGGCGTCGACCGGAAGGGCAGTAGTGCCGGAAGTCAGCGCGCGGAAGGGCAGCGCGCGGAAGCGGCAGACCCGGATGGCAGAGCCGGGACGACAGTGCGGGCAAGGGCGCAGTGCACAAGACATCGCGGGCGAGGTGGGCGCGGGGGAGGTGGGACTGTCCAAATCGAGCAAAAAAGTCGCAGACTGGGACGGGTCAAGGCCCGCGCTTCTTGCTAGACTGCAGCTATCGTGCCCTTGTCCCGCCGAACCATGCAGCTGGGAACCTACCGGCTTGGCGAGCGCCTCGGCCTCGGCGGGATGGCAGAAGTCTTCGCAGCCGAATGCCCCGAGCATGGTCGGGTCGCACTGAAATGCATCCTGCCTTCCCTCGCGAACGACCGCGACTTCGCGGACATGTTCTGGGACGAGGCACGCATCACGAGTCGGCTCGAGCATCCGAACATCGTCAGGATCCTCGACTACGGTCGCATCGACGGCAAGCTCTTCATGGCGCTCGAGTTCGTCGATGGACCAGCTCTTGCCCGCGTCCTGCGCAAGGCCGCGCGAGCCAAGCAGCCGCTCGACGTCGAGGCGGTGCTCGGCATCGCCGTGCAGCTTTTGGCAGCGCTCGACTTCGTGCACGGCGCACTGGACGAGCGCGGCTTGCCGCTGGCGATCGTGCACCGCGACGTTTCGCCGGGCAACGTGCTCTTGAGCACGGAAGGCGAGGTCAAGCTCGGTGACTTCGGCATCGTGCGCAGTGACATCGTGCTGCGGCGCACACAGCCCGGCGAGCTCAAGGGCAAGATCGGCTACATGTCCCCGGAGCAAGCGCTCGGCGGGCAGCTCGATGGCCGCAGCGATCTGTTTTCGGTCGGCGTCGTCTTGGCCGAGCTCTTGATCCTGCGTCCGCTCCTGCTCGGCAAGAGCGAGATGCAGACGCTCACTCGCACGGCCGAGGTCGACCTGACGACCTGGCGGCGCTTCAACCATGATGTGCCCTTGCCCATTCGCGTGCTCATCGAGAAAGCATTGCGCAAGGACCCGACCGAGCGCTTCGCCAGCGCGGGCGAGATGCGCCAGGCCATCTTGGACGTCGCGCACGTGCTTGGCCTCGATACGTCGCAGGAAAAGGTGCGCTCTGCGCTCGCACGCTTGCAGATGAATCTGGCCGACACCCGGCCGGCCACGAACGACGGATCCGGCGAGCGCAAGCTGGGCACGCTCGAGGAGCAGGATCCGAAGCACCGCGTGCTCGAGGGCCGGGTGCTGCCGGCGTCCGGCGAGCACGAGCTCTCACGGCCAATCGGCGCCGCACCCCGCCCGAGCGAGGCGCCGATCTGGAAGATGTCCTTCGATTCGCGCAGCCTGCTGCGCCAGCTGGCCATGGCGCTCCGCCGGACTCGTGACGGACTCATCGTCTTGAGCAATGACGCGTCGTCCTTGATCCTCGAGCTCAAGGCGGGGCGCGTCATCGCCGCCCACGATTCGACCGGTCAAGCCCCGCTCGGTCGGCTCCTGGTGGCGCAAGGCATTTTGGGCCCGCACGAGCTGCCAGCCGCGATCGCGGAGAGCCAGCGTAAGGGCTTGCGGCTCGGTGAGTATCTGGTGCTCGAACGCCGGCTGCGGGAGTCGGCTCTGCGGCGCTGCTTGGCCGAGCAGATCAGCCTCCGACTCGGCCCGTGGCTCGGGACCGCTTCCGGGCACTTGGCAGTGCACGTTCCGCCGGGCGAGTCCCTGGTGCGGCCGTCGGACAGGCCGAGTGACGTCGAGGGTGAGCCGGACAGCCTGGCCCAGCTGGTCTCGGTCGCGCGCGGCGCGCTCGAGATGGCGGCGTTGCAGAGTCTGCTCGCGCACGTGCAGGACTCCGTCTTGCTCCCCACCGCCCATGCCGACCCATCGACGCTGGGCCTCACACCACCGGAGAGCCGGGCGCTCGCCGCGGCACTCGAAGGGGGCGCCCTGGAAGGTCGCTCGGTTCGGCTGGTGATCGAGGGTGTCACTCGGGAGCGTTTGGCGCAGCCCAAGGAAGCGGCGTTCGCCATTCTGATGGGCCTCTGCGGTGGCCAAGTCCACGCTTCGGGCTTCTAGCGTCCGGTTTTGTTGCCGCCGCTCGCCCCGCTACCCGCCGGGCGAGGAGCCGTGCTATCGGCACCGCCCATGTCGATTTCCGAAAAGGAAGTCTTGGTCGCCGCCAGGCTTGCGAAGCTCGAGCTCGACCCGAAGGACGTCACGCCACTCACCCTGGAACTGACGAAGATCCTCGGGTACGTGGACCAACTGAGCCAGCTCGACACGACGGGCGTCGAGCCCACGACGCAGGTCGGCATGCCGTCGGCGCCGCTCCGGCCCGACCTCGTCACGCCGGGCGCGAACAAGGCCGAGGTGCTGGCGGCAGCCCCACGCGCTGACGACACGGGCTTTCTCGTGCCGGGATTCGTGGACGGGTCATGAGCCAGAGGCCCAAAGGGATTGGCGGTACGCCCTCTGCGATCGAGGTGGCGTCGAAGGTGGCCGCAGGTGAGCAGCACCCGCGTGCCGCCGTGGAGGCCTGCCTCGCCGACGCGCGCGCGAGCCAGCTCAATGCCCTGACGTACTTGGCGGCGGACCATGCGCTCGAGCGAGCCGATCGGCTGGCCGAGCGCCGCGCTCGGGGTGAGCCGCTCGGCCCGCTCGCCGGCGTGCCACTGGCGATCAAAGACGCCATTTGCACGCGCGGCCTGCCCACGACCTGTGGCAGTCGTATTCTGCAGAAGGTCCTGCCGAGTGGGGCGCTCGAGCCGTGGCGTCCGCCCTACAGCGCGACGGTGATCGAGCGGCTGGAAGCCGCCGGCGCGATCGTGATGGCCAAGGCGAACATGGACGAGTTTGCCATGGGTTCGTCGAACGAGACGAGCGCGTACGGACCGGTGAAGAACCCTTGGGACACGGCGCGCATCCCCGGCGGGAGCAGTGGCGGCAGCGCCGCTGCGGTCGCGGCGGGGCTCGCGCCAGGCGCCCTCGGCAGCGACACCGGCGGCTCGATCCGTCAGCCTGCGGCGCTCTGTGGCATCGTGGGGGTCAAGCCGACCTACGGGCGCGTGTCCCGGTATGGCCTGGTGGCGTTTGCTTCGAGCCTCGACCAGATCGGCCCAATGACGGCCGACGTGCGGAGCTCGGCGCGCTTGCTCGAGGTCATGGCCGGTCACGATGCGAGGGACAGCACATCGAGTGAGCGCCCGGTTGGACGCTACGAGGCCGCGTGTGACGAACCTCTGCGCGGACTCAGGGTCGGCTTGGGCCGCGAGTATTTCGGCGCGGGCCTAGCGCCCGAGGTGGGCGCTCTGCTCGAGCGTTTGCGCACGGAGCTCGTCACCCTCGGCGCGGAGATCAGTGAAGTGGACATGCCGCACACGCACTACGGCGTCCAGACGTACTATGTCCTGGCCACGGCCGAAGCGTCGAGTAACCTTGCCCGCTTCGACGGCGTCCGCTTTGGTTTGCGCAGCGAGCTGCCCGGCGCGGACTTGAACGGCATGTACACGCACAGTCGCAGCGCTGGCTTCGGCGCGGAAGTGCAGCGTCGCATCCTGCTCGGTACCTACGCCCTGAGCGCCGGCTACTACGACGCCTACTACGACAAGGCGCAGCGCGTGCGCACGCTCATCACTCGCGATTTTGCCGCCGCTTTCGCCAAGGTCGACGTCCTGCTCACACCGACCAGTCCGACCGTGGCCTTTCCCCTCGGCGAACGAACGGGCGATCCGCTTTCGATGTACTTGGCCGACGTGTACACCCTGCCCGCGAGCCTGGCCGGGGTGCCCGCCATCTCGGTGCCGTGTGGCACGGCGCCCGCGGGGGATCGCCGCCTCCCAGTCGGCGCGCAGGTGATCGCGAATCATTGGGCGGAGGAGACCGCGTTTCGCGTGGCTGCGGCCATCGAGCGGATCACGGGCTCGTGGTAGCCCCGCCGACCGACGTCCTGGTGCGGCCAGCGACGTTTGCCGACGCGCCGGCGTTGGGCGCCTTGTTCCAGCGGGCCGAGTGCCCGTGTCACTGTCAGTACTGGACCTTCGAGGGTGACCATCGCGCTTGGCAGCTGCGCATGGCCACCGAGCCCGAGGAGAACGCGAACCTGCTCGCCAATCAGCTGAAGGAGGGAACGACGCGCGGAGTGATCGCGCTCGCTGGCGGCCAGTCCGACCGCATCGTCGGCTGGTCGAGATTGGGTCAGCCTGCGGAGCTCGGGCGCTTGTACGGCGGGCGCCTCTACAAGGGGCTCCCGTGCTTCACCGGCGATCGCAGCGGCGTCCTTGCGGTCGGCTGCCTCTTGGTCGAGCCGATGCTGCGGCGCCGCGGCGTGGCCAGTGCGCTCGTGCGCGGCCAGCTCGACTATGCGCGTACGCTCGGCGCTCGGGCCGTCGAGGCCTTCCCACGGGGTGCGGTCGACGTGAGCGATGGCGAGCAGTGGATGGGCCCGGCCGCCATTTACGGGGCGCTCGGCTTCCACGTCGTCCACGATTTTGCGCCCTACCCGGTGCTGCGCAAAGACCTCTGAACGGACAGTCCGTGGTCGGCGGGCCGCACGCCCCTCGAGATCACTCCGTGCGCCGCGTAGCTGACGGGCAGCGCTGGATTGGACGCAATCCGAGCGGCGCTCCGGCCGAGCCTTTCCGGGACGGCCGCGCTGGTGCACGCTCGATCGCAGGCCAACCCCGAAAAAGTCGCATGGAAGCTCCCGGCTTGGAAAACACCCCCTACCGTTACGTGCGGGAGCTCGGGCGGGGCGGCATGGGCAGCGTGCACGAGGTGGAGCATCACGCTCTCGGCAAGCGGTTCGTGATGAAGGTGCTCCACGAGAGCCTCGCGCACCGGGAAGACTTCGCCCAGCGCATGCGGGCCGAGTGGCGCACGCTGGCGAAGCTCGAGCACCCGGCGATCGTACAAGTCACCGACGCTGGTCGCACGACCGAGGGGCTACCGTATTTCGTCATGGAGCGTCTGGATGGCCAGACCGTCGCGGAAGCGCTCCACAAAAACGGCCGCTTCTCGCCAGTGGTCGCGGCGACCTTGATGATGACGGTGCTGTCGGGCCTCGAGGCCGCGCATGCGACGGGCGCGATCCACCGCGACATCAAGCCGCAGAACCTATTTCTCACTGCGCGCGGACCCAAGATCTTGGACTTCGGCATTGCGAAATCGAAGCGCCCGACGGCGGGTCTGGTGACGCAGAGTGGTGTCGCCATCGGGACGCCGCGCTACATGGCACCGGAACAGGCACGGGGCCTGGGCGTGGATGCACGAGCGGACATCTACGCGTGCGCGCTCGTCCTGTTCGAGATGATCGCCGGGCGCGACCCGTTTTCTCACCTCAATGAACAGGCCGCGCTCGTGAGCGCCCACATCAACGATTCGAGCCCGCGCCTGGACGACGTCGTGGCCGACGTGCCGGCACCCCTCGGCGATCTGCTGCAACGTTGGATGTCCAAGGAGGCGGCGGACCGGCCCGCATCCGCGCGACTGGCACGCCTCGAGCTTCAGGCCATGATGCCGCTCCTGATCGCAGCCGCTCCGCCGGCGGCGTCGGGCACCCTTTCGGAAACGACCCTCGCCCGGCGGCAGGACGAGTCGACCGCGGGCTTGACCGGAGACCCGCCGCACCCGCCGCCGCCCCCGCGGCGGGTCAGCGAGCGCCCAGTGGAGCTGGAAACGATGACCTTGAGCGCCGTGCTCGCTTCGCCCGAGTCACCCCGTGGACCAGTGGACGCGGCTCGGCCGGAAAGTGACGACGAAGACGGCGCGCGCGGTGCGTCGGTAACGCCGCCGCCTACCGTGGAGCGCCCGGTTCTGCCGCGGGGACGGGGCCGCGGGGCGTGGCTCGTGGTGGGGGCCCTCGTGCTCACGGGCTCAGCGGTCGCCGCGGTGCTGCTCCCCGCGGTGCCTGTCGCTGTCGCGCCTCGGGCCGACCGCGGACCGGCCTCCGCGGACGGCGTCGAGCTCGTCCGGCTCGAGCCGACGCCGAGCGCACCGCTCCGGCCCGTCGAGGTCCGGCGCGTCGAGCCCGGAGCCAGCCCTCTTCTGCAGGATTCCGCTCCTGACGGACAGGCCACTCGAAGCTCCCCGCCGGGGCTTGCTGGCCCTGGACCAGCGGCCCCGAGAGGGGCTGTGGCCCCGCGAAATTCAGCCTCAGTGCGTCCAGCCGAGCGGCCCCCGGCGACGGAGAGCGCGCCGGCCGCCAGCGCCGCGCCGGTCGCTCCCGCAGGGGAGCTGCCGGGAAGCGGCCTTTGGTAGCCGTTTTTCCTTTTGACTCGAGGGGGGCCGTCCTTTAGGTTTCGCGACCCCGAAGGCGGATAGTCCGGCTTCGGGAACACAACGCCACACGCTCTCGGCGCAAACGTCGTCCCCCGGTGCTCGCTTCGGTGAGTTGGGCGGCGGAGAGCGGAGGAATAACCGGACAAGGAGCGCATCATGACCTCGAGTGATCTGAACGTGGGCGGCGCCGAAGAGCGTCGCGCCGATTTCCCCGTCCCCGAACAAGGCGCTGCCAGCGCCGTCTCCGACACCGCACTGCTCGCTGGTGAGCGCGCCCGCGCCGAAGCCGGCGGCGACGTCCCAGCCGAAGCACGCGACCCGCAGAATCCGGTCAGCGTTCGCGAGCTCTTCGACGCTGGCGTGCACTTCGGTCACCAGACCAAGCGCTGGAACCCGAAGATGAAGCCGTTCATCTACGGCGCTCGTCAGGGCATTCACATTCTCGATCTCGACCAGACGGCTTCGCGTGCGCAGCGCGCGTGCCAGTTCCTGGCGGACACCGTGTCGCGCGGCGGTACGGTCCTCTTCGTCGGCACCAAGCGTCAGGCGCAGGAAGTCGTGCGTTCCGAGGCCACGCGCGCCGGCATGTACTACGTGACCAACCGCTGGCTCGGCGGCACGCTGACCAACTTCCGCACCATGAAGCTCGGCCTGGATCGGCTGCGTGCGCTCGAGCGCATGCGCGAGGACGGGACCTACGAGCAGCTGCTCAAGAAGGAGACCGTGCAGCTCGACAAGGAGCGCGCGCGCCTCGAGAAGTACATTGGCGGCATGAAGGGCATGCCGGCCATTCCCCAGGCGCTGTTCATCATCGACACCGCGCAAGAAACGATTGCCGTGAGCGAAGCTCGCAAGCTCAATATCCCGATCGTCGCCATCGCAGACACCAACTGCAATCCGGATCTGATCGACTGGGTCATCCCCGGCAACGACGACGCCATCCGCTCGATCCGCCTGCTCACCGGTGCGGTCGCTGACGCGTGCTTGCACGGAGCGTCGCGTCGTCGCGACTCCGGTCGTGACGCCCAGCGCCCGAATCAGGGCGAAACCCAGGTCATGTACGCCAGCCGCGGACCGCGCGCCTGATCGAGCGTTTCACAGCGGATTTTCGAAAGGGCAAGCAATGGCTCAAGTGAACATGCAGCAGGTCAAGGAGCTCCGTGATCGGACTCAGGCAGGCCTGAACGATTGCAAGGCGGCGCTGACCGAGGCCGATGGCGACATGGACAAGGCCGTCGAGGTCATCCTGAAGAAGGGCCTGGCCAAGAGCGCCAAGCGCGCCGGTGCAGTGGCGGCCGAGGGCGTCGTGGCCACCCGCGTCGCTGGCGACCGCAAGAGCGGCGTCATCGTCGAGGTGAACATTCAGACCGACTTTGCCGCGCGCAACGGCGACTACCTGGCCTTCGTGGACAAGGTGGTCGAAGCGGCGCTGGGCGCCAAAGATGGCGCCGATCTGCTCGCGCTGCCGTACCCCGGTGGCTCGGGCACGGTGGAGGACAACCGCGCAGCTCTCGTCGGCAAGCTCGGTGAGAACATCACCGTGCGCCGCTGGCAGCGCGTGAAGCTCGCGGGCGAAGGCGCAGTCGTGAGCTACGTGCACATGGGCGGCAAGATCGGCGTCTTGCTCGGGGCGCAGGCCGACAGCGCCGTCACGGCTGCCAAGAGCGCCGAGTTCTTGGAGAGCGCCGCCATGCAGGTGGCTGCCATGGCCCCTCCGTACCTGCAGGCGAGCGATGTGCCGCAGGCCGACAAGGAAGCGCAAGCTCGCATCTTCGCTGCTCAGCTCGAAGAGGAAGGGAAGATCCCTGCCGAGCGTCGCGCTCAGGTCATCGAGGGCAAGGTGCAGAAGTGGGTCAAGGAGGCATGTCTCCTCGATCAGCCGAGCGTCATCGAGCCCAAGAAGACGGTGGACCAGCTGCGCGCCGAGGCAGCCAAGGCCGCCGGTGGCAGCCTCACGCTCTTGCCCTTCGTGCGTTTCGAGCGCGGCGAAGGCATCGAGCTGCCCCAGGGCCCCGACTTCGCCGCCGAAGTCGCTGCCATGGCCAAGGCCTGAGAGCACGGAACATGCCGCCTAAGGGCAGATGGGGCCGACCTTGTCGATGAACCACTCGTAGTAGCGACGCGTGCCTTCGGGCACGCTGACCTGCGGCCGATAGTCGAGGAGAGCCCGCGCCTTGTCGATGTTGGCGATCGTGCCGGGCACGTCCGCTTCGTTCATCGGTGTGTCGACCAAGTTGGGCTTTTTGCCCGATAAGCGCTCGAGCTCGCCGATGAACTCCAGCACGTCCACCGGCTCGCCGCGTCCCAAGTTGATGACCTCGTAGCCGAGCGGCCGCTCGAGGGCTGCCGCGACGCCGCGGACGATGTCCTCGACGTAGGTCCAATCCCGAAACAACCGCCCCCCCGCGTAGAGCGGGATCGGGCGGCCGGTGCGCATGCTGTCGAGCACGAGGTGAGCCATCATGTCGGGGCGTCCGCCCGGACCGTAGACGGTGAAGAAACGAAGCGCCGTGAAGTTCAGACCATGACTGTGGTGCTGGGCGTGGCCGAGCAGCTCCACGGCGCGCTTGGCAGCGGGATAGGGGGCCAGTGGTCGGTCGGCCGGGTCATCCTCCACGAACGGCACCCGCGTCGTGCGGCCATACACCGAGGACGTGCTGGCGAACACGAAATTGGGCAGCTCGTGGCGCCGCGCAACCTCGAGCAGGCGCAGGCTGCCCATGATGTCGACGTCGCAATAACGCTCCGGATCCTCGACCGAGCGGCGCACGCCAGCCAGGGCCGCCAGGTGAGCCACACTCTTGATTTCGTGCTCGGAAAACAAGCGCTCGAGGAGCTCTGCGTCGCGGATATCGCCTTCGACGAGCTGGAACTTCCCGGCCGCTCTGCCGAGGTCCAAGACATTTCTGCGTTTCCACGCCGGATCGTAGTAGTCGTCGAAGTTGTCGAGGCCGACCACGTGCTCGCCCGCACTCAGGAGGTGGCGCACGAGATTGCTGCCGATGAAGCCAGCTGCTCCCGTGACCAGAACTGCGCGATCCATGGCCCCTTTCTAGCAGGGTGAGGAGAAAAGCACCCTGCCTAAGGGCGAGGCAGCTTGACGGCACCGCGAGCGAAGATAACCCTCGGCGCATGGACGACAAGCACTACCGAGCGCTCTTGGATGCGGCCCGCGTGACCCTGGATGGGCCCTGGGCGCTGCTCACCGAGGACCGCACCGTCACCCTCCACGTCTCCTCCGGCGGCGTCGGCCTCAATATCGGCAAGGTCGTGCGCCTGCGCCTCGACGGGACCCTGCTGCAAGCCGAGAACAGCCAGGGCGAGCTCTTCGTGGTTGCGCTCGAAGACGTGTTTGCGGCTTCGATCGACGGCGCCAAAAAGGCCGCGCGGAAAGCCGGCTTCACCACATGAGCGGCGAGCTCGCCAAGCTGAAGATCGGGCCCCGCGAGTTCGGCTCGCGACTCTTCGTAGGCACCGGCAAGTACGCCTCGGTCGAGCAGACGGAGCAAGCACTCCTGGCCTCGGGCGCCGAGGTCGTGACCGTCGCCTTGCGGCGCGTGGACCTGAAGCAGCGCGGGGCAGGGTCCTTGATGGGCCTTTTGGCGTCGGGCCGCTGGACGATCCTGCCGAACACGGCCGGCTGTTACACGGCGGACGAAGCGGTGCGTACGCTGCGCCTGGCGCGCGAGCTCGGCATCGCCGAGCTGGTGAAGCTCGAGGTGATCGGCGACCCCCAGAGCTTGTACCCCGACAACGAGCAGACACTCGAAGCGGCGCGCTTGCTCGTCAAGGAGGGC
>Ga0247744_1000092_pt1 | contig 20221 bp, 17 predicted proteins | sample UWRJS154409C5_FD_180946 | JGI IMG/M metagenome (GOLD analysis project Ga0247744, IMG submission 180946) | Soil microbial communities from Arlington Agricultural Research Station in Wisconsin, United States - UWRJ-S154-409C-5 | ecosystem: Environmental > Terrestrial > Soil > Agricultural land... | reverse complement strand
AGTCCCCCGGTGCTACTACCTGGGCAGCGGGCGAGACGACGTCCAAGCTGAGGTCCTCGATGTGACCGCGCAGCGCCGGTGCCCCCGGATGCACGGGCTCGAACGCCAGCTGGAGCGTGCCGCGAAAGGTGGCGTGAGGCGCGCCCCCGGTGAGCGCGCGCACCTCGGGCTGTCCGAGCTCGACTACGACGCGGCCCGAGGAGACGGCGTGGCCGCGCAGGGGTGCTCGAACCTGCGCCGGATCGCGCCCCGGCAAGAGGCCGACGCCCGCGAGCTCGACGGTCCCGTCGCGTCCGGCCGGAAAACCGCGACCCTTCACGACCAAGGTGCCGCCCGTCTCGACCAGGCCCGGTTCGACCGACGACAGGGTCAAGAGCTCCGGTCCGTCAGCGACGCCGCAGGCGACGCCGAGGCTGGCGGTGACCAGACTGCCGAGCAGGAGCGCCAGCAGCCGGCCCGGTCGGCACCGACCGGCTCGGCCCAGCGAGGAGGGACCCATCTCCTGCCCGTAGCGGCCCCGGCGAAGCCCCGCGACTTTCGTGCAAACCGCGCCGGAAATTTGCCCGCCGAATGACCTGACCGGGGCGCCGGCTGGCGAGGCCCGTCGAGCGAAGCTACATTATTCCAATGACTTACGACTCGCGCCGTCCCGGGACCGGGAATAGTTGGGCAGAGGTCTGGGTTCAATTGAGCTAGATACTCCCCCACCCCTTTCTGCCTGCTAGGTAGGAGAACCACTCAGTCGCCATGAAGGTGCCGTCCGCCGTCCTCGAACCCCGTGAGTTCGAAAAAGAAGCTCTGGCCCATGCGCCTGCCCTCTACGCCGTCGCCCTGCGCATGACCAGGCGACCGGCCGACGCGGAGGACTTGGTCCAGGACGCTTTGCTCAAGGCCATGCGGGCCCGCCATCAGTTCGAGGCGGGCACCAATCTGCGCGCTTGGTTGCTGCGCATCCTGACCAACACGTTCATCAACAAGCACAAGCGAGGCGTGCTCGAGCGCTCGCTGCTCGGCAGCGAGGACCTCGATCCCGTCAGCGATGGTTGGATGAGCACCGCGACCCTGCGCGCGTTGCGGGACCCGGAAGCTCAGGTGCTCCGTCCGGTGCTGCAGGAGGAGATCCGCCGAGCCCTCGACCGCCTGCCGGAGGACTTCCGGATGGCCGTCCTTTTGGTCGACGTCGAAGAGCTTTCCTACAAGGAAGCGGCTGCCGCGCTCGGCTGCCCGGTCGGCACGGTGATGAGCCGCCTGCACCGCGCCAGACGCTTGCTCAAGGCGGAGCTCGTGGATCAAGCTCGCGCCCTCGGCCTCGGCGTCGACGACGTGAACACACTGCCGGCGGAGAGCGAGACGGTCAGCCTCGGCACGGAGGATGACGAAGCGATCGAGAGTCCCATCCAGATGGACCAATACCGTCAGCGAAAGGGAGCCAAGGTCTCGTGAGCTGCCAAGAGATCCGCCCCTATCTCGAAGCCTTCGTCGACCAGGAGCTGTCGCCGGAGCGGACGTTGGACGTCGAGCAGCACGTCGCCGCCTGCGCCTCGTGCCGCGCCGAAGTGGACATGTCGCGCACGCTGTCGGCAGTGACACGGAGCGCCGTCGCGGAAGTCTCTTGTTGCCCGAATTTCCAGGCGCGCCTCGGCCGCTCGCTAGCCGAAGAGCGCCGGCGCCAAGAAGGCACGCCGATCCTGGCGAGCAAGCCGCTCCCGTGGCGCACCATTTCTCCGATTGCCGCGGCTGCCGCGATCGCGCTGATGTTCGGTGCCGCCCAGCGCCGGGAACGCTCCGTGGAGACGGAACCGCTCCTGGCTTCCACCGAGAACCAGCTGATGGACGTGCTCCTGCAGCATCACTCGGCCCCACCCGCACCCTCACTGACGGCGCTCGACCTGGTCAAACGCATGGAGCCGCGTCTCGGCTTCCCGGTCAATCCGCCAAACCTCGATCGCTACGGTGCCCGTTTCGTCGGTGCCAATCTGGTGAACGTGGACGAGACGCCCGCAGCGTCCTTGCACTACGACCTGAACAACGGTCGGCGCCTGACGTTCTACGTGTACGACCCGGAAAAGCTGCCGCTTCGCGCAGCGGTGCGCACGCTGCATCCGCGCGTGGTGCAGAACCAGGCCGTGTTCGTCGGCCACCGTCGTGGCTACTCCATCGCCACGTGTGAACGACACGGTGTCGGCTACGCCGTCACCACGGAGCTCGGCGACACCGAGAGTGCCGAGCTCGTCGCGGCCGTGGATCGCTGAGCTGGCTAGCTCGGTCAGCGCACGACGGCAGCGCCGAATTTGCGAGGATCGGCGGCGCCGACGATGCGCCCCTGCTCGAAGCTCAGCACCTGGACTGCGGTCGAGTTCTGCGCTTCCTCGGTGACCAGCTCGCCGCGCCAAGCGAGGTCCCGCAGCTGCACGTCCGAGTTCTTGCCTTCCAGGCGCAGGGTCGTGCCGTCCAGCGGGATGGACAGACGCGGACGCGCCGTGGCCTGACTCGGCCCGAGGCCGAACACCAGGATGTCCAAGAGCACTTGGGTGACGTTGGTCGAGATGCGCATCCCGCCGGAGCCACCGAGGGCCAATCTGGGCACACCTGCCTCGACCACGATGGTTGGCGTCATACTGGAGACGGGCCTCGCGCCGGGGGCCGGGCGATTGGGCGTGTCCTCGAGACCGTAGGGGCGCGCGCTCGCCGTGGTGGCGAAGTCGTCCAACTCGTCGTTGAGCACGATCCCCGCTGTTTCCACGACCAGACCAGAGCCGAATGAATTGTTGACCGTGGTGGTCAGGGAAATCACGTTGCCCGCGCGATCCGCAGCGAGCAGCGCATGCGTCCCCTGCTCCTCGCCGCCGAAGCGCGGGATCGCGTGCGTGCGATCGACCGCGATCGCCTGCCGCCGCCGCTCCAAGCGGTCGGGATCGAGCAGCATCGCGGTGGGCACGGCTGCGCGGTCCGGGTCGGTCAGATGGCGAAAGCGATCCGCAAAGGCGCCGCGCATCGCCTCGGCCAAAACGTGCCGGTAGGCAGCGCTATCGTGGCCGAGCCGCACGAGCTCGTCCGGGGGAAACAGGCCGAGCACCTGCGCCAAGAGTAGGCCTCCAGCCGAAGGTGGGGGCATGGTGAAGACGTCCGCCCCGGCGTAGCGCACACGGATCGGCTCACGCTCGCGCACCTGGTAGCGCTCGAGGTCCAAGAGCGTCATCTTGCCGCCGTGCGCGGCAACGGTGCTGACGATCTCGCTCGCGATCTCGCCTTGGTAGATCGCATCGGGTCCACGCGTGGCCAAAGCGGCGAGGGTGCGTGACAGCGGCAGATTCACGAGCCGCGTGCCGGCGAGCGCTGGCTTGCCGCCAGGGAAAAGGAAGCCGAGCGCCGGGCTGGCTCCCACTTTGCGTTGGCCACTCGCGAGCGCCCCGGCCAAGAAGGGCGAGACCGAGAATCCGGTCTTGGCGCGATTCTCCGCCACCCGCACCAGGTCGACCCACGGCAGGTGACCCGCTCGCTGATGGAGAGCGTAGAGGCCTCGGGCTTCACCCGGCACGCCGACCAAATGACCGAGGGCGCTACTGGGCAGCGGACGTCCCTCGAGCGGAGCGCGCTCGATGCCAGCCGGCGCTACCTCGCGAAAATCGATGCAATACGGCTTGCCCGCGCTCGCATCCCAGCCGAGCACGAAGCCACCTCCGCCGAGCCCGCTCGAAGAAGGCGCCGTGATCCCGGCGACCAGCGCCGCGACGATGGCCGCATCGGCCGCCGAACCACCGCGGGCCAAGACCGACATGGCATCGTTCGCAGCGATGGCGCTCTCGGAGACCACGGCCTGCTGAGCCCAGGTGGCTCGGGCCGTCCCGGCCTTGGCCCGAGTCTCGGCGTACGGCAACTTGGCCAGCAGAAATCCCGCGGCGCACAGAGCGAGGAGCAAGCGTCCCGGCACCACAGAACCCCTAGCCACGGGCGTTTGATACCACGTCCCCGCGATTCGCAGTAAGACGGGGCGAGATGCGCTTCCTGTTCGTGATGGATCCGGCCGAGGGCATGCTGCCGGACAAGGACACCACGTTCGCGTTCATTCGCAGTGCGACCGAGCGCGGTCATCACGCCCTCCACTGTCTGCCGGGTGACCTCGCCGTCAGCTCCGACGCGAAAGCGCGAGTGAGCGCGAGCGCACGCCCAATCGAGGTGCAGGATGCCGCTCCTCACGTCACCTGCGGCGAGCGCAGCACGGTCGATCTCGACACCCTCGACGCCATCTTCGTGCGCAAGGATCCACCGTTCGACACCGCCTATTTGCACCTGACGCAGATGCTCGACCTGGTCAAGGATCGCACCTTGGTCTTGAACGACCCGGCCGGCTTGCGCGCCGCCAACGAGAAGCTGTTCACGCTCCGCTTCGCTCACCTGATGCCCAGGACCCTGGTCAGCCGGGAGCGCGACGCGATCCTCGACTTCACGCGTGAAGTGGGCGGCTCCGCGGTGCTCAAGCCGCTGGATGGTGCCGGCGGTAGTGGGGTCGTGCTGCTGCGGGTGGGCGACAAGAATGCACGGGCGCTCGCCGACCTCCTGACGCGCGAAGGGCGCGACCTCGCCATGGTGCAGGAGTACCGACCCGAGGTGGAGCAGGGCGACAAGCGCGTCCTGGTCCTCGCCGGGCAGCTGCTGGGCGCCATCCTACGCGTGCCCCGGAGCGACGACTTGCGCGCCAACATCCACGTCGGCGGTCAGGTGCACCCCACCACCCTCACGCCCGAGGAGGCGCGCCTCGTGACCGAGCTCGGCCCCGCCCTGCTCGCCCACGGCCTCTATTTCGTGGGGCTCGACTTGATCGGCGGCAAGCTGATCGAGGTGAACGTGACCAGCCCAACGGGCATCCAGGAGCTCGGACGTCACACGGGCGAAGAGCCCGAGGCGAGGGTCATCGCGTGGGTCGAAGCCGAGGTGAAGCGCCGCCGCGCAGGCGCACCGGCCTAAGTTCGATGGCTTCGTTTCCAGCGCAATTGGCCCTGTCGGCCCTGGTGATGGGCGGCGTCGTGACGGCGCTGTTCTTGGTGGGGCAGCACGCGACGCCGAGGGGGTCCGTGCCGGTGGGCCCCGGCCAGGCGGCAACGGCAGCGGTCGCCTCCTTCCCGCGGGCAGGCGCCCAGGGCGCACGCGCCCTTTTGCCAGCGCGCTCGTGGTTGGTCGTCGATTTCGACGGACGACTGACGGGCAGCTCGCCGTTTGCCAAAGCGAGCGGAGATTGCGCGAACGTGGCGCCGCCGGAGCGGATCGGTCTATCGATCGTGGGTGGTGCGGCGCCGAGTGAGGGCCTGACGCTCCTGCTCGTTTCGCCTGCCGTGAGCGCCGACTTCTGGCGCTGCGTTCGCGCCCAGGTGCTCGGCGCGGGAGGTCGCGAGCTGGCCTCCGAGCAGGGAGTAGAAAGGCTCGAAAGCCCGAGTGGCGTGATCGTGCATCAAGGCGGACGGCTGCTCTTTGCCAGTGAGCGCAGCTACGAAGGCGAGCTCGTGCGTCTCGCGCGCGGCGAAGCGCCCAGCGCTGAAGCCGCCGACCCCCATGCGGCGCTCGCCGCTGCCCTGCCCGGCCCGCCCAGCGCTCCCCTGGTCGCCACCCTCCGCCTACCGAGCGGCTGGCTCGCGGGTGTCGGACCGGAGGCAGCGCAGTCGCCCCTCCGTCACCTGACGGCCGGGGCCCTGCGCGCCGACGCGGACGGCGGAGCCCAGGGCACGCTCGAGTGCCTGAAGCCGGGCTGCGAGGAGCTGGCGGCTTTCCTGATCCGTGCTCGCGGTGACCTCGGCCGCGACCTTCCTCCTCCCCTCGGCGAGGCGACGGAGCGCTCCTGGTCCGCATCGCTGGCTCCGGCGGAGGACCCACTCCACCGCCGGATTGGCCTGCGCTGGAACCCCCAGGGGGTCACTTTTGCGGATTGGGTGAGCGGGGTGTGGGGGGCCCTCGCGAAGGAGACAGCCAAGGAAGCGCCCGAGCCCCCCCCACTGCCGCCCCCATAAGCGACGCCGCCCCCCGTAGGCAACGCCGCCCCCTTGAGCCGGCTGCGCCGCCCAAAAACGCCCGATCTATCCACCTGTTCAGGAATTTGCCCGACTGTTGAGCTGGAAATCTCCTTGCGAGGCTGCCGAGCAGGGTCTAGCTTTCGCGGCCCTTCCCCATGGCACACGCAGTCATCCGCACCGGCGGAAAACAGTACCGAGTCGCCGCTGGCGACGTCATTCGCGTCGAGAAGCTCGACGGCGACGCTGGCAGCAAGATCGTCTTCGACGAGGTGCTGTTCGTGGATGGCGATGCACCGAAGTTCGGAGCGCCGCTGGTTGCCGGAGCCAAGGTCTCGGGTGAGATCGTGCGCCAGGCTCGCGGCGAGAAGCTCGTCATCTTCAAGTTCAAGCGCCGCAAGAAGTACCGCCGCAAGAACGGTCACCGTCAGTCGTTCACGGCCGTCAAGATCACGGAGGTTCACGGCTAATGGCACATAAGAAGGGCGGCGGCTCTACACGCAACGGTCGTGACTCGAACGCGCAGCATCGCGGCGTCAAGGTGTTCGGCGGCGAGAGCATTCGCGCCGGCGGCATCATCGTGCGCCAGGTGGGCCAGAGCGTGGACCCGGGAACGAATGTCGGCATCGCCAAGGACTTCACGCTGTTCGCGCTGGTGGACGGCAAGGTGAAGTTCGAGTGGGCCACCCGGCAGAAGAAGAAGGTCTCGGTCGAGCCTTCCTGAAGGTCCGATCCTGCCTGAGCTGAGTCAGGGCTCTTTTCCCCGACCGCGTGAGGAGCGGCGCTGCACAAGCAGCGCCGCTTCTGTCATTCTGGGCCCCGGTGATCCGGATCCTGCCCCCTGAGCTAGCGAGCCAGATTGCGGCAGGCGAGGTGGTGGAGCGCCCGGCCAGCATCGTCAAAGAGCTAGTCGAGAACGCGCTCGATGCCGGCGCTCGCCGCATCGAGGTGCGCACGGTGGCCGGCGGCTTCGAGGAAATCCACGTCCAGGACGACGGCCACGGCATGGACGGCCAGGATGCGCTGCTCTGCCTGGAGCGGCACGCCACCAGCAAGCTACGGACCCTGGGCGATCTCGACAGCATCCCGTCCTATGGGTTCCGCGGGGAGGCGCTGCCCAGCATCGCGTCGGTCAGCAAGCTCGAGCTCACCACGCGCAGTCGCGACTTGGACGAGGGCATCTTGGTCCGCTGCGAAGGAGCGAAGGTCGCCTCGACGCGCCCGCTGGGCATGAGCGTCGGCACCGGCGTCACCGTGCGTGACCTTTTCTTCAACGTACCTGCTCGCCGCAAGTTCCTGCGCAGCACCGCCACCGAGAGCGGCCACGTCGCCGAAGTGCTCACGGACGCGGCCCTCGCGCGTCCCGACGTACAGTTCCATCTGCTGCGCGACGGCAAGGTTGCCCGCCATTTCGAGACGACCAAGGATCGCGCGTCCCGCGTGGCCCAGGTGCTCGAGGACGAGCCCCTGCATGCGATCTCCGGTGAGCGCGGACCACTATCGGTCGCTGCCTTCCTGTCCGGACCCGAGCGCGCGCGCCAAGGCGCGACGGGTCTGCGCATCCTGCTCAACGGTCGGCCGATCAAGGACCGCGGCTTGGCCGGCACCATCGCCCATGCCTACGGCAGCATCTTGGAGCGCGGACGCTATCCGCGCGGGGTCGTTTACCTCGACCTCGAGGGACACCTGGTCGACGTCAACGTGCACCCGCAGAAGCTGGAGGTGCGCTTCGCTGACCCGCGTGCGGTCTCTGACGCCCTCTACGGCATCGTTTCGCGGGGGCTCGGCGCGGTGCTGGCTCAGGCGCCGCCTGCTCGGCCCGTGGAAACCGGCCGGGCCGCGACCAAGCCGGCCGCTGTCCAGCGGCCGGACTCGTCGGTCCGCGTGGTCCGCGACGGTGCTGGGCCACCGAGCGGCAGCCGCTATGCGGCGGTGCTCGAGCACCAGCTGGATCGCGCGGCTTCACCTAGCGGGCAAGCGGGCATGTTCGACGCGGAGCTGCCGCTCGACACGAGCCTCACGGACCCGAGTGACGGACGCTCCGCCTGGCGCAATCTGCGCTTCATCCAGCAGGTGCGGCAGACATTTCTGATCTGCGAGGGCGAGGACGGCATCTACGTCCTGGACCAACACGCGGCCGCAGAGCGCGTCGTTTTCAGCCGTCTGCGCGAGAGCTACCGAGCGCGCACGGTGGCCACACAGGCCCTGTTGTTTCCGCTCATCGTCGACATCGGTGTCGACGAAGCCGACCTACTCGAAGAGCGCGCCACTGAAATCAGCGCGCTGGGCCTCGATGTACGTCTCCGCAGCCGCCAGCAAGCGAGCATCCACGCCGTGCCTCGCCTCTTGGCGCAGGGCAGTCCCGAGCGGATGCTGCGCGACCTGTTGCGCGAGCTCGCTCGCAAGGACGACCGGGCCTACTCGGATGCGGTCGACAAGGCCTTGGCCACCATGGCTTGTCACTCGGCGGTGCGAGCCGGCGACGTGCTCAGCGCCGTCGAGGCCAGTGGCCTCTTGCGCGATCTCGATGGCGCCGATTTCGCAGGCTACTGCCCGCACGGGCGGCCGATCGTGGCCGTGCTCGGCTGGCTGGAGCTCGAGCGCAAGGTGGGCCGTCGCTGAGCCATGTCGGCCCCTCTGCGCCCTCGCATCGTGGTCGTGGTCGGGCCGACCGCCAGCGGAAAATCGGCCCTGGCCGCCGAGCTCGGTCGGCGCCTGCCCGGGGAGGTCATCAACGCCGACAGCGTGCAGGTCTACCGCCATTTCGACATCGGCTCGGGTAAGCCGTCCAGCGAAGAGCGCGACGCCTGCCCGCACCATCTGCTGGACGTCAGGGATCCACTCGAGCCGCTCGACGCAGCCGCATGGGCCGAGCTGGCGCAGCGTGTCATCGCCGAGGTTCATGCTCGGAGCCACGTGCCCATCGTCTGCGGCGGCACGTTCTTGTGGGTGCGCGCCTTGCTGTTCGGCCTGGCTGCCGCACCAGGAGGCGATGAAGGCCGCAGAGCCGAGCATCGGGCGCTCGTTCACGAGCGGGGCGCCGCAGCACTGCACGAGCGCCTCGTCGAGGTCGATCCCACGAGCGCCGCCCGTTTGCACGAAAACGATGTCGTCCGCGTCAGTCGCGCCCTCGAAGTCTATGAGCTGAGCGGCACTCCGCTGAGCGAGCTGCAAGCCGCCCACGGGTTTCGCACTCCTCGCTACGACGCCACCTTGATCCAGCTCGATTGGCCACGCGACCTCTACGATGCCCGCGTCGCCGCCCGCACGAGAACCATGCTCGACCGCGGCTTCGTCGACGAAGTACGAAGCCTCGTCCTCGGCGGGTATGGCTCCGCCCGCGCCATGGCCACCGTGGGCTACAAGCAGGTGGCGCAGGCACTGGTGGACGGACGAGCCGATTCGCCGGAGCTCAGCTCGGAGATCGTTCGGGCCACACGGGTGTTCGCGCGCCGGCAGCGCACCTGGCTGCGCGATGAGACTGTCCTGGGCGTCGACCCGGCTGTGCTGTCCGACGCCGGGCAGCTCGATCGCCTGGCCAGCGAGCTGCGAGCCCGGCTCGCTCGTTAGGAGGCTCGCTCGTTAGGAGGCTCGCTCGTTACAGCCGGAGCGACGTGTCCAAGAGGTCCAGGAACGTCTCGGGCTGGTAGCTGCGCACGGCGGAGACGAAGTCGACGACGTTGGTCGACAGGACGGGTCGACTGTGAACCGTCGGGCCGACCTCCGTGGATTGTCCCAAGCGCACGCGGTCGAGCTCTTCGCGTGCATTCTCGGGCAGAGGCAGCTCCTCGCTGTAGCCCACTTGGGGTGGACTCATCTCGAGCTGGTCCACACCTCGCCGCGAAGGCGGTGGGGCGGGCTCGGCCAGCTCCAGGACGCCGCCGCTCTCTTCCTCGAGCGTGATGGTCTGACCGAGCTGGGCCATGGTGGGCCCAGGATCGCGAGGGATGGACACCTTCGGCGCCGGTTCCTCACCGGACTCCGGGGGCGGAGTGAGCGGGGGGTGACCGTCCGCCTCATCGTAGCTCCCGATCAGCTCGGCGCTCCGAACCCGCGAGCGACCGCTTTCCGGGGGTTCATCCAGGTCCAGGTCGTCCGTGACGCTGGCGGCGTGTGCTGGGGGCGAGAGCGAATCCAGTCCGGGTTCGTCGAGCTCGAGCGGCAAAGGCGTACCGCCTGAGCCCGTCGGAGCCGGCCCGGGCGTCCTGCCGGGCGCGCGGGGCAGGGTCATGTTGTGCTGAATCCGGCCCAGCAAAGCCTCGAGCTTGTGGCGATCGAACCTCATGGCGACCCCCGATGCAGCTGCTCGACCACACGCCCAAGCGACTCACCCGCTTCCCGGAGTGCGCGCGCGCGGCCGGCGGTTTCGGGTGACAAGACGAGCAGCGCCACGGCGTCCTCGACCTCGAACGGTACGATCTGCACGTTGCGGCCGAGGCCACGCTGCAGTGCCCCGGTGACCACGGCCGAGAGCAGGCTCGCGGAGCCGGCTGGCGCTCCGGACACACGCACGACCAGGGCTCGCCCCCAGCGTTCGAGCGTGAGGTCGCCCAGGCCGAGCAGCGCCAGGTGACCACCCAGATGCTCCGTCCACACCGACACGTCCGCCACGTCGACGTTCGAACCGAGGCGCTCGCGAATGCGTCGCCCGATGTCCCCCCCGAGGGCCTGGCCGAAGTCCGCCGTCGCTTCGACGCCCGCCTGTTCGCACAGCCGGTGCAGCTGGAAATACGGCACATTGAGGCGCGCTTGCCCCTCGTCGTCGCGCAGTTGCCCGCGGCTCAGATCGTAGACGATGGCGCGGGTCGGGTCGAAGCGAGGGGTCATGGGCGAAGGGGGGCCGACAAATGGCAGTATAGGGTCCGCGTGGCCGAAACTGTCAAATCTCGTGCGAGCCCGCATCGGGCCAGGCCGGCCAGTTCAGCCGGGCCGGCCCGGTCGGCCGGCGGAGGGCGAGTGTGGGCCACGCGCGATGTCTTGCTTGGAGGGCTCCTTCTCTCGTTGCCCCTTCTGACGCAGGCGGAGTTGGCGCAGGCGAACCCCGACGTCGAAGACCACCCCCGGCAGGCGGCAACGGCCAAGCAGTGTTCCCTCCGACGCCCCGTCTGCGTCGAAGGTGCGTCGGTGGACGTTCGGCGCGCCGCACTGCCACTTCTGGAAGCAGCGTTCGAGCTGATCGTCCTCGGCCAGGCTGGACCGAGTTGGCCGCTCGATCCCCATGCGGAACCGGTGTCGTGGCAGCTCGAGGGCGGCGCGCTTTCTTTCGCAGTGGATCGAACGTCGTCCGCGGGCTTCGATCGCGGGCGCACGCGCTGCCGGGGCGGCGAAGTCACGCGCGCCAGCGCGATTGCCTGCGTGACGGGCTCGATCACCACCCGCCTCGCTCCTGCCACCTCCCCCGCCCTGACCCAGGGCATGGCCGGCTACCTGGCCCTGCTCCACGACGGCGGACCGGCAACCGTGGCAGCTCTAGACGACGCCCGCCGCCGGCCGGAGCGCGGAGTCCTATCCGACCCGAGCGCCCCAACGGCTGCCTTACTCGTCGAGCAGCTAGCGGCCAACGCGCAGCCCGGCCAAGGCGCGATGGCGCCGTGGCTCGCCCTCCTCTTGCCCGCGACCAAGACGAAGCCGGGCGCGCCCCAGCTCGAAGCGGAGCCGGACGCGCTGGACGCGCTGACGGAGACCTTCGGCGAGCGCGACCCGCACTTGAGCCGTTTCTTGGACGAAATGGCCGTGCGGCGCTTCTCGAGCAGCGGACCCCTCGGCACGAGGACCACGCTCCCCGAGCTCGCCTGGGACGTCGATGCGGCGTCGCTGCCGCGCAACCTGGTCTTGCCACGTCCGCTCGCACCCACCGGCTCGGCGTACGTCTCGGTGCGCCTGGACGAGGCGACTCGCCGAGCGGGCCTCGCGCTGCGAACGTTCTGTGAAGAAGGCAGTCGCTACGTCTGGTCGCTGGCTAAAATGGACAGCGCCGATCGCCTTCTGGGTCGCGTCCGGGCGACCGGGCGCGAATCGGGCACGAACGCCGAGGGCGTCCTGCGTGAGCTCGACGGCGTCGACAAGGCGCTGATCGTCGGCACTAGTCTCGGGGGTCGCCCCGGCCACGAGCTCGACCCGGACGAGACACCGTTCGCTGAGCACTCCTGTGAGGTGGTGCTCGACCGCTTGCCCTCCCGCTAGGCGCTCGGCAAAGGGCGACGGCGCCGGGCGACCGCCGCGACTGCCGAGAGGCCCAGGCCGAGCAGCCACGGTGATCCGGACGGCGCGCGCCGGCCCACCTGGCAGGTTCCTCCCGCCAGCGAAAATCCTTCCCGATACACCGACGAGTCGACGGCAATCGGGATCGTCTCCGCGGCCAGCGGGGCACCGTCGAACGACACGTGCACGGTCACCTCACGCTCTCCGCTGCCGACCTCTGCAAAAAGCCAGAACCGCAGCAGACCAGACGAGACGTCGACTGAGTCGATGCGCCCCGGGCCGTCGAGGCTGACGCCGAGCCGTGCCTCATCGAAGCCACCGGCCGGCTCCCCGTCCGCGTCGCGGAGCAGGACGACGACTTCGAGCGGCGCACCGCTCGGCTGCAGGAACACGTCGGCGGGCACGATGCGCGTGAAGTCCGCGTGCGGCAGCCGGCTCCCAACACCCTCCGCGATGTCCTGAGCCACCAGGGACGCACGGATGTCCAGAACGCCGCTGCCCTCGCCCACGAGCGCGCCGCCCGGCCGAGGCGCTGCGGCGCCGGCGCGCAGGAGGTCGCGCACCTCGCTGGCCAGGAGCCCGGGATCTCGCTGCAAAAGCAGCGCGACGGCTCCGGCCACCATGGGCGCTGCCATCGACGTGCCGAGAGAGACGCCGTGCTGGTCGTCCACCACGAAGCATTCGATCATCGGATCGGGGCACGTCCCCGTCGACGCAAACTGACTGACGCTCATCGGGTCACCCCGCGGGTCCGCCGCTTCGGCCATCGCGGCGACCACGTAGCCTCCCGGCGCGAGCACGTCCGGCTCGATCGATCCCGCCTGACTGGGCCCCGAGCCACTGAAATACGCGCGCGACCCTGGCGCGCCCAATTGAAACTCGACCGTGTCACCCGCGTAGTCGAGCCACGACTCGCGATTGACCGAGGCTCCCGCCGAGATCACTCCGCCCGCGGTGGCCGGAATGCTCACCGTGCCCCCTGCCCTGGCTCGCGGCAGTAGCACCAAGGACGCGAGATCACCGCCTGCCTCCACCCACAGGTTCGCGGTACCGTGACCCCCGAGCACGAGCTCGAACTCACGGTCCGCCTGCACGGTGCCGGAAATGCCGAACACGAGACTCCCGGGTTTGACGTCGGTGCCCGTTTCATCGTCGGCCCCGTTGAGGATGACGACCTGGTAGTCGTCGGGATCGCCGAGCCCGGCTGCTGCCGAATACCAAGTGTCGCCAGGGACCACCGGCAAAGTCTCGACACCGCGGCCGTTGTCTAGGGCGAGTGTGAGCTCGTCGCCGGGGGTCGACGAGATCCACACGAAAATGTATCCGTTGAGTGGCCCCTCCGCTCCACGAGCGATGTGGATTGGGATCCGCACCTCGGAGCCGAGCGGCACCGTGGCCTCGGCGTGAATGCCGAGCGGATCGGGATAGCGCGGGTCGGCTGCGTCGAAGAGGCCCGCATCGTTGCCGGACGCCACCACGACGGCCCTGCCTGGACCGGTCGACAGCTCATCGATCACCCGCTCGAGCGAGGACGTCCCGTCGTGCGCGCCGAACGACGAACCGAGGCTCAAATTGACCACCGCCGGCATCTGCATCTCGGCCGCGCGATCGAAGATGAAGCGGACACCGCTCAGAATGCCGGCATCACTCGCCGAACCACCGTCCGCCGCCGCCTGCACGATGACGAGCTCGGCGCCGGGCGCCACGCCCGGGAAGGCCGCGTCTCGCCCAGCAGCGATGCTGGTGACGTGGCTCCCGTGACCGATCGAATCGACCGGCAGGTCGCCGAGCATGCCCATGGCCAAGAGGTCATTGATGTCCTCCGCCGAGAACACGGCGCAGTCGTCGTACGCCGTGCAGCCCATGTCGTCTTCCATCGCGGCATGCACACCGCGCGCACTCTGGCCGAACGACAAAAGCCAGGCGACGCGCGTCGTACCATCGGCGTTTTGGAAAGACGGGTGACGAAAGTCGAGCCCGGTGTCGACGACCCCAACCACGACACCACTGCCATCCACCCCGAAGTCGGCCGACGCAGCGGGCAGGACGATGGTGGGACCGGCCAGGTCCATCGCGGTGTGCTTGGCGGGCGCGAACGACCAATCAGCAGTGGGGTGGAGCGAAAAGACGCGATCGAGGTCGCTCGCCTGGCCCCGGAACACCGCCCAGTGGTTGGTCAACGGCACGAGCCCGGACGCCCGAGCGTCCGCGGCCGAGAGCCGAGCCAAGAGCTCCACCCGCGCGCGAGACGACGACGACGTTTCGAGGACCCGGCGCGCGCCGAGCGCCTCCAGTCGGCGAGCCGAAACGTCTGCCCGGGCGGGCGCTGCCGCAGAGAGCACGGCGACGGCCGCAGCCAGGAGCACGGCCTGCCGCGCGCTAGCCACCTTCTGCCTTGGACTCGGAAGCGGGCACCACCGAATACTGTGAAGGGCTGTCGAGCAAGCGGCCAATGAGTTCCTGCACTTCGTCGAGTCGCGCCGACTGCACGCCGACCATCACGTCGGCCACGATGCCCTGGCGATCGATGACGAACACGGCGGGGATCTGGGTGGCCAGATAGCTCTCGGTCACCTCGCCCCCAGCGTCACTGGCTAGGGTGTACGCCATCCCGACGCGGAACGCAGCCGCGGCCGCTACGTCCGGGGGATCCAGCGTCAGCCCGACGACCTCGAGCCCGGCTGGGCGGTACGTTCGCTGCCAACGTCCGAGCACGGGCGCGAGGTACCGGCAAACCTCGCACCAGCTGGCCCAGAACTCGAGCAGCACCACCTTGCCGCGAAGCTCACGCAGCGAGGCGGCCTCCCCTTGGAACGTGACGACACCGCTGATGGACGGCGCGGGCAAACCCACGAAGGTCAGGCGCAGTTGGTCCTCGAAGGCGGGCTGCCCCTCGAGCGCCACCCGAAAGATCCGACTCGAGCCACCCCGAAGGACCGTGACCGGGATCTCGTCGCCGACGTCGAGCTCCCGCAGCGCCCGGGAAAGGTCACTCGGGGCGCTCAGGGCGGTCCCGTCCAGACCGAGGATCTCGTCCCCGGCGCGCAGCCCGGCGCCCGCCGCCGGCGAGCCCCGCAGGACGCGTGCGATCAGGATCCCCGGCCGACCTCCTGGGCCGTCTTCCATTTCGATCCCCAGCCAGGGAGTCTTCGAGGTGGGGTGCTTGAGCCGCACCTCGGTCTGTGCGGACGGCGGCACGACCGCCGCTCCTGCGACCCTCGGCGTCTCGGGTCGGGCCTGCTGGGCGGCGGGCGGCGCCGGGGCGCAGCCGAGCATCAGGCCCAGGCACCCGGCGAGGGTCACGCGCAGGTCCGGGCAAGCGGGAGGCATGCCTCACGGAATAGCGCAGCCGGCGGGCGGGTTGCCAAAAAACGAAACAGGGCGTCGCGCGGGTGACGTCGTGTGGGTTCACCCGACGTCACCTTGGCCCACCATCTGCCCCTCCGCCGGTCCTTCTCACCGGCCCCAGTCATCGGCCCCTAAAGGCCGTAAGAAAAAGCACTCAAAGGAAGCACCCCTCGGTTTGTCGCACCAAATCGGGCCAAAAGACAAAGAGACGTGCCGATCGAAGCTTCAAAAGCCAAGGACAAGCAGTTTCAAGGAAGCGCCAGGACTAAGCAGGATCAAGGAAGTCTCGGAGCGGGGTCGCTCTCGAGAGGAGAGGATTCAAGCGAAGCGAGTTTCTAGTAAGTGACGCCAGAAGCGCCGTACGGGGTCAAAAGCACGGAACGTGCCAGGTCTAGGCCCATCCCCAGGGCGAGGTGCGATCGGCCCGTAAGCCTGCTGTCTCGCCAAGGAAAATCCTATTGGGCCAACGGGGGCCGGAGGCGCCGCGCGCTTCCGCAAGCGCGCGCCCTGGCACCGCTGTCATAGTGGAAAATCGCCCCGCAAGTATTTGCGCTCCCCAGTCGGCGTTCGCCGCAGGACTCGCCTTTACAGACCGTCCGCCGGTGGTATGACGCGCGCCCCCGAGCGCCCGTAGCTCAGCTGGATAGAGCGTCGGTCTACGGAACCGAAGGTCGTACGTTCGAATCGTACCGGGCGCGCGCTTCACCCCCCCTCGGCCCTGCGCCGCTCCCTCCCGAGCGCGCACGGGCCCCCCGAATTCTCGACCCGCCGGCCAGCGGGCGTGGCACCGTGGTCGAGAGGCGGATCACCACCCCCGCCCGGGAGGATGAACATGCTCAAGGTCGAAAAATTGGGGCTCGGTTTGGGACTCGTGCTCGCGGCCGTGCTCGTGACGTCGGCGGCTAGTGCTTGGTCGTCGATGCGCTGCGGCAGCAAGCTCGTGAGCCTCGGCGATCCCTTGTACGCGGTGCGCGCGACCTGCGGCGAGCCAGATCACGTCGAGAGTTACGTCGAGTACCGCACGGAGCGCTACCGCGTGCGCACGAGCTGCCAGAAGAGCAAGAGCGGACAGGACGTGTGCAGCGACGTGATCAGTGAGCGCACGGTGGAGGTCCCCATCCATCGACTCACCTACGACTTTGGACGCAATCGCTTCGTCAGCTACCTGAGGTTCGAGTTCCAGAGTCTCGTGGCGGTCGACTCCGGCAGCTACGGCGTCAAAGACTGACCTCGAGCGAGATTTCTCCTCGCGCGCACCGAGAAGTCACGCCTCGGGCGCAGGACCTGCACGGAAGACTTCTATCGCTCGGCCATGAAGCCGATGCGAACGAAGGTCCTCCCTCTTGTCGTGGTTTTTTCTTCGATCTTGGCCAGCTCGGGCTGCGCGAACGACGACGCCGGAGCAGATGGTGCGGGGGGCCAAGGCGGCACGGGCTCCGAGGACCCGACCGCTGCGGCGCCCGACACGTGGTCCGGCAGCGAGCCACACGTCGATCTGCACGGCAACGTGGCGGAGCGCACGCTCGACCTCGTCGTCGAGGGCGCTGATGCCGCCGACCTCGGGACCGCCTACTGCGAGCGCAACTACAAGGTGCCGGATCTCGAAGACACCAGCGCTTGGGCGGCCGAGGGCTATCTGGAGAAGGTCGAGATCAAGGTCAACTTCTTCTTCGACGACGCGCTGGCCGAGTTTCAGCTGGAGCTCGTGACGCCGAACCTGACCGAGGAAGTCGGCACGACGTTCGACGTCGCAGACGACGCGGAGGTGAACATCGGGATCTCGGTCGACGAGGATGGTCCGAATGCTGCCGAGTACGAAGACGCCGCGGTCGGCGGATCGGCCACGCTCGAAGAGCTCGATGGCGAGATCGGCGACGATGGCCTGACTTTCCCCGATGAAGCGGGCACCTTCGGGCTCTACGTCGATGTGGAGCTCGCGTCGGGCGGCGCATTCAAGGGTTCGCTCACGGTCCACTGCGGCGAGAACGACCTCGAGACGCTGGAATGAGCCTTTCGAAACGAGCTTGGCTTGGAGCCGGGCTGGGTCTGACGGGCCTCGGGTTGCTCGGGCTCGTCTCCTGCAGCAGCAGCGTCGTTGCCGATGACGGCGGCGGGGGCGAAGGGGGCGGGACGCCGGGCCTCGACAGTGGTGACGGGCCGCCAGTGCCCGATCTGCCGGTGGTCACACCCGTCGCCGAGACGGACCCGGTGCACGGCTTCGGCGACGCGGCCGACGATGCCGCCATTTGGGTGCATCCTACCGACCCCGAGCGCAGCCTGATCTTGGGCACGGACAAGACGGAGAGCGGGGGCCTGTTCGTGTACGAGCTCGACGGCAGCTTGCGCGACTTCCTCGAGCTCGGCGAGCTGAACAACGTCGACCTGCGCGACGGCTTCTTGCTCGGGGCGCGCGAGGTGACACTGATCACCGCGACCAATCGCACCACCGATAGCCTGACCATCCTGGCGCTCGACCCCGAGACGCTGGAGATCGAGGACGTCGCCGATGGGCTCGTTTCGACTCTGCCGCGGAGTTACGGCACCTGCATGTACCGGAGCCCGAGCGGCGCCTTCTACACGTTCGTCAACACGGAGGACGGGCGCTACGGCCAGTTCGAGCTGGTCACGGATGGGGAAACGGTGGCAGCGGAGCTCGTGCGTGAGTTTTGCTTGGAAACGCAGCCGGAAGGCTGCGTGGCCGATGACGCTTACGAGCGTGTGTTCGTCGGTGAAGAAGGCTTCGGGGTGTGGTCCTTTCCCGCCGAAGCGGACAGCCCGGCCACGGGTGATGAGCTACCCAACTGCGAGACGGCCATCCCTGGCCGGATGATCGAGAGCACGTTCGACGGCGTGCTCACCAAGGACGTCGAAGGCATGTCGCTCTACGCCGAGGGCGACAACGGCGGGCTGCTCATCGTCTCGGCCCAAGGCGCTCATGAGTTCGTCGCCTTCGATCGCCTGCCCCCGCACGACCCGGTGCTGACGTTCGCCGTTTGGGGCGGCGGCGCTGCCTGCCTCGACGGCGTCGAGGAAACGGACGGCTTGGACGTCACGTCGCGTCCGGCGGGCAGTGCGTATCCTCGGGGGGTGCTGGTCGTGCAAGACGGCTTCAACGGCGATCCCGTGGACAAGCAGAACTTCAAGCTGATCAGCATGGCCGACGTGCTCACCTTGATCGACGATCCGGATGCGCCGTTCGACCAGAACCTCGACTGCAATCTGGGCGACTACGGTGGCAAGCCGCGCTACGGCAACCTGCCACCGGGACCAGAACGAACCGAGGCCTTCTGCGCAGAATGGTGCGGCAAGTGCAGCGCATGCTACGCGGAGGGTGACCCGGGCTTTTCGGAAAGCGACTGCCACTACAAGAGCGGCAAGCCGAACTACCTCGAGGAAGATTGCTTGGCCGGCTGCCGAGCTGGGTTCTGCCCGGCGGACACCAGACCGCTCACGAGCGGCTGGCAAGACTGGGATTGCCTCGACATCGACGCGGCACTTTGAGAATCTAGAAGCCTCCTGTCATGCGCATGCTTCGCCGCGGCTTCGTAGGCGGTGCCCTTTCCCTGGCGGCCGTCGGCGCTGGGCACTGGGTGCTCTCCTGCTCCAAACGCCAGTCGCCCGTGGGGGAGCTGGTGGAGGATCCGGACGGGATCCTCGATCTGCCGGAGGGCTACAGCTACCTGATCCTGGAGCGCAGCGGCGACACCATGAGCGACGGTCACCTGGTGGGCGAGCGGCCGGATGGAATGGCCTGTTTCGCCGGCGCGGACGGCACGCTGATCTTGATGCGTAACCACGAGCTCGACGTCGGTACGAACGTGGCGCCGTCGTTCGCTTTTGACCCCAATATGATCGGCGGGGTGACGCGACTCGTGCTCGACCCCAAGACCCTGGAGCGCAAGAGCTCCAACTGGGTGCTAACCGGCACGCGGCGCAACTGCGCAGGCGGCCCCAGTCCCTGGGGCTGGCTCAGCTGCGAGGAAGCCACCGAACCGGGTCACGGCTACGTGTTCGTTTGCCACGTGGGCGCACATGCGGTGGAAAAGCCACAGCGCGCCGCCTCGCTCGGCCGCTTCAAGCACGAGGCGGCCGCCTGTGATCCGAAGGGCAACGTCATCTATCTGACGGAGGACCAGACCACGAGCTGCCTCTATCGGCACGTCCCGGCGGACCCGCTGGCACCCTTCGTCGGCCGTCTCGAAGCCATGGCCATCGTGGGTCAGCCCCAGAAGGAGCTGACGGAAGGCCTGTCGGTCGGAGACGTCTTGCCGGTGGAGTGGGTGCGCGTGCAAGACCCCGAAGGCGAGGATGCATCGCCGTTCGAGCAAGCAGCGGAGCTCGGTGCTGCTGTCGTCAACCGCGGGGAAGGGTGCTGGTACTTCGGCGGCGCCGTCTTCTTCGTGTCCACCGAAGGCGGGCCCGGCGGGGCCGGGCAGGTGTTCCGACTGGAGCCGACGACCACCGGCGGGACGTTGACCCTCGTCGCGCAGGCGGAAGACGACGATTCGTTCCTGAATCCGGACAACATCACCGTGTCGCCGGCGGGTGAAGTGTTCGTGGTCGAAGACAACGACGGCCCCAACTTCATCCACCGCGTCGGCACCGACGGCACGGTGACTCCATTCGCGCGGAACCGTTTGAACGACGGTGCGAGTGAGCTCTGCGGCGTCTGC
>Ga0247744_1000091_pt1 | contig 20305 bp, 22 predicted proteins | sample UWRJS154409C5_FD_180946 | JGI IMG/M metagenome (GOLD analysis project Ga0247744, IMG submission 180946) | Soil microbial communities from Arlington Agricultural Research Station in Wisconsin, United States - UWRJ-S154-409C-5 | ecosystem: Environmental > Terrestrial > Soil > Agricultural land... | reverse complement strand
CCACCCATGAACGGAAGGGCGGGTGAGCGACCCAAAAACGACACAATCTCGGTGGTCAGGGCTTCTGTCTGGCTCCGCCAATACCCGCGTTCCGGCGCCTCCCGCACCTCCGCATGCGGCAGACGCTGGTGCAGGAAGTCCCCGGAGCTCAGCGGGTGCTCGACGTCCCCGGGGTGAACCAAGATCAGCGCAGGAGCCGTGATCCTCGATAGCGGCTCGACCGCCAGCTGCGGACGCGCGAACAAGAGGCCACGGACGGCTGGCAGGATCATGTCCGGCCTCTGGGACTCGAACATCTGTCGGCGCTCCGTACTGTCACCGCCGAGAAGCGCTGCCGCCTTCTTCACACCCAGAACCTGGAAGCACGCTGCTAGACCTGCCATCCGCAATCGTACGGGGAGAAGGTCACTCCCGAACGGCGGCGGGTGCCTGAGGATGAGGGCCTGCACCCGCTCGGGCCTCGAAAGGGCGAGCAAGAGGGCAGTGCCTGCGCCCATCGACGTGCCAAAAATGACGGCGCGCTGGATTCCCAAGCCGCCCAGTAGGCCATCCATGTCGAGCGCCAGCTCTCGCCAACGAAAGTCCCGAGGCCGACAGGGTCCCTCCGACGAGCCATGACCTCGCGCGTCGTACTGGACGACGCGGAATCCCGCCGCTGCGAGTTGCGACGCCGGAAAGCCGGACCTCTTGGACTCCGCCACGCTCCCAAACAGGCCATGCGCCACCAGGATGGTGGGCCCCTCACCTTGCTCCTCGAAATAGAAGCGCACCCCCCGTGCACTGACGAACGGCATCGACAGCCAAAGTACCAGGGGCCCGTGGGAAGATCGCGCGCGATCGGGCGTAGAAAGGGAGCCATGAAGGAATGGGCGCGACGCTTCCGCGGACTGGGCGCCATGGGCCTCACCTGGGCAGTCGGTTGGGGCGCTGTCGGTGGCCTTTTTGCACGATTGCCCGACGTCGATTCGGACCTTCCGCTGCCCCTGATGTTCGCTCCGCTCGGCTTCGCGACGGGCACCCTGTGTTCGGGGCTCCTCGTGGTTTTCGAGCCGCACGGTGGGCTCGATCGCGCTTCGATTCCCCGACTTTCGGGCTGGGGCGCCGCGAGCGGCCTCTTGCTGTCGTCGCTCTTCGCCATCGGCGCGGCGCTTCGAGGTGCAGGCTCGTGGGACGAGTTTCTGCTGTTCGGTCCGCCGCTCACCGCGGCGGGCGCCATCAGCGCCGCCTCTTGGCTCAGCCTGACCAGGTGGGCCGAGCGCCGCGAGCACCGCGTCTAGGGCAGCGTTCACCGTCGCGCTGTCGCACTTCGACTCGCCGCGCGTGCGCGCCGAGCGCGCTTGCGGCGATCCTTGCGAATCGCGAGCCACTGGACGAGGGCGGAAATGCCGATGCCGACCACGACCAGGCGGTAGGTGAGCACGAGCACCTGCGCGCGCGTATTGGCCGGCTGCAGAATGGGCCTCACCTTGACCACCTCCCAGGCGTCGATCGCCGGCAGGGCGTCGATCGTGTGCCAGGCGTACATGCGAATCAAAAGCTCGGTGAGCGGGAGCTTCGACTTCTCGGCGTAGTGGTAGGTGCAGATGCCGTGGGACGCGAGCAGCTCCGAGATTGGCGCGAGGACCAGAATCGCAGCCAGGAGCGACGTGAAGAACAGGACCGTCATCGATTGAGCCGGAAACCGCTGCATCAGGCTGCCCTTGGCGTTGGGCGTCCTGGCAGGCGCGAGGTCTTTGGCCCAAGCCGGCGGATTCGGGCGTGTGCTCAGGAGCACTGCGACCCAGAGGACGACGATGGCCAAGAGCACCACGGAGCCGACGGCGATCCCGAGCAGCCAATGCATTTTGGTGGCGGAGGCGACGGCGAAGTGGGCGCCGGAGACCAAGACCAACATCAGCCCGAGGACTGCGACGAACGCGACGAGCTGCAGGACCGCCCAGCGGGCGAGCTTCCAGAGAGCCTTCATGGTGCGGTCATGGTGCGGCGACTCGATAGGAGATCGTCGCCACGGTCGTGTACGTCGGCAAGAAGATGGCCGCGCCCTCGGCCAAGGTGCCGTCGATGACGAACTCTGCGCGCACGGAATCGGCGGACAACTGCGTGACCGTCTGGGGCTCCAAGAACGGTGACCACGCTCCTTCTGGAGACTCGAGGGTCAGACAGGTCTGCTCGGCCAAGTCGGAGGGAGTTCCCGTCACGCCGGCCTCCAGGCGTTGATCGATCGTGACGTGCGTGAGCACCACCGGCTCCGCCTGCGGGAGCTCGATGGGAGGCGAGTCGTCGCTGCCGAACCACTCCACTGGATCGATCCAGCACCCCACCCGCGTGTACGCCACGACCAGGTCCCCCGGGTTAGCCTGTGAGAGAGACTGCACGGCCGGGCCGAGCGCGAGCGGAAAGGCCAAGGTCTCGTTGGCAATGTTCAGGCCCGGCGTCTCCGACGTGCCAAAGCCCGCCAGGTCGAACGTGTAGAGCGTCCCGCCATCGCCCTCGCTGCTCCCGCCGGTGCTGACCACGCCGCCAGTGCTGATCGCGCCGCCGGTGCTGACGCTTCCGCCGACGCCGACACTCCCGCCGGTGCCCACGCCTCCGCCGGTGCTGCTCCCACCAGTGCCCACCACACCGCCGGTGCCGTCGTTCGTCTGGTCGTGACCAACCTCGCCACAGCCCAGCGCAGTCGCCAGCAGTGCGATCGTGAGCGAGTGGTTGGTCATGGCCTTCTCGAGCGTAGCAGGTGTTGGATCCACATCGCGATGGCGAGGGCGAAGTTGGCTGAGATCGTGGACGACGTGGGCGGCGCTCCTTGCCTGCTCACGGGGGAGTCGGCGGCCAGGCGACGACGAAGGCGTGACGTACGAAGGGGAAGAGCTGGCCGCTCGTCGCGGTGATCCCAGCCACGAATACGTCGCCCGTGGGCGTGGCAGTGGCTGCTTGGATTTGGTCGTGTTCGGGACCTTCTCGGAGCTCGAGGCTGAGTTGCTCTCCGTCGGGGCCAAAGCGGAACGCTATGGCCTCGGCCAGCGACTCGCTGCCGGAGTCGAGGTACGTGCTACCAAAGACCTGCGCGCCGTCGTCCGTCACGACGAGCGCCTCCACGACATCGCTCGGTGCGTACGACACGATGGACTTCCACCGGACCTCACCGCTCGGTGCTACGCGAGCGAGCGACACGTCGCTCGCTGGCCCCGTGTCTGGGTCGCCTCCGAAGTCGCCCAGGTTCCTACCTGCGACGTAGAGATCACCATCGGCCGTCGCGAAAAGCTCCGAACATTCGCGGCAGCCGAGCTCTTCCGGACCGACCTCCCAGACAGGCACTCCGTCTTCGTCGAGCGCCCGGAGGAAGCTCGAGACCCTGCCGTCGGGGTCAGCAGTCGCGAAGGTCAGGTAGATCGCGCCTTCCTTGTTCGCGGTCATATCCGAAAGGTAGGGGCCGTCGACAACGATATTCTGCAAGAGGTTCCCGGTCGCGTCGTACTGGCGCACGAAGGGCCCTGCGCCTGCACCGTCCAGGTCTCCGCCCGTTCCACCCGCGAGGTAGACGGAGTCGTTCGGGCCTTCGGCCACCGCCGCAACGTAGTCCGTCTCGTCGCTGCCGAAACGGACCGCCCAGAGCTCGTCGCCGGTCAGGGTGAGCCGCCGCAGAAAGACGTCCGACTCGATCGTTCCGGCCACGACGAGCGTATCGCCGCCGACCAGAGCCAACTCGGTTGGCCGAGCGTCGGCAATCGTGAGCACGACCTCTTCCAGGCCGTCGAAGGAGACCGTCGACACGAATCCTTCCGACTCGTTGGTCCCGGCCACCCAGAGGCCGTCCTCCGTAGCGACGAGGGCATACGCAGCGACGTCGTCGCCCGAGCCGATGAGCCTTGGCTCGCAGGTCGCATCCGTCGTGCTCGTTCCCGCAGTCACGAGCTGCTCGGCAATGCTGCAGCGGTACCAGTCGGCGCACGAGGTTTGGTTGGCTTCGGCGGTGAACGTCCCCTCCGGGCACGGCTCACAGCTCGTGACCGTCCGGAGCTCTCCGTCGTAGACGCCCATCTCTCCCGGCGGGCACCCGCTCGACCCTCCCGCCGCCGCGCTGCCGGAACCGGTGCTGCCGCCGGTCGTCGTGGCTCCTGCGAGCCCTCCTGCGTCGACTGTCGTCTGCCCACCGCAAGCTAGCGGAAATGCGACACATCCTGCGCTGAGAGCCACTCCCCACCGACCGGCGCGCCGAGTTCTTGGGCCGATTGCCATTCGATGAGCAGTGAGACGGGCGCTCCGATTTGGTCCAGGAAACATCTACGCTGGCGCGTTGCTCGCGAGACTCATCAGCGGCACGCTCGCACACCCAGGAGGGCCCCCATGTCTCAAGGCGAAGATCTCGTGGTCGTGACAGGAGCGACCGGCTACATCGCGCAGCACTGCGTCCTCCAGCTCTTGCAGGCGGGCTACCGGGTCCGGGGCACGGCGCGCAATCCGTCCAGGGCCGAGCGACTGAAGGAAGCCCTCGGGCGGCTGACCAACCTCGAGGGTCGATTCGAGCTCGTTCAGGCAACGCTCGAGCAGGACGATGGCTGGGACGCTGCGCTGGCGGGTGCCAAGTTCGTTCTCCACGTCGCGTCACCGCTTCCCGCTCTGCCGCCCAAGGACGAAAACGAGCTCATTGGCCCCGCTCGAGAAGGCACGCTCAGGGTCCTGCGGGCTGCGGTGCGGGCGGGCGCCCAGCGGGTCGTGCTCACGTCGTCCATTGCTGCCATCGTGTTCGGTACGCCGCGGGCGGGCACGAACGTCTTCGACGAATCCAGCTGGTCGGACACCTCGAAGGACATCGGCGCCTACGAGAAGAGCAAGACGTTCGCTGAGCGAGCCGCGTGGGACTTCGTCGACAAGCTCCCAGCGGGCAGCAAACTCGAGCTCGTGACCATCAACCCGGGCTTCGTGTTCGGGCCGGTGCTCGACGAGCACGTGGGCACCTCGGTTGGTCTGGTAAAGCGGTTTCTCACCAAGGACATGCCCGGATGCGCCAACTGGTACTTGGCGTGCGTCGACGTGCGCGACATCGCGGAGCTGCATGTTTTGGCCATGACGTCCCCGGCTGCGGCCGGGCAGCGTTTCCTCGGCACCGGAGAATCCGCCTGGATGGTCGACATGGCCCGGATCCTCGATGAGCACTTTCGTCCGCGCGGCTACTCCGTTCCGACCCACCTCTTCCCCAATTGGCTGGTGCACGTGGTGGCCTTTTTCGACCCGTCGGTGCGACCCATCCTGAAAGCCCTCGGCAAGCAGCCCGAGTTCTCCCACGAGCGAGCGACGCGCGTCCTCGGCTGGAAGCCGCGGGGCCTCGAGGAAACGCTGGTGGCGACCGGCGAGAGCTTGATCGAGCGTGGGCTGATCTAGCTCATCTGCTCGTCGCGCGCGTGACTAACGCAGCTCCTTGCGAATCACGAGCTTGAGGCCCGACCAGACGGCGCTGACGGCGCACACCTTCACGTCGACGAAGCCGAGAGGCAGCGCGACCTCACGAATCGTGTCCTCGCTGATGTCCGTGGGGACTTTGGCGGCTTTCTTGGGCCAAGAGACCCAGACGACGGCGTCAGCCCTGATGGCCTTTCGAAGAGCTTGGAGCTCCCGCTGAAGCACCGGCTTCTCCGTGGCGAAGACGTGCACCAGATCCGTCGCTTGCGTCACCCGACCGCCGGTCTGCACACCGGGAGGAAGCGGCGCTACGAGTTTGTCGTAGTCGGTTGGTGCATGGCGCAGGACGACCTTCGACCCGGCAGCGATACCGAGCTTCTTGGCCAGCGGAGTGCCCGAATAGCCCGTCGGGGCGGTCATTTCGGGTCCGTTCCGTCCTGTGCGCCGATGGAGCCGGCTCCGGACTCAATGATGCGTCTGAGCATCCGTGCGCCGTGCAGCTGGCTGTACATTCTCCACACGGAGAAATAGAGCAGGCTCAGGAAACCAAGGACGACAAATGCCGTGCGAGCCGCATGAAGGCCGTAGGCGAAGAGGCCGATGCTCGGAATCAGCTCGAACGCCCAGCCGATGAGGCGCGAGCGAACGGTCGGGGGACGAGCGAGGAGCTGCCCCAGATAGCGCGCTTCTGCCTTGCTGAGTTCCCCGCTCGCCATCGACTCCCTTTGTACTTCAAAGGCGAGTCGGGTGAAGGGTCGTGCCAGCTGGGTACTCGATTCGCCAGTCCTGTTCACTCCGGTTCCCAACTGACAGGCCGGTGGGCGCGCGCGTAGATTGACGTTGATGTCAGCGTTGGAGCGCCGCGTTTGATGGCTCCCCGGCTCGCCCGGGTAGCGATGGCGGCCGCCGCGCTCAGCCTCGCCTCAGCGTGTTCCCAAGCCACCTCTCCGCCACCCGGCACGGGGGGAGCGTCGTCGTCCGCTACCGGGGGAGCCCAGGCACCCGGGACAGGAGGAACGCCACCGCACTACTTGGTCGCACGGCGGGTCACCGTTCAATGACGGCGGCGGTCACCGGAGCCAGTCTTCTACGATGACTCCGGGAATGCGCTCGTAGTGACGCCGATTGCCGGTGATGACGGTCGCCCCGCGCGACGCGGCGATGGCGCCAATCAGTAGGTCCGCGTCGGCAAGACGTTGTCCCCGACGCTCGAGCAGCGCCTTGGCTTCTCCGAAGATCCGCACCGAAAGCTCATCCAGGCCGAGGATCGGGAGCGTGAGGAGAAAGGCGCCGACGACCGAGCGATTGTTTTCCGGGGCGCTGGACTTGGCGGCGCCATAGTAGAGCTCGGCCGCCGTGATCCAGGTCGTGACGACCGCGTCCGACGTGGCGGCGCGCCGCTCGATCACGGTGCTGACCCCGCGCAGCAGGGCGATGCACGTGTCCGTATCGAATAACTTCACAGCTCGACCTTGCGCCCACGCGTGCGCCGCCCGACGACGCGGGCCGTCTCCTGAGGGAGGTCCAGATCGGACTGCCACTGGCCCGCCAGCTTGCGCCACGCAGCGAGCTGGGCCTGCAACTCCGCTGGCCGGAGCACTTCACCCCGATCCCCGCCGCTGATCGCAGCTTCGAGGAGGTGGATGATCTGCTGGTTGAGGCTGCGCCGGTCGCGTTCGGCAGCCCCGCGCAGCGCGCGCAGCAAGTCTTCGGGCACGTTCTTCAGGGTCAGGGCCGTCATGAGACACCGTGAAGTAACCATTATGGTACCAAAACGGTGCCACGTCGAATGTTACCGCTCTCCGGTGCTTTCAGTCGGGACGACTAGACCGCTCGTTTCTGCGCCGGACGCCGCCTGGGGTCCCAGGGGTGGCAGCGTTCGCTTGTCTGCGCCGTGCGCGTCGCAACACCAGTCGCGGATGAACTCGGTCGCTCGTTTGCGCTCATCGTCCGTGAGGTAGTGATCGCCGGCGTCGGAGATGAGCGATTCGTGGCGCACGCCGTGCTGCTTGAAGTAGGCGGCCAGGTTCTCCGTTTCCGCTACCTCGACCATCGGATCGGGCCGGTTGTGCAAGAGTGAGGGGAAGACGTCGTTCTGCTTCAGGATCTCTGCGCCCTCTCCGACCGTCTTGTCCTTGATGAAGCTGTAGTAGCCGGCAAAGGCAAAGTACGCCTTCACGAGCTCCGGGTGGTGGACCGCGAACAGATGAGCGTACGTCGCGCCTTGCGAGTGCCCGTAAATGACGATCCGCTGATCGCTCACGCGGTAGCGCTTGCGGACGTCTTGGATCGTGCTGGCAATCCAATCCATGTAGAGCCGGTCGACGTCGACGTAGTCCGCGTCGCCTTCCTCGATTTCCCAGAGCTGTTCTGGAACGGTCGGCATGGCCGTCCAGCCGGGTGTATCGAGCTTCGTGAAGACTTCCTCGTGCGGATACGGGGCGCGCGGCGCCAGATAGACGACGTCTTTTCGGCCGAAGGTGTCTGCCATCTGACCGTGGCGGATCTCGGTCGAACCATGCCCGTGAATGATGAGGACGAGCGGGTATTTCTTGTCGCGATTCTCGGGCGCGTCATAGTCCGGAGGCACGAAGACCGCGTAGATCCCGAGCTGCGTTTGCGGCAGAGCATGAAAATGCGTGTCAGCCGGCAGCTCCTTCGGCGCCTCCATTCCCCTGCTCTGCGGCCGACAGGACTGAAGAACGAAGAGCAGAGCGACGAGAGCGCTGCCTGTCTGAACGAGTTTCATACTGTCGCGGCAAGATACGAGGTGGGAAACCGCGTCGTCCACTGTGCAGAATCAGGCCGGGCGACAGATGCTCCCGGTCGCGTGCTACGCTCTCCAAGCTTTGGTCGGGAACGGTCTTCATCGGTTTCAGGGTCGGCGCTGGCTTGGGTGTGTGCTGGCGCTCGCGGCCCTCGCAGCTTGCGGAGGCGCGGGACGAGTGCCGGACGACGACTCGTCGACTGGAGGTAGCCAGGGCGATGGCGGCCAACCCTCCACCGGAGGGCAGTCGACTGGAGGGGGCAATGAGCCGGGCGGAGGTGACCCGTCGGAGCCCGCGGAGGCTCTGCTGTGCCGGGAGGAGTGGTACACCGCGGGCAGCCTGGAGCGGGTCTACACGCACGCGTACGACGAGGAGGGGCGCCTGGTGGCGGATGGCTATCAGCAGGTCGCGATCGACGATGAGCCGTCGATACAGACGACGTACGAATACGACGCAGCGGACAATCAGGTGGGGATCAACAGCCTGGGTTCGAGCGGCGAAGTGCAGGCCAAGACGACCAACACCTTCGACGAAGACGGGAATCTGCTCACCGCCGTGGTGGACCAGGACTTGGACGGCACGGCCGACCACGGTGTGGACCGGACCTACGACGCGCAGGGGAACCTCCTCACCGAGCAAGGTTGGGGCGCTGGTGACAGCGCCAACTGGTCCACCACGTACACGTACGATGCCGATGGTCACCTGCTGACGGACGTCCAAGACGGCACTATCCACGAGTACGCCTACGACGAGCGGGGCCTTTTGGTCGCCAAGTCTGCGAGGCCTTCTCCAGAAGCCGAGGTGAACGAGCTCATCAGCTACTCCTACGACGGGGAAGGCCGACTGGTTGAGCAGACCTACGACGATGAGCCCGACGACGCCCCGGAGCTCGTGACCACCTACGCCTACGACGACAGCGGCAATCAGGTCGCCATCGAGTCCCGCTACGTCGACCCGCTGCAGGCCGACATGCGGATCACGCAAACGTTCGACGAAGACGGCAACCTGCTCACCGGGGAAACGGACGTCGACATCGATGGCACGGTCGAGTACTCGAGGGTGTACCTCTACGAATGTGAGCCCTGAGAGGGGCTTTCTGCGCGTCACTATGCAGTGACGCCGCAAGTTGACGCTAGAGGCATATCTCGAAGACCTCACAGGTCTCGCCCAGGCCGAGAGGACAATTTTGTCCCCGGCCGCTCGCCCGAGTTTTCAGTAGTGCAGTAGCAGGCCGAGTGTTGCGGCCGCGGAGCGCTCGCTCCGCGGAATCTCGGTTGGCCCCCTTAGCGTGCACCCTCGAAAGGCTCGTGATGATCATGAGAACCCGCAACTTCGTATTCCCCGGAACCCTTGTGCTTCTCTCTGTGTCGCTCGCGACCGCTGCAGCCTGCAGCCCGGCCGCTCAAGTGCCGGGCGGCAGTACCGGCGGCACCATCAATAGCCCCAGCGGCGGGGCAGCCAACACGAGTGGTGGGACGAGCAACTCGAGCGGCGGCAACAGCACCGGCGGCGTCAGCAACTCGACCGGCGGCGTCAGCAACTCCACCGGCGGCGTCAGCAATTCCACCGGCGGCGTCAGCAATTCCACCGGCGGGTCCGGCAACTCCAGCGGCGGGTCGACCAGCGTTGGCAGTGACGAAGTCGCACCCAGCATGGGCTGCGGTGAAGCGGCTCCTGCCGCTGGCAGCACGATGATCGACGTCGGTGATCTGACGCGAGAGTACATCCTGAATCTTCCCGACGGCTACGATCCCGAGAAGCCTTACAGGTTGATCTTCACCTGGCATCCCTGGGGTGGGTCGGCCCAGCAAGTGGCGGGCAATGGCGCGAGCGGGTACTACGGCCTCAAGGGCGCGTCCGAAGGAGAGGCCATTCTCGTCTCGCCCGAGGGCCTCGACTTCAACGGCCAGGGCTTGGGCTGGGGCAATCAGAACGGCCAAGACATCGACTTCCTGAACGCCATGCTCGAGCGTTTTGACGCCGAGCTGTGCTTCGATCACAACCGAGTCTTTTCGACAGGCTTCAGCTTCGGCGGGATGATGTCGAACGCGGTCGCCTGCTCGGGCCTGGCTCGTGCGGTAGCGCCGATGGCCGGCAACTCCCAGGTCAGTGGTTGCGAGAACGGCACCACGCCGGTCGCTTACATGGGGTTCCATGGGGTGAACGACTCGGTCGTCGACATCTCGGGTGGCCAGGCGGCTCGAGATGTTTTCATCGAACGAAACGGGTGTGGCGCTGCGCAGCCCTCGGACTCGGACTGGTGCTCCATCGCGGGTGACCAGTTCCAGCCCTGCGAATGCACGACCTACGAGGGATGCACCGCGGGTTATCCGGTCACTTGGTGCGAGTACAACGGCGATCACATGGTCGCTCCGAACTCGGGCCAGACCATTTGGGACTTCTTCGCTCAGTTCTGAGCGAGCGCCCGCCACGTAGCGAGTTGGGAGCGGGCGCCTCGGCTATCGGGCCGGGGCACCGACGTGGAATTGTCCAGGCCGCGGGGGTGGGAAAGCTCCCTCCCTCGGGGCAACCCACGGGGACTATCGTTCCGAGCGTCATGACACGTTCGCAACGCAGATGGATCGCCGGAGCGGCCGTGGTTCCCGTCCTGTGGAGTTTGAGCGCGTGTTCGAACGATCCTGGCAGCGACGGTGCGCAGACGGGTGGAGCAGCGACTGACGGAGCCGGCGCGGTCGCGAGCGGTGGCTCGGCCGCGGGGGGAGCGCCCGTCGCCAGCGGCGGTGCGAGCGTTGCGAGCGGCGGGAGCTCGAGCACGGGCGGAGCAGGCGTGGGAGGCAGCACGGCGAGTGGAGGCGCTGCGAGCGGAGGCGCCGCGAGCGGAGGGTCGGGGGGGAGCGGAGCCGGGGGCACGGCCTCGGGCGGAGCGTCGAGCGATCCGCTCTCCCCCGGGTGCACGGCGGCCTTTCAGAGCCCACCGCCGGACGACGAGCAGCAGACGGTCGAGATCCAAGGGGACACCCGTTACTACCTGATGGACGTGCCCGACGGTGCGGACAATTCCGAGCCCTTGATGCTCATCTTCGCGCTGCATGGCTACGACATGAACAACATCGCCGTCGTCGACTTGTTCAACTTCACGGAGCGCTCGGGGGGCCAAGCCATCACCGTCTGGCCGCAGGGCGAAGGGCCGGCCCCTGGGAACGTCTCGCATTGGGGCGATGGAGTGCTCGAATCCACCTGGAGCGCCAACGCGAAGAACTACGAGTTCTTGGAGCAGGTCATGAGCGACGTCGGTGAGCGCTACTGCATCGATCGCCAGCGCACCTTCATCGCCGGCTTCAGCATGGGTGGCTTTTTCACCAACACCATCGCCTGCGAACACCCCGACTGGTTCCGCGGCTTTGCTCCCGTCGCCGGCGGCGGTCCAACCTGCAGCAACGCGAGCGCCCAGGTGGCCATCATGGTGCAGCACGGAACGGCAGACGACATCGTCGACATGACGAGTGGCGAAGGCAGTCGCGACTTTTGGCTGACGCAAAATGGTTGTGGACAGACCTCCACGAGCTCCTTGAACAACTGCGCCTTCTACGAGGGATGTCCGGAGCAAACCCCGGTCGCCTGGTGCACCGGGAACTACATGCACTACATCCCGGACGAAGCGGCCAGCAACATCTGGTCGTTCTTCAGCAGTCTGTAAGGACCCCCACTGCCGCATTTAGGCCTCTCAGCCGGGGCTTGCTGCGCGCTCGTATCCCCTACCGCGTCGCGCGCGGCGGGCTCATGCTCTAGGCATGTCGAACGTCACGAAGCTCCTGGGGGGAGCCGCCGTGCTCGTGGGTCTCGTCTCCGTCGCCTGCGGCTCGTCCACACCCAGGGCCTCCACCCCTGCAGCAAGCAAAGGAGAAGCCATGACCCATCGAGTCCTCATCGCCATGACCAGCCACGCCCAGAAGGGCGACACGGGCCAGCCGACCGGCGCCTTCTTGCCGGAAATCGCGCACCCGTATGACGTCTTTTCCCGCGCCGGCTACGAGATCGAGCTGGTGAGCGTTCGCGGCGGCCAAGTCCCTCTGGACGGAGTCGAGGACGCCGATGCGACCAGTCGTGCCTTTTTGCAGGGGCATCGCGACGACCTAGCGCACACGGCCGCGGCCGCGAGCGTCGACGCGTCGCGCTTCGACGTGATCTTCTTCGCCGGTGGTCACGGCGCGATGTGGGACTTCCCCGAGAGCGCCGCCTTCGCGAAGATCGCCAGCGGCATCTACGAAAAGGGAGGCATCGTCTCCGCCGTTTGCCACGGGCCTGCGGCTCTCGTGAACCTCAAACTCTCGAGTGGCGAGTACTTGGTCGCGGGCAAGAAGGTGAGCGCTTTCACCAATGAGGAGGAGCGCGCGGTCGGCCTCGCCGAAGTCGTTCCCTTTCTCCTCGCCGACAAGCTCATCGAACGCGGCGCCCTGCACCAACCGGCGGCTCTGTGGCAGAAGCAGGTCGTCGTCGATGGGCGCCTCGTGACCGGCCAAAATCCCGCGTCGGCAGCGGGCGTGGCGGAAGCAGTCGTCGGCGTGCTCGCGGAGCGCTGAGCGTTTCCGCGAACGCGCATGTCGTGGATGTGTCCGAGCGGTGTCGAGGGCCGTCGACGACGGAAGGCCCGATGGTTGTGCTAGGGTGCGTCTTTCATCGACGCGTTGCCGTTTCGGGCCTTTGGCTTTCGACGCGTCCGGGAGGTCCCCTTGCGGATTCAGCTGGGCTACGAGCTCGTCTACGAGCTGCCACAACCAACACCGATGATCCTCATGCTGAACGTGCACTTCAGCCGAGCCTCGGATCTCCTGATGCCCGATTGGATGCGGATCGATCCATCCGTCCCCGTCCAAGGGTATCGCGACAGCTTTGGCAACTGGTGCACCCGTGTCCTGGCCCCCCAGGGTCGAGTCAGGATCTCGAGTCAGGCCGTCATCAACGATAGTGGGGCGCTCGAGACGATCGCGATCAGCGCCGCGCAGGTGCCGGTACCCAATCTTCCCGAGGAAGCGCTGCTGTTTCTGCTGGGCAGTCGTTACTGCGAGACCGACCACCTGTCGGCGGTGGCATGGGACCTATTCGGAGGCGTCGCGGAGGGCCTGCCTCGAGTGCGAGCCATTTGCGATTTCGTACATCGGCACATCACCTTCGGCTACGAGCATGCGGACTCGACGAAGACCGCCCGGGGAGCCTGGGAGAGCAGGAAGGGCGTGTGCCGCGACTATGCGCACCTCGCCATCGCGTTCTGTCGAGCGCTCAACATTCCGGCTCGTTACTGCACCGGGTACTTGGGCGACATCGGCCTTCCCCCGCCCTACGGGCCGATGGACTTTGCTGCTTGGATGGAGGTGTACCTCGGGGGGACCTGGCACACGTTCGACCCGCGCAACAACGCAGCGCGCATCGGGCGAGTGCTGATTGCGCGCGGACGCGATGCAGCAGACGTCGCCATCGCCACCACCTTCGGGCCCAACAAGCTCGAGAGCTTCCGGGTCATGGTCGATGAGGTGCAGGGCGGCGCTTGAACGGGGGCTGCTCGGGCCCGTTTCTCAGAGGATGAGCAGGAACTCCATCAGGTCGGCCTTCTGCTGCGCGTTGAGCGACTCTGGGAAGAAGCTCCCAGGCTCGGGCGGGTTGACCGCAGGCAGACCGAGAGGCGTGAAGAAGTTCAGGATGAAGCGACTGTAGATGTCGACTGCATCGCGCAGGGTCTCGGCGCTGTTGTCGTGGAAATACGGCGCCGTGTTGGCAATTCCACGCAAGGGCGGAATGTCGAACGCTTCGAAGTCTTCCGGCTTGCCCGTGATGCCGGCGCGCCCGGGATCCGTCGACCACAATTGCGGCAGGAGGTTCGGGCCGACGATGGGGGCTCCATTTTCGTCGAGCGCCGCGAACAGGTCGAAGGGGTTTCCGCTCTGCGTGACCGGTGTCGGCGGCAAGTCGACCACCTGCTCCGTCCGCGTTCCGTCCGTATAAAACCGGTAGCGATACTGCGGCAGCGCGACGTCCTTGTTGAAGCGAGGACCGAAGAAATCGCCGTAGATCTGGCCGAGATACGAGATGTTCGCCAAACCGATGTTCAGGAAATCGTTGTCGGGGGTGGGGTCACGAGGCACCGGCGCGGGCGGGCTCACGGACGTATCGAAAACGACGTTGCCGTCCTCCTTCAGCTCGAGGAACGCCAGGGCGTGAACGTCGGCATTGGTGATTTCCTTCGTGGTCGCGCCGCCGTGGCAGGCCTCGCAGGCGAGCGCGTACACGTCCCGGCCGCGCGCTTGAGCGGGCGTGAGCTCGTCCATGCGCAGCTCCGGTGCCTCGATGTCCTCGACGGGGATGCCTTTGTCGAGCTTGTTGGCGACCCATTTGGCACGGTTCGAGCTGAACAGGCCCTGTTGAAACACCGCGATGGCATCGAGATCACTGGCCGGGACCAGCGGCCCTTCGCTGTGGTCGGTGATCGCGTGCTGCGCTTGGATCTGGAGCGTCGGGAAGCGACCATCGTACTGATAGGGCCCCGAGATCGCGGAGTTCTCGACCGTGGGCACCGCCCGCCACACTTCGTACGTGCGGTCGGGCGGGGTGACGACGTTTCCGACGAAGTCGATCAGGTCCATATTGTCCGGCAACTTGATCCTGACCCTGACGAGGCCCTTCTCCAGGTGGTCGAACGTCAACTCCTCCGCGTTGGGATCGTCCGCATCGATGCGGTTGAACAGCGGATCAGCAGGGCTGGTTGCGAGCAGCTGGGTGACGTGCGCCGGTGAGAGCACCGTGTGCTCGCCCAGAACGTGACACGAAGCGCAGCTCCGTCCATTCGTATCCTCGAAGGCCGTCTGGAACAGCTCTTCGCCTAACTTCTTCTTTGGCTTGGCTGGGGCCTTTTTTGCAGCCTGGCTGAGCGAGCGGAGCTCCTCGCCTTCCTCGAACGCGCACGCGGGAAGAATGCTGGCGATGGTGACGGCGCCGAACAAACCGGCGCGAAAGCGACGCTGCGAACTCCATACGGTTTGTCGGGCTGCTCGAAAGAACGAGGCGGTTGGGGACATCGATGGGCTCCTGAAGTGCAGAGGGCAAACCGGGTAGTGGCGAGATGTGATGGCGTACTTACACGCTCGCCGGTTGCTCTCGCAATCTCCTTCCACCACATTCGCATCACGACTACGACCCGAAACACGGCTGGGAAAGTGCTCACAGAGTTATCGCTTGTGGCGTGCAGCGCCACGAATGAGAGTCGTTGGTCGGCCAGCGGACCGAGCGCGGAGGAACCCTTCCACTCGTTCGGTCACCGAAAGGCAGAACGACAAGCACAGTGATCCGTGTCCCTTCAACGACGTAGTAGACGCAGAAACCGCCGGAGAAGGGCCCGACGGACGCCGGCAGCTGGCTCCCGGCTATACTCTCCTCCCCCATGCGCCCCGACCGCGCCGTAGACCTGTGGGCGCCGCTCGCGCTGACGCCGGAGCTCACCCTCCGGAACCGCATCGTGATGGCGCCGATGACGCGCTGCTTTGCGGACGAGCATCTGGTGCCGACCGAGGAGGCGGCGGCCTATTACGCGCGGCGCGGGGATGGGGGCCTCTTGATCAGTGAGGCGACCATCGTAGCGGCGGAGGGGCAGGGTATCTCGCGGACGCCGGGGCTGTTTACGGACGCGCAGGAGGCGGGGTGGGCGCGGGTGACGGCGGCGGTGCATGCGCGTCGGGCGCCGATGTTCTGTCAGCTGTGGCACACCGGCAGGGCGGCGCATTCGAGTTACACGGGGACGCAGCCGATAGGGCCGTCGGCCGTCCGGCTCGATGGGTTTCTGCCGGGTCGGCGGGCCATCCGGTACGAGATGCCGCGCGCGATGGAGGCGGCGGACTTCGAGCGTACGGCCGGTGCGTTTGCTGCGGCGGCGCGGCGCGCCGAGGCGGCCGGGTTCGATGGCATCGAGATCCATGGCGCGAACGGGTACCTCTTGGATCAGTTTCTGCGGCACGAGAGCAATCAGCGAACGGACGAGTACGGTGGGGAGCCGGCGCGGATGGTGCGCTTTCCGCTCGAGATCCTCGATGCGGTGCTCGAGGCGACGACGTTGCCGGTCGGCATGCGGGTGGCGCCGGCGGCGCATGTGAACGTGAAGGCGGACCCGCGGGATCGCCCGGTGTACGAGCTCTATCTGTCCGAGCTCTCGCGCAGGCGGCTGGCGTACGTGCACCTCGGTGCGGCGACGGATCAGGTGGAGAGTCCCGAGCTCGGCGAGCGACCGGGGGACTTCTTGCGGCGGCACTATCCGGGTACGCTCATTCTTACCGGCTGCTACGACGCGGCGAGCGCGGGCGCACGTTTGGCGCGGGGCGAGGCGGAGCTGATAGCCTTTGGCAAGCCGTTCTTGGCGAACCCCGACTTGGTGGAGCGCCTGCGCAGCGGGGCGCCGCTTGCGGCCTACGACAGGAGCTTGCTTTCCCAGCTCCTCTGAGGGGCGACCGATCCTAAGCCGACATCACATCGAGGCGTTTGCGCAGGTCTCGAACCTCGAGCTCGAGGTTGATCGCGGCGGCGGGGCCTTCCGACTCCATGAGCCAGCGTGCCGCGCTGTCCACCGAGCCGAAGAACTTGGTCGCAACTGGGCTGCGGACGAACAGACTCATCCCCGCCAGTACGGCGCGGTTGGCCGTCGCCCTGAGTCCATCCCCTTCGATGACGCAGGCGACCTTGATCAGCTTGTCGCCGTGCTCGTTCACCATGTCGGCCGAGGCCTCGCGGACGTCGTCGTCTGGCGCCGGCGCGCCTGGCTCCACCACGCACAGAAACTTCGCCTTCCCCGGGTGGGCCGCCACGGTCCGGTCGAGCATCGAGCGCTGGATGCCGAAGGTCATCTGGTGGGGCTTGTGTCGCCAGATGGCGATGCACGTCTCGCCCTTCTGAGCTGCAACCAGTCCATCACTCGGTCTTTCAACGACGGTCATCTGTTTCGGTTTCTCGTGATGGCCCGCTCACCCCCCTCGTGATCCCTTCCGGCCGCCAGAACCAGCTTACCAGGCTCGGCGAAGGCGGGCATCCGGCGGGCCAGGAAGGCTATCCGCCCAGGCTTCCAATTCCCGATGTGCTTTCGGATTGGTAGGAGACGAGCTTGGGCGGGCCCGCGAAGAACTCGCGGACGAGGGACACCACCTCGAGCGCCGAGCCGCCTGATTCATACGCTTCGGCTGCGGCGCGCGTTTCCCAAATGGTCACGGCCTTGAAGGGCTCGCCGTCCGCCTCGGGAGCCAAGAGCAGACACGCCACGTTGCCCGGACAGGACCGCACTTTGGGAACGGCCACCTCGTTGTACGTCTTCTGTAGGCGCTCGCTCTGTCCCGGCTTGACCGAAAACGAACCCACTCGGATCCACATGAAAATGCTCCCCCGTCTTTCTGGCAGGTTGTGCCTGCCGTCCCGCGCAGCGAGCCTAACAAGGCCGGTCGAACGTGGAAACGGCTGCGCTCGGCGCCGGCGGCCGTAGTCCACGCGGGGATCCACACCGGTCCGCCCCGCGTTCCGCTGGGACTCACCGATTCCAGCTACCCGTGGAGAAACCGTTCCTCTCGTGGGCCACGTCGACAGCGGTCACGATGCACAACTCGAGGAAAAGGTGCGCAACTTCAAATTCATTCGCTTCGCGATGAGGGGCCGTGAGCCCTCGCTGGTCCTCTTGGCGCTGCTCGGGGGGGCGCTGCTCGACGGCTGCACCGGTGGCACGCCGGGCGGCGGTCCTGCGACGGGCGGCACTCAGGGCGCTGCGGGTGGTCAGCCGTCGACGGGGGGCGTTGCAACGGGGGGCGTGGCGACCGGCGGCGGGACGAGCGGTGGCGCTACCGGCTTGGGCAGTGGCGGCACGAGCAGTGGCGGTGTGGCGTCAGGCGGCAGCCAGGCCACGGGCGGCAACACGGCGGCTGGTGGGAGCAGCTCCGGTGGCGACGCGGGCACGGGAGGCAGCGCGTCGGGCGGGGGCCCCAGCATTCTCGGCGCGACGCCGCCCATGGGCTGGAACTCGTGGAACGCCTACGGGTGCAATGTGAGCGAAGCGGTCGTCAAGAGCATGGCGGATGCCATGGTCGAGACGGGGATGAAAGACGTCGGCTACGAGTACATCAACATCGACGACTGTTGGATGGACGGACGCGATGGTGACGGAAAGCTGAAGGCGAACACGGCGCAGAACAAGTTTCCGTCGGGCATCGCGGCGCTGGCCGATTACGTCCACGATTTGGGTCTCAAGATCGGGATCTACGAGACCCCCAACACCAAGACCTGTGCGGCCATCTACGGCGGCTACACCCCGGGGGTGGGTAGCCTCGGCCACGAGGAGGTCGATGCGCAGACCTTTGCGGACTGGGGCATCGACTACCTCAAGTACGATAAATGTCAGGGCTCGCTCGATGCCTTCGCCGTCATGCGGGACGCCATCGAAGCCACCGGTCGTCCCATCTTCTTCAGCATCAATCCGGGCGACCAAGGCCCCTATTGCACGCCCACCCATTGCTCGCTGGACCTTCCGACCGTCGCCAACATGTGGCGCATCGAGTTCGACATCTCGGCCAATTGGGACTCGGTGATTCGGCTCATCGACGCGAACAAACCAGAGTACGTTGGGGCGGGTCCTGGGCACTGGAACGATCCGGACATGCTCGAGGTGGGCAACGGTTTGAACGATGGGGAAGGGCGCGCCCACTTCAGCATGTGGGCGATCATGGCTGCGCCGCTCATCACCGGAAACGACCTGACCGAGATGAGCGCGACCACGCTCGACACGCTCACGAATCCGGAGGTGATTGCCGTCGATCAGGACCCACTCGGCCAGCAGGGTCGGGTGGTCGCCACGCCGGGTCCCAACCTCGAGGTGTGGTCGAAGGAGTTGACCGGCACCAACACCCGCGCGGTGGCGCTGTTCAATCGCGGCGGCGGCAGTGCCGACATCACCGTCCAATGGAGCGACATCGGTTTGCCGGCGGGCGCAGCCACGGCGCGCGATCTGTGGGCCCAGCAGGATCTCGGCTCGTTCAGCGGCTCGTACACGGCCCAAGACGTGCCGAGTCACGGCGTCGTGATGCTCAAGATCGTCAGCGCGCCTTGAAGGGACGCGCAGCCGCGAACGTCGGCACGACGGAGCGGACTCGCGCGCAGTATTCCTGGTAGGCCCCCCCCAGCTCGCGGCGCAGGGTGCGCTCCTCGAAGTGGACGCCAACACAGATGTAGATGCTGGCGCCGAGTGCGAACACCAGATGATCCGCGGTCATGGTCGGCGTCGACCAGATGCCGATTAGGATCCCGGTCATGATGGGGTGCCGATCGAAGCGACTGCGTCAACGGACGGTCATGAAGGGCTTGATACACTTGGCGCAGACCGAACAAGTGAGAGTGGTCGATCGCAAAGCTGGCGATGAGCAGGTACGCCCACCCCGTGAGGCCGAGGCCAATCACGAGCCAGCGCAAGGCGGGCGACTCGACGGACCAGACGACGCTTGGCATCGGCTGCCAAAAGAGGATCAGCGGCGCGAGCACCAGGAACGTCGCAACTAGGTAGGCCGAGCGCTCGGCTTCGACCGGCACGATGCGCGTCCATTTCTCCTTGAAGCTCGGGCGCGCCATCACACTGTGCTGAAGGCCGAAGGCAACGAGCAGCGCGACATCGACCCCGAGGGCAGGACCGAGGCTCAGTTTGCCCAGGGGTCCACCGGTGAACGAGCGGAGGCCCAGCATGATCGCGATCAGGACCAGGAGCGTGCCGACTCCTAGCCCGTAGGCCGTCACGCCGAAAGCGAAGACGAGCATGCGCTGCGAGAGCGAGCGTGGCCGTTCGGGGGCGCTCTGGGTCGTCATCGCGTCTTGGGGCCCTTCCTCACGTCATGATAGATTCAGATCGATGGAGCCGGAACGAAAGCGGCTGGGGCTCGCGCAGCTTGCGGGGATTGCTTTGGCCATCGGGTGGTTGCCATTGCTCGTCTACCTCGTGTTCGACACCCTGCGTGGCGGAGGCGGGAACCCGATCGGTTTGGGGCTGCTCGCGATGGTCAGCACGCTCGTCGCGATTCTCCTGCTCGTGGGGCGAGGGGTAGTCACCCTCTACCAGCGCTTTTTCGGCGAATAGCGGGTTCGGCTGATTCGACCTTGACCCTCACGCGGCGTCAGGCTGCAGA
>Ga0247744_1000090_pt1 | contig 20404 bp, 19 predicted proteins | sample UWRJS154409C5_FD_180946 | JGI IMG/M metagenome (GOLD analysis project Ga0247744, IMG submission 180946) | Soil microbial communities from Arlington Agricultural Research Station in Wisconsin, United States - UWRJ-S154-409C-5 | ecosystem: Environmental > Terrestrial > Soil > Agricultural land... | reverse complement strand
CTCCTGCACCCGGCGGAACGGGTGGCGCGCCGTCGACCGGCGGCACCGTGGGAGCTGGTGGAACGAGCACCGGTGGTACCGCCAGCGGTGGCACCGCGAGTGGCGGCACGGCCAGCGGCGGCAGCGCGAGCGGCGGCACTGGGACTGGTGGCGCCGGGACGGGTGGCGCAGCGACGGGCGGAGCTGGGACCGGTGGTGCCGGAACAGGCGGAGCTGGGACCGGTGGTGCCGGGACGGGCGGCGGCGGGTCCGGCGAGTTCACGATGACGACGACGGCGTGGGCCCCCGGTGGCGCGATCCCGGCAGGCCACACCTGCGCTGATCCGCAAAATCGTGGTCAGAACATGTGGGGCGCAGCTCCACCCCTCGTGATTGCGAATCCACCCGAGGGGACGATGAGCTACGCGTTCTTCGTGATCGACATGACGCTCACTGGCAAGGAGCCGCCCGATGTGAACGGCAATCATTCCGCTGCCTGGAACATCCCGACGACCATCACCTCCCTCGAGGAAGGCTGGGGCCTGGCCGACCTGGACGGCGCCGAGGGCATCAACGGTGGCTACCTCGGCCCTTGCCCGAACTTGGTCACCCAGGGCAACACGGACACTTATCACCTGATCCTCCTGGCGATGCCCGAGGCAAGCTACGATCTCAACTACACGATGCCGGCGGGCGTGCGGGACGCCTACGCGGAGCTCAGCGCAAAAGCGCTCGAAGAAGTCTTCATCGAAGGCACCTCCGACGCGGTCAACTGACCGCGAGTACCGCGCCTTCGAGCGTTGGCCGCGGTCTGCTCGACAAGCGGAATGACGCTGGCCTAGCGTTCGCTCATGCGTCTCATGTCACGTGGCCGCGGCTCAGGCCATGGGCTGCGTCTTGTCCTCCTCGCCGCGATCTGGTTCGCGTGTGCGGCTGAACGGCCAGCATTCGCGGCCGATAGCCTCGAGCGGTCTGCCGCGCGCCAACTGGGCGAAGAAGGCGTCGCCTCCTACCAGGCCGGCGACTACGCGACGGCGCTCGATCGGCTCGACCGTGCCTACGCGACGTTGCCCACCTCTGCGCTCGCCCTGTGGTCGGCGCGCGCCATGGAGCAGCTCGGCCATTGGGTGGAGGCGTCCGAGCGCTACTTGCAAGCAACGCGGATCCCGGTCGACCAAGAAGGTGACGCCAAAGTCCAAGAAAGCGCCCGGGCCGAGGCCGCCGAGGCTCGCGAGGCACTGGTCGCCAAGATCCCGCTTCTCTCGATTGAGCTCGACGGCGCGTCGACGGACGTCGAGGTTCGGGTGGGTGATCGACCCATCGCTCCGGCCCTGCTCGGTGCCAACATGCCCATGAATCCGGGGACGGTGCGCATATCGGCACGTTCCGGAGCCGAGACGCTGGTGAAGGAGGTGTCCCTTGCAGCCGGTGAGCGCAAGACGGTGAGCCTCTCCTTTGGCGAAGCGCAGAAGGTCCCGGCCGCAGAGACCGCGAGCGCGGGATCCGACAGCGCTGCCGCCGCCGTCGCCGACGACGGCCCCGCCAAGGGGAGCTGGCAGAGGCCGGTTGGCTGGGTGGGCATCGGCCTGGGCGCTGCCGGCATCGCGCTCGGAACGGCCTTTGGCCTCGATGCCATCAGCAAGAACGATGCGTCGGCCGCGCATTGCGATGCCAGCAACAACTGCGATAGCACGGGCGACGCCCTGCGTTACTCCGGCCTATCGAGCGCGACGGCGTCGACGGTCCTGTTTGCTGCCGGTGCTGCACTTGGCGTGGGGGGGATCACGCTGCTCTTGACCGCGCCGCGCCGCGACCAATCGGCCATGTCGCTCCAGACTTTCCCCACCGTTGGAGGGGCCGGCTTGCGCTGGCGCTACTCGTTTTGATGACGCTCCGTGACGTCCGGCGCCTCGCATTCTCAGGCGCCCTCATGCTCTCTTTCGTCGCCTGCGCCGATCTCATTGGCCTGCAGGCGCCGAAGGAAGGAGATCTTGGTCCAGACGGAATGGGTGGAGGGTCCGGTGGGGCACATGCCTCCGGTGGCGACAATGCCTCGGGCGGCGATGACGGCGCGGGCGGGACCTCGGCGAGCGGTGGAGCCTCGAGCGGTGGCGAGACCTCGAGCGGTGGCGACAGCTCGAGCGGCGGTGCCGGCACCGGTGGCGTCGGGACGGGCGGAGCTGGCAGCGGTGGAGCTGGCACCGGTGGTGCCGGAACGGGCGGAGCAGGCACTGGTGGTGCCGGGACGGGCGGCGGCGGGTCCGGCGAGTTCACGATGACGACCACGGCGTGGACGAGTGGTGACCCGATTCCGGAAGGACACACGTGCGCGGATCCACAGTCGCGCGGTCAGAACGGTTGGGGAGCGGCACCTGACCTGATGATCGCGAATCCTCCCGAAGGCACGATGAGCTACGCCTTCTTCATGATCGACATCACGCTGGCTGATCAGGGCAACGTGAACGGCAATCACTCGGGCGCTTGGAACATCCCGACCACCATCACCTCGCTCGCGGAAGGCTGGGGCCTGGCTGACCTGGACGGTGCGGCGGGCATCAACGGCGGCTATCTCGGTCCGTGTCCGAACATGAGCGCGGCCACGAGCAACAACGACACCTACCATCTCATCCTCTTGGCAATGCCGGAAGCCAGCTACACCGGCACCGGCACCGGCACCGCCGGCGTGCGCGATACCTACGCCGACCTGAAGGCCCAGGCGCTCGAAGAAATCTTCATCGAAGGCACCTCGGACGCGGTCAACTGATCGGCAGCGCCTGCGAGATCAGAATCTGGCCGCTCCGCCGAGCGTGACGCCTACGCTTGGCCGGCCCCAGGTCAGCGTCTCGTCGCCGAGACCGAGCACGGGTGCATCGACCAAGAAGCCGACTTGGCCGCGCGCGAAGAGCCCCCACTCTTGCACTGGGAAGTAGCCGACCAGCGTTTCGAGCATCAAGAGGACGCTCGAATGATTCTCGTGAGCGGTCGTCGTGACGCCGCCGTTCGGCGTCGACACGGCGCTGATCGAGAACTGGCGCATGCCAGCGCCGGCCCCTAGCTGACACTCCCAGTGACGCCCACAGGGCAATCGCGCGGCCACGGTCCCGGTGATGCCGAACGGGCGCAGCTCGACCGAACCCGCCTGGGCGTTCCAGCTGCCCGGAATGATGCCCCCATCGAGCCCGATGCCGAGGGCGAGCGGTGGCAAGAGCCAGGCGACCCCGAGCGTGGCGCTCAGGCCGGCATCGGCGCCTTCCCAGCTAGCGGTTGCGCCGGCGGTGAGCAGGACGTCCGTGCGGGGGCCGGAGCCGCGGCGTTTCGGGTTCCCGGTGGCGGTCGTCGCGGTGGCCGCGTCGGGAGCCGTCGAAGGTGCGGTCGCTGTCGCGGGCTGGGGGTCTCGAGGCTCCGGTTCGTCCGGTTCGTCTTCCTCCTGCCGAGTGAAACGTCGCACGGATTCGGGCGCCGCCTCCAAGCCGTCGGGGCTCCGCCTGAGTGCTTGCATCATCGCAGCGCGCAGACCTTCTACGGCCCGGATGGCGATGAGCTCGGCCGTCGTGGCCGGGTCGCGGGCGTTGACGGTCTGCAGGACCGGATCGTCGCCCGGTCCTGCACTCGCGGCGATGTCGATGCCGGCCGTCGACGGTGACAGCTTGATGTTCGGGTCACTGGGAGCGCAAGCATGCGTGGTGCCTGGTTGTTCCTGGTCGACCAGGAAGCCCGAAGCCGCCAGCTCGGCCTCGATGCGGTGGAGCGCTTCCTGTGTGATCGCCGTGGGCGGGCCGAGCGAGCGCAGGCAGATGGTGACGGCGGCGTTTGCATGCGCCGCGTCCCACGCATTGGTGGGTTCTTCCGCCAGGGCCAGCGGCGGCGCGGCGCACAGCGCGACCATGGCTGCGGCGAGCGACCAGGCCGACCGGGCAGCAAATCGAAACCGTGAGCGGCCGCTGGGAGGCGCGGATGTCACCGGGGAGCAGAAGAACCCTGCGCGAGAGCCTGCGCAAGGTCACGGTACGCTCCCCGCGGGAAGCGCTTCAGGTACTCGACCGCCAGCGGTCGCGCGGCGCTCGAACCCTTCGACTTCTGAACGAGTGTGAGCTCCCGCCCGAGGGCTTCGGCGGCGTAGGTACCGCCGCCCTGGGCCAGGTAGGCGTGGTAGTGTTGCTGCGCTTGCCCGAGGCGTCCGCTGTCTTCGGCCAGTCGCCCGCGGAAGAAGGCAGCACTGCGGCCCTCCGCCGAACGGGCGTGGTGGGAGGCGAGGTGCGTGAACACCTTTTCGGCGAGCGCGACCTGGCCCGTGTAGCGTGCGGCCTGCGCGAGCTCGTGCAGCTCGCTCGGGCCCTTGGCCGCCAGCACGTGGTCGATCCCCGTGTGGCGAGCCGAGGTGACGATGGCTTGGAACTGACCGCGGCGGGCCAATTCGCGATAGCTGGGGAAGGCAGTCGAGCTGCTCGATGGCTGGTGCGATCCGGTCGCAGACTCGGCGCGATCGCTCGCGTCGTCTTCGAGCGCGGCGAGACTCGTGCTGGTCGAGGTGTCGGACGGCGTCCCCGTGGGCAGATGGAGCGCCTGACCAGCCTGCACGACGCGGGTCTTGCCGGTGCCGTCGGCGACGATGACGCGGCCTTCACGCAAATTCAGATCGAAGCGTGCCGGTTCGGGCTCGAAGGCCAGGTCGAAGGCGGTACCCACCACCTTGACCTCATAGTCCCCGGCCTGGAAGCGGTAGTCGGTGCGCTCCTGATGATGCACGTTCACTTCGAGCGAGCCCCGCATCAGGCGGGTGACCACTCGGCCGCTGTCGAGCACCGACACGCGCAACGTCGTGTACGGCTGCAGCTCGATCACGCTGGTGTCGGAGAAGCGCACGAACTTCGATTCGCCTTCCGTGGCGAGGAGCTCGCTCAAACCCGCACCCGGGCCGCGCACCAGGTGCTGCTCGTCGGCCGGCGTCCCGTCTCCATCCTTCCATTCACCAGAGCCGACGTCGTAGTAGAGGACCGCAGCCTGCTGCCCACTCGTGGCCGCACCGCCGAACAGCAACCAGCCGGCACCACCCGCGGCAAGGCACACCGCCGCCGCAGCGGCGACGAACGCAACCCGTGCGCCGGACGAGCCCCAAGCACCACGGCCGAGCTGCTCACGGGCGCGGACGTCCTGCCTCATACGCACTTCGATGGCTCGCCAGGTAGCTTCGGGATCGTCCCGACGCTTCTCCGCGACGTGCTCGTCCGTCAGCTGACGAAAGACGTGCCCCACGTGCGCCGCTTCGAGGCGGCCCGTGTCGAGGTGGCCTGCATCGAGCTCGGTGGCGGTGGAGTCATTCAGGTCAGGCATCGTTGCCTCCGGACAGATTGTCTCCGGACAGATTGCTGCCGGACTTTTCCAGGACGTAGTCGGCGAGCAAGGAGTTACGGGCCACACGACGGAGGACCCGTTCGCTGGAGCGTCTGAGCCGGCGTTTTACCGTTGAAACGGACATATTCAAACTCTCTGCAACGTCGATGACCGGCAGCTTTTCCACCATATGTAGAATGAAGACCATCCGATCGTCCACGGTGAGCTGCTCGAGGATCCGGCTCAGCTGGAGCAGGGCCGCCTTGGCCTTCGGATCGTCGACCCCGGGGACGCGTTCGGCGGCGGACTCGGCGTCCTCCCAGGCAAACCAGGCTCGGCGCCGCTGGCGCCGGCGTAGCTCGCGCCGGACCGTGTTCATGGCGATGGAGACCATGTAGCTGCGCAGCCCCTCGGCCGAGCGGATCCGGGTCGCGCTCTCCAGGAACGCCACGAAAACATCGCCGATCAGGTCCTCGACCTCCGCATTGGGCCCCAGTGCATTGATCAGCAGGCGCCGAACCAGGGAATGGTACTCGTCGTAGGCTCGGCGCTGCCAGCCCGGCTCTTGCGTCTGGATCGACTCATATAGGCCGACTTGACGCTCCTTTTGGGAGGGGTTCGGCATCGTCATGATCCGGAGATACGCTGCCACAGAGTAGCAGGGAAAGCCCGACCAAATCCGGGCCAGAAATCGCCAGGCGCCTCGCGGATCAGGCGCTTTTCGCAGTTTCGCCGTTATCTTCCGGTGCCGGAGGATCGACTCCGAGAGACCGAGCAAGACGTGCGCTCCGCTGCTAAACACATGCGGGTGCGAAGGTGGCTCCTCGGCGGTTTCGGTGCGTTTGCGTCGTGTGCGCTTGCGTGCACGGAAACGCCGTACCAGTTCTTTCCGCAGTCCGGCCCCGGTCCTTCTAGCGGCGGCGCACAAGACCCAGGCTCCGGGGGCCTGACCGGCGGCAGCGGTGGTGCGCCCGTCGGCGCGGGCGGAGCGCTCGGCATGGGCGGCGAGCTCGCGATGTCGGACTGTCAGAGCGTGCTCGAGCCGACGCGCACGGCGTACCAGTTGCAGACGTCGAGCGGCCGCTGCGTCAGCCTGGGTGAGTATGCGCCGCTGCTCGGCGAAGTGGCGTTCGCCGTCGTCATCGACGAGTGCACTGGTGCGCTCGGCCAGCGTTGGACGATGGAGGCGATGGAGTACGGAGCGATCGTATTCTCGAGCGAAGGGGTGGTGCTCAACCTCGACGTGCGCTTCGCCGCCTCGGACGACGGCACGCCGGTGGTGCTCTACACGCCCCATCGCCTCTACAATCAGCGTTTCGTGCAGGTCATGAGCGACGACGGGACGTTCACGCTGTCACCCCTGCACGTGCAGACCAAGTGCCTGAGCGAACGCGGTAACGGCCTCGAGCTCTGGCCCTGCGATGCCGCGGCCACGGACCAAGCCTTCGAGCTCATCGCCTGCGACGCCGGTAGCGCCGAAACGACCACGGCGCCGTAAACGCTAGACTGCCTGCCTGCGGGGCCCGAAAAGGCGCGCTCCGACGGCGTAGCTGAGCGCGGCGCCAGCGGTGGCGAGCAGGAACGGTGCCTCGAGCTCGCAATACTCGCCGAGCGGAGCGAGCAGCGCTCCGATCACCAGGGCCAAGACCGCGCCCGCTTGGCTCGGGCGACGAGTGTAGAGACCACAGAAGATGGTCACGACCAAACCCGCCGCGCCCAAGAGCGCCGACTGCTGGAGCAGCGCGTAGATGCTGTCCGAACCGAGCGCGAGGTAGAGCGCGATGACGCCGCAAAGAACGAGCAGACCGCGGTCGAGCCAGAGCTTGTGGCGCTCACGCTGGATGCGAAAGGCGGGGACCAGCCAGTCGTGCGAAACCAGGGTCGAGGCCGACAGCAGAATGCTGTCGACCGTGGTCAAGATGGCCGAGAGTAGCGAGCAGGCGAACAGGAGATAGAGGCCGAGCGGGAGCTTCTGCCGCGCCAGCTCCGGCAAGAGCTGCTCGGGATCGGCGAGACCTGGCAGAAGGGCCGGTCCGAGCAAGCCGAGCACGACGGGGATGCTGCCGAACACCAGATAGACCAGTGAGGCCAAGAGGGCGCCGCGCTGGGCAACGGTGGCGTTGCGGGCGGCGAGCACCCGAGACGCCATCTCCTGGGTCACTAGCGAACCGAAAATCGGAATGGCCCAGCGGTCGACCTGAGCGAGGATGCTCTCGTCCTTCGGCCACAAGCTGAGCCGGTCGGAGCCGAGCGCCCGTCCGAGCTCGGCGCCGCTCGGCAGGTCCAGCAGGCACGCCAACAGCAGGACGACCAGTCCGATGCAGAGCACGGTGCCTTGCACCAGATCACTCAAGACATCACCCCACAGGCCGCCGAACGAGGTGTAGGCGATGACGAACACCGTCGACAGGATGGTGGCCGTGGTGGCGTCCATGTGGCTCGTGGCGGCGACCACCTGCCCGAACGCGCGCAGCTGTGCCGCGCCCCACAAGATCGAGCCAGGTACGAGCACGAGGACCAAGACGCGCTCCGCCTTCGGACCGAAGCGCTCACGATACAGGTCGCCGATCGTGAGATAGCGGCCGCGGTGGAGGGGGAGGGCGAGGACCAACCCGACGAGCAGCAGGCAGGCCGCGTAGCCGAATGGATCTGCGCGACCGCCCGAAAGGCCTTGCGCGTACACCGCGCCGGAGGAGCCGAGGCACGTTTCGGCACCGAACCACGTCGCGAACATCGACATGGTGATGAGCGGTACGCCGAGCCGGCGCCCGGCTACGACGTAGTCCTCCTCGTTCTTGACGCGCCCGGCGGCCCACACGCCGAGTGCTACCTGGACCCCCAGAAAGAGGACGAGGACGCTCCACTCCATCCGTCAGTCGGCTCCGCTGTTTCCTGCTCGGATCATGCGCTTTGTTGCAGCCGCAGGAGCTCGTCTCGGATGCGCGCGGCCGTCTCGAACTCGAGGTTCTCCGCGGCCGTGAACATCTGACTGCGCAGCTCCTCGACGCGTGCCGTGAGCTCCTCGATGCTGAGGCCGCTGCCAGCTCCAGCCGCCGGAGCCTGACTGGCTCGTTTGGCAGACGTTCCCGTCGTACCGGAGGGGGGCGCCGCGCTGTCCTTCTTCGAGCGACCCTTCTTCTTCTCCGTGTTGCCGGCCTTGGTGACGCCGCGCGGCACCGTGTAGTAGTCGGCCTCTCCCGTCGCTGCGCTCATGTCTTTGATGCTGCGCTTGGTCGTGGTCGGCGTGATGCCGTGCACTTCGTTGTAGGTCTGCTGAATGGCGCGACGGCGGTCGGTCTCGTCGAGCGCGAAACGCATGGCATCGGTGATGCGGTCTGCGTACATGATGACGCGACCGTTGACGTTGCGGGCGGCTCGACCCGTCGTCTGAATCAGCGAGCGCGCGCTGCGCAGGAAGCCCTCTTTGTCGGCGTCCAAGATGGCCACCAGGCTGACCTCCGGCAGGTCGAGCCCTTCGCGCAGCAGGTTGATGCCGACGAGAACGTCGTATTCACCGGCGCGCAGAGACTTGAGCAGCTCGACGCGCTCCATGGTGTCGATGTCCGAGTGCAGGTAGCGCACACGGACGCCGAGCTCCGCGTAGTACTCCGTCAGATCCTCGGCCATGCGCTTGGTCAGCGTGGTCACCAGAACGCGTTCGTCCTTTGCCGCGCGCTTCCTGATCTCGGTCAAGAGGTCGTCGATCTGGCCATCGACCGGCCGCACCTCGACCTCCGGATCGAGCAGACCGGTCGGTCGAATGAGCTGCTCGACCAGAGCCGTTCCGCTCTTCTGGATCTCGAAATCACCCGGGGTCGCCGAGACGAACACCGTGTTTCGCATGAATTTCTCGAATTCCTCGAAGCGCAGCGGGCGATTGTCGAGCGCGCTCGGCAGACGGAAGCCGTACTCCACCAGGTTCTCCTTACGCGCCCGGTCGCCCCGGTACATGGCGGCGATCTGGGGCACCGTCTGGTGCGACTCGTCGATGATGAGCAGGAAGTCATCGGGGAAGTAGTCGATGAGCGTCGGCGGCGGATCGCCCGGCGAACGTCCCGACAGGTGGCGAGAGTAGTTCTCGATGCCCTGCACGAAGCCCATCTGCTCCAGCATCTCGAGGTCGTACTGCGTGCGCTGGGCGATGCGCTGCTTCTCGAGAAAGCGGCCTTCACGATCGTAGAAGTCGAGCCGTTCTCGCAGCTCGTCGCGGATGGCGCCGATTGCCTTCGCGAGATGCTCCTTGGGAGTCACGTAGTGCGAGCCCGGGAAGATCGAGTACTTGGTGATGCGTCGCAGGACTTTACCGCGGACGGGATCGACCTCGGACAGCTCGTCGATCTCGTTGCCGAAGAACTCGATGCGAATCGCCTTGCCTTCCTCGTAGGCCGGATAGACCTCTACGACGTCACCGCGCACACGGAAGGTACCGCGGTGGAAGTCGATGTCGTTTCGCTCGTATTGGATGTCGACCAGACGCAAGAGCAGCTCGTCGCGCGGAATTTCCGCGCCCTTGACCAGCTCGATCGACAGACCCTCGTAGCTCTCTTGCGAACCGATGCCGTAGATGCAGCTCACCGAAGCGACGATGATGGCGTCGGGACGAGACAAGAGCGCATGCGTCGCGGCGTGTCGCATGCGGTCGATCTGGTCGTTGATGATGGCGTCCTTCTCGATGAAGGTGTCCGACGTCGGGATGTAGGCTTCGGGCTGGTAGTAGTCGTAGTAGCTGACGAAGTAGGCGACGGCGCCCTCGGGAAAGAGGTCCCGCATTTCGCCGTAAAGCTGGGCCGCCAACGTCTTGTTTGGCGCCATGATCAAGGTCGGCTTGCCATACGCCTGGATGACGTTGGCCATCGTGAACGTCTTGCCGCTGCCGGTGATACCGAGCAGCGTCTGGTACTGCTGCCCTCGCGCCAGACCCTCCGTGAGTTGCGCGATGGCCCGGGGCTGGTCACCTTTTGGTGACAGCTCACTCTTCAGGTGAAAGGGCGACGACATGACAGAGCGCGTGACTTGTCATGGCCCTTGTTTCAGCGCAAGGGCGCTTTCGTCAGGGGCAGTGCTGGTTCGGGCAGCACCAGTTCACGGGAACTGTGCAATTCTGGGCACGCCGGTGGACAGTTCCCAGCCGCGCGACAGGTTCAGCGCACAGATGGCCTGGGCGGAGGCGCCCCGCGCCAGGTTGTCGATTGTGCACATTCCGAGGACCAGGCCGGTTCGCTCGTCCACGGCGTAGCCAATTTGGGCGCGCCCACTGCCGCGCACGTGCAAGGTGTCGGGCAGGCGACCTTCGGGGAGGATGGTGATCAAGTCACTGTCGAGCACGCTCCTAGCGGCCTCCAGGCAGTCCTTGGCCTTCAGTCCGGCGCGAGCGCTCGCGTAGACGTTGGTGAGGATGCCGCGGCTCATGGGCGCGAGCTGCGGTGTGAACAGCACCGAGAGGGCGCGGCCAGCCGCCACCGAGATCTCCTGCTCGATTTCCGGCGTGTGACGGTGAGTCCCCGCCACCTTGTAGGGCCGCATACCCTCGGCTGCTTCTGGCAGGTGATAGGCGGGACCTGGCTTGCGACCGGCGCCGCTGACGCCGCTCTTGCTATCCACGATGATGGGATGGTCGAGAGTGACGAGCCCGGCGCGCAGGAGCGGGACGAGCGGCAAGATGGCGCTCGTGGGGTAGCAGCCGGGGCAGGCGATGAGCCGCGCCCCTTCGAGCTGCTTGGCGTAGAGCTCGGGCAGTCCGTACACCGCCTTGGCGAGCAGGTCCGGTCGCGGATGCGGGCCGTACCAAGTCTCGTAGGTGCCGAGGTCCCGCAAGCGGAAGTCCGCCGACAGGTCGAGCACCTGAATGCCCGCGTCGTAGAGCGCGCCGCCGAGGCGCGCGCTGGCAGCGTGAGGCAGCGCCGTGAACGCCACGTCGACGCGACCTCGCAGCGTCGCCGCGTCGCTTTCCTCGAAAGCCTCCAGCACCAGGTTCGACAGCCCGCGCACGCCTTCGAGCGCTGGGATCACGTTGCCCAGTGTCTGCCCGGCGTTCTCGCGCGCGCCGACGTACACGAGCTCGAGCTCTGGGTGCAGATCGATGAGCCGAATCAGCTCGGCGCCGGTGTAGCCGGCTGCGCCGAGCAAGGCGACTTTGAGGCGGGACATGGCCCCGGGCCCTTACCACAAAAGAAAACGGGCGCAGACCTGGTGGTCCGCGCCCATCGTCGGCGGAAGGATTCCGCAGTGGTTCCGGATCAGCGCTTGCTGAACTGGAACTTCTTGCGTGCGCCCGGCTGACCGGGCTTCTTGCGCTCCTTCTTGCGGCTGTCACGCGTGAGCATGCCGGCCTTCTTGAGCGAGCGGCGACGTTCGGCGTCCTCGGCGATGAGGGCGCGGGCGACGCCGTGGCGCACTGCCTCGGCCTGGGCGCTGTGGCCGCCACCGGCCACGAAGGCCTTCACGTCGTACTTGTCGGCGAGCTCGAGCAGCTCGAGCGACTGCTTGGCGATCATCACCGAGGTCTCGCGCTCGAAGTACTCGTCGATGGGCTTCTTGTTGACTGTGATGGCGCCGGTTCCAGGTGACACCCAGACGCGAGCGACAGCAGTCTTCCGCTTACCAGTTGCGTAGTTTGCAGTTACGGTCATGTCGAAAGTTCCTTAGAGCGTCACCGGCTGGGGTTTCTGAGCGGCATGCGGATGATCCGTGCCGGCGTAGACTTTGAGCTTCTTGATCAGCTGACGGCCGAGCACGTTCTTGGGGAGCATGCCCTTGACCGCGTGCTTGATCGGCATCGTCGGATCCTTGGCCATCGCATTGCCGAGCGTGATGGACTTCATGTGACCGACGTGGCCCGAGAACGAGAAGTACTCCTTCTGCTCGAGCTTGCGGCCCGTGGCCTTGACCTTGGCGGCGTTGATGATGACGACGAAGTCTCCCGTATCCACGTGGGGGGTGAACATCGTCTTGTGCTTGCCACGCAAGATGGTGGCGACCTTGCTCGCAAGGCGACCGAGAGGTTGGCCGTCGGCGTCGACGACCCACCAGGTGCGGGCCTCGAGGGCTTCCGTCGGTTTGGCGCTGGGGGTTCTCATGGTGCTGGATCCTGTTGTGTCGTGTTCGGGATGCAGATGGGTCCCCCACCGGACCACCGCTCTCGTCTTTCTGCTGCTGTGCTGCAGAGAGACGAGAACCATCGTTCGGGTCGGGCCCCGGTCCCGGGAGCGCGGCCGGTTGGCCTGCCCGTCGGGTGGGTCTCCCCTGGCTCGAGCACGCAGAGCGCGGGCCCAGGTCCAGAAGGGGCGGCGTATCTAGCTTTGCGGCCCTAAGCGGTCAAGTCGTAGCGCTTCCGCCTTCCGGGCCCCCCGGCCGAGCACCCTCTGCGGCCGAGAAGAAGAGCGCGACCCGCTCGCGAAGTGGGTACGGAAGTGTCGGAGATGAGGGACCTTTTGGGCGCATCACCCACCTCGGTGATCTCGCGCCCCGTGCGGAATGGTTCTACTCTTAAGAACGAGTCACGAACGGGAGCGGGCGGTCGGCGGTGGGTCGTCGGGCGGCTTCGTCCCGTGGCGTGGGCCGTTGCCCCCGAAGGGCAGCTCTCCTCTCCGTCGATGAATGCTCCCGTGAACCATGCACTGCTCGACCGAATGGTCGGCGATCGGGTCATCACCCCCGAGCAGCGCGAGGCTGCGCTGAGTCACGTTCAGGCGTTCGGCGATCGGATCGAAGAAGCATTGCTCGAGAGCGGCGTGGACGAGCAGGCGCTGCTCAAATACCTGGCGGCGCTCTACAAGACCCGCTTCGTTTCCACCGACAAGCTCGCCAAGGCGGACATCGACCCGGGCACGCTCGAGAAGATTCCGAAGAAGCTCGCCGTCGCCCGCGGCCTCTTTCCGGTGCTGTTCGACCCCAAGGCCGGAGTGCTCAGCGTCGTGACGGCGGACCCGGCCGACACCGCCGCGCTTGGGGAGGTCAAGCTGGTCAGTGGAGTGCGCGAGATCCGGACGTTCGTGGCGCGCCCGCGCGCGGTCAAAGCGGCCATCGCCAAGGCGTATACCGGCGATATTCACGCGTTTGCCACGCTCGACAAGACGGCGCAGGCGCAGTTTACGACGATGCTGAACGTCTACGAGCGCAACCTCGTCAGCGACGAGAGCATGGCCGTGGCGCTGGCGTCCGAGGACCAGAAACGTGAGCGCGTGCTGTCCGGTGAGGAGCTGGAGAGTGCGGGCAAGAAGACGAGTCGCAGCGGCTCGGACCAGGGTTACATCGAGACCCTCAACGTGCTCGTGAGCCTGCTCGAGAACTCTCGTCAGGACCTGCGGGGCCACTCGGCTCAGGTGTCGCGCCTGATCCGCAAGCTGGCGGAACGCATCGGCCTCACACAAAGCCAACTCTCGCAGCTACAGATCGCGGCTTTCGTCCATGACCTGGGCAAGGCCGGCGCCTATCACCTGACGCCGCTCAACGTCGCCGAATACGAGGGCCACGCGACGCAGGCCAAGAAGACGCTGTCGTCGCCGACGCGCTTGATGGAAGCCGTCGGCCTGTCGACCGAGACCAAGGGCGCCGTCGAGCACATGTACGAGCGCTTCGACGGTCAGGGTTTTCCCGGCGGCCTCAAAGGCAAGGACATCCCGCTCGGCGCACGCATCTTGGCCATCGCCGACACCTACGCCGATTTGACCCAGAATCCGCGCAATCCCTTCCGCAAGCGCCTCAAGCCGATCGAGGCGTGCGAAGTCCTGGCTCGCTACCGCAGCACGGTGTTCGACCCCAACTTGGTCGACCTGTTCAAGCACACGGTGACCGGAGAGGATCTCAAGGCGCGTTTGCTCTCCAACCGCCACCGCGCCCTCATCGTCGATCCGGATCCCGAAGAAACGACGGTGCTCGAATTGCGCATGGTGGAGCAGGGCTTCGAGGTGAACCAGGCGCACAGCACCGAGCAGGCGCTCAAGGCGCTCAAGGCCGGCGAGTTCGAGATGGTCGTGAGCGAGATCGACTTCGGCGGACAGAGCGATGGCTTTGCCCTCTTGGCCGAGGCCCGTAAGCACGACTGGGGCAAAAAGCTGCCCTGGATCTTCGTGACCCAGCGCAGCGGCAGTGCGGACGCGCGCCGCGCCTTCGAGCTCGGGGCTGCGGACTTCATGACCAAGCCGGTCGTGGCCGATCTGCTGGTGGCCAAGCTCAAGCAGATCATCGAGCGGGAGGCCGTGCACGGTGGGGGCGGCGCCAATCGTGGCGTCAACGGCTCGCTCCAGGAGATGGGCCTACCCGACATGGTCCAGGTGCTTTGGCATGGGCGAAAGAGCGGCTCGCTCAAGATCCGCTCGGGCACCGACGCCGGCGAGATCCACTTCGTGAACGGTCAGATCCACAACGCCTTGTGGGGACGCCAGCGCGGCGAAGAAGCTTTCTACGCCATGCTCGGTTTGACCGAGGGCACGTTCGCGCTCGATCCGAATTTCAAATCCGACTCGCAGGTCATCACCGCCAGCCCCGAAGCGCTCCTGCTCGAGGGCATGCGACGCCAGGACGAGGGAGCTCGCTGATGCCTGCTCCTTTGCTCGGCTACAACAACAACGTCCGTCACCGCGGTCAGGTGTTCCACATCCAGACCGAAGACTCTGGCGTCAACAGTCCGCGCATCATGACGCATCTCTTCGCGGACGGCGGCCGCATCGTGAAATCGACGCGCACCGACTACTCCGAGCATCTCGGCAGCGGCAAGATGGTCGAGATCGTCAAGCGCCTGATGAAGGAGCAGCACAAGGCGATGTTCGTCGAGCTGCGCTCGGGCGCGCTCGATGCTCGCATCGGCTTCGAAGAGGACGCCCCGCCCCCGACCCTCTCGGGTAACGAGCAAGTGCTCGCCGCTGCCGAAGATCTGGCCAAGAACGCAGTGCGCGCCCCCACTGGGAGCGTGCGGCCCGGCAGCATCCTGCCGCCGCCCAAGTCGGCGCCGCCCGGCGGCACCTCGTCCGCGCCGCCCGAGGTGGAGCGTCCGTACGCGGCGCCGCGTCCGGCCTCGGTGTTCTCCGCGGCCGCCCCACTCGGGGGCATCTTCGGCGACGTCGGCGGCCTCGACGAAAAGTCCCTGGACGACGCGATCCTCAGCTACCTGGCCGAAGACCCGAAGGTCGAAGCCGGCGGCAGCTCGGGGCGGAAGAAGTAGTTTTGCGCAGATTGCTGCTAGGCAAGCAGTCGTGCCGTCCGGCCTCGTGTCTCTCTTGATTGTGCCGCGAGTGCGTGGCAGTTTCGGCGGCCCTAGGGCGAGGTAGCCAAGCGGTTAGGCAACGGTTTGCAAAACCGTCACACGCCGGTTCGAATCCGGTCCTCGCCTCCAGAGAAGCCCAGGATAGTGTGCGAGCGCTTGTGTCGCTCAGCTCATGGCACGAGGGTCAAAAGGCCCGGGCGGTACGGCAGGTCGATGTAGTCCACGTTCTTCGAGGGGTCGCGCCCCTGGTAGAGCAGCTGCAGATGGCAGGGGTCGATTTCCATCTTCTCGCTCGGGTTCTCGCGCACGATGTCGCCGTGGCTGATGTCGTTCGTCCACTTTCCATCCGGCCAGGTGGTGTTGGCTTGGCCGGCAAAGGGTGACTCTGTCGAGTTGGCCCCAGCCAGCGGCGTCCAATCGCCGCCCAGGTCATTCGAGGTCCAGGCGCGGAAGGCGCGCGTGCCGTTGTTCTCGATGATCATCAGGTACTGATCGCTGCCCCTGATCGAGTAGACCTCAACGCCTTCGAAGATGAGGCTGGTGTTCTCCTGCATGATCTTCGTGGCCGTGAACGCGCCGGGGAAGTTGTCGATCGGCATCGAGCCGCGGTAGATGCCGCCGGCGTCATCAGCGAAGAAGATGTGGCAGTCCGTGTCGTCGCAGATGACCGTCTGGTCGATGGGTCCCGTGCCGGCACCGTTCGTGGGGTCACCGTTCAAGAGCGGGCTCGTCGCGCTCCAGGAGCTGGGATCGTCCGGAGTGGTCGTGGTGGCGTATTTGAAGCCCCATTGATACGTGAGCACCCAGACGTCCTTGGGCTCGAAGTAGAAGATGTGCGGGGCAACCAGACCAGGGATGTATTCCTGCTCGGCGTCGTCCCACTCGTCGAAGCTGGTGAAGGTCGACATGAAACCGTTCCAGTTGCCGTTCGCGGTCGTGGCGTAGACCAAGTACTTGCCGTTGTACTTGGTGACCGAGAAGTCCTTGAGCGACTTGGCGTTCGCGTTCTTGGGCTCCGCCAATGGACCCGAGGATGTCCACTCGAAGGTGCTCGGCAGTGGGCACGTTGGCCCGGCGCCCTCTCCTCCCGTGCCTTGGCCTCCGCTGCCTTGACCCCCGCTGGCTGGCGTCCCGCCGGTCCCTGCGCCACCGCTTCCGGGCGTTCCGCCGCTGCTGGGGCTTCCGCCGCTGCCTTGAGTGCTGCTGCCTCCGGCTGGCGATCCACCCGAGCTGCTCCCGCCGGAGGCCCCTCCACTACCGAGAGCGCCACCGGTGCCCGTCGTGCCGCCCGTGCCTGGGGAAGCGGCGCCGCCGCTTCCGTCTGTGGTTCCGCCGGATGGCGAACAGGCACACAGCGCTCCGAGGAAGAGCCAATGGCGAGCGAGGCTGGGCCAGGAACCGGATGAACGGGGCGCGTGAGGAAGTTGGGTCACGCAGGGAATTTGCCGCGTCGCAGCGGCGCGGAGCAGACGTGTCGATCTGCTACTGCCGCCAAAAATGTTGCGGCGTGGTTACAACTCGCGAAATCTGCTGCCGATCGGTCTGCCGCGGGACCTCTCGTCATGGGCTCGCACCCGGGTGGCCGAGGTCCGTGGAAAAGATTCAACCGATCGGTTGACAATGCGCCCGCGGCGCGTACATTCAACCCGGTGGTTGAATTTCAAGCGCAGAACCTGGATGTCGTTTTTCACGCGCTCGGCGATGGAACCCGTCGGCAGATGCTGCGGGCGCTGGCCCACGGCGAGCGCACCGTCGGCGAGCTCGCCGAGCCGTTCAGCATGTCCCTTGCCGCAGCGTCGAAACACGTCAAGGCGCTCGAGGCAGCGGGGCTCCTCAGGCGCGAAGTGCGCGGTCGCACCCACGTCTGTCACCTCGAGCCGGGGCCACTCGCCACCGCCCAAGAGTGGCTGCGCTTCTACGAGCGCTTCTGGACCGACCGACTCGATCTCCTCGAGGGACTGCTGCGCGGCGCGCCGGACCTTCCCGACGAAAGACCACGAAGACCCAAACCCGCTCGCCCCACCAAGCCCTCCAAGAAAGGACGCCCCTCATGAAGCACATCACTCAGCCGAGTCCCTTTGCCACCCTGCTCGAGCCCGAGGTCATTCGCCTCGAGCGCCTGTTGCCCGGCCCCATCGAGCGCGTCTGGGCCTACCTCACCGATGGCGAGCTCAGGCGAAAGTGGCTCGCCGCGGGGCAAATGGACCTCCGCCCTGGCGCGGCGTTCGAGCTCGTCTGGCGCAACGACGAGCTCACCGATCCACCTGGCCAGAGGCCGGAGAATTTCGGCGAGGAGCACCGGATGACCTCGCACATCGTGGAAGTCTCTGCGCCCCACAAGCTCGTCTTCACGTGGGGTGAGCAAGAACGCGGCGAAGTCTGCTTCGAGCTCGCTCCCTTGGGCGAAGAGGTCAAGCTCACGGTGACGCACCGCCGCCTGCCCAGCGCCTCGCTGCTCGGTGTGAGTGCCGGTTGGCATGCGCATCTGGACCTGCTCGTCGTCTTGGTTTCGGACGTCGTTCCGCAGCCCCATTGGGACCACTGGACGGCTCTGCGCACCGAGTACGCGCGACGGTACGGCGACATCGGGGCCTGAAGCGGCGAGGGCTCGGCCTAATTCATCACGGAGCCAATGAAAACGAGCAGGGCGACTGGACCCCAAATCGCGGCCAGAGCGATCAGCACGGCCTTCGTGATCGAACGACGCGGATAATCCTTTCCCCAGCGCTCCTTCACGTACCTTGCTTGGGGGCGTGCGGCAGAGAAATACCACAGGGCCAAGAAGAGAATCCCCATGGGTGCACCAGCGGCCGAGAGCGCCAGGCTGATCGGCGCCGCGATGAAGCAGCCGATCATCCAGCCGAGGCCCTTGCTTTCTCCCATGGCCTTCCAGTTGTGCCAGTGCAGTAGTGCGCCAAACGCTGGAGTGAAGACCAGACTCCAGTTGGCCGCGGCGTCCGGGTTGAAGAGTGCCGGGGCGGGCCCACCGCTACTTGGCGGCGTATTCCCAGTAACTGCCGCCTGCGGAGGGGCGTAGGGGTTCTGTGACGCTGCAACAGGCCGAATCGATTGGCTCACTTCGTTACCCAGCGCCTTGCCACATCGTCGGCACGGGGACCCAGGAGCATCGAACTGGACTAGGCCGCAATTACTGCATTTTGCTTGATTGGGCACTCTAATGAGTAACAGGCACCCCCACCCGACATCAAGATGGTCTAAGCGCGATGCACTGCGCTCATCCGTGTGCTCGCCCGCGTGCTTTCACAGGCATTCGACTTCTTCGATGGTGAGCGTGCTCTCCGTTCCATAACTGAGGAAGAACGACCTGCCTTGGGCGGCGAAAACCTTGGGTGCAGTCTGGCCGCCAGGAACGAACGGCGGCACCGGATAGCCCGGGCCGCCCGGGGCGCCGTCCAGCGCGAGGCGTTTGACCGAGTACGTGCCGTCCGGCTCGGGCCCGATGAACAGGAGCTCGTCGCCGAGGAGCCCTTGGAACTCGCGGGGGCTGTCTTCGGGGAGCTCGAGCACATCCGGCGGATCGTCCGCTGAGCTGTCGCGCGCCACCGTGGTGAGCATGGTCTTTCCGTAGAGGCGAGTCCAAGTGCCGAAGTAGTCCGTGGGACCAACGACAATCGTGGGGCAGCCATCGAACTCGAGGTCGCTCCCCATCGAAAGCGGAATGTCCCGTTCGAAGACGACGACGCCGTCTCCGTCCAGCTCGCGCAGCTGCCAGACGACCTGGGTGTCGCTTTCATGCCAAACCAAGCTCATCAGGCCTCCCTCCTCGGTGGGCACGACCAGTGAGCAATTGTCTCGGTATCCCAAGTTCAACCTCAGCGGGGTTCCAACGACAGTCGCATCCTGTCCGAGCGCGGCCACCCCGGCGCCTCCGTCGATGTTGCCCAGCGTGAAGAGTGTGCGGCGGCCGTCCAGGGACGTAGCTAGAGAATGTCGCACCGTGCGTCCGTCCCAATCGGTGTTGAACAGGTGCGACGAAACGAGCTCCTGTGTTTTTGCGGCTCGGGTCACCGCGTGCATCCCGTACTGCTCCAAGGGCTCCCCAACCTCCGGGCCGCCGCGTTCGATGAACACCACCTGATAGCCGCCCGCCTCCATCGCGACCACGGTGGAGGCGTGGTAGTAGCAGCCGGTGGTCGCGCAATAGTCCCGCCACGAGTGCGTCTCGATGGTCTCGACGCCTTGCCAAGACACCACGGCAACGCCCGTTCCGGACGATGCCGTTTCCGGCGACTCGCCGTCGACCGTGATGTCGTCGTTGACGATGACGAACCGCTCTCCGAAGCGGTGGATGTTCAGCTCCCCGTACGGCCAGTCGAAGAGGTCGAGCGGGATCGCGACGCGGTTTTCGACGGTGCACGGGCAATTCCCGGGCGTCGTGCACGACTGAGCTGCACCGCCGTAGTGCGAGCTCCCGCCCAGAGGCGTCTCACCCCCTGTGCCGAGTACGCTGCCTCCCGCCGAGGTGCTCGCACCGGTTGCCGATCCGCCTGCACCGGGACCGTCACTGCTCGGCAGGCTCATTTCTCCGCCGGAACCGGGCATGCCTTCCGGCGTTCGCTCGGCCGAGCAAGCGACGTTCACCGTGATGCCAACTGCGAGCCCCCAGCATGCCTTCGCACCGACGCGCCTCACGGACAATCGACCTCTTCGATGACACGCGCGCTCTCGGTGCCGTAGGTGAGGAAGATGGAATGGCCCACGACGTCGACCACCCGCGGTAGGACCTCGAGGGTGGAGACGACCGTATCGGGCAATGCGTAACCGGGCCCACCCGGAGCTCCGTCCTTGGTGAGACGGGTGAGCGAGATGCTTTCGCCTGCCGCCTGGGTCAAGAGCAGGAGCTCGTCCTCGAGAACGCCGCTCAGCAGCGAG
>Ga0247744_1000089_pt1 | contig 20454 bp, 16 predicted proteins | sample UWRJS154409C5_FD_180946 | JGI IMG/M metagenome (GOLD analysis project Ga0247744, IMG submission 180946) | Soil microbial communities from Arlington Agricultural Research Station in Wisconsin, United States - UWRJ-S154-409C-5 | ecosystem: Environmental > Terrestrial > Soil > Agricultural land... | reverse complement strand
ATGCTCACGTCCGCCATCGCTGCGATCAACCACGGCGACCGTGTCGGTGAGGCGCCGCTCGCGTCACTCGGTGTGATTGGCTACGCCGCCGCGGTCGCGCGCCTTCACGGGCTCTCCAAGCGTTACTTCGAGCGCGGTCGGGTCGCGCTCGACGCGGGACGGTCCAGCTTTCATCCGTTCTTCTTCCTCACCGCTGCCTTCGCAGAGTTCTTGGAAGGCCGCTCGGGTGACGCTCGTGCGACGCTGCTCGAGGGCTACGAACGCGGACGTCGCCTGGGTCATGCGCTCGGGGCGTCCCAGTGCTTGAGCGCACTCGGGCTGGTCGAATGGGCGGACGGAAACTTCCACGCCATGCTGGATTGCTACGATCGCATCCTCGAGGGCAAGGCGTACGTTGCAGAGCACGACGCGGCGAACTTCGGCGGCAAAGCGGCTGCGCTGATTCACTTGGGTCGCCTCGACGAGGCGACCCAGTTCGACGAGCGTGCGGCCGAAGGTGGCGATACCAAGATCGCCAACATGGCCATCGCCATCCACGCCGGCCGGTCCTTCGTGCAGGCGCAGCTCGGGCACCACGAAAAGGCCTGCGAAGCGGCAGACCGAGCCATGCAAGGCGCCGACATCGAAGCGATGCAGTCCGCGCTGCTCATCTCGCTGTGGGGACCGCACCAAGCGTACCTGGCAGCCTGGGAGGCCGCGCGCAGGGACGAGCCGGGGCGCGTCGCCGAGCTCCGCAAGAAGGCCTACGCCCAGGCCGAGCGCTTCACTCGCTTTTGCCGCGTAGCGCCGGTCGCGCGCGGTTTCGCTTGCCTGGCAGCAGCGCAAGTGGCCCGTCACGACGGTCGGCCCGCTCGCGCACGGAAGCTACTCAAGAAGGCGCAGCCCCTGTTGGCTGCCTATTCGCAAAAATACGCGGCTGCCCTCGTGCACGCCGAGCTCGCGCGCCTCCTGCCCCGCGGATCCCGTGAGCGGACGGAGGAGCTGACCAAGGCCAAGGCCGGGCTCCTCGTTTGCGGAGCGGCGCCCGACCTGCACATGGTTGCAGAGCTCGAAGCTGCCAGCTGAGCGCGCACCGCCGCCCCCCGGACATTTCTCCCCCGGAGCCGCTCCCCTTGCGCTCCCGCCAAAGGCGGCAAGGATCCCGCCATGACACGTTGGCAGCTCGAGCGACACCCGTCTTTCGCCGGTCCCACCGGCCCGGTCATCACCTGTATCATGGACGGAGTTGGCCTCGGGAAGAACGACGAAGGCGACGCGGTCCACCTGGCGCGCAAGCCCAACCTCGACTGGCTGCGTCAGCACTCTCTTTACACCACGCTCCGTGCGCACGGCGTCGCCGTCGGCATGCCGAGCGACGCCGACATGGGCAACAGTGAGGTCGGCCACAACGCGCTCGGCGCCGGTCGCATCTACGACCAGGGTGCGAAGCTGGTGCAGACGGCCGTCGACGACGGCTCGCTGTTTCGAAGCGACGCCTGGCAGACGGCCACGGCCAAGGTGAGGCAGAGCGGAAAGCCGCTGCATTTCATCGGGCTACTTTCCGACGGCAACGTGCACTCGCACATCGGCCATCTGAAGGCGATGCTGATCAAGGCCGACGCAGAGGGCGTCGCGAGCGCCCGCGTCCACGTCCTCTTGGATGGTCGCGACGTGCCCGAGACCAGCGCGCTGACCTACGTCGAAGACCTGGAGTCGCTGCTCGCCTCGCTCCGCGACAAGGGGCGTGACTACTGGGTGGCGTCCGGCGGCGGCCGCATGAAGGTGACCATGGACCGCTATGAAGCGGAGTGGCACATGGTCGAGACGGGCTGGAAGACGCACGTGCTGGGACAAGGGCGAACCTTTGCGAGCACGCGCGAAGCCGTGGAGACGTTCCGCGGCGAGACGCCGGGCATCGGCGACCAGAACCTGCCTGCATTCGTGATTGCCGACGGATCGGGCAAGCCTCGCGGCCCCATCCAGGACGGCGCGGCGGTGATCTTCTTCAACTTCCGCGGCGACCGCGCGATCGAGATCACCCAAGCCTTCGAACAGACGACGTTCGACAAGTTCGATCGCGGCCCGGTGCCCGACGTCTTCTACGCTGGCATGATGCAGTACGACGGCGACTTGAAATTGCCGCGTGCGTTCCTGGTCGCCCCGCCAGCCATCAGCGAATCGTCCGGCGAGTACCTGGCCAAAAACGGCATCTCGCAGCTCGCCATCAGCGAGACCCAGAAGTACGGCCACGTCACCTACTTCTGGAACGGCAACCGCAGCGGACGCTTCGACGACAAGCTGGAGACGTACATCGAGATCCCCAGCGACACCCTGCCGTTCGAGGAGCGGCCGTGGATGAAGGCGGCCGAGATCACCGACCGCATCTTGGCCGAGCTGGCGACCGGAAAGCACAAGGTCGCGCGGCTGAACTACGCCAACGGCGACATGGTCGGCCATACGGGCGTGCGTGACGCTGCCGTACTCGCCGTCGAAGCCGTGGATCTGGAGGTCGGGCGGCTCATGAAATTCACGGAGAAGGCCAAGGGGATCCTGGTCGTCACCGCGGATCACGGCAACGCCGACGAGATGTACGAGAAGGCCAAAGATGGCAGCGTGGCCGTCGACAAGAGCGGGAAACCCAAGGTCAAGACGAGCCACACTCTGAACCCGGTTCCGCTCTTCATCTATGCTCCGGCGCACCCCGGCTTGAAGCTGAGCGGAGTCGAGAAGCCAGGCCTCGGCAACATCGCCGCCACCATGTTCAACCTGCTCGGCTACAAGGTGCCGGACGACTACTTGCCCTCTCTCATCGCGCCCTGAGCCGCATCCGGAGGCGAAACCGATGGCAGAGGTATTGGCGGGCGTCGACATCGGCGGCACGAAGATCTCGGTGGTGATCGCCGACGAGAGCGGGCGCGTGCTCGGCCGCGGCCGTCGTAAGAGCAAGCCGGAGCGCGGCTTCGCTGGGGTCATGGCGCGCGTGCAGGAGACGGTCGACGAAGCTTGCATGGACGCCGGAGTCCTGCGCAGCACGCTCTCGGCAGTGGGCGTCGGCGCCCCGAGCCCCATCCTGCCGGACGGCACCGCGGTGTCGGCGGTCAACATGGGCTGGACCAACGTGCCCCTCACGGAAGCGCTGAGCGAGCTCTTGGGCCTCCCCACCTTCGCCGAGAACGACTGCAACGTCGGAACCTTCGGCGAATACACCTTTGCAGGCAGGAGCGGCACGCTGGTGGGCCTGTTCATGGGGACCGGTCTCGGCGGCGGCATCGTGAAAAACGGTGTCATCCAGAGCGGCGACCACTTCCTGGCCGGTGAGATCGGCCACATGACGATCGTGCCCGACGGACGGCCCTGCGGCTGCGGCAAGCTCGGCTGTCTCGAGGCGTACGCGTCGAAGACGGGGCTCGCCTACGAGTTCAAGCAGGCGATCTGGCTCGAAAAGAAAGCGTCGGTGCTCCCCGATCTCGTGGACGAAGGCGGACTCGACAACGTCAAGAGCTCGCTCTTGCGGCGCGCCTGGGATGAGCGCGACGACGTCACCCGCGCAGCCCTCAAGCGCGCGGCTCGCTACCTCGGCCTTGCGGCTGGGAACCTCATCACCTTGCTCGGTCCGTCCGCGGTGGTGCTCGGCGGCGGCGTGATGGAGGCGCTCGGCGACGAGCTCTTGCCCTTGGTGAGGAAGTCGGCCGAAGAGCATGCCTTCCCGGCCGCCTCTTACCGCTCGACGGCCATCGAGCTGGCCAGCCTCGGTGACGACGCGGTGGCGCTCGGGGCCGTGGCCTACGCGCGTAGCCGCATGGCCTGAGCCTTTTTAGGCGGCGCGGAGGCGCCAGCGCGCGATTGACGCAGCTTTTGCGCATTTTGCTTGGCGGCCAGGCGCGCTCCTGGCATACCACTGACGTCAGTGTCAGTGAGCCCGCCGAGAGGAGCCCGAGAGATGAGTCACGCCAGCCCCGCCGCGCACCCCATCAAGAAATCCCTGCCCATCGCCGGCCAGGCCCGACCGGCGCCAGCCGGGGATCTGGACATCGACGCCGAGCTCGCTGCCTTCGAATCGGCCGAGCGCGCACGGCTCGGGCTCGAAGATCGGGAGCAATGGGTCGAGGAGATGGCCAACCTCACCTTCACCAAGAGCGAGCGCTCCAAGATCACGATGCTGATCGGCGGCCTCACCCTGGCGCACGACTACCTGGTGTCTGGTGGTCTCAAGAGCTGCGGCTACGACGTCGTAGCGCTCGACGCTCCGGACTACGACTCGCTTCGCGTCGGCAAGGAGTTCGGCAACCGCGCGCAGTGTAACCCGACGTATTTCACCGTCGGCAACCTGGTGAAGGTGCTCATCCACCTGCGCGACAAGAAGGGCATGAGCACCGAGGAGATCATCGATCGCTTCGTGTTCTTGACCGCTGGCGCCTGTGGCCCTTGCCGCTTCGGCATGTACACCACCGAGTACCGCAAGGCCCTCCGGGACGCTGGTTTCGACGGCTTCCGGGTGATGTTGTTCCAGCAGCAGGGCGGCCTGTCGCAGGCCACCGGTGAGGAAAGCGGGCTCGAAATGAACCCCGCCTTCTTCATCAACATGCTCAAGGGCCTGGTCGCCGGCGACATCATCAACGGCCTCGGTTACCGCATTCGCCCCTACGAGGTCGTACCCGGCTCGACCGACGAGGTCATCGAGCAGGCCAAGCGCATTTGCTACGACGCGCTGCTCAACAAGCGCAGCATCCTGGCCGCGCTCGTGCGCTCCAAGCGCCTCTTCGCGGAGATCAAGGTCGATCGCACGACGGCCAAGCCGCGCGCGGCGATCATCGGTGAGTTCTGGGCCATGACCACCGAGGGCGACGGCAACTACCGCCTGCAGCGCTTCATCGAGCACGAAGGCGCCGAGGCCGACATTCAGTTCGTCACTGCTTGGCTGCTCTACAACATCTGGGAAGTCGCCTACGACACCGAGCAGCGCAAGATGCTGCGCCATCACGACGCCGCCAAGCTCGGTATGGCTGGCTCGAACGAGTACACGGCGCTCACCCGCCGGGCCTCGCTGTGGGCGGCGGACAAGGGCTTGCGCGCGGCGTTCCACGTATTCGCGTACGCGGGCGGCTACTACGACTACCACCTGCCCGACATGGATGAGGTCGCCCAAATTGCGGCACCTTACTACGACAACAACCTGCGCGGCGGCGAAGGCCACATGGAGGTGGGCAAGCTCATCTTGAACGTGGTGCACAACAAGGCGTCGATGACGCTCAGCGTGAAGCCCTTCGGCTGCATGCCGTCGTCATCGGTCTCGGACGGCGTGCAATCGCTGATCACCGAGCGCTATCCGGGCACCATCTACTGCGCCGTGGAGACGAGCGGCGATGGCGCCGTGAACTTCCAGAGCCGTGTGCAGATGTACCTGTTCAAGGCCAAGAAGGTGGCCGAGGCGGAGATCGAGCAGGCCCTGCGTGACCATGGCCTCGCCATCGAGCAGGTGCGTGCCTTCCTGAACAAGAATCCGCGCTTCTCGAACGCTCTGCACAAGCCGCCACGCACGACGGGCAGCACCCCTGCCGACCTGATCCACGAGGTCGCCGAGCACATCAAGCTGAGCGCTACGGAGCGCGCACGCCTCAATGCCGAACGCACCCTGCGTAGCGCCTCGGAGTGGCTCAAGAGCGCGGTGACCGGAGCGCCCACCCAAGCGGAACAGACCATGAAGCTGGGCCGCCAGCTCGCCGCGGAGCTGGCTGACATCGCCCGCGAACACGGACCTGGGCTGGCCCGCAAGGCGGCGCAGAAGGGCCTGGATCAGGCCATGGCGACGGTGACCAAGCTGCCCATGGCCAAGCAGGTCAAATCGCTCCTGGACCTGCGGAGGGCCGGCTGATGCGCGCCCTGTGGAACGCCCTCGAAATGTTCGACCGCGCGGTGTTCACCGTGCTCGAGCGGCGCGACCGCTGGCAGGGTCGCGAGACCTTGTTGGTTCAGACGCAGAAGGCCACCGCGGACGTCAAGCCGCCGCAGCGGCTGATCACGTTCGAGAGCTAGTCAGTCCTCGGGCGCGCCGGCGCAGATCCAACCGACCACCTTGGCGATGGCCTCGTCGGGCAAGGTGGCGAAGAGCGGCATGCGTTTGCCGTTGCACATCGCACCGCCGACCAGCTTTTCCACGAGATAGCTGGACCCGGGATCGCCCGGGACCACGCGCGTGCGACCTTCGCAGCCGTCCGAGGCAGCATCGACGAGCTGCGCGTAGGCCACATCTTCGCCGAGCTCCAAATCCGAGACGCCCGAGTCTCCGTCATGGCAATCGCTGCCACCACAGGAAGCGTTCAGGATCGGCACGACGTCCTGGGAGAAGGAGCCAGTGGCCTCTTCGTCGCACACGCACGCGCCGGCCTCACAGCTGGATCCCGGTCCGCAGCGCTTGCCGCACGCGCCACAGTGCTGGTCGTCGGTTTGTAGGTCGACGCACGAGGTGTCGCAAAGGTCCAGGTCCGTATCGCAGGCTTCGATGCAGGTCCCCTGGGCGCACGTCGTGCCTGCGTCACACGCCTGACCGCAAGAGCCGCAATGGTCCTCGTCCGCCATCAGGTCGATGCAGCGGATGTCACCGCAGGTTTCGCAGCTCGGTCCGCCCTCGGCATCGATCGCGAACTGTCGCAGGCATTCGAGCTGAAAGGACGACAGCGGATGCCCCATCGGCGGCATGGTGCGGCCGCAGCTCGGGTTTTCGTCACTCACCTTTTCGATGAGCAGCGAATTGTCCGGATAGCCGGGTTCGATCAAGACTTGTTCGTCGCAGTCGGCCGAGCCACGGACGCCGATCAGTCGCTCCTCGACATCGTCGGACACCAAGTCGAGCCCGGCCGCCGGCTCGTCGGCGCCGTGACAGACCGGCCCCGCGCAATTGGTCGCCAGCATCACGGGCACGTCGCATTCGCCGGTCCCGCCGTCCATGAACTCGCCGCCCGTGCAGCTCGCTGCAAGCGTGGTCAAGGCCAGGCAGGCACCAGCGACTCCCAGTGCGGCAACGTGCGAGCCAGCTCTGGCCATCAGAACGCCACCTCGAGGCCGATGTTCCCGCTCAGCCGCGAAGCCTCCAGCGTCCAACTCTGTGCGGCCGAGATGGTGCCGTCGCTCGCGCTCGAATTCATGAGCAGCATGATGAACCATGCGTAGCCGACCGTAGCGCGTGCCGAGAGCCAGGGGGTGAGGCCGTAGCGCGCACCAACATCGATGCCGGCGAGGAAGCCGAAGCGTGGACCGCTCCATGTGTTGTAGCCGTTCAGCTGGTTTTCGCTGATGCGGTCGGCGAGCAAGCCGCCCGGGATGATCATCGACATGCCGAGTCGGGGAGTGCCGATGAAGGCCCACTTGGGCGCGACGGGAATGGCCAGCTCCACGCGCATGTCGAGCGTCAAGAGCTGCCCGAGCAGGTTGTTCCCGCTGTAGGCGTAGTTGCCGCCGTAAGCGAAGGCGCCGCCGAGCCGAACGTTCTTGGCGACTCGTTCGAGGAAGCCGATGTGAAACATGGCGCCAAACGTGTCGACTTCGTCGCGGTTGGTCTGCACGTTCTGGCCGACGACCTCCTGCTGACTGAACGTGCCGAGGTCCTGGCGAAAGCCCGCTTCGAAAAAGACGAGGTGCTCTCCGGCGGATGGACCGACGATCCCCGCCCCAGCCGGGGCCGCAGCTCCGCCCGCCTGGGCTGCACCCTCGGATGCAGCCGGCTCAGGAGCGGGCTCTTCCTCCGCGGGTAGGTCTTCGAGATCCACCTCTTCCGGAGCCGGTTCGGGCGCCTTCTCCGGAGCGGGCTTGCTGGGCGAGCTGGCTGCTTTGCTCGCGGCGGACGCGCCCGCGGCCCGGGCCGACGGGGGAGCGATCGCGATGACGAGCCCGAGAAGCACGGGGAAAGCCCCTAACCGCAATTGCATGAGGTCGATGATACAGAGCACCCTGCCTATCACGCCATATCTGGCCGCACTCCGTCGGCCCAACCGAGCTGGGCCTGAACGCACCGACAAGAAACATATTTGTCTCCTGCGCGCCCACCAGTGCCGACGCGCACCCACCGGAGTCCATGAAGGGTCCGATTGATCGATTGCGCGCCGGCCGCGCTCCGGAGTAACTTGGCAGGGTGGCTTCATTGGGCGAGGGTGTCGGGCGAGGGCTCACGGGTCTGGTGCCTGCCCGGTCAGCGCTTGCGCGATGGCGCGGCGTTCTCTTGTCGCTGGGCTGCGTAGCGCTCGTACCCGCGTGCAACCGAGACACGAACTTCAGCGCTGAAGATCCGGCCAAGGGACCAGGCGAGCTGGCTGGCCGCGATTCGCCGCTCAACGCGCGCTTCTCGGGCGGCGCCAGCATCGAGATCGAGCCTCGCGCCATCGACACGACGCCGAACTATCAGGACTGCAATGCAGACTGTCAGGCGTATTGCGCGAGCATCGACTTCGATAACCCCCTGGACGAAGGCATGTGCCCAGCCCTGTGGGGCGCCGGCTACGACACGCGCCCGGTGATCGATACGGAGGCGTGTCGTCGCGTCTACGCCGACATGACCGGTCGCTTCCCGACGTATCAGGAGATCCAAGAGACCTGCCTCGGTCGCCCGATCGGCGACACGGTGCTCGATCTCATCCGCAGCGACGCCTTCGTCTTGCAGAACCAGAAGCGCTGGGCCGACGTGATGGGCTACAGCAACGTCGCGGTGAACCTCGACCGCATCTACGACGCCGACCTATTGGTCGGGAAGCTGTACAAAGGCCTGATCCGTTACGACGAGTTCGTGGCCGTGATGAGCGCCCACCCGATTTTCATGCGGCGTTTCGACACCGCCGAGGACCGGGCCGCCGCGCTGTTTGCTCGCTTCGTCGGCCGCCCGCCCTTCTCCAGCGAACGCGCCGACATCGCCAAGCTCTACGCGCTGTGGTCGAACGGCTACCACGACCATCGCGGCATCGGTACGCGCGTCCCGGATGCGTACATCGAGCACAAGTGCATCGGCGACGACGGCAAAGTCGACGAAACGACCGCTGGTGCGTGCACCAGTATTCTCTGGGGCTTCAATCGCGTCGTCCTCGTTCCCGATTTCCGCTCGGTGGACAACCAGACGTGGTCGGGCAACCTGACGGCCGAGGAGTGGGCGCTCTTGCAGGCGCCGGGCCGCATCATCAGCACCTGGCCCCAGGTCTGGGAGCATGCGGTCAGCCAGGTGTTCGTGCAGTACCTGGGCTACGACCTGACGAAGTACGTGCCCAGCGTGACGCAGCAGATGATCGAGTACGTGCTGGCTCACGGTGGCGACCTCCGAGCCGTCCACTACGCCGTCGCCACCTCGTCCTTGTATCTGCAGTCGACCACCTGCGCTGATGCCAGCTGCGACGGCACGGAGGACGACCCACCGTGGACGCACGGCCCGCTGCGCCAGGCCGAAGCCGAGCTCTGGCTCGACACTCTGCTCACGCGCAGCGGCGAAGACTGGGGCGGCTGTGACCACCGCATTCCGAACGCCGACGATCTGCTCGAAACGACGCCCGCCGCCTACCACCTGGTCCAGGCGTCGCGCTGGCACATCACCGACGACGGCGAGATCGACAACCGCTACCGCTCGCTGGCGCAAACGTTGGGCGGCTGTCCCGACAACCTGACCGCCGGTCGCTTCAAAGCCATCAGCATCCTGAACACGGCGACCCAGGAGGCGTTCGTGCGAGGCCTATGCGCCCCCACGGGCGATTTCGACGAAGGCATCGACGCCGAGCTCGTCCTACCGGGCGGCGTCGACCGTGACGCGACGCTCGACGAAGGCGTCGCCAACGCCATCCTCGAGCATCAGGTCGGCACCTTCTTCAGTCGCGCCCCCAGCGAAGCCGAGGTGGCGATGGCCAGCGCCGGCGCCGAAGCCTGTTCGCCCAAACCGTGCAGCGCCGAAGCCTTCGCCCGGCCCCTCTGTTACGCGCTCATGTCGAGCAGCGAGATGCTCTTCTACTAACCCCAACCGAGCCTGCATTGCCATGTCCCGTCCCCTCCTGACCCCGAGTCGCCGCCGCTTCCTCGGCCTGGCTGCCGCCGGTGCGGTCGGCGTGGGAGCACCCCACCTCTGGCTCAAGCGCCAGGCCCTCGCCCAGACGGCGGCCCCCGGCTCAATCAAGCATCTGATCTACATCCGGCTCGCCGGAGGCTTCCGCTTCCCCTGCGCCTTCAACGGCGACGTCGCCGACCAGTTCAACCCGTTCGGCCTGGCCAGCGGCGTGCCGGACGGCGTCCAGTGGGGCGTCAGTCGCCTGCTCGAGCGCGCACCCTACATCACCGCGCCGGACCCGGCGGCGGGCGACGATGACGCCCCAGCGGGACCAGCCCTCTTACCCGTGAACCAGTTGGCGGACCGCATCACGGTCATGCCGACGGTCGACCACGAACCGCTCGCAGGCGGCGCCGACGCCAACCACGATACGGGTCTCGAACGCTACCTGACGGGCTTCGTCAACGGCGAGGCCGGCTTCTTCACGCGCATCCTGCGCGGCTTGTCGGCGCGCTACCAGACGGCGATCACCGACGGCACGCTGATTTTGCCCCCCTTCGTCATGGGCACCTCCGGCATGGCCCGCGGTCTCGGCGAGTTTGCTCCGCACCGCCCGCCCGTGCTCAGTGGCGCCACCTTCGAGCAGTTCGGCTCGGCCGGCGAGGAGATCCCGGAATGGACCACGCAAATGGCGCTCGAGACGGACGCGCGCATGCGCGACCGACAGCACCCCGCCTTGCGCCAAGCGGTGGACGCGTACATTCAAACGCGCGCGGCCACGCAGGCCTATTCGGACATCTTCGCCAGTGACGCGCTCAAGGTGAACACGCCCTCGGGCGATGCGTTCGACGGCGTCTCCAACGACGAGCTACAGGCGATTTTCGGCGACTCCGGTGAGTCCACGAACGTCCGCCTCGCGCTCCGCCTCTTCCACTACGGCTGCCCGGCCGTGTACCTGGATCAGGGCGGCTACGACTACCACTCGGGCGAGGAAGACAACCTGCCCATGAGCATGGAGCGCGTGAACCAGCTGATCAGCGGGCTCATGTACGTGCTCCCGCGCCTGGAGCACCCGGACGGCGGCACCTACTGGGACCACACGGTCGTCGCCTTCGGCAGCGAGTTTTCCCGCACCGCCAACCGCTTCAATTCGGCGCGCGGCAGCGATCATTCGGGCGACCGCGCCACCAGGTGGATGTCGATGCCGTTCTTCGGTGGACCCATCGTGGGTGGCCGCATCGTGGGCGCCAGCACCGGGCGCGACGATTTGGTGGCCGATGGCACCGTCTATTCGTACCGCTCGGTGCTCAACACCCTGATGGACGGTCTCGGCTGCGACCCGACGGTCTTCTTCGCCGCCGACGGCGTCGTGCCTGACCTTTTGGGGACTGGGTGATGCGCGGCTGGCTGCTCGTCTCGCCCGTGGCTGCGGCTGCCTGCGTCGCGGCCTGCTCCGGCACTGCTCACCGCTCCGACGTCCTGGACGATCCGCCGGCGGGTCTGAACTGGGAAGGCGACGGCCCGAGCTTCATGGGCGCTCTGGGCGGTGCGCCCAGCTACAGCGGCGATAGCGCCGACGTGCTCGAAGCCCAGGATCGCTTCCCCACGGGGACGGACCTGCACACGAAGGTCGTCTTGCGCAGTTGTGGCCCGCTCAGTGGTGTCTGCCACAACCAAAAGGAATACCCAGACATCCACACGCCCTACAATTTCCTCGCCACCATCGGCGCGCCCTGCAACATCCAGTCGGGCACGGTGACCGGCGTGTTCGATCGCTGCGAGCGACCGGGCGACCGCATCGCGCTCGACGACGGGCCCGAAGTGGAAATCGGCTACCTCGAGCTTTTGCCGAACCCCGATCCGGAGGCCGACGTCGACGTTTCCGAAGACATGCCGGGCCTGCACATTCATTTGGCCGACTCGGTCGGTGAGATCGGCGACAACTGGCAGCAAACGGCCCGCTTCATCCGTACCTTCGTCGACGGTGACGAGGTCACCAACCTGAGCTACGCGCGCCTGTCCACGCGTTTCTACGCCTTCGACGACGGCAAGCACTTGGTCGCCGAAGTGCGCGACGGTCGGGTGGCCGACGACGTCCAAGCCCTCTTGAACGTCGGCGTCGAGCAAGGCGACCTCAACCAGAACGGCGTCTTCGGTGCCCGGCCGGACGGCGAGGGCATCGTGCACGGCCCGGTCTCGCTCATCACCCGCGGTAGCCCCGAGACGAGCTACTTGGCCGCCCGCATGCGCGGCTACATGGAGGACGACGAAGTCCCCGGCAGCCGCATGCCGCTGGCAAACGCGCCGTTCAATCTGCCCGAAATGATCGCCTTCTTCTGCTTCGTCGAAGGCTTGCCGATGGAGGGCGAGGTGCAGCTGGGGTCGAAGATCGACTACGAGAACTGCAGCTACAGCGACCCGGCCACCCACGAAGCGCTCAGCTTGTCCGGCGTCGGCACCGGCTGGCTCGATCGCATCCGCCCCTTGCTCGAGTCCAACTGCGGCGGCTGCCACTCCGAGCAGCGCGCCGAGGCGGACCTCATCCTGGTCGGCGCCGAGAGCTACGACAACATCATCAGCAAGCCCGCTGCTGGCGACCCCGAAGGCCGCCCCTACATCGAGCCCGGCAACCCCGAAGGCAGCTACCTCTACCTCAAGCTCATCGGCGACGAGACCATCGACGGCGACCCGATGCCGCTCGATCCCCTCACCGGCACCCGCACCCTGACCGACGACGAGCTCGCCGCCATCGAAGGCTGGATCACCGACGGCGCCTCCCCCTAGGGCGCGGCAGCGGGCGACGAGCGCGCCGCTGCGAGCGGAACTCACGACTTTGCCGCGCCGGACGGAGGGGCCGCCACGCGGAGCCGCCCAAACTCGTTAGTATACTAACAATTCTTGCAGCCCTGCGGAGGACCAAGGCGTGGCGCGCGGTCGAACGACATCTTCGGCGCATGCACGCGCCCGCTTCAGCGAAACTGCTGAGCCTACAGCGAAAACTGCCCCGCGCCGTCCACTTCCAGGTACTCCTGGACGGCCGGCAGCGTGTCCGTGAGCGTCTCCCCGTTGCTGGCGGTGATGCGCACTTGGACGGGATCGGGACCGAAGCCGGTTTCGTCGAGGAAGTAGTTGTAGTCGGTGCGCGGCAGCGGAGCGAAGCCATCGCCCTTGTCGACCTCGAGCTTGGTGATGGGATAGCGGTGGTTCCGCACTTGGACGGCCGTCCACCACTGGTTGGAGCCGTCCTTGTATTGGTAGCTGACGGGCCCCGACACGGAGCAAGAGACGAGCGTCCAGGTGATGTCGACGCGGCCGGCCGAAAGGGGCGCGATCTTCTCGAAAGCCGACGGGCTCAGGTCGAGGTGACCGGAGTCGCATTCGGGGCATAGATCGACCAGCCGCACCGTCACTTCGCCATCCGGTCCTTCGACGTGCGCGCAGGCGCCGCAGTAGGCGGCATTGTCGAACTGGACGGCGTTCAGCGCTGCGACGTCGAGATCGTCCGGGGTCGCCGGGAACATGCACGCACCGGAGCCATCGGCGAAGTCGTAGTAGGTGGCGATGCCTTCCTGCTCCTCGCCGAATTCGACCTCGGGGGCGCTGCCGTCGTAGGGACCCTCGGTACCATCGGCACCCCAGCGGCAGTTGGCCTGCAGACACCCGCCGAGAATGGCGAGCGCGGAAACGCCGATCTGCCCAAACCTCATCCTCGGCAGTGTAGCCGACGAGGGGCTCAGCCAACCAGCGGCAGTCGGCGCACGGGGGGCGCCGCACCAGCGCCCTCAGGCGTTGACGCTTCGCGCGGCGCGACCGGCGTGTGCTTCTGACCCGCACCGAGGCTCGCCTTGGCGGGGATCGATGGATCGCGCTCGTCCCAAGCGCGCGCCACGTCGCGGTCGAGCAGATGCGTGGGGCTGACGTTGCCGAGCGCGGTCATCATCACGCTGCGCACATGTGGGTTTTCCTGCTCGAGCTGGCGGAGCAAGTCCCCCATCTTGTCGCGCTTCAGATCGTCCTGCGAGCCGCACAGGTTGCAGGGCAAAATGGGGAAGGCCTGCTCCTGGGCGAGCTCGATCAGGTCCTTCTCGTCGCAGTGGATGAGCGGGCGAATCACTTCGAAGCGGCCATCGTCCGTCGTGTACTTGGCCGGCATGGCCTGGAGCTTGCCGGAGTAGACCAAGTTCATGAGGAACGTCTCGATGGCGTCGTTCCGGTGATGGCCGAGCGCCAGCTTGTTGCAGCCGAGGTCCTCGGCCGCCTGATACAGAATGCCGCGGCGCAGACGCGAACAGAGCGAGCAGTACGTGCCGCCCGCCGTGACGTGCTCGACCACGACCGAGTACGTGTCCTCCGACAGGATGCGGTACGGCACACCGAAGCCTTCGAGAAATGCGCGCAGCGGGGCGCCGTCGTAGCCGGGCTGCACCTGATCGAGGTGCACGATCACCAGCTCGACCTTGAACGGCAAACGCGCCACGAGATGCCTCAGCAGGTGCGCCATGCCGTAGCTGTCCTTGCCGCCGCTCAGCGCCAAGAGGATCTTGTCGCCGTCCTCGAGCAAGCCAAACTCGTCGCTCGTGCGGCTGATCGCACGGAGCAGGCGCTGTTCGGTTCGGGTGACCTTCTGCGACATGGGCCGTGCGCGGGATAGCTCACGAAGTGTTATCCCGCCAGGTGGACCGCCCCGTCCTTGCCAGCGGCGCGGAGACAGGGGAAAGTGCCTGTCCGAGCGCTCGTGAGCCCTTGCCGATGGACCTGGTCTAGTGCCGTGTTGGCGGGCGCCCTGCTGAGCGCCCCAGCTGGCGCTGAGGAAGCACCCGCGGCCGAGGCGCAGGAAGCGCCGCCGCCGGGCCAGGATGCCAGCGAACGCCCGAGCGAGCGCATCACCGTGCCGGAGCCGCTCAACACGCCCGTGGAGCCGGTCGAGGACAGCGACGAGCGCGTCGAGATCGTGCTCGAACTGGTGATCGACGCGGAAGGGCACGTAGCAAGCGCGCGCCCTCTCGGTGGACGTGAGCCGTACGCCACGAGGGCCACCGAAGCGACGAAGGGGTGGACGTTCCGCCCGGCCACGAAGGGCGGGCAGCCCGTGGCGGCGAAGGTCTCGTACCTGGTTACCTTCGAGCCAAAGGAAGAGCGGCCGGACGCTCTGGCCCCGGTCGAGGCCCAGGTCGACGGGGCCCCCCCGCCACCGCCCCGTCCGGCAGCGGCGCATGTCTCGACCGTGCCAGTTTCCGAAGTGCTCGTCCTGGGGGAGCAGCACGATCCGGGCGGGATCAGCTGGACCCGCCTGGAGACGCAGAAGATTGCCGGCGCGTTCGACGATCCCTTGCGCGCACTGGACATGATGCCCGGCGTCACGGGCACCGTGAGCGGCCTGCCCATCTTCTTCGTGCGCGGTGCACCACCCGGCAACGTTGGCGTCTACTTCGATGGCATCCGCATCCCCCTGCTCTACCACGGCTTCGTGCTGACCTCCGTCCTGCACCCCGGGTTCATCAGCAAGGTGGACCTGCACGCCGGTCCGATGCCGGCACGCTTCGGCCGCCACGCAGGTGCGGCGATTGAGGCCCGCTTGGCCGAGCCGCGCGGTGAATTCCGAGCCGAGGGCGGCTTGCGTCTGACCGATGCAGGCGCGTTCGTCGAGGCGCCCATCCTCGGCAACCGGGGCTACGCCATGGTGGGGGGGCACTATTCGTTCACGGGCCTGCTCCTGAGCAACATCGTCCCGGGGCTGCAGCTGGACTTCTGGGACTACCAAGCGATGGCCGGCTATCGGCTGGGCAAGCAGGACGAGATGCGAGTCTTCGCCTTCGGTTCCTACGACTTCGTCGCTTCGGGCCCCTTCCCGGGAGGCACCCAGTTTCACCGCGTGGACCTGACCTGGATGCACGATTTCGGCCCCAAAGCTCGGCTGCAGGTTTCGGCCACCGGCGGTCTGGACAACACACGTTCGAACTTCGGCGTGCTCAGCGACACGAACTTCCAAACGCGCGTGCGCTACACGTTGACGGAAAAACAGGCCATCTTCCGGGCCGGCGCCGACATGGCGGTCGACGACTACACGACGGAGATCGACCCCACCATCACCGAGCCCGAGACGTACCTCAACCTGTACCCGACGCGCACCGACATGGCGGGCGGAGCATTCCTGGACGTCGTGCTCTTTCCCGACGGCTTCGTGCGCGTCATTCCTGGGGTGCGGGGCGACGTGTACTCGTCCATGGGCGAGGTGATGGCTGCCGCGGATGTACGACTAGCCGCCGAGTACGACCTCTTGCCATGGCTGAGCGCCGAGCACTCGTTCGGTACCGCGCACCAGGGGCCGAGCTTCATTCCGAACATACCGGGCGTCCAGGTGGGAGGCCTCCGCGGTGCCCTCCAGGAAAGTATTCAGGCCGCGACCTCCTTCCGATTTTCCCTGCCGTGGCACATCGGCTGGCGCGTCGGAGCCTACGCCAACGTCACCACGGACCTCGTCGACCCCATCAGCGAAACGCAGACTTTCGCGGTCGATGAAACGAGCGCGGACCGGCGGGCCCTCGGGCGGTCCGTCGGCTTGTGGACGATGCTCAACCGTCCGCTCACCCGGCGCCTCGGCGGTATCCTCTCCTACACGTACTCGACGACTCTGCGCAGCCACGACCAGATCGCCACAATCGCGGGTTTCGACCAGCCGCACACGCTCAAGTTCGCCCTCACCTACGATCTCGGTCGCCACTGGCAAGCGTCCGCCAAGCTGGCGTTTGCCTCCGGCATTCCCGGTCGCCGAACGACCCTCGACGGCTACGTCTACGACGGCAGCCGCGCGGATCCCACGGTCCGGCTCGACGCCAAGATCGCCAAGCACTGGTACATCACGGACCATTTCAACTGGGGCATCTACGCCGAGGTCATCAACGCCACCTACACGGGCAGCGTGACGCGACGCACGTGCGGACGGCGAGGCTGCGAGAACGAGGGGACGGCCCCGATCATTCTCCCGCTCATCGGCATCGACGCAGCGTGGAATTGAGCCCCCCGCCCTGCTAGGTTCCGCCCCGAAAATGAGCTCGACCGAGACGCCCCAGCGCATCGTGGTGTACCTCACTGGAGTCACCCCCGGCCCCGTATTGCCCGCACTGGCGACGCGCCTGACCACGACGCCCGCGCGCGTCGTGCGCCTGTTCCAACACCGGCTGGCCGAAGGTGTGGTGATCGGTGCCGTGCTCGAGTGCACGGGGCCGGCGGAGGTGGAGAGCGCGCTGCGTCGGTTTGCGAGTGAGCGTGGCTTGCACATCGACTTGCAAGCGTCCCCGGAAAGGCCACCAGCCGAAGGTCGGGCGTTCCGCGTGTGCGTCACCTTGCTCGGGGCGCTCAGCGATGCTCGAGCACTTTCGCAGGTGACCCGTCATCTGGCGGAGGCCGACTTCGTCGTGGACGAGGTGCGGTCGCTCGGTGGTGATGCGCTGGTGGGGGTGGAGCTGGTTGCCAGCCAACCGACGGCTCTGGATCCCCAGCGTTACGCCGCCCTGCGCTCCGCGCTCTTGAAGCAAGGGCCAGCGCTCGGCATCGACGTGGCCGTCCAGCTCGACGACTTCTATCGGCGCGGCAAGCGCCTGCTCTGTATGGATGTGGACTCGACCTTCGTCAAAGGCGAGTTCATCGACGACTTGGCCGAGATGGCCGGCGTGAAAGCCGAGGTGTCCGACATCACCGCGCGCGCCATGCGCGGGGAGCTGGATTTCCAGGGTTCTTTGCGCGCGAGGGTGCGCCTGCTCCGCGGCCTGCCGATGGCGCGCGCGCGCGAGCTCTGCGACCGCTTCGAGCTCAGTCCGGGTGCGGGCGAGCTCGTGCAAACGGTGCGACGCCTGGGGCTGCGGGTGGGCCTCGTGAGCGGAGGCTTCAACTTCTTCGTCGAGATGCTGCGCGATCGCTTCGGCCTCGATTTTGCGTTCGCCAACGAGCTCGAGGTCAAGGACGGCGTTCTGACCGGCGAGGTCGTGGGCGCCATCATCGACGGTCAGCGCAAGGCGCAGCTCCTCAGGGACATGGCGCACGTGTTCAGCGTGAAGCTCGAGCAGACCATCGCCGTCGGCGACGGCGCCAACGACATCCAGATGCTCGAAACGGCAGGCCTGGGCATCGCCTACCAGGCCAAGCCCAAGCTCAAAGAGGTGGCGGACCTGTCCTTCGACCACCACACGCGGCTCGACACCTTGCTTTACCTCATGGGCTTCGACGCCGTGGAGGCTCGGGCAGCCCTTGAATGAGCGACCCTCGCGCGAACAGCGCCGTCTCGGCATCGTCGCGCCCGAGCACGAGCTGCGCGGGCACGCGCCGCTCGCCTACGAAAGGCTCGTCAAAACCTGCCAACCGGGCAGCGCCGAGCACCGCGCCGTCCTCGCCGTGGCCCACGCCCTAGCCAGGCAGGCGATTGCACGCTGCCTGCCCCCGAGCGCTCGCGGCGAGCTCGGCTCCGCCCTCGGGGGGCTCGAAGCCTGCGTGAGCGGCCAGCGACCGCTCAGCGAGCACGCCGCACTCGCCAAGGACGCCCGAGCGTCCGCGTTCTCGGCCTTGCCGGCCCTGGAGACGCTCACCAAAAAGGCCGTCGCCAACGCGGCGCAGGTCGAGCGAGCGGCCGCGCGGACGTCCCTGCATGACCACGCGCTCCACACCGTGGACCGGCTGCTCGGACTTTCGGTGCATCACGCGGTGGCCGGCCTGTGCCACGCGCTCGATGCGATCGTGGACCCCGAGGCCGGCTTGGCTGTCCCGAGCGACGTCTGCGGCGCCCTCGCCTACAGCCGGACTGCCCTGGGCTCCGTTCGAAACCCTGCTTTCCAGCAGGCTGCTCTCGAGCAGGCAGCCTGGGAGCATGGCCGGGCACGCGGCGAGGGTCTGCCCGAGGCGGCTCTCGCCGTCCAGGTCTTCCACGAATACGTGGGCGCCCGCTGGCGCGCCCACGCCGACGAGGAGCGCCGCGCCTCGGACGAATTCATTGCCTGGGCTCTCGCCTAGGCACGCACGATCGGCCCTCAGAGGGTGCCGTTTCAGCGCGCTAGCAGAAACGAACGTTCGTTCTATTCCGCGGCCGCAATGAAAAGTGGCACTCCACCCGACGTGCCCAGCACCATCGAGTCGGCGCCCGCGTGCATCGAGCGTCAGCTCGCTCGCCGGTCATCAGCCGTCCGAGTCGGGCGGCTTCTGCACGAAGTCGGGCGGCGCTGCCGAGCCTTCACCGAAGAAGAACTTGTCCATCTCGGTGTACCAGATCTTCTGGCCCTGCTCGCTCGTCAGGTCCAAACGAAACTCGTTGATCAGCATCTTGGAGTGCTCGAGCCACGACTTCCACGCCTCGGCCGAGATGTGGTCGAAGATCTTCTGACCGACCTCGCCCTTCAGCGGCGGCTTCTCCAGGCCCTCGGCTTCTCGACCCAACTTGGCGCACTGCACTTTTCTAGACATCAGGGTGGGCAGCACATAGCAAAACTACGGCCTCGGCGCCCCCTCCGGCGTGGGAGCTTCCACCGGCGAGGAATCAGGGGCCAGATAGGGCTGGTCGACCAAGACACGGTAGGTGACGACGCCACTTTGGGTGCGCCGTGCCAGGGTGGCGGTGATCACCGCCTCGCGGCGCGCCCGCCCCTCGAGCACACGCCGCACGACCGAGGCCCGGTCGGTGACGGGAACCTCGTCCACCAGAATCAGGCGGTCACCGGGGAACCAGCCAATGCCGAGGCCATCACCATCGAGGATCTCGATGCCCGCCGGCAGGTCGTGGCTCGCCGGTCGCGAAACGCCTCGCGGCATCGTCCCACGAGCGGCCAGGTTCAGCACATGCTGCTCGGCGAGGGCCACGACCGGGGCCGGGACCGGGCCGAGGCGGAGCACCTTCTTGCGCTCCGGACCCGACGACTCCTGGTCAGCGCTGGGCTCGGGCACCGGAACCTCGCCCTCCGGGTCGAGCAGCCAAGAAAACGCCTCACGCCGCGGCCCGACGGGTAGGTTCACCGGCGGCAGCAGCTCGCGACTCACTGCACCCAGCTCGCGTGCCCGCTCTCCCGCCCGCACGAGCAGGCCACGCACCACGAGCTGGCGCCCGGCCAAAACGAGGCCCAAGACCGACAGGACTAGGGCGGGCCTCGGGATCACCCTCGGCCTCGTAGCGAAAAGGCGGCGCGCCGCAAACGGGGTATATTGACCAGGTGCCCTCGCGTGAACTGGTGGACCTCGGCTACCGCCGCATCGTCCTGCTCTTGGTGTCGCTCATCATCGTGCCCACGGCGCTCTTGATCGCGCTCGGCATGGTGCTGATTTTTCTCGGAGATTTCGAGGCGAACTTGATCATGGGCGTGCTCGTCCTGGCCTTGTCGGGTGCGGCCATCACGGGTGTGATTCTGGTTTGGGTCTTCGTGCGCCGAGAAGCCAACGTCTCCCGGCTGCAGAGCGACTTCGTGTCGAAGGTCAGTCACGAGCTTCGGACCCCG
>Ga0247744_1000088_pt1 | contig 20670 bp, 18 predicted proteins | sample UWRJS154409C5_FD_180946 | JGI IMG/M metagenome (GOLD analysis project Ga0247744, IMG submission 180946) | Soil microbial communities from Arlington Agricultural Research Station in Wisconsin, United States - UWRJ-S154-409C-5 | ecosystem: Environmental > Terrestrial > Soil > Agricultural land... | reverse complement strand
CGCCGGTCTTGGGGTCGAGCGTGCGAATCACGTGCAGGACGTTCACCGGGCACCCGCCATGGCCGAGCGTACGGCTTCGGCCATCCGAGCGGCGTGCCGGGTCGGATGATAGTCGGAAAGAATTCGAGCCCGACAGGCCGGGCCAACGCGAGTCTTCATCGATTCGGGAACGAGGGCCCGCAGGACGACGTCGACCAAGCTGTCGAAATCGCCCTCTCGGTACAAATCACCCGTTTCTCCGGGAGAAATTGCCTCGACCTCGGGAAATTGCAGCTCGGGACGGTCGTGGGTGATGACGGGGGTGCCGTAGCCGAGCGCATGCATGACCGTGAGCCCAGCGCCGGACGGAATGACACACAAATCGCTGATGCCGAAGTACGCGGCAATTGCCGTCTCCTCGTATTTGGCACCTTCGAAGTGCACCAGCTGCCTCACATTCTGCTGCTCGGCGAGACGTTCGAGGGCCTGATGCTCGCTTCCTTCGCCGAGCAGGATCAAATGAACGCGGAGGCTTCGCGCCCGGAGCGCAGCGAGCGCACGCACGACGAGATCGAGGCGCTTGACCGGCTGGAGTCGACCAATGAAAATGAGAACGCGGTCGTCCGCGCGGATGTCCAGTCGCTGCCGGAGCGTGGCGGCCGAGTCCGCCTGGAGCCTGTCTTCGGCTTGCTCTTGCGCGTCGGGGTCGAGGGAGTTTTTCACCACGAACAGGCTCGTCCGCGCGAGTCCCTGGGCCATGAGCAAGAGCTTGGCCCGGTCGCCGTAGAGCAAGAGGCCGCTCGAGCACCGATAGAGCAAGCGGCGAAGCCACCACTTCGGCCCCGACTCGGGGCCGAGGAGACCATGGGTCCACAAGAGCACGCGCGTGCCCACGAGGGGCCCCACGACCAGCATGAGCCAGGTGGTGATCGAATAGGGGGAACCGAGAGCGATGGCGACGTCGAACTCGCCGAGCAGCAGACGCCCGAGCGCGCCGGGCTGAAAGTAGATCTCGGGCAGGCCCAGCAGGCTCACCTTCCACACCCGACAAGCCGTCAGCTCGAGCCGATGACCGGCTTCGAGCGCCGTGGCCATGAACGGGGTGTCCGATCGCGGATCCGCGACGAACTCGAATTCGAGGCCAGGCTCTCGGCTCAGAGCGTCGTACAACCGGGCGCGATAGTGCGCGACGGTGTTCTGTTGCAGAAGCACACGAATCAACTGTCTCGAGGCTCCCACCAGACGCCGGCCGGGAGCAAGACGCCCTCCGGCGCAGCGCGGTGATGTGCCTTCCGTGCGCCCCCACACCGCTCTCCGCGCAGATTTGGCGCAGCCGATCCGTTCTCACGGTCAAACGGGCCACGCCGGTGGGTCGATGGGCGAAGTCCGAGCTGGCACACTGTCTGCATTGTTTCCCGTTGATGAACGCCAAGGAAATGATGAACGCCTGTTTCGTGGAGCTCGGGCCGACCGACTCGGTTCACGTGGCGGCCTGCGCCATGCGGGACGAGATGGTGGGCCTGGTGTGCATCTGCGATGAGGCCCACCGGCCGATCGGTGTGGTGACGGATCGCGATCTGGTCACGCGAGTTTGCGCGGCGGAGCGACCGATTCACTCCACCGAAGTGGTGGAAATCATGAGCCCCCATCCGATCACCTGCAGTCTCGACGCCTCCGCGGCCGAGATCGAAGACCTCATGGCGGGCAGGGGCGTCGCCCGCGTCCTGGTCACGGCCGACGACGGGCGCCTGGTGGGGGTCGTGACGCTGGCCGAGATCTGGCACTATGAGAGCCCGCTGACTGCCGGACACGTCAGTCGGCGCGTGACGCAGCGTCACCTCCGCGTGCAGACTGGGAGCACCGGCAGGCACGCCTCTCCTCCGCCGCACTCTGCTTCCTCGCGAAAGACCGCGTAGACCAACCGATGCCCTGGCAGGAGCGCTATCGAGACACGGCCCACACCTTCGACAGCGCCGTGGCGTTGATCCGGCCGGGTCAGCACCTGTTCTTGGGGTCGGGTGCCGCCGTACCGAGTGGCCTCGTCGCGGCGCTCGTGGCTCGGCCCGAGCGCTTCGCCAGTCACCCGATCGGCCACATCATGACCTTGGGACAGGCCCCCTACGTGGCTGCCCGTTTCGCTGATCACTTTCGCCACAACGCCTACTTCATCGGGCCCAACACGCGCGACGCCGTGCAAGACGGGCGCGCCGACTACACGCCGGTGTTCCTGTCGCAGATCCCCGAGCTCATGCGCCGGCGCCGGCTGCCGGTCGACGTGGCGTTGATCCAGACGTCGCCTCCGGACGAGCATGGGTTCGTCAATCTGGGGGTGTCGGTCGACGTGGTGCTCGCTGCGGTCGAAACGGCCGAGCTCGTAATCGCCGAGATCAACCCCAAGATGCCCGTCTTGCGCGGGGACGGCTATCTGCGGATGGACGACCTCGACGCCTGGGTGCTCCACGAAAGCGAGCTCCCTTGCTTGCCACCGCGCGTCGTCGATGACACCGCGCGCGAAATCGGCCGCCACGTGGCCAGCCTCGTGGACGACGGAGCGACGATCCAAACAGGCATCGGCATGATCCCCGACGCTACCCTGAGCGCACTCTCCTCCAAGCGTGACCTCGGGGTGTGGACGGAGATGCTGTCGGACGGAATCGTGGATTTGGTGCAGGCCGGCGTCATCACGGGCAAATGGAAAACGACGGACCCGGGGCGGGTCTCGGCATCTTTCGCCTTCGGGAGCCAGCGCATCTACCCCTTTCTCCACGAGCACCCTGGCTTCGTGTTTCACCCGTCGGACGTCATCAACGACCCTGCCTTGATCGCTCGCCAGCACAAGATGGTGGCAATCAACACTGCGCTCGAGGTCGACCTGACGGGTCAGGTCTGCTCGGACTCCCTGGGCGAGCGCTTCTATTCTGGCATCGGCGGGCAGGTCGACTTCATTCGCGGTGCCTCGATGTCGAGCTGCGGACGTCCGATCATCGCTCTGCGCTCGACGGCCAAGGCCGGTCAGATCAGCCGCATCGTCGCCCAGCTCAGCGCCGGCGCAGGCGTCGTCACTTCTCGGGGCGACGTTCACTACGTCGTCACCGAGTACGGCATCGCCGACCTGCACGGGCGCTCCGTGCGCGAGCGAGTCCTCGCGCTCATTTCCGTCGCGCACCCCGACTTCCGCAGTGAGCTCATGCAGGCCGCCAAGGGCATGCGCTACGTGTTCCAGGACCAGAGCTACCCGAGCCGCGCGCCGAGCTACGAGGCGTCCCACGTGTGGTCGGACCCCGATCTCGGCGAGCTCCGGATCCGCCCGGTCCGGGAAACCGACGAGCAAAAGATGAGCGACTTCTTCTACGCCCTGAGCGAGGACACCGTGCGCAAACGCTGGCAGCGCGTGGTCCCGTCCATGCCTCACCCGGCCCTGCAGCGCTACCTCCACGCCGACGGCGACAAGCACGTCGCACTCGTCGCCGAAACCGTCCCGCAAGGCGATCGGGAATCGGAGCTACTCGGCGTCGGCAGCTACCACGTGGGCGACGATCGCTGGGCCGAGATGGCCATCGTGGTTCGGGACGATCGCCAGGGCCACGGGATCGGCGAGCGCCTGCTCGATCAGCTCCGCGAGCTAGCTCAAACCAGTCAGATTCGTGGCTTCCGCTTCGAAACGACCCGCACGAACACCAGGCTAGCGAGGCTCGTCGAACGGCTCGGGCTGAAGGTGCAGGTTCGAGACGACGGCGAGAGCCTCATCCTCGAGGCGCCGCTCGACCCCGCCGCCGAGCCTCACTGAGCCGTGAACCCACCGTCGGCCAGGTACGCCGCACCCGTGCAGTAGCTCGCTTCGTCACTGACCAAGAACGCAGCCAGCGCGGCGATCTCTTGGTTGGTCCCGTAGCGATGCTGGGGGACCTGGCCCAAGAAACCTTGCTTGACCTGCTGCCCCGCGCCGGGCGCCGCTTGCTCTTCGATCGAACGCATCATGCGGTTCTCGATCGGGCCAGGATTGATGGCGACGACGCGAACGCCTCGAGGAGCGAGCTCGATCGCCGCGCTTTTGACCAGGCCCATGACCGCGTGCTTGCTCGAAACGTAGGCGCTGAGTCCCGGACTCCCGACGAGCCCAGCGACGGACGAGGTCACGACGATGGCGCCACGGCCACGCTCCATCATGGCGGGAGCGGCGTGTTTGATGCAGAGAAAAGGCCCACGCACGTTGACCGCCAGCACCCGGTCGAAGGCCTCGGAGCTCAGCTGCACGATCGGCGCAACCACGCCCTCCGTTCCGGCGTTTGCCATCATGCCGTCGATGGCGCCGAATCGCTCCAGTGCCCGGGCGACCAGGTTCTGCACCTGACCTTCGACACTGACGTCCGCTGCACACACGAGCGTCCGCTTGGGGTCGAGCTCGGCAGCCAACGTGGCGAGCCCGGTTTCTTCACGGTCCGCTAGCACGAGATTCGCGCCCTCGGCGGCGAAGCGCCGCGCCATGGCGGCACCGATCCCGCCGGAGGCGCCGGTGATGATGATGGTCTTGTTCTCGAAACGGGTCATGACCGGGAAGGGCTGCAAGAACGAAGCCACACGGGAAAAGCGCGCCCGCGGCGCGCTTCTCGGACCGCGTCGCCAGCTACCTCGGCACGCTCTGCATCCCATCGCCCGCGCGGCGCAACGCTTGCGCAGAGTCGCATCAGTGCCACGGGTCGGCTGGCAGCGTGTGCGACATCACCGGTGGGCCGTAACTCGGCGGTGCTGACCAGTTCCCGGCCATCGGCGGCGTGGGCGAAGGGTCGGGTCGCGGCTGGTGGTCAGGCGGCTCGGGTGGACGAGCCCCGCCCCAGCCGGAGCCGTAGTAGCCGCCGTAGCCATACGCTGGGTACGCAGAACTGACATTCACCTGGACGATGGTCACGGGCGCGCTCGGGGCGCTCGCTGCTGAAGGCGGCGCGTCCTCTTGCGGCTCGGTGCGCTCCCCCAGGGTGATGACGGGGCGACGCACGGGGGCGGCGCTCGGCGCGTCCTCGTCGGCGGCCGTAAGGGCGCGTGCTGACGGGCCACTGGGAGCCGGACGTTGCGGCGCTCCGGCATCGTGCACCCACGTCCTGCCCGGCGTGGCGCAGCTCGTCGTGATCAGGAAGAGCCAGGCCCCCTTCATGAGGAAAGCCTGCCACTCTGCGCTCGCCCTGGCTAGCCGGCTCCGCGGGGGGCAGCATCGGGCATGGCGACGGCTAACAAGACCAGGCCCACGGCAGGGAGCGCGAAGGCGTTTTTGGCCGAAGTGGAGCCCGAGCGCCGCCGACTGGAAGGTCAGCGCCTGGATGCCCTGTTTCGCAAGGTCACGGGCTACGAGCCCGTCCTCTGGGGACCAACCATCGTTGGCTACGGCAAATACCACTACAAGTACGCGAGTGGGCGCGAAGGCGACTATCTCGCCACCGGGTTTTCGCCGCGCAAAGCCAAGCTCGTGGTCTACATCCTGCCCGGCTACGAAGACTTCGGCGACCTCCTGGCCGACCTCGGCAAGCATCAGCTCGGCAAGTCGTGCCTCTACCTGAATAGCCTCGATGACGTCGACGAAGCCGTGCTCGGACGATTGATCCGCGCTGGACTGTCGAGCTTGCGCAAGCAAGCCAAGGTCCTCGCCACCTGAGGCTCAGTCGGCTCGGGTCAGGACCTCGGCGCCAGTCTCGGTCACCAGCACCGTGTGCTCGAACTGCGCTGACAGGCTGCCGTCGGCCGTGCGCACCCGCCAACCGTCGGGCTCGAGCACCACGTCCGGCCGACCGAGGTTGATCATCGGCTCGATGGTGAAGACCATGCCCGAGCGCAGGCGGAGGCCTCGGCCGCGCACGCCAAAATGGGGCACTTCGGGCTCGGCGTGCATGCGGCGGCCGATGCCATGACCACAGAAGTCGCGCACCACGCTGCAGCCCGCCTGGCCGGCGACGTCCAGAATGGCAGCCCCGATGTCCCCCATGCGCGCGCCGTCGCGAACGACGGCGATGCCTGCCCAGAGGCACTTCTCCGCCGTTTCGGTCACATGCCGCGCCTCGGCGGACACCTCACCTACCAGCACCGTGCGCGACGTGTCGCCGTGGAAGCCATCGAGCTCGGTCGTGACATCCACGTTGATGATGTCCCCCTCTTGCAAGAGCTCGTGCCGGCTCGGAATGCCGTGACACACGACATCGTTCCTACTGGTGCACACTGCCCCTGGGAAACCCTTGTAGCCGAGCTGGCTCGGGCGACCGCCCCGTCGCCGGGTGTCCTCGCGGACGTGGCGGTCGATGGCTGCGGTGGACAGACCGGCGCGAAGGTCTTTCGTCACCTCGGCTAGGGTACGCGCGGCAACCTGCCCCGCACGCCGCAGCTTCGTGATTTCAGGGCCAGAAAAACGCTCGATCGACATGCCGAGGGCATGCCGAAAGCCCCGGGCCGGATCCAATACCCTTTGGGTATGCGCGGCGGACGAATCAAAAAAGCGGTGCTAGGCTTCGTCCCGCCGTGAGTCTCGCGCAGCTCGAATACTTCGTCGCCGTGGCCGAGGAAGGTCACCTCACCCGAGCTGCCGAGCGTTTGCACATCAGCCAGCCGCCGCTCACGCGCGCGGTGCAAAAGCTGGAGCAGGAGCTCGGCCTACCGCTGTTCGAACGCACGACCAAAGGGATGCGTCTCCTGCCTGCTGGCCAGCATCTGCTGACGCGGGCGCGAGAGATCCTGCGGCTGGTCGAGTTCACCCGCCAGGAGGCGGCCGGTCACTCTCAAAGATCGCCGTTCAAATAGGCCTGTTTGTCGAGCTGCATCGCTGCGACGATGCGCACGTTGTTGATCAGGCTCCACTCGCTCAGATACTCCGAGGCGTAGTTCAGGCCGTACGGCCAGAAATGCCCACCACCGGTGGTGAGGTAGTCACGCTGTGAGACCTCGTCCGGATCACGCTCTTCGGGCGGCAGGTTCTCGATCACCTCGCGCGCGGCCGGCCCAGTCCAGCGGCCATCCTGCACGAGCTCGTCCCAGGGGGAAAAGCCGACGCCCAGGGTGTGCGCGACCTCGTGCATGGCCGTCGGCAGCTGGATGTACTCCTTGTTCTCACCAAAGCTGAGCTGACCGTCGACGTTGGCCTCTGCCGTCGGCACGCCGGGTTTGTAGTTGACGGTGATGCTCTTGGTGAGGTCGGCGTAGCAGTTGTAGTACTCCGTCGCCCCGTCCATCGCCTCGGTGATCAGCGGCACCATGTCCGCGGGCCAGCTCTCGGGCGCATTGAGGTGGTACTCGACGTGGCCGGAGAACGGACAGCCCTCGGCCGGTGCGCCGCCACTGCCGTCCGCACCGCCACTCGGCTCGGCACCGCCCGTGCCACCCGCGCCACCGCCGGGCGCTCCGCCCGCAGCCGTCTCTGCACCCCCGGAACCTCCGGCCGGACCGCCGCCGCTCGGACTGCCGCCGCTCGAGCCTCCTGCAGCGTCCACGCCGCCCGTGGCACTGCCTTGGCCGCCGGAGCTCGCTCCACCGGAAGCAGGCGGTGCACCGTCGCTGCCCCCGGCGCCGCTCGCGCCGTCGTCCAGCGAGGCCGAGCCGCAAGCCAAGAGCAGGCAGGACGCGCTCATGATCCAAAAGCGAGGCGCAAGCACGGGCGAACCCTACCACGCGACGGCTCGAGCAGCCTGGGTCGAGATCATTGCAATCTTCTCACAGGACTCGAATTCGTCATCGGCGCATTTCCCTATATGGTGCCCTCGGCAGGCGGCTGCCGGGAGAGGACGAAACTACATGAAGCATCGAAGCCTGATTTTGATCGCCCTTTGGTCGTGTCTTGCGTGCGAGGAGACCAAGGAGGCCCCGAAGGAGGCGCCAGCGCCAGCGCCCGCGCCTGAGGTCGCCAAGCCCGCTGAACCGACGCCAAAGCCTGCGGACGTGCCGGCGGCCGCCGCCGCGACCGACCAGGCGAAGGCAGAACAGGCCGCGGTGGAGGAGAATCCTCTCACCGCCTGCTGTCAGTCACTCGGCAAGAAGGGCTTCATGGAGCGGAGCCCCGAATACATGGCCGCCTCACAGGTGTGCGGCGAGGCTCTGACGGGCAAGAAGCCGCTCGCATCCGTCCTTCCGGACATCAAGAAAGCCCTCAAGAGCCAACCATTGCCCGACACCTGCGCGCCGTAGCCTCGGCCGTGTGGGCCTGAGCACTCGGCTGCCCGCGCGCGGACACAACTCGACCCATGTTCGCCCAGCCACCGCTGGGCGAGGATCCAAAGGTGACGAGGTTCCGACGCAGGGTCAGCTGGGCGCTTTGGGGCGCCTTGCTCCTCGGCACCACCGGGTGCGTGGTGGAGAGCACCTTGCCGCCAAGCGACGGCGCGCCTGCAGCTGGAGGCAGTGCCGCAGTCGGAGCTGGCGCCAATGCCGCAGGCGGAGCCGGCTCCGGTGGCATGAGCACAGGTGGAGTGAGCTCCGGCGGAGCCAGCCCCGGCGGCGGCAGCGCGAACTCCCTCTTCATCCCGTCTCCCGCGAGCGGTGGCACGACGAGCCTCGGAGTCGGCGGGGGTGTGTCCGTGATGATCGCGGCCCGGGAGGTGGTGCTGGAGCCACTGGACCCAACGCTTCTGACCTTCACCGACACGGCAGTAGAAGCCGACGACTTCACGATGTCCGCGCAGCTGAAGGAGGGCTGGACCTTCGAGGGGCTCGAGCTCCTCAGCGACCAACACTTCATTTGGGCGCTCGCAAGGAACGCGACCGCGGCCACGCTCGTCCTGTTCGACACGCACACGTGCGATGGACCGCTCGGCCAGATTCAAGTGCCGCCCAAGCTCGTGCAGAACCGCCGCTTGGTCTTCGGAGAAGAGGCCTTCCTCTCCTGCGACGACGCGAGCTGCCTCCTGGTCGCTGGCATCGAGCTCGAAGTGCTGGGAACGCTGACCAGCGGCGACTTCACCTGGCTCGAACGCGGTGGCGCCACGCTGTGCATGGGCAACGATGATCGTCTGGTCTGCCGTCGCGGCGACGGCGTGGTGTCCGAGCCGCTAGCCTGGAAGGCGGAGAGCAGGGAGCGCGGGCGTTTGGCCGATGTACAGAACTGCGCCGTCTTCGAGGACTCGCAGCTGTGTATGACCGACAGCGGCAGCTGGGAGGAGCTCCCCATCGCAGTCGGTCCGCCCCCTCCTCCCACCTGCGACACCCTGTGGCTCACCGGCGGCTACGACCCGAACCTCGAGGCCTTGACGGAGACGTGCGCCGAGGCGGGCGGAAAAGCGCCGCCGGTGGCTGAAACGCGGAGTATGTGCGGCTCCATCACGAACACGGAGCAGGTGACGACGGACGCCTACTCCGCGACTTGCGAGTGCCTCATCGTGGGCTGATGGCCTTCACGTAGGCCGCTTTTCACTCCTACATCCACCCGGACCCCCTCGGCTGTTAGGATCGAAGCCTATGACCTTGCTTCGACCTGCGGCAGTGTTCCCTCCCAGCGTGGCCGCGTGCCTCGTCCTCTCTCTCGCTTGCAGTGGCGAAGCACCGGCCGACCAGGGCAGCGGGGGCGGCTCGAGCTCGGGCGGGGTGGCCAGCGGAGCGGGCGGGTCGAGCAGCGGCGGCAGCGGCGCGGATCCGAGCGGCGGCGCGGACAGCGGGAGCAGCCCGAGCGGTGGCTCGGAGAGTGGATCCGGCGGCGAGTCAGCAGTCGATGACGACAGCATCGGCCTCGTGCAGGTGTATCGAACGCTCGCCCACAGCCAGGCCAGTCGGGCTAGCGTCGCCTTCGACTTGGAGGAGCAGGCCGCCTGGGACGCATTGGGAGAGGGGCAGCCCGCCTGCGTCACGACGGCCTACGGGGATTGCCGGCTGACGGTCTGCCCGCCGCCCACCGATCCGGATCCGGACGTCGATCCGGACGATCTGCCGTCGCTCGCTCGCCTCGAGGCGGGAACGATCTCGGTGAGCTCGGACAGCAACGAATTCACGGCCACGGGGGACCCGAGCGGGACCAACGGCACGTACGTGATCTCGGCCTCCGGCTCCTTCGCGGGGGAAGAAATCGTCACCATGTCGGCCGCCGGTGGGACGATCGAGGCCTTCGCAGGCACCATCCAGATGCCGCTCGCCCCGCTGCTCACCTCACCGGCCGTCAGCGGAGAAGTCGCAGCGGTCACGTCCATCCCGGTGTCCCGCGAGGCGAACTACGAATTCGGCTGGGACGCGCGCGACACCGGAGACACGCTCGAGGCCATCGTCTTGCTCCCCGAAGACGCGCCCGAGACGACCCCCAGCCTCTCTTGCACCTTCGATGCAGGCGCCGGCACCGGAGTCCTGCTCGCCGAGGCCCTCCAGCAACTGCCCGTGGGTACGGCGATTCACTTCTTCTCGGTGAACCGCGGCGAGGTCGAAACGGCGCAGGGCACCGTGCGCCTCGCCGCCTTCTTCGAGCTCTTGAGCCAGGACAAGACGGTCCATCCCCGGTTCGTGCTGGAGTAAGCGATCACGCCGCCCTGGCCCGGCGTCGACGCGCGAGCGCGAGGCCGAGCAGCAACAGCGGATACGCGCTGCTGACGCCGCTCTGCCACGGCAGGAGCCGACAGCCGCAGCCACTCGACTGGCTTGGCCCCACCGGCCCCGAGCCGGCGGCCGCGCCCAAACCGGTACCGCCGGCGCCCACGACCGACCCGCCGCTGCCACCGGCGGCCGCGACGTCGCCACCCGTACCAGTGCCCGGACCGCCAGCGGTCCCTCCGGTGCTGCTGCCGCCGGTGCCCCCGGTGACTGGCGGCAGCGGGTCCGACACCGGATCCGGCCCCGGCACACAGCTGCCCGGCGTGCTCCAGGCGTGGGGCTCACCGCTCAGCTCGTAGGCGCCCAGGTCCGGACCGCCGGTGCGCGCCTTGGGATGAAAGCACTTCGCGACACCGCCGATGCTGCGAATGTACTCGTAGTCGATCGAATGCTCCCACCAGGACTGCTGGTAAGGGACGCCGGGATCCGCCTTGATGATGCACTTGGGATCGAAGCCAATGTCGACGTCGGGCGCGCCCTCCGCCGTGCCGAGGTTCTCCACTTGAGCCGCCGCCGCGGCTGGCGGGCGGAAGTCGGGATTGAGCCCCGCGGGATCGGTAAAAAACGGGGTCTCACCGCTGTCCACCGTGAGGTTGGTCACGAGCAAGCTCACGTCGGGGGGAAGGCGCAAGGCCGTCGGATCCGTCGCCGAACCGCTGGCTGCTGCGATCGTGTTCATGAGCGGCGAGGCGTCGCGGGACTGCTGGTCGGTCCAATAGAACTCGCCCGGGTTGGTGGGCGAGTTCGCCTCCGGGTTCGCGCCGTTGTGGTAGCAGGTGAAGTTGACCATCACGGCGCTGCTGCGCGTGAGGCGCATGCACGACCCGCCGTTCCCGAAGCCGATGTTGCTGCGGAACGTTGCGCCAGTGGTTTCCTCGTCGACGATGAAGCCGCTGCCGTCGTTCTTCTTCTGATTGTCGGCGTTCTCGAAAGAGACGCTGCGCTCGACGATGTTCTCCTCGGGCGTGCCCTTCACGGCGTAGAGTTGAATGCCGCTGGACCAGGAGTGCGTCGGACTACCGCCACTGTGCGCCGCGATGCACTCGCGCACCGTGAAGCCGCGCGCGCTGTACATGGCAAAAGCGGTACGACTGTTCCCGTCGCCGATGCAGTTGATGTACTCGATGTGGCCGTTCGAGCCTTCGGTGGTCTCGCCCGTCCAACCGTTGGTAAACCCGCTGTCCCAGTAGCGGGACACGATGCCGATGAAGCGCAGGTACGTCGCTTCGTTCATGTAGACGCCGCTCGCCGTGTTGCCGTCTTCGTCCATCGCGGCGGCTTCGCCGTCGCCCTCGAGAATCGGCAGCGCGCAGTCGTCCGCGCGGAAGGTGATCCAAGCCTCGGGCGTGCCCGAGTTCTGGGGAAACATCCCACCCGTGTAGATGCCGTCGAGCAGGATCACGGTAGCTCCGGCCGTGGCGCGCTCCACGGCGCTGGACAGCGCGCATGGCGCGGCGCGCGTGCACTCCTCGCCCGCGCCGTCCGGGGCCACGAAGTAGTAGTAGGCCGCCTCCGCCCTGGAGCTCAGAGACAGCAAGACCAGGCAAAGCGCCACGGGCGTGCCCGCTCGAACCGGCTGGTTCGTGCGGCGCCCTGTCGCTCGGCCTGGTCTCATTTTTGCGCCCGAGTCAGGGAATCACGGAGCGGTGCCGCCCGTGCCGCCCGTGCCGCCCGTGCCGCCCGTGCCGCCCGTGCCACCGGTGCCGCCCGTGCCACCGGTGCCGCCCGTGCCACCGGTGCCGCCCGTGGCGCCACCCGTGCCAACGCTGCCGCCGCTGCCGCACACGACGCCGCCGGTCGCTCCGGTGCCGCCCGTGCCGCCCGTGCCACCGCCGGTGCCCGGGAGGACGCAGTCAGAACCGCCCGTTCCTGCGCCACCCGAAGCCGTGACGCCGCCCGAACCCGGGGTGTCATCGCACGGAGGCGTTGCACAGCCAGTGCTGCCGCCGCTCGCCGAGGTGGAGCCACCCGTGCCAGGTGCCGGTGCCGGATCGCCAAAGCAACCCGTCCCGACGAAGCCGAGGACGATTGCCGAAACGGAAATGAGCTGCCCCTTGTCCATGCTGTGCTGCCTACCTTCTGTGGCGCGCCTGGTCGGGAGCGCCGGTTGTTTGTGCCTACCGGATCGAGGCCGGCTCTTGGGTTGGTCGGCCGCTGTCGGCTCGCGTCCCTGCGGGGAGCGTGCCTGCGGGGCCTGAACCTGTTGAGTAACGAAGTACGGCGCTGAGTATATGAGCCATCGGCGGCACTGCAACGTGTGCCGCGTCTGATTTGTGGACCAGCTTCCCTGCGCCCGGGGCCGCTAGCGGCTGCTTTCCCTGGCCTTTTCGAGCCTTTCGACGGCCGCGGCCAGATTGTCGCGGACCCGCCGTAGGTCCCCTTCGGGGATGCTCAGGCCCCGCTCGACGCGGGCCAGAATCTCCTCGCAAGCCCGCTTGGTCGTCGAGAAATCCTGCACCCAATGCGAGGCCACGGCCAGCTCGTCGAGCAAGCGCCATTCATACACGCTCTCCGACACGAAGAGGGTGTCCTCCGAACGCGGCGTCCCTAGGCCCGCTTTGGCGAACAACGTGGCCATGCCGTAGATCTTTCGTAGCCGAAAATATTTGGCGAGCTCGAACAGCGGCTCGGCGCGGATGGGCCGCAGGTTGTACGCGGACAGCAGCTCAGCCAGGACGATGTCCTCGGATTTTTCCAAGCGAGCTACGATCCGTCCGACCTCCAGCTGCGCCATGAAGCGCTCCTCCACCCAGCCTTCCTCCATCTGGGCCCGCTTCTTGTACTCGACCAGCGCGCGCTCCAGGTGGCCAGCATCTCGATACGATTGCCCGAGATAGAACTGACTGCGCGGGTGGTTCGGGTGGTCGCTCAGGTACTCCTCGAGCACGCGTGCGTCGCGTAGGAATTTTTCCTCCTGCGACAGGCCGTGGGACTTCGCCCCCTGCCCATGGTGGTAGATGATCCAAACATCCTTGCGCACGTTGCGCTTCTTCGGTCCCCCGGTGATCACCAGGTAGTTGTGCACCGGCCCCTCCCACCGATAGGTGGCCGTCCGGACGTTGATCAGGTGCGGCACCGCGTAGCGCACGCCGCCGTGGTGTTTTTCCAGGTTGTAGGTCACGCCGGGCTCGAGCTTCTCGTAGAAGGTCGGATCGGAGACGCCGAGCTCTTCGTCGGCGTCGATGAAGAGCAACCAGTCCCCTTTATCGGCCAAAATGGCCAGCTCGAGGGCCTGTTGGCGATTGACGCCGAAGTTCACCCAGGGGCGCTGGTGGACCTCCCCCGGGATACCGTACGCATCCATCTCTCGGCGGATCAGCGCGATGGTGTCATCGGTCGAGCCGGTGTCGACGATGACGTAGTAGTCGATGTAGTCCTTGAGCGAACGGAAGAGGCGGGGCAGCACCTTCTCCTCGTTCTTCACGATCATGTTGAGGCAGATCTTCGTCGTCGGGCGCGGCATTCCGCCCGAGCATGCTCGGCCCGCGGCTCGGGAGCACTACCCAAAGTGCCAAGCCCGGACGCATGACCCCGCTGTCATATGTGGCCGCGCTGGGCGTGAAACGAGATATTCACCGGCCTGGGGAGAATGTTCTCCCCCGGGGTGGCGAAGCGCTACCGCTCCGCCTCGCGGCGGGGGCAGAACCGAACAGTCGCCCGGAAAAATCGACCGATATTGCACGCTGCACGCATTTTTGTCCGAGCCGCGAAAGAACGTGCGACTCCACCCGCACGTTTCATGCTTGGTCTAGTGCGACACGCGTCGTCCTCCCAATGCGCCCCTGCACGACTGCGTGTCGGCAGGTTTTCCGTTTCGGGCCGCCCAGGGTTTGTGGTAGTGGCGGAGCGCTTCGTTGGCGGTTCGAGACCGAAAGCGAGCGTTCTTTCCCCACTCCCGCCCCCGGGCACTGCTGACCGAGGACCAAGGAGTAGTAGTTTTTCATGAGCACCTCTCTCCGCCACAGGACCGTGGCCCGTTTCGGAATCGTCTCAGGATTCGTGTTGCTCGGAGCCGTTGGCCTGAGCGCGAGCGCGTGCGAGCACAGCCCGGCGCACCAGGTCCTGCTGCAGCCATACGTCCCCGGCTTGGAGCGCACGACTCCTCGCTACATCACTCAAGGCCTCGAGCCGCAGGTGGCGTTGGTTCCCGCCGTGACCGACGTCCCCGCCGTCTCCGACCCGCCAGTCACGGGGGATAGCCCGGTCGTGCTGGGGATGGTGAGCTGTGGCCACGATCCGGTGAAGGACACGTACGTCACCAACCCGGAACACGCGGCGCAAGCTCAGGCCCTGCTCAACCGGATGAACGCCGACCAACGGCTCATCCAGATCACGGGTCAGGACAAACCCAACTACAGCGACACCAATCGCTGGCGGGACATCCAGCAGTCGCGCGACGACTACAAGCTCGGCATCCGTGGCTACCAGTGGCGCGACGGCCCGCACGGGATCAACCTCGAGGCTGGCCTCGAGAACATCGAGTGCCACGGCGACGACTGCGTCAAAGAGGATTTCCGCAAGACCAAGTTCGGCTCGGGCGAAAACGCCCAGCGTGGCAACTTCTCCACCTCGTTTCCGACCAGCGTGGGCCAAGGCGCGACGTGGGACGTCAACCTGATGACCGTGCTCGGCGAGGCCATGGGCGACGAAACCCAGGCCTCGGGGCACAACGTGCTGCTCACCCCGTGCATGAACCTCCTGCGCAACCCGCTCTGGGGTCGCGCGCAGGAGACATTTGGCGAGGACGTCTTCCTCCTTGGCCGCATGGCCTCCGCGCAGACCTGGGGCCTTCAAGAGCACGTGACCGGGTGCGTCAAGCACTACCTGGCCAACAACATCGAGCTTCGGCGCATGTACATCGACGTCGAGCTCGACGAGCGCTCGATTCGCGAGATTTATGGCCGCCACTTCGAGATGGTGGTGCGTGAAGGCGGCATCGGCTGCGTGATGGCCTCGTACAACTTGGTCAACGGCAAGAAGGCGACCCAGAACAAGCACATCCTGACCCAGGTGCTCAAGCGGGACTACGGCTTCCGCGGCTTCATCCTGACCGACTGGTGGGCGATGCCGTCGAGCAGTAACGGCCAAGGCGATCAGAACACCGTCTCCGACTCCACCCGCGTGGCGCTGCAGGCCATCTACGCGGGCCTAGACGTCGAGGTGCCCTGGGCCGTCAACTACTACACCCTGAAGAGCCAGCTCGAGAGTGGCCAGCTGCCCTGGACCGTGGTCGACCAGGCCGTTCTGCGCGTGCTCGAGCAGAAGATCCGCTTTGGCACGGCCATGCTGGGCGATCCTTGGGGACCGACCCCCGTCCAGACTGGCTACGATCCGAGCACGGGCTCCATCACCAACACGGACGTGCCGGGTGATCCCAAGGGTCACACGGCGATCGCAGCCAAGGTGGCCGAAGAAGGCATGGTGCTGCTCAAGAACGACGGCGCCGTTTTGCCCATCAAGCCAGAGGTGACCAAGGTCGCCATCGTCGCCCCGAAGATCGACTACTGGGTCAACACCGACAGCCCCAAAGACAAGACGTTCGACTTCGCAGAAAATATCGGCCTCGGCGACCGCGGCAGTAGCCGCGTGCGCCCGGATCCCTTGCTGATCAAGGGCCCACGCGAAGGCCTGGTGATGGCACGACCCACCGCCGAGGTCTCCGTCGTGCGCTCCGCGGCCGAGATTCCGGAGGGCACCGAGTTCGCGGTCGTCATCGTCGGTCTCACCGCAGGAGACGAAGGCGAGGAGTACACAGGTGCTGCCGATCGCGATTCGCTGGTCTTGCCGAGTCATTGGGACGCCACCCAGAGCGACGAGGTCCGCGCCGCTTGGCGCAGCGCCAAGCCGCAGGACCAGGAAACCCTCCGGCCCAAGACCATCGATCAGAACAAGCTCATCATCGACGTCTTGGCCAAGGGGCTGCCGACGGCCATCGTGATCGAAGCCGGTGGCGCCGTCGACGACACGGAGCAGTACCCGTGGCTCGATATGGCTCCCGCCATCGTCATGGCTTGGTACCCCGGCATGCGCGGCGGTGAAGCGCTCGGAAAGCTCTTGATGGGCAACTCGAACTTCGCGGGCCGTTTGCCGGTCACCTGGCCCTACGACATCGCGCAATTCCCGACGTTCACGCTCGGTGAGCAGGTGCGGAATCCCCAGGAGTACCACGTCGGCTACCGCTACTTCGATTGGAAGGAAGAAGTGCCCCGATTCTACTTCGGGCACGGGCTCTCGTACTCGACCTTCTCGATCGACCGCATCTACACGGAGTGTGGCGACGTGCAGCCCGACACGCTCGTTCAGCTGGAGGTCGACGTGACCAATCACGGCCCCTACGCCGGGGACGAAGTGATCCAGGTCTATGCCTCGTACCAGTCGTCACGCGTGGAGCGTTCGAAGAAGGAACTGAAGGGCTTCGCCCGCGTCACCTTGCAGAACATGGAATCCAAGCGCGTCACCATCCCGGTCAAGGTCGAGGACATGCGCTACTGGGACGACGAGAACCAGTTGTGGGTCATCGAGGGCGGGCCGCTCGACCTTTGGGTCGGCACGAGCTCCGCTCCGGACAAGCTGACGTACCACACGACCGTCAACGTCGCCGAAGGCAGTTTCCCCTAATCCACCAGAAGACACCAACACGCTACACGAAGCTGGTTCATGAAAATGCATGCTTTTGATCCCGGCCGGCGCACTCTTCGCGCCGCCGCACCCACCCTTCTGACACCCCTCCTGCTCGCGTCCTTGATCAGCAGCACTGCCCTGTTGGTCAGCGGCTCCGCTGTGGCGCAAGAGGCCGAGGCCGACGGCGCGCTGTCGGGCAGCTTGGAAGGCTCGGCCGACTCCAGCAGCGACGCACCGCTCGAGACGTCGACTGCGTCCTCGGGAGAGGCCGAGGCGTCGACTGACTCGGAAGCCACCAACGAGGAAGGCCCCCCGAGCACCCAGGCCGAGGCCGTGGCCGATGGTCTGCAGACGCCCGAAGAGGACAAGGCCGGTGAAAAAGCGGAGGCCGAGAAGCCGAAGCCGCCCCCACTGGCGCTCGAGGTCTTGCCTGCATCGGCTTACCCGTCGGTACCCCAAGCGGGCATCCGCGGTGGTTCGCTCAACTTCGCCATGGCCGGCCTGCAATGGCCGTACATGCCGTCCTACGGGCCCGAATATCCGAAGCTCCGCATCGGCTTCTCCGGGTCGAGCTGGGTCGACGCCAATATGCGCATGGTGCGCCCCGGCCGTGCCGGCAACCCCGACGTGCTCGACCTGCGCATGCAGGGCCGCCTCACGTTCCGCGTGACACCGGTCTACAACTTCAACGACGATTGGTTCGCCCAGTCGCGCATCGAGTTCGTCGCCATCACCGAGCAGCAGCACGAGGCTGGCAAGTACGTCGACGTCGACGAAGCTTGGGTCCGCGTGGGTCGCTGGAAGCGATTCGATGCCACCGTGGGCCGCACCCAGGGTTTCGAAGTCTACCACTTCGGTATGGGTCTCGACCTCAACACCCAGGAGCGTGAGGGCGCTCGCTCGAGCGCCGGCGCGACCGTGCAGCAAGCCTACGCGCTGACCGAGCTCTGGGACCGCGGTATCAACAACGGGGCGCTCGCCCTGCATTGGTACACGCCCCAGTGGCTGCGCCTCGAGCTCCTCGGCCGTATGGGTATCGCCGGCGCGGGCAACGACGCCGGTGTCCGCCCCGCCGCCATCCTCGATTTCGGCTTCTTGAAGTTCAAGGGCGGCTTCGAAAAACGCATCCAGTGGACGGCCACCCCGTCGACCGATCAGCGCAAGACGGACGCGACGGGCTTCGCCGGCTCGGTGAACGTCGTCTTCGATCCGTGGGTCGAGCTCGGTGGCGGCATCGCTCACCGCACCATCGACGGCTTCACCGAAGAAGGCGAAGCCGATCCGTTCAGCAGCACCGACACCACCACCTGGGGCGGCTTCGCGAACTTCCGGCCTTATTTCAAGAACTGGACCGTGGGTCTCGGCTACCACAACACGGACTGGAGCAACCTCAACAAGGAGTCGGGACCGCCGCCCATGGGCGCCGGCGACGGCCACGTGGAGAACCAGACTCACGTCCAGATGTTCGGTGCCGTGCAGTACCAGCTGTGGGACGTCTTCTTCATCAAGTACGTCCTCGCCTACTCGCAGGTTCACATCGAAAACCGCCAGGATAACGCTCCGGACCTCGGCTACACGGACAAGCAGATCAGCCACCGCGTGCGCTTCATGCTGCTCTTCTGAGAGCGGGTGAAACGGGGCCCTGCCGAATGGGCCGGCCCCGCGTACGAGACAGGCGACGACTCCCCGGAGTCGTCGCCTTTTCTCTTTGGTAGGCCGACCGTGCTGCGGCTACCCGCAGCAGCCGCCGCGAGCTTGAACCGGCGGGCAGGCGACGGAGCCGAAGGAGCAAAAGACGCAGCAGTCGGTTCCCACCGGTCGGAGCGTGAAGCCGCACTGCTCGCAGTCGTAGGAAACGACGCAGAAGTCCTCCGGCATGCGTTCCTGCTTGCGGTGACCGCAGTTCGGGCAAGCAAGTACGGAGTCGAGTTGCATGGCCGGCTCTCGCCGTCGGTCAGGCGGCGCCTTCACGCTAGCAGCGGGGCGGCCCATGTTCAGCAGCCAAGGCTCGGCCAGCCGAGATCACCCCCACGGCCCCGCGCAGAATGCGGGCGCCGCAAAAGAGAAAGGGCGCCGAAGGAAGCCTTCGACGCCCTGCCCTTTCGACCGCGACCCGGTGGGTCGCGGCTCAACCTCGCGAGCTCAACCTCGCGAGCTTACGGAGCCGGCGTATTGACCGTCGCCCAGCCTTTGGCCGGGGCCTGGAACTGCACCATGTTGCCGTCCACCGAGAGCGTCACTTGGGTGGCAGCGCCCGAGTTGTAGAGGACGGTGACGATGCTGCCGTCCGGGTTCTGGAAGGCGAGTGCGTCGCCGCCCGTGGCGGTGATGCGCTTGCCGCCGGCTTCCACGAACTGCGACAGGTGCCGGAACACGTAGTAGTAGGGCGTGTACTTGACGTCGCCGTTGGCCTCGAACGAGATCATGGCGTTTTGCGGCCAAGGCCGCGCAATGTCCAGGTTCTTGCCGTCGCGGTCGAGCACCATGTTCCAAGCGCTGTAACCGTTGGCGCCGGCCTTGATCCACTGCGTGAGCAGCTCCCACGACTCGATGCCGTAGTTGTAGTTGTTGGGTGCATAGTCTGCCCAGAAGGTGGTCTTGTCGGCCGCCTCCGCGCTGCTTGCCGTGCTGGTCGTGCCGTTGTTGGCTCCGGTCACCCACGGGTAGTTGCCGCAGCGGTGCTCGGACTGCATGACCGTGACGCCTGCAGCGATGGGCGTAGCGATGCTGTTGACCGTTTCCCATTGCAGGCCCACGCCACGGACCTTGCTCTTGTCCGCCAGGCTGCCCCAGTACTGGCTGAACCACATGTCGTTCGAGAACGTGCCGAACCAGACGCCAGTCGAAAGGCCAGCGGCAGAGAGCGCAGGGACCAGCTGGTCCGCCACGAAGTTACCGAGGAACGCGGTGGTGGATGAGTCGTCGGCGCCGTTGTCCGTGTACGGTCCCCAGGCGCAGCTCGGATAGGCCTGGGCCCAGCCTGGCTCGTTCTGAGGATAGATGTGGTCGATGGGGATGCCTTGCTCGCCGTACTTCTGCGCCCACAAGACGAGGTACTTCGCATACGCCTCGAGGACGGCGGGCTCGTTCTTCATGACGCCCTTGTCGTAGTCGTTGTTGGACTTCATCCACGGCGGCGGAGTCCAAGGGCTACCCCAGAAGATGGTGTCGCTGATGCCCTTGTAAACCGCCTTCTCGGCGGTGACGACCGCCTGGGCCGCCTTGATGTACGGGATGAGGCCTTGAGCCGGGTCCAGGTCGCGCTCGATCGAGAACGTCGTCTCGATGTTGTCCACGCTGCAGGGCGCGTCGCACAGCGTGTAGCGATCCATCGCGTAGTCGCTGGCGCCGATTGGAATGCGGCCCCAGGTGATGCCAGCGCCGTCGACCTTGCTGAAGAGCTTCTTCATCACTTCGTCGCGCTTGGTCTGGTCGAGCGCCATCAGGGCCACCCAGCCACGCTCGTTGAAGGTACCGCCCCAGCCAATCCAGTTCTGGAGCGGGGCCGTGGAGTCAACCGTGATCGTCGCGGACGTG
>Ga0247744_1000087_pt1 | contig 20902 bp, 18 predicted proteins | sample UWRJS154409C5_FD_180946 | JGI IMG/M metagenome (GOLD analysis project Ga0247744, IMG submission 180946) | Soil microbial communities from Arlington Agricultural Research Station in Wisconsin, United States - UWRJ-S154-409C-5 | ecosystem: Environmental > Terrestrial > Soil > Agricultural land... | reverse complement strand
AACGATAATCTTGGTGACGACGCCGGCACCGACGGTGCGGCCGCCTTCGCGGATGGCGAAGCGGGCCTGCTCTTCCAATGCCACCGGCGTGATGAGCTCGATCTCCATGGTGACGTTGTCACCTGGCATCACCATCTTCACGTCGTCCGGCAGCTTCACCGTACCCGTCACGTCCGTCGTGCGGATGTAGAACTGCGGGCGGTAGTTGGTGAAGAACGGCGTGTGACGGCCGCCCTCTTCCTTCTTCAAGACGTACACCTCGCCGTTGAACTTCGTGTGCGGCGTGATGCTGCCCGGCTTGGCCAGAACCTGGCCGCGCTCGATGCCTTCCTTGTCGATACCGCGGAGCAGGCAGCCGACGTTGTCGCCTGCTTCGCCCTGGTCCAGCTGCTTACGGAACATCTCGACGCCCGTGATGATCGTCTTGCCGGCAGCGCCGAAGCCCACGATCTCCGCCTCGTCGTTCACCTTCACGATGCCGCGCTCGATGCGCCCAGTGGCCACCGTGCCGCGACCCTTGATCGAGAACACGTCTTCCACGGCGAGCAAGAACGGCTTGTCCTTCTCGCGCACGGGCTCGGGGATCTCGCTGTCCAGAGCAGCCAGGAGCTCCTTGATGCTCGCCTTCCACTTGGCGTCGCCGTTGAGGGCCGGCAGTGCCGCCACCTGGACGATCTTCGCCGTGTCGCCGTTGAACTTGTACTTGTTCAAGAGCTCGCGGACTTCCATCTCCACCAGCTCGAGCATCTCCGGATCTTCCACCGCGTCGCACTTGTTCAGCGCCACCACGATGTGGTTCAGGCCCACCTGGCGCGCCAAGAGCACGTGCTCGCGCGTCTGCGGCATCACGCTGTCCAGAGCCGACACCACCAGGATCGCGCCGTCCATCTGGGCCGCGCCGGTGATCATGTTCTTCACGTAGTCGGCGTGTCCGGGGCAATCCACGTGCGCGTAGTGACGGTTCTCCGTCGAGTACTCCACGTGCGAGGCCGCAATCGTCACCGTCTTCGTCTCGTCGCGCACGATGCCGCCCTTGGCGATGTCCGCGTACTTGATCTCGTTGGCCAGTCCGTCCAGCGACTGCACCTTCACCAGGGCTGCCGTCAGCGTGGTCTTACCGTGATCGATGTGACCGATCGTTCCCACGTTCAAATGCGGCTTGTTGCGTACGAATTTTTCCTTGGCCATGCTGCTTCCTCTGATTTGCGTGCGAACTGCTAAAGGGACCGGGGCTTCGCCCCGAAAAAAGTTCAGCCCCCGGTGATGCGGGCCACGACCTCTTCCTGGACGGAAGTGGGCACAGCCTCGTAGTGATCGAATTGCATGCTGTAGGTCGCTCGACCCTGCGTCTTGCTGCGCAGGTCGGTCGAGTAACCGAACATCGTTGCGAGCGGCACTTCGGCGTCGATGACCTGAATGCCAGCGCTCCGCTCGCTCATGCCGATGATGCGGCCGCGGCGCGCGTTGAGGTCGCCGATGACGTCACCCATGTTGCCCTCGGGCGTTACGACTTCGACCTTCATGGTCGGCTCCATGAGCTTGAGCCCGGCCTGCTTGGCTCCCGTCTGGAAGGCCATCGAGGCTGCAATCTCATAGGCAGGACCCGACGAATCGACATCGTGGTAGCTGCCGAACACGAGCTCGGCCTTCACATCGACGAGTGGATAGCCACAGAGCACTCCACGACCCATGGCATCTCGAATCCCCTTCTCGATGGAGGGAATGAACTCCTTGGGGATGATGCCGCCGACGATTTGGTTGTCGAAGACGAAGCCCGTACCACGCTCGCCGGGCACCAGGTTGATGACAACGTGGCCGTACTGGCCGTGCCCACCCGTCTGGCGAATGAACTTGCCCTCGATCTTCTGCACGGCTGCCGTGATGGCTTCCTGGTAGGCCACCTCGGGTTTGCCGACGTTGCACTCCACCTTGAACTCGCGCCGCAAGCGGTCGACGATGATCTCGAGGTGTAGCTCGCCCATGCCTGCGATGATCGTCTGACCCGTCTCTTCGTTGGTGAAGGTGCGGAACGAGGGATCCTCGTAAGCGAGCTTGGCGAGACTCGTGCCGAGCTTGTCGAAGTCGGCCTTCGTTTTCGGCTCGATGGCGACCGAGATGACCGGCTCGGGAAAGGTCATGCGCTCGAGCACGATCGGGTGCTTTTCATCGCAGAGCGTGTCGCCTGTCCGGGTATCACGCAGGCCGACGGCCGCGTAGATGTTGCCCGCCACGCACTCCTTCAGCTCTTCGCGCTTGTTGGCGTGCATGCGTAGGATGCGGCCCAAACGCTCGCGCTTGCCGCGTGCCGTGTTCATCACCGCCGTGCCGGAGGTGAGCGTGCCGGAGTAGACGCGGAAGAAGGTCAGGGTGCCGACGAACGGATCGCTGGCGACCTTGAAGGCCAACGCCGCGAAAGGCTCGTCATCCGACGCATGGCGCACGACCTTCTTGCTCTCGTCGTCGGGCAAGGTGCCCTCGACCGGCGGCACGTCGAGCGGGGACGGCAAGAAGTCGACCACGGCATCGAGCAGGAGCTGGACGCCCTTGTTCTTGAAGGCCGAGCCGCACAGCACCGGCACCCACGCGAACGAGCACGTGGCCTTGCGGATGGCGCCGTAGATCTCCTCATCGGTGATGGTGGACGCGTCCTCGAGGAACTTCCCCATCACGCGATCGTCGACGTCGGCGCAAGCCTCGAGCAGCTCCTCGCGCTTCTCGGCGCACTTCTTCTCGAGCTCCGCCGGAATGTCGACCCACTCGTACTTCGACCCGAGCGAGTCGCTATCGAAGATCGCCGCCTTCATGCGGATCAGATCGACCACGCCGCGATGCTCTTCTTCCTGACCGACCGGCCACTGTACGGCGACGGGGCGCGCGCCCAGCCGGTCCTTGATGGAGTCCAGGTTCATCTGGAAGTCGGCGCCGAGCTTGTCCAGCTTGTTGACGAAGGCGACACGCGGCACGTGGTAACGGTCGGCCTGGCGCCACACCGTCTCCGACTGCGGTTCCACGCCGTTGCCACCGTCGAACACCGCCACTGCACCGTCGAGCACGCGCAGGCTGCGCTCGACTTCGATGGTGAAGTCGACGTGCCCGGGCGTATCGATGATGTTGATGCGGTGCTGCTGCTCGGCGCGCGGACCGAAGTGCGTCTGCCAGAAGCAGTTGGTCGCAGCCGAGGTGATGGTGATGCCGCGCTCCTGCTCCTGCTCCATCCAGTCCATCGTGGCGGCGCCCTCGTGGACCTCACCCATCTTGTGGGAGATGCCGGTGTAGAACAGGATGCGCTCGGTCACCGTCGTCTTGCCGGCATCGATGTGCGCCATGATCCCGATATTTCGGGTGCGCTCGATGGTGATTTCGCGGCTGGACATGACGGACTGCTCGGGAGGGGACTGCTCGGGATGGGGACTTCTTGGGACGCGGGATAGACGAAACCCCTCCCGGACCTCTGCCTCTTTCTTCGTTCGAAAGGGGGCCGACGCGCTAGCGCCGGAGCTCCGGAAGGGGTCGGGGGACGACGTATTGCCGCTTTTCTGGGCGGGCGAGAGGTTCGCTTGCGATGCAAGAAGGACCTCTCGGCGACTCGTCACCCGATCCTTATGTTTCGTACTGCATGGCTGTGAGGCTGAATCTCCAGGGGGACACTTGGGGGGCAGCTAGCGCGAAAGCTCTAGCGAGAAAGCTCTAGTGAGAACTCACCAGCGGTAGTGAGCGAAGGCCTTGTTTGCGTCGGCCATCTTGTGCGTGTCGTCACGCTTCTTGACGGCGGCGCCACGCAGCTGTGCTGCATCCACGATCTCGGAAGCCAAGCGCTCGCGCATCGTCTTCTCACCGCGGGCGCGGGCGTAGGAGACCAGCCAGCGCATGCCGAGGGCCACCCGGCGCTCGGGCCGCACTTCGACCGGAACCTGGTAGTTGGCACCACCGACGCGGCGGCTCTTCACTTCCAGCTTGGGCTTCACGTTGTCGAGCGCCTTGCGGAACATCTCGAGCGGCTCTTCCTTGAAGCGCTCGCTGATGATGTCGAACGCGCCGTACAGGATGCCTTCGGCCGTGCTCTTCTTACCGTCGACCATGAGCGAGTTGATGAACTTGGCCACCAACTTGTCGCGGTACTTCGGGTCGGGGGTGATCTTCCGCTTGGGGACTTCGCGCCTACGAGACATGTTTCTTCGTTCTCCGAGAATGTTGAGTCAGCGCGAGATCACTTCTTCGGGCGCTTGACGCCGTACTTCGATCGCTTGCGGTTGCGGTTGGCCTTGTTGGTGCTGGACGGGCCAGCTGCGCCGGAGGCGTCGAGCGTGCCGCGAACGACGTGGTAACGAACGCCCGGCAGATCCTTCACGCGGCCACCGCGGATGAGCACCACGCTGTGCTCCTGCAGGTTGTGGCCTTCACCGGGGATGTAGCTGATCACTTCCATCGTGTTGGTGAGGCGCACGCGGCACACCTTGCGCAGAGCCGAGTTCGGCTTCTTGGGCGTGGTGGTGTAGACGCGCGTGCACACGCCGCGCTTCTGCGGACAGGAACGCAGAGCGGGGGAGTCGGTACGGGCCTTGACGACGTTGCGGCCGCTACGGATCAGCTGCTGAATGGTGGGCATTCGGACTTTCGGGAAGGTGCTGTCGAAGGGTGTCCCGGGAAGGAACCCTCGGATTTCAGGGGGACGGGAGGGTACCCGCGGACCTTCGACTGTCAAGGAAACCTTGACCCCCGAAATGGCTGTTTTTACAGGGCGCCCGCTGCGCGTCCGTACAGCTAGGGGGCCGGGGCCCGGTCGGCGAATTCCTGCTCGATCGTAGCCCAGAGCGCTGGATCGTCGAGGGCGCCGAGCTTCGGGAAGGCGCGGAGCCGTACGCCCTGGCGTTCGGCCAGGCCGGTCCAGGTCTCCGCCTGCTCGGCACCGGGGCCAACCAGGAGCACGGCGTGCAGGGTGCCCTTGCCCACCTCGTGCCAGTAGCCCGGGCCGAACAGCCTCGCGGGGGCCGGCGAATCCCCGACCCAGACCGCCACCCGGGAAAAGAAGGTGGGCTCCTGAACGGACAGGGCCCGCGCCACGGCGGCGCGGGCAGCACTGGCGAGCACCCACGCGTCGCCCGCCGCCACGGCGGGACCAACCTCCTTCTTCAGGCGTTTCAACGCCTCTCTCAGCTTCGAAGCCGCCAGGTCCTCGTCCGTTTGATCACAGAGGACGTGACGCTTGCCGGCGCTGGCGCGACTGGCCCCCAGGCAGAGGGCTCCGCCCGGGTCGAGCACCAGCGTGACCGGGAGCGCTCCGGGCTGCGTCCCCACTTCGATGGTCACCTCGCGCGGCGCGCCGTCGACCGCCGTCGTGCCCTCTTTTTGCGACGTCGTCTCCGCCGGGCCGCAGGTGCAGCCGAGGGCAACACAGAGCCAGGCGGGAGCGCAGAGCGCGCTCAGGGCGGCCGGGCCGAGAATCCGTGACAGCGAGGACAAGCTGCGAACAGGATGCCGAACCGCCCCCGGGTTGGGCAACCCCTCCGTCGCCCACCCACCCTGGAGGCCCCGAGCGCACAATCGGAGACCGCTGGAATTCAGCCTGACGAGACAAACGAGCCCCCGTTTGCCTCATGGTGCAATCGCAGGCATCTTGATAGTTGACTCAGAAGCGTCTCATCGGCTCTCTTGGGCTGCCGCAAACGCCTGAGTTTATCCGGAAAACGTGTCCTCACTCGAAGCCTCACGCCCGCAACATACGGGGCCCATCACCGAAGTACGCGCTGGCCTGGTGCTGGGACGCTACGAGTTGCTCGTTCCCATTGCTTCGGGGGGCATGGCGCAAGTGTGGGCGGCACGTCTGCGCGGCGCGCGGCAGTTCCAGAAAATCGTCGCCGTCAAAACGATGCTGCCGAAGCTCAGTGAGGACGAGCAGTTCGAGCAGATGTTCTTGGATGAGGCATCACTGGCCTCGCAGATCCGACACCCCAATGCCGTCGAGATCATGGACCTCGGCGAGCAGGGCGGCGTGCTCTATCTGGTGATGGAGTGGATCGAAGGCGTCCCGCTGAACCAGCTGATGAAAGCGGCCAAGGCCGACGGCGGCATGCCTCATGCGATTGCCGCACGCATTGCGCTGCACGCCTGTTCGGGCCTGCATGCCGCGCACGAGCTGAAAGACGAGAAGGGTCAGCTGGTCGGGCTGGTCCATCGCGACGTGTCTCCGCAGAATCTGCTGGTCACGTACGATGGCGTGACGAAAGTGGTCGATTTTGGGGTGGCCAAGGCGACCGCCCTCGGCGGCGGCGCAACGGTTGCGGGACAGGTCAAGGGCAAGGTCAGCTACATGGCGCCCGAGCAGGTCAACGGCGAAGGCCTCGACCGACGGGCGGACGTCTTCGCGCTCGGCATCGTGCTCTACGCGCTCACGACCGGTAAGCACCCGTTCCGCCGCGAATCGGAAGCGGCCACGATGTACAACATCTGCTCGCCCGAGCCGGTCGTCGCGCCGAGTCGCGTGAGGCCCGATTTCCCGAAGGAGCTCGAGCCGATCATCCTGAAGGCCCTGGAGAAGGACCGCGAGAAGCGCTTTGGCAGCTGCGACGAAATGCTGCGCGCGCTCGACGGGCTCCCGTCGCATCTGCGCGTCGGCTCCGACGCCGACGTGGCCGCCTTCGTGAGCAAGATTCTGGGTCCGACCCGCGCCGCCCAGCGCGCGCGCATCGACGACGCCATTGCGCGCGCCGACACGGCTGGTGAGAGCGGCCTTTGGTCGGGACCGGACCAGAGCCAGGTGCGGCCAGGAAATGGCGCCACCGGAACCTTCGAGATCACCGGCGTGCCGGCAGGCCTCCACCCCACCGTCCTACGCAATCGCATTCTGGGCGGCGTTGGGCTAGCCGCGATCGTGGCCGCAGGCAGCGTGCTCGCCACCCTCGTCCTGCGCGCGCCACCGCCACCGCCACCGGAGGAGGTGTCCTTGCCCGAGGCGCCCGTCGCCCCGCCGGCGGCGCCGGCGATCGAGAAGGCCGCGGCGAGCACGGACGCGGCTGACGTGCCCAGCGACGCGCCTCAGCCCAAGCCGAAGAAAGAGTCCGAAAAGAAGAAGACCACGACCGGCGACGGTACGTCGACGAAGACTGCGACGACTGCAGCGAGTGAGGGTTCGACGACGACGGGGAGCACGACGAGCTCCGGCTCTTCCAGCTCGGGCTCGACCAGTTCCGGCTCTTCGAGCTCGGGCCCTGCTAGCTCTGGCGCTGCCAGCTCGGGCAGCAGCACCACCGGTTCGAGCTCGACGGGCACGCCGGCCGGCGACAGTTGGAAGTCGGAAGCCGGCTTCTAGTCTGCCAAGGGCAGGCGCGGAGCTCAGAAGCGCCCAACCAAGGACACACCGGCGTGAGCGCCGGGTGCTGCTGGCAGCACGCGTAGCCGCGCGCTCTCGGTCTTGCGGCCCGGGTCGATGAAGAAGAGCACGGTGCCCGTCGCGAGCGCTGCCGCGCCCACGCCCACGCCCACCCAGCCGACGGTTTCCAGCGTGCGGGCGGAGTCGTACAGGTCCCGCGCCCGGTACCACTCGCCCGGGTTGCTATCGCCGAGCGACGAACAGTCGGTACTCCCTTTGCAGATCGCCAACGCCTGGTTGGCCTGGCCCTGACTGACCCCGAGCAGGACCCCGCCGACGGCCGCCACCACCAAGCCCGCGCCACCGACCACGAACGGGGTGACGCCGTAGCCCTTGGCCGCTTCGCTCTTCGGCGCCTCGGATGCAGAAGCCACTGGCGTCGCTTTCTCGGGCAGCGGCACGAGCTCGATGGCAACCTCCTCGTGATCGCCCTCAGCGACGTTGATCGTTTCCTCGAACGTCTCGTATCCGGCTGCGGACGCGCTGATGACGTGCGGGCCCGGATCGAGCGGGACCTCGATGCCGATGGACTTCGAACCGAGCTGGACGCCATCGAGCTCGACGGTCGCGGCCTGGGCCCCTTCGCCCCGCGACACGATGACGGTCGGAATGCGCTGCTTCAGGTAGTCGATCGACTGCTGCACCTCGGCCAAGAAGCCCGCCGGCATGCCTTGACCATGCTTGAGGGCCAGCTCGTAGCCACCGAGCGCTGCCACCATCTTGCCGAGATTCTCCTCGCAAGCAGCGATGTGGTAACGAACCTGAGGCGTCAGCTTGACCTGACCCACCTGGCGAAACAGCTTGAGCGCACCGGCGTAGTCGCGCGCCTGCTCGAGCTCGAGCGCGCGCTGGAAGTTGGCGCGAGCTTCTTCGACCGCGTCCGGCTCCGCAGCACGCACGACCGGCCCGACCGAAGTCACGGCAAACGCGAGCGCGACGGCGACGGTCAGAGGCCTCGGTCCGAAACGACGCATCGGCTGATAGTATCGCAAACCCGGCCACCTCGCCCGGCGGGTTTCTTACGGCCAACTCATGCCTACCAAAGCCGACATTGTAAGGCAGCCACCGATCGTGGTCGTCATGGGGCCCGCCGGGGCCGGCAAGACCACCGTGGGCCAGGAGCTCGCGCAGAGGCTGGGCGTACCCTTCGCAGACGCCGACGCATTTCACACGATTTCGGCCGTCGAGAAGATGCGCCAGGGCCAAGCGCTCGACGAGCACGACCGGGAGCCCTGGCTCGACGCACTCGCCCGGCGCCTGGCCGCTGCCGGAGAGCAGGGCCTGGTACTGGCGTGCTCGGCGCTCAAGGCGAAGTACCGGCAGCGACTCGGCCTCGGTGGCCCGTCCCACTACCTCCTCGTGTATCTGGAAGTCCCGCCCGAGATTCTGGAACGCCGGCTGGCCGAGCGCACAGGGCACTTCGCAGGTCCCGCTTTGCTGGCGAGCCAGCTCGCGACGCTCGAGGTCCCGACGGCCGCGGAAACCTACGATGGCACTTCATCGCCCGCCGACCTGGTGGGCGAGATCGTGCGCCGAGCGCGTCTCTGAGCACTGCTCGCGCCACAAACGAGCCAACGGTTGGGGCCGCTCGACCTTGACGAGGGCGGACGCGTGTGCGGATATCCAGAGCGCTGCCTCCAGCTAAAAGCCTCGCTTCCACGCGAATCGAGCGTCCCTCGTTCGTCTGGCCGGTCGCCCGAAGAAATGTCCACACCAACCATCTATGACATCGCCGCCCGAGCCGGCGTCGGCATCGCCACCGTCAGCCGGGTGATCAACGGCAGCCGTCGCGTGTCGGAGAAGACGCGCAAGTCGGTCCAGAAGGCGATGAGTGACCTCGGCTTTCGCCCGAACAACGCTGCGCGTCGCCTGGCGGCTGGTGCTCCCAACCGCCCGCGGGTCGTGGCACTGATGCCGTTCTTCACGACGGCCTTCTATTTCAACGTGTGCAAGGCATTGTCGCGAAAGCTCGCCGCAGCAGGCACCGATTTGGTGCTTGTCGACGCACGCGGTCAAGAAGAGGCCGATCGCCACCTGGACCGGCTGTTGGCGGAGCGCTCGTGCGAAGGCGTCGTCTTGTGCAGCATGGACCTGAGTGAGGGGCGCAAGGAGCAGTTCGACATCCTGCACATTCCCGTGATTGCCCTCGACTACCATGCGCAAGCGATTCCCCACGTTCGTGTGGACAACGTGGAAGGCGGCCGTCTCTTGAGCCAGACCTTGTCGGCGGGCGGCTGCAAGAAGCAGGCGCTCATCATCGGCACCAGGCACGCCCACGCGTTCCGCGATCGCGAGAAGGGCTTCTTGCAGGCCTGCCCACCGGGCAGCCGCGTGGTCGAATGCGAATGGGACGCCATCGACAACGGCGCAGCCGCCACGCGCGAGCTCTTGGCTTCGTTCGACGGCATGGACGGCATCGCCTGCGGCGGCGACACACTGGCCGTCGGCGTGCTCAAGGCGCTGCGCGAGGCCAAACTGAAGACGCCCGAGGACATTCAGATCGTCGGCTTCGACGACATGCCGATGATGGATTTCATGAACCTGACCACCATCCGGCAGCCGATGGAGGACTTCGGGAGCTGGGGCGGCGACGCCATTCTCAAGCTGATCAAGACACCGGGCGGGCCCAGGCCCGACTCCGTGGTCTTACCGCTCGAAGTGGTGCATCGTGGCACGACCAAACGCGGCGCCGCCGCCGAAGGTTAGCCGTCCGCCGAGGACGGCCTCGAGAGCGTGATGGCCAATCAGGGGACTGCGGAAGCGAGCAAAGTCGATCCGAGCAAGGCCGGCGAGTCCCTGCTCAGCGGCGTCGGCGGCAGCGCGCTCCACGCCTATCGCGTGTCCGGCGCGCTCTTGCTCACGCTCATCTCCGCATACAAGAGCTCGAGTGCGCCCGGCGAGGGTGCACGGGAAGTTTGTCGGGCGCTCACCGTGCGCCAGATCTTCTACACGAGCTTCCAAGCCCTCTCGATGATCAGCGTCGTGGCGCTGTTCGTCGGCGCGACGCTGACCGCGCAGTCCGAGCTCCTCGGTGGCCCTTTGCAGCGAGAGACTGCCGGTCGAGTGCTGGTGACCGTCGTCATCCGCGAGCTGGCCCCGCTGATCACCGCCATCATCGTGGCAGGCAGAAGCGGCACCGCCATCGCGACCGAGATCGGTGTCATGCGGGTCAACTCCGAGATCTTGGCGCTGGCCTCGCTCGGCATCGATCCTCCGCGCTTCATCGTCTGGCCGCGCATCGTGTCGACTACGGTGAGCGTGCCTCTTCTTACCATCTACTTTTCCACCATGGCCGTGCTCGGTGGCTTCATTTCCCTGTTCTTCATCGACGCCCACGCCGTGTCGGAATGGCGAAGCGGCGCGGTGATGGGGCTGTCGCTGGTCGACCTGCCCCTGGTGCTCATCAAGACGATCGGCTTGGGTGCGCTGGTCGGCTGGATCTGCTCGTACTACGGCTTCGAGGTCGGCAGCTCGCCCACCGAGGTCCCGCAGAAGGCCAGCAAGGCCGTGGTGCAGTCGCTCATGGCCTGCATCATCTACAACGCCGTCATCACCATGGTCTTCTATGGCCTGTTGGTTGGAGGCCGCCTGCAATGAGTAGCGCTGACGAAGCCCCTCCTCCGCCCGACTTCGGGCGCATGAGTCAGCCGAGTCGGCGCATCAGCGTGGCTCAGGGCGCGCCTGGACTGACGCTGGACCGCGTCGACTTCGACTACGCCGGTCACGTCATTCTCGCCGCCATGGACTTCGAGCTGGACAAGGGCGGTTCTGCGGTCGTCACGGGCCAAAATGGCTGCGGTAAGTCGACCTTGCTCTACGTCGCGGCGGGCCTGATCTCGCCCAAGCGCGGCACGGTGTTGCACGCGGGAAACCCCCTGGCGTCGCTGTTTCCGAGCGCGCGCGTGCAGCGGGGCATTCGCGTGGGCTTCGTGTTTCAGGAGGGCGGACTCTTGGCCAACCTGGATGCGATGTCGAACGTCTCGTTGGCGCTCCGTTACCACTACGACGTGCTCGAGCTCGACGAGCGCACGATGATCGCCCAAGCCGAGGCAGCGCTCGAAGCTGCGCAAGTCTCGCGCGCCGACTGGGGCCGACAACCAGCGCACATGTCCTTCGGTATCCGCAAGCGCTTGGCGCTGGCGCGCGCGCTCGCGATCAAACCGAATTTCTTTTTCTTCGACGACCCGGACGTCGGTCTCGATCCGCGGACGGCCCAAGTGACTCACCAGATCCTGTGCCAGCTGCGCGACGACCCCGAGGTGACCTTGCTCGTGGCGACGAACCGTCCGCAGCTGATCGAACGGCTGGAGGTGCCGGGCTATCGCCTACAGGCGGGCCAGCTGACGAGCCACTCGGGCAAGAGCTCGCTACCTCCGAGTGGCAGCTTCTCGCGGCCCCCCAGCTGAAGCGTCCGCGCCTTTTCCAGCCTGGCCACCTGGCCGCCGCCCTACCCGCCGCCGAGCAGACGTGGTAGAAGCGCTTCCATGAATGCTGCTTTGGCGGAGAAGACCATCGTGCTGACCGGGGCCTCCCGCGGAGTCGGCCTCGCTGCTGCCCGGGCCCTCGTGGAGCAGGGCGCCCGGGTGCTCGGCGTCGCCAAGGACCCCGCGCGCCTCGCGCTCGCCCACAAGGAGCTCGAGCAACGCGCGCCTGGGCGGTTCATCGCGCTCGAGGCCGACCTGGCCGACCCCGGTTTCGCCGCGCTCGTACGCACCGCCACGGAGCGTCACTTCGAGAAGCTCGACATCCTGGTCAATAACGCTGGGGTCATGTTGTGGCGCGATGCCGAGATCACCGAGGAACCGCCGGGCATCCTCGAGCAGACTCTGGAGGTCAACCTGCTCGCGCCACACCGGCTCGTGCGCGAGCTCTTGCCCTTGCTCCTGCGCACCAAGGAGCCGCGCGTCGTCAACGTGAGCTCGGGTGCCGGCACGCATCATGGCCTCACCGAAGCGGGGATCGCAGCGTATCGCGTCAGTAAGTGGGCACTGAACGGACTCACCATGGCGCAAGCGCGGGAGCTGCGCGGACGAGTGGCGGTCAATGCGCTCGACCCCGGTTGGCTGCGCACCGATCTAGGTGGCCCCAAGGCACCCGGCGTCGCGGAAGATGGAGCCGATGGCCTCTTGGCCACCTTGGCCCTGCCGTTCGAGCAAACTGGGAAGTTCTTCAAGGCTGGCGTCGAAATTCCCTGGTAGCCGGAGCAAAGCGTCACATGGGCATGATACGCAAAGGGTGAGGATCCCTTCGTCATCATGCCCAGTGAAGCCCGACAACGCGTCGCCCAGGTGAACCTGCCCGCGCACATCCCGGTCGTTCAGCGCACGCCCCTCGAGACCGACGGCACCCTCTTCATCAATCGCGAGCTGTCGTGGCTCGAGTTCAATGCCCGCGTCCTGGCCGAAGCGGAAAATCCGCAGGTGCCACTGTTCGAGCGCATGAAGTTCTTGGCCATCTACTCGACCAACCTGGACGAGTTCTTCATGGTGCGCGCGGCCGGCCTTCAGGCCCAAATCCAGAGCGGCGTACTGGAGATCCCAGCCGACGGTCTGACCGCTGAGCAGCAGCTCAAGGCGATCTCCGAGCGCGCCCACGATCTCTGCGAATGGCAAGCGCGCATCTGGAACGAGAACCTCCGGCCCGGACTGCGTGAGCTCGGCCTCTGCGTCTACCACCCTGGCGAGCTCGACGCCGAATCACTCGCCCAATTGGACGAGCACTTCGACCGCAACATCTACCCGGTGCTCACGCCGATCGCCATCGATCCGGCCCACCCGTTTCCGCACCTGCGCAACAAAACGCTCAACGTCGGCTTCTTGTTCGACCAGCACAATCCGAGCGAGCCGAGCTTTGGCCTCGTGCAGTTGCCGCCCAGCATTTCGCGCCTGGTTCCCGTGGCCGTGAAAGGAAACGGACGAGCGTTCGTGACCTTGGAAGATCTGGTCGTGCGCAAGGCCAGTCGCTTGTTCCCCCGTCTGCCGGTGCACGGAGATTTCGCCTTCCGCGTGACGCGCAACTTCGACATCGAGCTCGACGAGGACGAAGGCGAAGATCTGCTCTTGACCATTCAGGCGGAACTGCGTCGCCGCGAACGCGGTCACGCCGTACGGCTCGAGGTGTCCCAGAGTGCGTCCGACGAATCGCTGGATTTCCTCTGCGACGAGCTGGGTCTCGATCGCACGCGTGACCTGTACCGCTTGGGCGCCCCGCTGATGCTGGAGAACTTCACCGCGCTGACCAAGGGGGAGGATCGTCCCGATCTCTCGGATCCACCGTTTAGTCCGCTCTACGTCCCGCCCCTACGCGATAGTGACGATTTCTTCACCACCATTCGCCAAGGCGACGTCCTGCTTCACCATCCCTACGAGTCCTTCGAGGCGGTCATCGACTTCGTCAGTCAGGCAGCCGAAGACCCGAAGGTCCTCGCCATCAAACAGACGCTCTACCGCACGGGGGGCGAGTCCCCGCTCGTGCGAGCGCTGCAGCGCGCCGCCGAGCTCGGCAAGCAGGTCACCGCCGTCGTGGAGCTCAAGGCCCGGTTCGACGAAGAGAGCAACATCCAGTGGGCGCGAACGCTCGAGCGTTCGGGCGTGAACGTGATGTATGGCCTGCTCGGCTTCAAGACGCACTGCAAAGTGCTCTTGGTCGTGCGCCAAGAGGGCAAGCGCCTTCAGCGTTACGTGCACTTGGCCACCGGCAATTACAACCAACAGACCGCGCGCAGCTACGAGGATTTGTCGCTGTTCACGGCGAAGGAAGAGTTCGGCGAGGACGCCACGTCGCTCTTCAACTTGCTGACCGGCTATTCGGCCCCCGACCACTGGAACCAACTCTTGGTGGCCCCCCTCGGCCTGCAGGAGGCCATGCTCGGGCTCATCCATCGCGAACGCGAGCACGCCCTCGCCGGACGGCCGGCAAGCATCATGGCCAAGATGAACTCGCTCGTGGACGCGGACGTCATCGCGGCGCTCTATCAAGCATCCCAGGCCGGGGTACAGATCGACCTGCTCGTGCGCGGCATCTGTTGCCTGCGGCCCGGCGTGCCTGGCACGAGTGACAACATTCGCGTCCGCGCGCTCATCGACCGCTTTCTCGAGCACGCGCGCATCTACTCGTTCGAGAACGGTGGCGCGCGCGAAGTCTACTGCGGCAGCTCGGACTGGATGCCGCGCAACTTCCGCCGTCGCGTGGAAGTGCTGTTTCCGGTGGTCGAGTCCGCGCTCAAGCAGCGCATCACCGACGAGATTCTGCAGACGATGGCCAGCGACAACGTGAAGGGTTGGCTGCTGGGCACCGGTGGTCGCTACGAGCGCGCCGCACGGGGAGCCAGCGAAACCCCGCTACGCAGCCAGGAACGGTTCATCGAGCTCGCGCGCCAGGCAGCGCAGGTCAGCTCGACGAGCATGCAGCCGCGCGGGCTGAAGCCGGCACCCGTACGCGAGTCGACGCTCGAGAAGCTACGTCGCAAGCGGCGCCGCCGCAGCGAAACCGGCTGATCAGCCGCCGATGAACGGCATCTCGACCCGAGGCAGCAGGGGCAACCGGTGTCCGCCCTGCGCGGGGCTCGCCACCTGAGCCTCCGTCCGCTCGGCCGAGTAGCGATCGTCACGCCGGGACCAGATCCCCGCGAGGCGCGCGAAGAGCTCGTCGTCCGTACCTCCCTCCCGGAGCAGAGCCTTGAGGTCGTGGCCCTGGCCCGCGAACAAACAGGTGAAGACCTGCCCGTCGGCCGACAGGCGCAGGCGGTCACAGGCTGCGCAGAAGGGCCGGGAGATGCTGGTCACGAGGCCGATTTCGAGCGACCCATCGAGCAGCCGATAGCGCTCGGCCACGTCCCCCCGCTCGCCCCGGGGCACTGGCTCGAGCGGATGGAGCCGCGCGATGCGCGCCAAGATCTCCGCGCCGCTGACGACGTCGTCAACCCGCCAGCCGTTCTGCATGCCGACGTCCATGTACTCGATGAACCGCAGCACGTGCCCCGTGCCGCGGAAGTGGCGGACGAGCGGCTCGATCTGGCGGTCCATCAGATCCCTGCGCACGACGCAGTTGATCTTCACCGACGAAAAGCCAGCCTGGACTGCGGCATCGAGCCCGGCCAAGACGTCGGCCACCACGAAGCCCGGAGCATCGGCCAGCGTCTGAAAGGTGGCGTCTTCCAGCGTGTCCAAGCTGAGCGTCAGGCGGCCGAGGCCCGCGGCGCGCAGCGCTGGTGCGAGCAGTGCGAGCTTGGTCCCATTGGTGGTGAGCGCGAGCTCGACGCCGAGTCCGGCCAGCTGCTCGACCAAGATCGGCAGGTCGCGCCGGAGCAACGGCTCCCCGCCGGTCAGCCGGACTTTTTTGACACCCAGGCCGCGGAGCACACGGGTGACGCGCACGATCTCTTCGAAGCTCAGGATCGCGTGCTTGGGCAAGTAGCGATGGTCCGCATACTTTTCTCGCGGCATGCAGTACGTGCAGCGGAAGTTGCAGCGATCCGTCACGCTGATGCGAAGCTGCGCGAGCGGACGCCCGAGGCGGTCTGCATGTGGTGGAAGGGCGCCGGACGTGGGCACGAGGGGAAAATGATACAAGCCAGCCCCCGCCACCAGCGCGAAAACCAAATGACATGCCAAGGGCAGTATTTCTAGCAATTGCCCGGCGCTCGACCTGATAGAACGGAATCGTGAAACTCTACGCATTCGACGGCATTGACCAGCGGCTCGAGCTCTTGCCGCTCGCTGCTCGTCGCGCGCTCGATTTGGCGGGCCTACGCTTGTCTCGCGAAGGTTTCCTCTCCCTGGCTCACGCGGAGCGCGTCCTTTTGACCTCGGCTGGCGCTGAGTATCTGGTCGACCTGGGGCGGGTGGCCCGTCTGGTCTCGCCGGCGCGCCCGGAGGCGGCCCGCGAGATGCCGTCCACCGATCCGTCCCCGTATGAAGTGCCCGACGAGGTGAAGCAGACTCTGGGGCCCACTCGCCCCTTGCCCGACGCCGTGTGGGCGGCTCTGACGCCGCTCGACCGCTACGCTCTCGCCAAGGTGTGCGCCAAGAACAGCGAAGAGCGGATCGGCGGGGCCTACCAGGAGATCATCGGCCACAGCGCCGTGTCGAGCCACGTGGCGCCCGGCGGGGGCGTGCGCATGGTGGACGTTTCCGCCAAGCCGGCCACCAAGCGTCGAGCCAGCGCCGGCACCTCGATTCATCTGGGCGACGTCGCCTACAAGCGCCTGGTCGATGCGGACGTCCCCAAAGGTGACGTGCTCGGCACCGCGCGCCTGGCGGCGATCTTGGCTGCCAAGCGCACGAGCGAGCTGATTCCGCTCTGCCATCCCGTTCCGCTGACGCACGTCGAGGTGACCTTCGAGACGGACGACGCGCGCCAGAGCCTGGACATCACGTGCAGCGCGGAAACGGTGGCGCCCACGGGGGTCGAGATGGAGGCGCTCGTCGGCGCTTCGATTGCCGCGCTCACCGTCTACGACATGCTCAAATCCATCGATCGCAGCCTGACCGTGGGACCGACGCGACTGCTCGAGAAATCGGGCGGGCGCTCCGGTGAGTTTCGGCTGTTCGATCCTCCGCTTGGAAAGGCGCCCAGATGAGCCTGTTCGCCGTCCAAGCAGAGCCCATCGACGTCGACCGCGTCGTCCGCAGCGTGCAGGCGGAGCGCTTCGGCGGCATCGACGTATTCCTCGGCGTCGTCCGCAGCGAAAACGATGGGCGCAAGGTCACCTTGCTCGAATACGAAGCCTACGTCTCGATGGCCGAAAAGCAGCTCGCGCGCATCGCCGAGGGCATCGCGCAGGAGCTCGGCGACGTCGAGCTCAGCGCAGTGCACCGCATCGGCCCGCTCGAGGTGGGTGACGTCGCGGTCGTTTGCGTGGCCGCCGCAGTGCATCGCGCGGAAGCCTTTCACGCCTGCCGCCTGCTCATCGATCGCATCAAGGCCGAGGTCCCCATCTGGAAGCGCGAGCACGGTCCGGACGGCCCGTACTGGGTCGGCTGGCAAGATGCGCGCTGTCGCGGCGACGAGCACCACGCCGGCCATCACCACCACCACACCTAGCGGGCGCTGAGGTCGCCCGGCTGGTCCCAGTCGACGAGCGCTCGCTCTTCGGCCGAGCTGAGCGACAAGACGCTCGCATCCAGACTGCGGAGCAGCGCCTGGAGCGAGCGATCGGCATTCGTCAGCGCCTGCTCGGCCAGGGTCAAAGCCTCGATCTTGTAGCGTGCAAACAGGGGCTGGAAGCGCCCATCGAGGCGCGGCGCGAGGGCCAGCGCCGTGAGCTCGACGTCCGCCAGCTTGGCGAGCAGCGCCGACGTCAGGTGCGGCAAGTCGCAGGCCAGGAGCAAGGCTTCAGCTCGCCCGACGGCGCGCGCATGACGGAGCAAGCTGACGAGCCCTGCCAGCGGGCCCGCAGCCGCTGCGGCGTCGTCGAGCATCGGCACGCCGAGCTCAGCGTAGGCCTCCTGCTGGCCGACCAGCACCCGGAGCGCGGCGGGCAGCGTCTCTTCGCTGAGGCGCAGCAAGCGCGGGACGATGCGCTCCTGGCCCCCTGGAGCCGGCAAGAGCCCCTTCGGCTGTCCGCCCATGCGGCGCGAAGCGCCGCCCACCAGGATACCGACCACGAGCTCGGCCCCGCGAGGCGCCTCAGAGCTCGGCATGCAAAACCACCTCGACCGCTTCCCCGGCGCCGAGCTCGCGCACGTCGGCCGGCACCAAGACGAAGCAGTTGCCCCACGCCATGGCCGTGGACGCTCCCGACGCTTGGTTCGAGAGGATCTCCACCTCTCCGCCCACCGTGCGACCTCGGTAGAGACCGAGCCGCCCCGGACTCTGACGAAACGCCGACGCCAGACGCAGGCTGCGCTTCTCCGCGAGCGGCTCGCGGTCGCCCTGCAGCGCGCGCAGGAGCGGCGCGCCCAAGAAGGCGAACGTCACCAGCGCCGAGGCTGGATTGCCGGGCAACCCCAGGATCCAAGCCGAGCCGAGGCGCGCCAACAAGACGGGCTTGCCCGGTCGAATGGCCACCTTGGCAAACACGATCTCCGCTCCGAGCTCGACCAACGTCGGCCGGACCAAATCATGATCGCCCACGCTCACGCCGCCGACCGTGAGCACCACGTCGTAGCTCGACGCTGCCTGCTGCAGTGCGCTCCGGGTCGCCACCGCATCGTCGGCCAAAAGCGGCGCACGAGCGGCCACGCCCCCAAGCTGCCGCGCGAGAGCGACGAGCGCGACACCATTGCTCTCGGCCAATCCGGGCCCGCCCGGATTTCCGGCCGGCCTGAGCTCGTCCCCCGTACACAACACGCCCACGCGCGGCGCCCGCGCCACGAGCACTTCGGCGCGATCGACCGTCGCCAAGAGCGCCACCTGAAAGCCACTGAGCCGGGTCCCGCGCCCGAGCGCAAGATCGCCCGCTCCCAAGTCCTCGCCCGCCCGTCGAACATTCTCACCTGGCCGGGCGGCCTGCCGCACGACCACCGCGCCCGCCTCGGCCGTGGTGTTCTCCTGCATCACCACCGCATTGGCCCCCGTGGGGAGCGCCGCGCCGGTGAAGATGCGCACCGCCCCGCCACGCTGAAAGAGAGCGGTCGGATGACCGGTCCGACATTGTCCCACGATGGGCAACGTCCACGGACCACCGCCCACTAAGTCCGTGGAATCGACCGCATACCCATCCATCGCGCTGTAGTCGTGAAGAGGAACCGGAACCGTCGCGCGCACGTCTTCGGCCAGCACGCGTCCCGCCGCCTGATCGAGCGAAACCCGCTCGACGCCGAGCGCAGGCTCTCGCGAGCTAGCGCCAGCCGCGCCAGCGGTCGCGTCAGCAGCGGAGCCAGAAACCGTCTGGAACAAAAGCTCCAGCGCCGCGGAAAGTTCGATCATGTGCGCCTCTTCGAGCCGCCGCTGTCGCGCCAAGTTGGCACGAAACGTAATACCGAAAATACCTGGTTGTCAGCGGATTGTGATCGTCTCATATTGACTGTGTTGGCCGGGGCGGCGCCGGATAGGCAGCCCTAGGGCCGGTTTCTCAGTCTAGCTCGGGTCGCGTACTTCCACGGCCGTGGCAGCCGCCTCCCGAGCAGACGCCTCGACGCGTACTCCGCAGAAGCCAGCCGTCCCGACCCACATTCTCTGCTCAGGTCATTGGTCGACCAAGAGGAAGGTAGAAAGATCCGACAGATCAGAAACCTCGAATCACAATCAGAGCGGTGAAACGCCTCGCCTTTTCGGTGGGGCGTTCACTTTTTGTGGGCTTGGGTGGGGTTCGCCGCTGGCGCGCCAGCTGGTCGGCCGTCCCGACGGCAGCCATCTTCTGCCGAATCGCGGCGAGCATGCTTCTGGCTTTGAGGAGCCCGGTGCCCTCGTTCTTGCACGAAGCTCTCGTCATCCTATTCCGAAACCAGCCAGAGCTCGCCACCGAGCTTCTGCGCCAAACGAAACTGCTCGAAATCCCACCCTTCTCCTCGGCCGGTATCGAGTCGATCGACTTCTCCGAGATCGTCCCCGCCGAGTATCGCGTCGACCTCGTCATCGTCCTGAGGGAGAACGACAAGCCCATCTACTGCGTCATCGTGGAGGTCCAGCTCGCTCGCAAGAAGCGCAAGCGGGAGACTTGGCCTTTCTACCAAGCTTCCGCTCGCGCTCGCTTCCGCTGCCCCACCGCGCTCCTCGTCGTGACCCCCGACGAGTCCATCGCCCGCTGGGCCGCACGACCCATCCACATCGGAGGCGGCAACGCCTGGGCGCCACTCGTCCTCGGACCCGAAGGTATCCCCGTGGTCGATGATCCAGCTATCGCCCGAAAGTATCCCGAGCTCGGTGTGCTCTCCGTCATGGCCCATGGGCAGGGCGAGCCCGAGCAGGCTTTCCGCATCGCCGACAGCACCATCCGCGCCCTGCAGAGCCTGCCCGACGAAGAGCGCATGTTATATTCCGACATCATCGATGCCCACTTGGGCGATGCCGCCCGAAAGGCCCTGACCATGATCCCTGAAGGCTACCAATTCCAGTCCAAATTCGGGAACCAACGCTTCGCCGAAGGCAGAATCGAAGGAGAGGTCGCCTTGCTCCGCAAGCAGCTCACCAGAAAGTTCGGTCCCTTGTCCCCGGACACCGAAGCGCGTCTCGCCCACGCCTCCGAAGAGCAGCTCCAGCTCTGGGCAGAACGCATCCTTTCCGAAGTGACGCTGGACGAGCTCTTCGAGTAGGCACTCCGGCGTGTCGAGAGAAACCGGCGACTCCGGACAGGCAGCCCTCACCTCGAATCACAATCAGAGCGGTGAAACGCCTCGCCTTTTCGGTGGGGCGTTCACTTTTTGTGGGGGTGGAGTTTGTTGGATCCGGTCAGACGCCCGGTTCGGACGGAAGGCGGGAACGACGCGGAATGGCAGGCACGTAGGCACCTACGGAACGCAGGAGCCGAGGACTTCAACGCCACTGCTCGCCAGCGCTTGAATGTTCGCGGCCTCGGTGTCGCACGGCAGCGGATTGCCGTAGATCATGAGTGTTCCTCGAAGGGTACCGCCAACCAGTGGCTCAAGAGTCGGC
>Ga0247744_1000086_pt1 | contig 20963 bp, 18 predicted proteins | sample UWRJS154409C5_FD_180946 | JGI IMG/M metagenome (GOLD analysis project Ga0247744, IMG submission 180946) | Soil microbial communities from Arlington Agricultural Research Station in Wisconsin, United States - UWRJ-S154-409C-5 | ecosystem: Environmental > Terrestrial > Soil > Agricultural land... | reverse complement strand
ACTGCTGAGCAAAGAAGGCCTCACTCCCGACACCATCGCCACCACGGCGACGGTCGAGCTCGGCCAGGACGACGGCCCGAAGATCACGTCGATCGCCCTTTCGACCAAGGCGCAGGTCGGCGGCATCGAGGAAGCCAAATTCCAGGAGCTGGTTGCTACGGCCAAGGCCAAATGCCCGATCTCCCGCCTCTACGCCGGGACGACGATCAGCGTCACCGCTACCCTGGGCTGAAACCCAGGCGACGCGGGCCCGGCGTGCTAAAACGCAGGCTGTGACGCTCCTTCGCTTCCTCCAAACTGCAGTATTGGCCAGCACCTTCCTCGGTGCTTCGTTTGCACACGCCACGGCGAGCGCCGAGCTCGGGCGCGGCGACGCGCTCGGCTACGGTCGCTTCGAGGCGCGTATCCGTTTCGCGCCCGAGGACGGCGTCGTCAGCTCGTTCTTCCTGTGGAAGAACGGCTCGGAAATGGACGGGGTGTACTGGAACGAGCTCGATTTCGAGAAGGTCGGGGTGAGCTGCGAGCTCCAGACGAACTCGATCTACGGCTCGCCGGAAGTCGGGCACGAACAGGAGCACGGCGCCGACGTGACGGCACTCGACCTGTGCGGCAGCTACCACACCTACGCCCTCGAGTGGCTGCCGGAGTCGATCACTTGGTCGATCGACGGCACGGTGATTCGCACGGACACCGGCGCGGATGCCGAGGCGTATGCAACGAACGCAACCGAGGGCCTGCAGATGCGCTTCAACGTCTGGCCGGGTGATGCGAGCTTCGGCGGCCCCTTCAGCGAGGCCGTGTTGCCCGTCCACCAGTACATCCTCTGGGCTAGGCATTCGGCCTACACCCCCGCAGCGGGACCCGATGGTTCCGATTTCACGCTGACGTTCGAGGAAGAGTTCGACGCCGAGCCGAGTGGCTGGGACTTCGGCAACTGGGACTCGCCGCTCGGGCATTCCACGCACACGGCGGACAACGTCACCTTCACCGGCGGCGCCGCCGTGCTCTCGCTCACGACCGACGCCATGCTCGGCTTCGACGGCGTCGTTCCCACGGACGACGAGGGCCTCGGCGGCCAAGGTCCCGGAACGGGCGGCAGCTCGGCTGGTGGCAGCTCCGGCAGCGGCGGCGCGGCAGCTGGCGGTACTGGCACGGCAACGGGCGGCACCGGGACGGCAGCTGGCGGCACCGGGACCGGGGGCACGCCGATGTTCGGTGGCTTGGTGCCGGGCCCCGCCTGCGGCTGCTCGGTGCCCGGTCGAGATCGAGTGACGGCCTTTGGTGGGGCGCCGCTTCTGCTCTTGGGCGCGTGGCTCTTGCGGCGCCGAACCAGCCGGCGACTCTCTGCACAGCCGCGATGAGAATCCCCATAGCTCGGCCATTCTTCGGCGACGAAGAAAAGCGCGAGGTCTTGGCGGTGCTGGACAGTGGCCAGCTCGTCCAAGGCGCGTGGGTCGAGCGCCTCGAGCAGGCCTTCGCCGAGCTCGTCGGCGCGCGCTACGCCGTCGCCACCTCGAGCGGGACGACCGCGCTTACGGCCGCACTCCTGGCCCATGGCGTCGGGCCCGGGGACGAGGTGATCGTCCCCTCGTTCTCCTTCTTTGCCACCGCATCGAGCGTGCTGTCGGTGCAGGCGCGCCCGGTGTTCGTCGACGTCGACAGCGAGACGTTCACCCTGTCCGTGGAGGCAGCCTGCGCAGCGATCACCCCGCGCACCCGAGCCATCCTACCAGTCCATTTGTTCGGACATCCCGCCAACCTGCCGGCGCTGACCGAGCTCTGTGAACGCCACGGCCTCCTGCTCCTCGAGGATGCCGCACAAGCGCACTTGGCCGCGATCGACGGAAACCCCATCGGGAGGACGGGCACGGCCGTGTTCAGCCTGCACGGTTCCAAGAACGCCACGAGCGGCGAAGGCGGCCTGGTGCTGACCAACGATGCGCGCGTGTACGAGCGCCTGCGGGGCCTGCGCAATCACGGACGCCTGGCCAGCGACCGCCATGAGATGCTCGGCTTCAACTTTCGCATGACCAACCTGTGCGCAGCCGTGGGCATCCCACAGCTCAGCCGGCTCGAGGGGTGGACTGCACGACGGATCGACAACGCCGCCTTCTACGCGCGCGAGATCCACGGGGCCGTATTGCCCCTGGTACGCCCTGGCCATCGGCACGTCTTCCATCAGTTCACCGTGCGCACGCCGCCGGGTCGCTCGCGTGACGCGGTCGTCCTGGCGCTCCGCGAGCTCGGGGTGGACGCCCGCGTGTACTATCCGCTGCCCATCCACCGTCAGCCGATCATGATCGATCTCGGGCTATCGCTCGCGGACCTCGCGGTCACCGACGAGCTCTGTCGCACCGTGTTCAGCTTGCCCGTGCACCCGCAGCTGAGCACGGAGGACCTAGCCTTCGTGGCCGACGCCGTGAGCCGCCTCTGCTAACGAATGGATCAGAGCTCCCGCGCGAGCGGGCAACCAGCCAGCCCGCGAGAGGCCAGACCGCAAGAGACCAGCCCAGTGGGCCAAAGGGCACGAAACATGCGTGTTACGTGGGCTGAAAATCATACTCATCACAAATGTCACCCGCTCGGCGCTCGATCCGGCTAATAATGTCGAAATGCGTCCGGCTGCGCCGAGGTGGCTTCAGAAGGTCGACCACATCACCTACGTGGTCCGCCCAGAAACGATTCGGAAATGGGCGTGGCTCTACATCGTGCACTTCGGTGGCGAGCTCGTCTTACGCGTGGACAGCACGAATCCGAACGAACGGTCGAGCATGATGCTCTGGTGCATCGATTTCGACTCGTTCGGCATCGCCCTCGTGGCGGGACTGGATGGGGAAGAACGCTCCCACATCAGCCTGTTCGCCGACCGGCACGGGGATCACAGTGTGCAACACGTGGCGTTCCAGGTCCCCAACCTCGATGCATTTCGCGAGGAGCTCGGGGCCAAGATTGGGCTCCGGGTCCTCGACCCCCCGCATGAACGACACGATGGCTTCGGCTACGTGCGCCAGGTCTTCGCTCGTGGCTACACGTCCGACATGAGCGCCGCCGAGGTCGGCTTCCCGGAGTTCGTCGAGCGCCCGCACGACCGCGCCAAGCCCTTTCCGCAGGTCTCGTTCTCGGCCAAGGTCGGCAAATCGCTCTACAAGCAGGCGCAGGACGCTCTGCGCGCCGATGAGCGCGAAGAGGCCTTCGACCTATCCGGGATGCCGGCCGACTGGGACCCGGGCCACACGGACATCGAGTACTGACGCCGGAGCGCGCTCACATCGCCATCAGCAGGTCCGCTACGGCGCCGACACCTGGCTCCTTCAGCATGTCCAGGTGGTCGGCGTCGACCAGATGCTGGTCGATCGTCGGCAGCAGGCGCGTCCATCCCCCATCCGTCGCCGCCAGGGGCACGCGCAAGAGCCGCCGCCCCGCGAGAATCAGCGTCGTAGGCAGGGACATGGGGGCCATGCGGCGGACGTACGCCACCTCCGCGCGCCGGTACGCGTCTTCACGATACAGCTCCATCTCCGCGAATCGACCTCGCTGGTGCTTTCCGAACTCGGCCTTGCGAATACCGCGCAGCGCATCGACAGCCGCCTTCGCGCGACGACCCAGCCAGCGGACTTGCCCGGCCGGCCCCAGCCGAACGAGGCGACGGGCCTTGTTCAAACGCGCCGCCCAGTCCGATTCGGGCAGCATCGTGTCGAGCATGGTCAGGTGCAGCACTTCTTCCCCGGCGCTGACCAATTGCTGCGCCAGCTCGTAAGCGATCAGGCCACCGAAGGAATGTCCCACCAAGCGGTAGGGCCCCCGCTTTTGGCGACGCTGGATGATCTCGAGGTAACGGGCAGCCAGCACGTCCACGGGAACGGCCGCTGCGCCGTCGCCGAGGAAGGAAAGCTCGTGCTCGACATAGACCCCGTACACCGAAAAACGAGATTCGAGGCGCTTGGCCAGCTCGCGGTACGCATAAACGCCCATCACCACGAACAAGGGATCCGGGGACTCTCCCGAATTGAGCAGGATCGGCTCGTGAAGGTGCGCGCCTGCCAGCTGTGCAACGAGCGCCCTGGCGGTTGGAGCCTGCAGGATCGCTCCAGGAGTCACGGGAACGCCGAGCAGCTCTTCGAGCCTCTCGGCCAGCTCCAGGGCCAAGAGAGAGTGTCCTCCCAGGTCGAAAAAGCTATCCTCTGGACCGACCCCCTGCACGTCGAGCACGCGACTGAACATGCCCACGATGCGCTGTTCCATCGCGCTCTTGCTCTCGCCTTCCCCCCGGGCAGCGGGGAGGGGGATCGCCAGGTCGGCCAAGCCGCGGCGGTCGAGCTTGCCGTTGGCCGTGAAGGGCAGCGCCGTCACCGGCACCACGTGCTGGGGCACCATGTAGTCCGGGAACCGTTCGGCCAAACGCGCCCGAAGCTCACTGACCTCGACCCGAGGGCCTTGTACGAAGGCGACCAAACGCTCGTCGTCGACGCCAAAGGTCCGCAAGGTGGCAGCACACTCGTCGGCCAAACGGAGCTCACGGACGGTGTTCTCGATGCCGAGCAGCTCCACGCGCATGCCCCGGACCTGAACCTGAAAGTCGTTGCGACCGAGGAACTCGAGGTCGCCCGTATCGTCGTAGCGACCCAAGTCGCCGGTTCGGTAGTGGCGGATACCGTCGATGTCGACGAAGCGCTCCCGCTCGACGTCGGGCCGATTGAGGTAGCCAGGGACGAGACCGGCCCCCGAGAAACACACCTCGCCCACCTCCCCGTGCGCCGTGGGATTTCCAGCTTCGTCGATCAGGCGAACGCCGACGCCCGGGAAGGGCCGGCCGACGTAGCTCTTCGTCCCCGGCGCCGTGAGCGGAATCCGATACTCCGTGCCCAGACAGGAGCTCTCCGTACAGCCGTAGATGACGAACAGCTCTGCCCGTGGAAAGAGGACCTTCATGCGCTCCATCACGTCGGGCAAGACGATGTCCCCGCCGGTCGACACATGACGGACGTTGGGGAACGTTTGCGTCGCGTCGGGGTGGGTCTGCACGTACCGGGACAGTCGCGACAGCAAGCTCGGTCCGGCGTGCAGCACCGTGATCCGATCGAGCAAGGTCGAAAGAAACTCCGGTCGCAATACGTCTTCGCGCCGCGATAAATGCACCACCCCCCCAACGGTCAGTGGGGAGAGCAGCTCGAACATGCTGATGCTGAAGGTGTAGCGAGCGATGGAAGAAAAGACATCGCCCGCGTGAAAGCCGTAAGCCGCTCGCGCGGATTCGACCAGCTGGGCGAGATTGCGATGACTCACCCGCACGCCCTTGGGGCGGCCCGTCGTACCTGAAGTGAAAAGAACGAGCGCCGGGGCGTCCACGTCCACCGTTCGGTTCAGAGCGGTGCTGGTCTCGCCGGCGCTGAGCTCGAGGGTGTCGATGTCGATGAGCTCTGCGCCACTCGCGCCCAGGGCGTCGACGGACGCCGGTTCGGCGACGATGACGGCAGGTCGCGCTTCTCCGATCTCGTAGTGAATGAGGTCGACAGCGTGCGTCGGGTCGAGCGGGAGATACACGGCCCCGCTGCGAAAGGCGGCCAGCATCGCAACCAGTTGCTCGGGTCTGGCGCGTAGGCAGACCCCAACGGCATCCCCCGGGCGAACGCCTCTCTGCGCCAATTCTTCCGCCAGACGTGCGCTCGCATGGCCGAGCTCGCCGTAGGTCATGGACCGCTCACCAGCGACGATGGCTTGCTTCGTCGCATGGTCCACCGTGCGCTCGAGGATCGCGCGGTACGGCAGTCTGTGCTCCATGTCCAACCCTCCACCATCAGTTTAGGCCCCTGCCTGAGCGGCTGGCCAGGGCTGCTCGCTCGTCGACGTGCCGCAGTCGACGCACCGAGAGAGAGAGACGACAGGACGTGCAACGTGGTTCGGCGCGACGACGACCCGAGAGGGACCGCTGCTTTCGACAAACATTTGACCACGAAGTGCCGAGGTCGTGGCTTTGCCACGATCACGAACGCCCCCTCGGTCCGAGTGGTGCAGCGCCTCGTCATGCAAGCGTGCGACGAGTTCTTGCACCCTGCGCTCACTGGGCACCCGCTCCGTCCGCTCGTCTTGCATCGAGCCCTGAATCCACGCCGAACGAGCGCGCAGGACTGACGTGCGCGAAACACTGCCGTTACAGGCAGACCCTTAGGCTCGAACTCGTGACCACGTTCGTACAGGTCGCGGAGATCTGGACGCCGCGCGCGGGGAAGATGTATCTCCATGCAGGAGCGTACGGCGCGCATCACGAATTCAGCGACGTGAGCGGTCGCACCGGCTTTGCCTACGGCGAAGGCTTGCCGGGAGCCGTGTGGTCGAGCGGCAAACCGCAAGTGTGGGACGTACTCGACGAGGCCCAGTTCGTGCGCTTCTTCGAAGCGAAACGGGCGGGTTTGGCGGCTGGCCTCGGTCTGCCCATCATCACCGGCGGGCGCCCCGGGACCGAAGCGGCGGTCGTTCTCTTGTGCAGCGGCAAGGGAGAAGCCGGAGGCTGCATCGAACGCTGGGACGTCACGGCGCGCCGTACCGAGCTGACCTGCGCCGGCGGCTACTACGGCGACCTGGAACCGCTGGCACGGATGAGCCCGCGCATGAGTTTTCAGCCGGGACATGGACTACCGGGCATGACCATGTCGTCCGGGATGCCGACCTTGATCGATGACGTCAAGACGTCGAACTCGTTCTTGCTCGCCGACATCGCGCGTGAATGCGGCATCGAGACGGGCATTGGCATCCCGTTTTACCGAGCAGGTCAGGTCGCCCACGTCGTCGTGCTGCTCTCGGCCAAGAAAACGCCGCTCGCGAGGGCGTTCGAAGTGTGGGTGCCCGACAGCGGCGGCACGCTCAGGCTCGATCAATCCTTCTACGGCGAAGGCCTCGAAGAATTCGCCCAATCGAGCAAGAAGGGCGCCCTCAAACCAGGCCAAGGTCTGCCCGGGATCGTCCTGCGCACCGAGCTGCCCCAGATATTCGGCACCATCGACACCCCTCCGTTCGTTCGCCACGACGCGGCGCGGCGCGCAGGCCTGAAGGTCGGGATCGGCATCCCGGTCAGCAACGGGGAACGGGTGCTCGCGGTGGTGGTGCTCCTCAGCTGAGGCCTTCGACCGGCGCGGTATGATCGGTTTGTCCTAGTGCCACGCCCCTGTGCGCGTGGGACCACGGCCTGATCGGCTGTGGCCTCCTTCTTGCCGGGTAGTTGCCAGACAGTCTTGGTCTGACCAAGATCTGAAGGAAACTCTGGCCCGGGGACAATCTACTGAGGGAGAGCCAGGAGGATCTGGCGCTTTTTTGCATGCACTTTGCTTGGACCTGCACCTGCGGGACGCGCGTCGTAAGGGCCGGACGATGGGCCGCCTTGCTCACCACCACGGCGCTCGGCCTGATTTCGCTCGCTGGGGCCGCGTGGGGCCAGGCGCCGAGCGAGTCCGGAGCCCCCACCAACACCGCCGCGACCGCGGCGGAGACTCCGGAATCCGGGGACACCGTGGGCACGCCGCCGCCGACCCCGACTGAACGCTCCGACGCGACGGACGTCGACGCCGAAGCTGCTGCCCCGCCGACACCCGAGGCGCCGCGCAGCACGAGCGCCGCCCTGACGGCCTGGGCCGCAGAGCAGTCCCCGCCCTGCAAGGTGCGTGCGATCGCCAAGTCCGGTGACGCCCACCTGCTCGCGTGCGGTGAAGCCGGGCTCTGGCGAGTCCGCACTGCCGAGGGAGGTTTCCTCCTCGAAGCTCGAGAACAGCGGGGGGGCGAGGTGGTCGGCTTCACCCTGATCGACGGCGTGCCGCTGGTTCTCGTCGACCTCCGGGTGATCCAGCCGCTCGACGGCGGAACCAAAGTCGTGACCGGCACCGTCGCCGTCGTCGACCAGCCCGAGCCCACCGTCGCGGCTTGGGGCGACGATCGCAACGTCGCGCTCGGCGGCACGGTCGAGTCGATCGAGGGCATCCGTATCGGCATTCAACTTCCGCGTGGCCACCGCGTGGTCGTCGGGTATCGGGTCGCCTTCACCTGGGGCGGCCAGCGCGTCGTCGGTCGCGTCGTTCGGGCGGATCCGATGCATGCCGACGTGCTCATCGGCCTGAACGAGCCAAGTCCGCCCATCGGCACCGCGGCCGAAGGCACGCCGGAGGGCACCACCTCGCGCATCATGGCGCCGCGCGACGGGGACTATCACTACCGTCTCGACCTGGGCGTTCGCGGCGGGTTCTCGCGCGATGGAATCTTCGGGGCCGAAGGCGGCATCATGGCCCGCTATGGACACCTCGCCCTGAGCGCGGAGGTCAGGCCGTTCGCCTTCAGCACCATGGGCATCGAAGTCGTGCAGGCGTTCGTCAGCGTCGGCGTGACCACGACCTGGTTCGGAATCAGCTTCGGCGGCGGAACGACTACCGTAAACCGCCACGGTCAGAATCCACCTGGGACGGGCATCCTGATGACGCCCGCTGTGCGCTTCGGCACGATCGACGGCTTCAACGTGCGCGCGCGCCTCGGCGTGGCCCTTCATCGCCAAGAGATGACGTTCACGGCCCTGTTCGTCGACTCACAGATCCCCATCAGCCGCAGCTTCGCGCTTCTGGCCGGCGGCGGCGGCGGCGACCTCGGCCTCGCCGAGTGGGAAGCAGGCCTGCGTAGCCTGCTCCTGGGCAAAGGCGGCAAAGGCTCCTGGTTCTTGCACACGACCGCTGGAGCCACGGTCTTGGGGCACAACACCGCCACCGCCGCCGCTCCGCACGTGCGGATCGTCGTGGAGACGCGCCTATGAACCGAGGGCCGCGACGCCTCCGGCACGGCGCCCTGGCGATGCTGCTCGGTGCGCTCGGCTGTGACGCGTTCGAACCGCCCGTCATTCCGCAGCCCACCCCAATTCCGCTGGCGCCCGAGCCGTTTTGCCCGAAAGCCGAGTTCGCCCGCGTGTCGCCGAAGCGGGCGCTCGAGGGACCCCTGTTCGCCTGGGTCACGTCGAGCGAGCGCCAGAGCATCGAAGCGGGCGAAGGCGTCCTGCCAGCGTTGCCACTCGAGCTGGCGCCCGCCGAGCAGCATCTCGCTGCCGCCGCACACGACACCTTGCTCGGAGCCGGCCCTTTTTCGGTCCGAGAGGCGCTCGAGGGCCAACCGCGGGTGGGTCGGACGTTCTGGCCGCTGGCCTTCTCCGCACCGCGGGCGACGGAGGAGCACGATCAACTGCTCGCGATCTGGCTGCGCCAAGACGCCTGGATGGCCGCCTACACGCCGTCTGACTTCACTGTCGCGGACGTCACCGACACGTTCGTCGCCGGCACGGAGACCCCGGGGCGGATCGCGGGTGTCGACATGACCCGGTTCGCCGGCTGCCAGCGCCTGCAGGCTCCCGAACGGGGCTTCGTGATCTTCCGGCCCGAGGCGATCGAGCGCCTGGCGTTCGGCTTGGAGGCCGACGCCCGACTCGCGGAGGAGGTCACGCTACTCCGCCAGCTCTTCGAGCAGGTGCGCAGCGAGTCGGATCGGAACCCCGCTGGTGCCTTCTTCGGCCTGACCTGCGACTCGCTCGTATCGCCGACTTTGTGCATCGAAAACACGTATTTTCAAGCGCTTGCCTGGCCAACGGCCACCTACCTACCCACCGCCTCCGCGCTGTCCACGCTGATCGACATCTTCGAGAATCGGCCGACCGGGGAGGACAGCGTCCAGACGTTCACGAGCGCGGCGGCTCTCGAGGCATGGACGTCGGTCTGGCCCGGCCCCTGGCACTCGACGTGGGCTCTGGGGGGGACGGCTGGAACGGGCGCCGGCGGGTTCGCGGGCGCTGGCGGGTTCGGCGGCGCCGGGGGATAGTGGATGCTCGGGATGGCTTGGTTCGTGCAAGCGTGGTTCGTGTGGGGGATCAAACGATGGACAAACGGATCTTGGGCGTGAGCGGGCAAAGCAGGGGGTTCGGGGGCTTGGTGTCAGCGCTCGCGCTGTGCGGGCTCACCGCAGGCTGCGACGCGACCGTGCCCCCGGAGGGCACGGGCCTTGGGCAGCGCTTTGGCGCGATCAGCTCGTCCCGCGCGGCTCCGCTCGGCGCCGCGACGCTGGCGCTCAGCGACGACGGCGCGATAGCCGTGGCGGCAGACCCCGATCGCGACGCCGTCTTCTTGGTCGACTTGGGCAGCGGCACCGTGCGCCGCATCGAAACGAACCCAGACGACCAGCTCGGGCAGGTGCTCATCGCAGGCGGACAGGCCTTCGTCTTGGCGCGGGGGACGGGCGAGGTGCTGCGCATCGACCTCGAGACGGCCACCATCGAGCAGCGCTTTTTCGTCGCGCTCGGACCGCGTGGCATGGCGATCAGTGCCGATGGCACACTCCACGTGGCCTGCGCGAGTGGGGAGCTCGTGAGCGTGGACGCCCAAACCGGCGAGCGCACGCGCCGGGTCCTCTTGGAGGCCGACCTCCGGGACGTGGTCGTCTGGGGCGCCGGTCTGGCCGTCTCGCGCTTGCGCAGCTCGGAAGTGCTCTTTTTGGACGCCGACGGAGCACTGCTCGAACGCTTCAACCCCATCGACTCCTTGGCCGGTGCCGAGTCGACCGTCGCCTGGCGACTGCGGGTGATCGGAAGCTCCCTGGTTTTGGCCCACCAGTTCGCCAACGGCGGCGTGGTCTCGATTTCCGAGGGTGGCTACGAATCGGGCACGGGATTCAGCAGCTGTGGCTCGAGCATCACCACCTCGGTGCTTTCGGTCATCGCGACCGACGGCAAGCTGCCGAGCGAGACCGCGGTGGCTCCGACCTCCGTCCCGGCCGAAGAACTTCCCCCCGTCGGCACGGCGGCCATCGGCACCTTGCACCTCGGAGGCGTCGCCGGTGCACTCGACTTCGCCGGGAACGCGCTCGACTCGATGTTCGTGGCTGTTCCCGGTAATGCCTGGGCCACCCAGCGGCGCCAGGCGCTCGTCCCGGCCGCCATGTCCTCCTCCGGGGAGCAGGAGGTGAGCGACGGTTGCAACCTGGAAACGGATCCAGAGGCCATTGCCCCCGTGGCGATCGCCATGGCCAAAGGGACCGGCTCCGTCGTCACGCAAAGCCGTGAGCCGGCCGTGCTCGTGGTCGATCAGGCGACGACCATTCGCCTATCGGACGAAGCCCGACCCGACGTTGGCCATCGCATGTTCCATCTGAGCACGGGGCTGGGCATCGCCTGCGCTTCCTGCCACCCCGAAGGCCGCGACGACGGTCACCCCTGGAATTTCGACCGCCTCGGCCTGCGGCGCTCGCAAGCTCTGCGTGGCGGCATCAGTGATCTGGCCCCGTTTCATTGGGACGGCTCGCTACCGGAGTTCAGCGATCTGATGAGCGAGGTCTTCCAATCGCGCATGGGCCTCGACCTGGATCCTTCCGCCGAGGAGCTCGCGGGCATGGTCGATTGGCTCGATCGCCTGCCCCCGGGCGAGCCGGGACCGGAAGTCGATGCCGAGAGCGCGGCACGCGGCGAAGCACTGTTCATGAGCGAAGAGGTCGGCTGCTCCAGCTGCCACAGTGGCCCCCGTTTTGCCGACAGCGTCGCCCATGACGTGGGCACTGGAGGCACGTTCTTCACGCCACCTCTCAATGACATCGGCTCACGGCCGCCGTACATGCACGACTCCTGCGCGGCCACCCTCACGGCACGCTTCGGCGCGTGCGGCGGCGATGATCGACACGGCAAGACGTCGCAGCTCGACAAATCGCAGATCGACGATCTCGTCGCCTTCATGATGACGCTGTGAGCTCCCGTGGCGGAGCTCGCCGCTAACGCGGCGCAAACAGCGTGCAGGTACCTTGGGGATGAACCGGCCCCGGAAGGACCTTGCACGTGCCACAGCTGTCACCGAGCGCGAACTGGATGCAGTCCTCACACATCCTCGCGATGTCGGAGCTCTTGTCGACGTACGCGAACTTCGCGCGTAGCTGCTGATCGGCGGGCGAAAGGGTGCCCCCACCGTCGCACTTGAAGGACTTCGAGCAACCTTGCGTTCCCAAGGCCAGTGGTAAAAATGCCGCGGGCCCCAGGACGCTCAGGAACACGCGCCTCTCCATTCTGGCGGCCATCAGCGGCTCCCGAAGGGCTTGGGGGGCAGGGTCAACAGGAACTCGAACAAGGCCTTGCGCTCGACTTCGTTCATGGCGGCCAAATTCACGAGCGGCATGAACGGATCGAGCTTCTTGCCGTTCCGACGAATGCCCGTGTCGAGCAGTTTGGTGAACTCTTCGTACTTGTAATTGGGGAGGCCCGTTTCGTGCGGGGTGAGGTTCACCGGTACCGGAAACTCCGGCGGAGCGCCCGGGATGGGGCCACCGCCGTACGTCTCCCCGTGGCAGGTGAGACATCCCTTGGCGATGAACTTGCCATACGCAGCCGTCGGCGCTGGCGGGGGGGCCTTTTCGATCTTCGAATGATCGATCTTCCTGGCAACGTCGAAGGTGAACATGCCCTGCCGGTCGAGGACCTTACCGAGCGTCGCGATCTCCAGCGGTCCGTTCGCCTTGGTCACGGGTGGAACGCTGCGAATGTAGGCCACGATCGCGGCGAGGTCCTCGTCCGGAAACCAGTTGAGCTCGTAGGCCGCCATGAAGCGCAGGGAGGTCCCACCCTTCTTGATGCCGTGCTCGATGAGGCGCACGAGCTCGGCGTCGGTGTAGACGCCGCCCAGGCCTGCACTGGTGATGTTGGGTGCCGTCACCATGCCGAGCGGACCGGCCTTGATCGTGTTGCCGCCGGCCAAGTTCGTGCCGTGACAATCGGCCGCAGCGCACGCGCCCGTCGATTCCACCAGGTGCTGACCACGCGCCAGCGCCTCCGGGCCTTCCGCCTTCGGGATCTCGCGCAGCGGCACGTCGTAGACCTTGGCCATGCTCTGGTCGAAGGCCGAAACCTGTGTCCAGACGAAGACGCCACCGCCCGCTGCCAGCAGGAGCAGCAGGGCCACCAAACCGAGCACCACCTTGATCACGATTCGCTTCACAGCCACATCCTTTCGCTCCCTCGCCGCACGCCGTGCGCGAAGGGTCGGTCCGAGTCATGCCGTTCGAAGATCGCCCGCTCAAAATCCACGAAGGCAGGGGCGACCATAACCTGCCAGCGCGGGAGCTCGCAAGAACCTAGAGCGCCGGTGCGCCTTCGACTACCCTCTAGCCTCTTCCCAGGCGAGCATGAACAGACAGCTCACGAACGCAATTCGCTACCTGATGGACGAGTGGTTGCCACCGGTCCTGCGCGATAGTCGGTGGTTCATGTATCCGGCGTACTGGCTCGCCTACAGGGGCAAGAACATCGCACAGGCGATGGACTTCAAGCGCCTCGTCCATTCGTGGTCGCCCGAGGAGTATCGCGACTTCTACGGGGGCCTGGACAGCATCTCGCGCAATCGGGCGACGGACCTCAACGAAGCGACGATCCAGGCCATGTTGGCTGCCCTGCCAAAGGGCCCTGGCCGACTCCTGGATGTGGGCTGTGGTCGCGGCTACTTCCTCGGCCGCGTGCGCGAGGTCCGGCCCGATCTCGAGCTCGTGGGCTGCGATGTGGTCGACAAGAGCGACGGCAGTTTTCGCTTCGAAGCCGGGTTCATCGAGCAGCTGCCGTTCCCGGATCAGAGCTTCGACATCGTGACCTGCAGCCACACGCTCGAACACATCACGCAGCCGCGAGCGGCCGTCCTCGAGCTCAAACGCGTGACGAAGCAGGCCCTCTTCGTCGTCGTGCCGTGCCAGCGGTATTACTTCTACACGCTGGACGAACACGTGAACTTCTATCCGCACCGGCACCTGGTCATGGACGAGATGGGCGAGCCCAACGCACGCTGCGAGAACATCCAGGGCGACTGGCTGTGGATGTCGCCGCCTAGGCCTCGTCCATCGTCGCCTGGATGAGCGCTTCCAGCTGCCGCTTGGCCTTCTCGCGCTTGGCCTCCGGCACCCGGCGCACGTTCTGCATCAGCTGCCGCAAGCGTGCACGGTCAGCGCGCGGGTAGCGCTCCACGAAGCGCGCCAGCGCCGGATCACCCTGCGCGGCAAACAGCGCCGCCTCGCGCGCTGCCTCGCTTTCGCTGAGTGCGGTCGGCGCGATGCCCGCCGCCAGCCCATCCAAGCGGCGGAGGACGGTCAGCCAGTCCCCGCGACGAAGGTAGCTGCGCAGGTGCCGCAGCGCCCGAGCGCGCGCCGGCGCGCTCTCGATCCGCTGCGTGTCGCTGACGACCTGCAGCGTCTCTTCGTCCAAATCCAGCGCAGCCAGCACCTTGGGCGCGGTACGCAGCAGGCGCTCCGATAGCTCGGCGAGCGCCGTCTCCGTGGCCACCCGCTCCCGCTTGTCGTCGGTGCGGGAGCGACGCGGAGCTTCCTCCTCCTCCGCGTCCGGCCACGGAGGACGGGTCACTTCCGACCCGCACCCATGATGAACGTGAAGCCAGCGTACGGCGTGATGTAGGACTGGGTGTCCTGGAACGCCCAGCCCGGAAAGCTCATGCCAACCTTGGCGCCGAGGTCGATGCCGATGAAGGGCTTCGGCGTGAAGCGGAAGCCCACGCGCCCGGAGAAGCCCGGCGCAAACTCGTAGTTGCGCACCGTGCTGCAGGTCCAAAATCCGCAGAACTCCGTGGTGTCGAAGCTCGTGCCCCACAGCATCATGTCGAACGCGCCCGAGATGTAGGGCTGGATCTTGTCCGTCTTCATGGTCGGCTCGACGCGCAAGCCCATGCTAAACCACATGCCTTGCAAGTTCTCGCCGGCGTAGACCTCCGGTCGATTCACGTCCGGAAAGCCCTGCGCGATCTTGTCGACGTTTGCCCAGTTCCAGCGCATGCCGAGGCCGAGCTCGGGTACCAAAACGCCGATCTTCAGGCCGCCCCGGAGCTCGAACTCGAAGCCCGGGTCGAGGGGCGCGTTCGACATCCAGATCGGGCTCCCCAGATAGAGCGACGACTGCTTGGTGATGGGCGGCCGGCCGCCAGCGGCAGCGTCCTCTGGCTCGGCGGGAGCCGGCTCACTGACGGGCGGGGGAGCGGCGGGAGCTGGTTCTTCGACTGGAGGAGGCGCTTCAGCCGCTGCGGGTGCGGGCTCGGCAGCTGGAGCAGGTGCGGGCTCGGAAACCGGAGGAGGCGCGGCGGCTGACGTCGGTGCAGGCGCAGGCGCCGCTCCGGGGGCCGCGGCCGGTGCGGCAGGTGCCGGGGCCGTCGTCTGCGCGAAGGCCACACTAGAGAGCGACAATGCGCCCGAAAGAACCAAGTACCTCGATGAGCTGAGCATGAGCTTCCCCTCTGTAGATCTGGCGACGCCGAGGGCTCCCGGGCGCCCGACGAGGGAGACCCCTCCCCACAAGGGCACGACCATAGTGGCGCCTGGGGGACGAAGGCTAGACCCCTAGAGTCTCACCTGCCCCGCCCGGTCACGGCAGCTTCATAGAGCACCGCGGGTAGCATCAAGAGCCCAACGGTCCCTAGAGCAGCCCACGGATGCTGGCGGACGAATTCGAGGAGCGGTCGATCTTGGGCGAGATAGACCGCGACGGACAGCGCCCCAAGCCCAGCCAGCAGGCCCGCGAGGAGAAGGCGACCTCTAGAGAACCTCGAACCGGTCATGTCTCGATGAGGTCTAACGCGAACCGGCGAGGGGTCGCAAAGCACTCGCAAGCAAAGAGGGTCGTCGCCTGTCGTGACCGAGGTGCTCTCCGAGCTGGTGAAACACGGGCCGGTCAAACACCAACCGAGCACGTAGCGACCCGAGGAGCGCTGACTGGCAGTGCAACGAGCAGTCAGGTCGCGACGGCCCTTCGCAAAGCTTCCGCTTCGTGTCGCAGCCGTGACCGACCCGTGACCCGCGCGCACCCCGAGAGGGCGCAAACATCCTACCTTGCCGCTGTCTTTCGCGCCGAGGCTCTTCTCACCTAGTCATTTCTCTTGATAGACTAGCCGTACATTGTCGCTGTTGGCGCGACGTGGATCCGCGCGGATTGCTCGAACGACGACGAGGGGCCCAAGCAAGAACGTGAACTCCGTGCACCCGTACGTGGCGAGCTACCGACGCATGATCGCCGCCTTCAACGCGGGCGATCTCGGCGCCGTGCAGGAGATCGTCAGCGCGAACGTGGTCTACACGGTGCCGGGCAAGAGCCCGCTGGCCGGGCGGACGGAGGGGCTGCCCTCACACGTAGAAATGCTGAAAAAAGCCCGGCAAATGAGCGATGGGACGCTCGAGCTGACCCCCGAGGCCGTGGCGCAGGACGGGGAGCATGTGTTCGTCTGGGGAACGATTCGGGCGCGGCGCGGGGAGCGCCAGCTGCAGGCGAAGCACTGTGTGGTGTTTCGGTTCGATGGGGGGAAGATCGTGGAAGGCTGGACGGTGCCAACCGATCTGTATGCGTTCGACGAGTTCTGGAGTGGTCCCTAGGCCACACGATCCCGATCCACCATTCCAATCCCCATCAGTCCCCACCCCAATCTGTCCCGCATCAAGAGCAGGAGGTTTCGATGTCTTATCAGTCAGCTACGTTGGACGGTCTTTTCGTCGTGCGCTGGGGAGAAAACCCCGAAGCCCCGGACGTGGAGCGCTACGCAACGGAGCTCCAAGAAGCCCACGAAAAACAGGGCAAACCCCTGGTGGCGTTGTTCATCATGCCGCCCGATAGCGGAGCGCCCAACGAGCCCTTTCGTAAGGCCCAGGCCGCCCGGCTGCCAGAGATCATGAGTCATCTGCACTACGCGGTCGCGGTGTTCGAGGGCGAGGGCTTCAAGACCAGCCTGAAGCGCAGCGCGCTCGTCGCCATCTTGATGCTGTCGCGCAAGCGCTTCCCCATCCACGTGCGCTCGAGCGTGCGTGAAGCGCTCGTCGACAAGCCCGCTGGCCCGATCGATTTCGACGGCAAGCGCGCGCTGGCCGAGCTCGGGCGGCGGGCAATCGCTGCCGCCTGACGGACCTACTCCGCAGCAGGGGGTCGGCGGCTCTCGGACGAGAGAAATTGGCTGAGCGTCTGCACGCGGCGCGCGAAGCCGGGAACAGGCTCCTCGGCATCGATGATCACGTCGATGACGGTGGGATCGTCCGCAGCCATCGCGATTTCGAGCGCCCAACGCAGGGTGTGCGGGTCGTGCACCTCCAGACCGCGGGCACCGACGGCATGCGCGATGCCGGCCGCACTGAGCCGCCAGCGGAAGTCGGACACGCCGAGGGGCTCGCCGTGCATGAGCTTGTCGCCCTGATGCACCATGCCGTGGCCGCCGTTGTTCAGCACGATCCACACGATGGGCAGCTTGTACTCGACAGCCGTGTGCACCTCGAGGCCGTGCATGGCGAACGCCGCATCCCCGACCAGTGCCACGCACCGCCGTCCGCCCGCGCCGAGCGCCCCACCGACGACCCCGGCGACGGCGCTCCCCATGCTGGCCAAGCCGAGGTCCACGAAGTACGTGCCCGGCTGCCGCGTCTCGAAGTAGTGGCCGCCCCAGATGATCGAGCTACCGTTGTCGACGAACAAGAGCGCATCGTCGGGCATGGCCTGGCGTAGCTCCTTCATCAACCGCTGAGGCTTGAGCGGAGACTTCTCGGAGTACATGGCCTCCTCGGCCAGGTAGGACAGCCGGTGCCCAGGGCGCCCGGAGCTACCTGCGACGCGAGGTTTGTCGGCCGCACGCTGAGCCAGGAGCTGGCGACGGAGCTGCTGCAGAAACACCCGCGCATCCGCTGCAATCGCCAAGTTCAGCGGGTAGTTCTTGCCGAGCGACACCGGGTCCACGTCGACCTGAATCATGGCCGTCTTGGGCTCGAACGGCAGGGTCCAGGCGCTGGTGACGAACTCGTTCAGACTCGACCCGATCACGAGCAGAACGTCGACGTCCCCCGAACGCAGCAGCTGCTCGGCGGCGTCGTGGCCGCCGAACCCCAGGACGCCGAGAGAGAGCGGATCCGTTTCGACGAAGACGCTCTTGCCCTTCGGCGAGGTCGCCACTCGGGCGCCGAGAAGCTGCGCAACCTGCTGCAGCTCCGCTTGTGCCCCGGCCATGGCCACGCCGTGGCCCGCCAAGATCATGGGCGAGCGCGCGCCTTCCAGCAGCCGAGCCGTCTCGATGACCTGCTCGAGCGGTGCCGGCGATGGCTGCACCAACTCCGCGATCGGGGTCTCGTCCCGGTACTTGGCGGGCTTGCGCAAGAGGTCAGCCGGCAGATTGACGTGCACGGGCCCTTTGCGACCGGACATCGCCAGGCGTATCGCCCCGCGAAGCACTGCGGGCGCTCGCTCCGCCGTGGGGAGCATGGCCGACATTTTCGTGATGGGCCGAAACAGGCTGACCAAGTCGGTCTCGAACACCGAGCTCTCCTGGATCGCGCCCTTGCCGAACGCGCTCTGAGCGACCTGTCCCGTCAGCAAGAGGACCGGCAGAGAGTCCGCCCGCGCACCGGCGATGCCCGTGAGCGCGTTGGTCGCCCCCGGGCCCGAGGTTGCGCAGCATACGGCCAATTTGCCCGTGACCCGTGCGTGCGAGGCCGCCATATAGGCTGCCCCGCCCTCGTGCTTGGCGAGCACGAACTCGAGCTTGGTCGAGTGGCGGGTCGCTTCGAAAAGCCCGGTCAGCGGGCCGCCCGGGACGCCAAAAACGTGGGTGACGCCTTCTCGCTCGAGCAGGCGAACCAGCGACTGCGCCACCGTGAGCTCGCGCTCCCCCGGCGAGGCCACGCGCATGGTCTGCGACTGGTTGGGCGTGCGCTTGGCATCTGCTGACTCGAGCGACTCGAGACGAGCAACGGATCCGGCATTCTTGGAGGAGGTCACGATGACAATTGAAAGCACACGACGTCAGTACACGCCCATCAAAAAAGCCGAGCGTGAAAATTTTTGTTCCTGGCTTTCGCAAATCCCAGAAATCGCGAGCTATGCAGACGACGTGCACACAGCGGCCCACTTCGACGGTGAAAGACTTCCTTTCATTGTCGCAAGCCCGTTTGCGTCCGCGCTAGAACGCACCCTGCGACTCGCGCCCTCGACCTAGTGAAATAGTCCGGCAATTCGCTGAAATCGCCGCGCAATTCATTGAAATCGGTGCGCAATGCCGCGGCCGCTCCGATTGAAAAGTCAGCGATCTGCTCGTGAGTTCTTTGTTATGTCGCGGCTACGGTTCGGTCTTCGGCCTCACGCGCCGTCGCCGCTCGGCTCGACGTTTCAGGTGACCGCTGCGCAGGCCAAGCTCGAGCAGGCGGAATCGTTGGCCCACCCAGCACGGCTGTTCGACTCAGTCGGCTGGCGCAGAACTTTCTGCCTCTCACGGATCGCTGAGCATCGAAACGGCCGCAACGCTTGCAGCGATCGTTGATGGACACGTCGCGCCCCCCTACGCTGACGACGGCTCATGGGGACGACGAGGGGCAAAGCCACGGGCCGTGGCATCGTGCTGATCGCAGGCTGGCTGAGCGCCGCCTGCGGAAGCCGGACGGGCCTCGACCGGTGTCCTTTCGGGGGTTGCCGGGACGTAGGCGCCGGCGGTGCACCAGCTGCGAGCAGCGGCGGCGACGGCGGCTCGTCCTCGGGCGGTACGACCGGTGGAGCCGGCGGAATCGCCGCTGGCTCGGGCGGCAATAGCCCTGCCTCAGGCGGCGGGACGAGCGAAACCGGTGGCCAAGCCGCAACGGGGGGTACGGGCGTTGGAGGCGCGCCGACCGAAGACGCGCCGATCGTGCTCCTCCTGATGGATGCCTCGTTCAGCATGTTCGCCAGCTCCGTCTGGACGCCGACGTACGAGGCGCTCTTGGGCGCAGGTGGGCCGATCGAGCGCTACGCCCATCGGGTGAGCTTCGGCTTTGCGAGCTATCGCGGCCCGGGTCAGGTAGTGGAGGACGACCCGGCGTGCGCAGAAATCATCCACGTGCCGTTCGCGCTGGGCAACGTCGCCAGCATCAGTGAAACGTACGGCGCGCTCACGACGAAGCAAGGCTACTGGGAAACACCGACAGGCCACGCCCTCACGCGCGTCGTCCAAGACCTGCTGAGCGAAGCGCCGAAGGCACGCAAGTACGTCTTTCTCTTCAGCGACGGCGCGCCGGACACCTGCCTCACCACCAAGCCTCAGTGTGGCCAGGATCGCGCCGTGTTCGCGGTTCAACAGGCATCGCTCGCCGGCATCGAAACGCGCCCGTTCGGGATCGGATATGGCATGGAGTACGACTGCGATCCGAACCAGGCGCGCTGCAGCGAAGACCACTTTCAGGACCTCGCCAACGCAGGACGAGGCTTGCCCGTCCAAGCGCCGCCCGCGGCGTACACCAGCCTCCCTTGTGCAGCGGAGACGGGCGGAGTCCTCCTCGCCGATTACGCCCGACAAGGCGCCCTGACACCCTTCTCCTGGGTCATGACGCCTGACGAAACGAGGAGCGCGGTCCTGTCGGCGCTCGCCGAGATCGTGGGCCCGTGACGAGCCCGGCGAGCGGGTCGTGGAGGATCAGCGCTCGCCCGTGATGACGATCGCGGTAGCATCCAAGCGCAGCTTGCCGCCGGCGACATGCGGGGCGACCAGGCGCATCACTTCGTCCTGAATCGCTACGCGCGCCGCGGCGTCCGCCTTGGCCATCCCCGCCACCACCGGCGCAGCGACCTCGTTCATGAACGTGAAGTACTCGGCCCCGTCCTGGAAAGTACAGGGGGTGCTGACCAGCGTCTCGGTCACGTTGCGGAGGCCGGCTTCACGGAACACGGTCGCCATGTAGCCCGGCGCCGCGCAGCGGAAGAGCCCCGGTGCACCCGCCGGCGGCTTCGGCAGGTCCACGTGGCGCGCGATCGTGTCCATGATGAGCGCTGCCCAGGGGTTCTGGGCGGGCGTGCCCCACACGGCGGTGGTGACCCGCGCGCCCGGGCGCGCGACACGCCCGAGCTCTCGCGCCGCTCCCGCGACGTCAGGGAAGAACATGAAGCCGAAGCGCCCCATGACTGCATCGAACGTCCCGTCGGCGAACGGAAGCGCCCCGGCGTCACA
>Ga0247744_1000084_pt1 | contig 21384 bp, 15 predicted proteins | sample UWRJS154409C5_FD_180946 | JGI IMG/M metagenome (GOLD analysis project Ga0247744, IMG submission 180946) | Soil microbial communities from Arlington Agricultural Research Station in Wisconsin, United States - UWRJ-S154-409C-5 | ecosystem: Environmental > Terrestrial > Soil > Agricultural land... | reverse complement strand
GGGCTATCGCTTCGGTGACCCAACCGTTCGACTCTGGCACCAGACCATCGGCATGAACCGCGTCCAATCGGCGCAGGAGTACGCCGACGCCTACCTCTCCAACCGGACGTTCATCCCGGTCTTCGAGATGACCGACGGCAGTCTCGAGCAGATGGTTCGGCTGATCGAGCGCAAACGGCCGGTCTTGATCGATGGGTATGCCGAGGCGCTCGATTTCCTCGCGCAGTTCATTTCCGCCCGCGGCGGTCTCGATTTCCAACCTCAGGCGCTGATGTCCAGCGCGCAGACCTTGCCCCAGAAGAGTCGCGAGATCATCGAGCAAGCCTTCGGCTGCAAGGTCTTCGACAAGTACGGCAGCCGCGAATTTTCCGGCATTGCCTATGAGAGTGATGCCCATGCCGGTCATCTCGTGGTGGCCGAGGGTTACATCGTCGAGGTCTTGGTCGATGGCCGCCCGGCCCAGCCGGGCGAGGTGGGAGAGGTCGTCATCACGGATCTGAACAACTATTGCATGCCCTTCATCCGTTACCGGATCGGTGACTTGGCCCAGGCGATGCCCCAAGACCTTTCACCCTGCGGTCGCGGATTGCCCCGGCTCGGAGCGATTCAAGGTCGCGTACAGTCCATCATCCAGGGCACCGACGGGCATTTCGTGCCAGGCACGTTCTTCGCGCATGCGCTCAAGGAGTACGACTACGCCATCAAGCGCTTTCAGGTCGTGCAGGAAGTCGCCGGCGCGATTCGCTTTCGCGTCGTCAAGGGCGGTCGCTATTCGGACGACGTGATGGACGAGGTGAAGCGCCTGATCCGGCGCTACCTGGGTGATGAGCTACGCATCGACGTCGAGTTCGTGGAGAACATCGAGATGGTGCGCACGGGCAAGCGCCTGGCCAGTATCTCCAAACTCTCGATCGACTTTCAGCAGCGGGCGCCCCGGGTCGCTGCGCGCACGGGAAGGGGATCATGGCGGCCGTCCTCGTAACGGGCTCGCAGGGCTTCGTGGGGCAGCATTTGCGTCGTGCCCTCGAAGCGCGCAACGTCGAAGTCATCGGTGTGGACCGTCCCGGCACCGCGGCCGAGATCGAAATGGACCTGGCCGATCCGGCCTTCGACGCGCACGCGCTTTCCGCGCGGGCTGGCCGCGCCGACGGCGTGATCTACATGGCGGCCACGATCACGCGCAGCTCGGCCGTGGACGCCGTCGCCCGTCGGAACCTGCGGGCTATCGCCGACGCTGCCGTGTCGACGTTCGAGGCTTTCGCTCGGCAGGGGGCTCACTTCGTCTACTGCTCGACCTACAAGACGTATGGGCCTGCCCAGGGGCCGATTGATCCCGAGCATCCCCCCCAGAGGCCCGACCCGCATTCCTATGGCGCGGCGAAGTCCTTGGCCGAGCGCCTGCTCGAGGTCTCCGCCCGCCGCGAGAGCGCCCACTATTGTGTCGTCAGGCCGACCTGCATCTACGGCCCCGGACAGCACATCAACAATGCGATTCCGCGCTTCCTGCGGGCCTCGTGGGACGGGGAGCAGCCCGTGGTGTACGGCACGGGTCAGGACGTTCGAGACGACGTTTTGGCCGGCGATCTGGCCTTTTGTCTCGCCGAGGCGTGCCTGCGGCGCGAGACAGGTGCGTTTCATGCGGCCGGCGAGCGGGCCCGGACCATCTGGGAGGTGGCCGAGCAATGCGCGCTGGCCGTGGCGGCCGTCGGCGGGCCAAGTGGCCAGAGTCCGGTACTCGCGCCGGATCAGGCGCCCAAGTGGTGGCTCGACCAAGAGTTCGACCTGGAGCGCTCGCGGGAGCTCCTAGGTTACGAGCCGACGCCGCTGCTCGAAGGCCTGAAGATGGAGGCCGAGTGGGTCCGGGATGGCGCGCCCCCACAGGGCACGACTCGCTACTGCCCGCCGCCTCGCTTCGGCGGGAGGGGGCCAGCGTGAGGATCGTCGTCACCGGCGCCACGGGGCACCTCGGCCGCTACGCGGTGGCGCGGCTCGTCCGGGCCGGGCACGACGTCGTGGCCGTTTCGCGGTCAGGCGCGCTCCCGGAGCCCCCGTTTGGGGAAGAAGCAGCCCTGAGCGTGCAAGCGCTCGCCGTCGATCTGGGCGAGGAGAGCGCGGTGACTGCTTTGGGCGCCGGTGTGGGGCGCGCCGACGCGCTCGTTCACCTCGCGGCGTGGCATCCGCCAGCGACCGCCAGCACCGACGCTCGGGATCGCCCTAGGCTCATGGACGACAACGTGCTCGGCACGATGCGCGCGTTGGACGCCGCGCGCACGATGGGCGTCGAGGTCGTGGTGTACGCCTCGACCTTCGAGGTGTACGGCGACGTGAGCACGGTGCCCGTCACCGAGGGCGCTCGCGTTCGACCTTTGACCGACTATGGGGCGACCAAGCTGGCCGGTGAGGATCACTTGATCTCGTTTGGCTACGAGGAGGGGGTCCGCGTCGTCGCGCTCCGCTTCCCCGCCATCTACGGGCCCGGTGAGACGACGCCCCGGGCCTTGCCGAACTTTCTGAAAGCGGTTGCGCGCGGCGAGGCCCCCGCCATTTTCGGCGACGGCGGGGACTTGCGGGACCAGGTCCACGCGCGCGACGCGGCGCGCGCCATCGAGCTGGCGCTGGTCGGGGGCGCCTCGGGGATTTTCAACATCGCCGACGGAAGGCCGCATTCGGTGGCGGATCTGGCCGCCGCGACCCTCGCCGCCGCCGGTCTCGAGCTCCACGTCAGGCGCTTGCCGCGGGAAAAGGAGCGCCGCGACTACCACCTCAGCATCGACAAGGCGCGCCGGGAGCTCGGGTTCGAGCCCGAGGTCGAGCTCGCCTCGGGCATGGCGGAACAGCTGGCGTGGCTCCGAGCAGCTGCCGAGGGGGCTAACGGTCCCGGCGGGAAATGACGTGCCAACCACCCTTCGCGCTGAGCACGTCGTAGGCCTCCATGGGCACGCCGGCGAACCAATCGGGGAGCAGCGGGCCGCGCACGAGAACGTAGTCGTAGCGCGCCCCGTGGAGCGCGAAGCGAAAGCGCTCCGGGAACCACTCGACGCCAGGCAGGTGCGGATGAGCCGACTCCTTGTAGCGAAAATAGGCCGGATGTAGCTCGGCGAAGGAGAAATCCGCGACTCCGCCGCGCTCGGCCTGGTAGTAGCAGCCGTAATGCATGTAAACGCGCCCTGGCGCGTATTCGCTCACCGGAACCGTTGACAAGAGTAGGACGCGGCGATGCGGCTCGAGCCCTTTCAGGACTTGCCGAAAATCGCCGACCTCGCGCTCGTAGGCGGCGTAGCGCGCTGTGAACAGGAGCAGCACGACCGCAGGAGCGCCGCTTGCGACGAGCTTGGCCAGGGGACGCCGCGTGCCACGATCTTGCAAAGCGAACAGCAGCATGGGCAGTACGAACACCGCCGCTCGCGCGTACAGGTACGCCGTCGAGGCGATCGTCATTGGGGCCAGGAAAAAAACGGCCAAGGTGATCAGCAGAGGCACCCAGCGGTACAGCTGCCGAGCTGGTCGCGCCCCGAGCAAGAACGGGAGCAAGAGCAGGAGGATGGCGCCGCCGAGTGCGTCGAGCTCCGGGGTGTTGGAGAGCTGGAAGTCGAAGAGCACCGGCAAGCGCCCGATCCCGACGTCCCAGCGCGTCGGCACGGGGAACGGATCGCGCGGCGCGTGGATCCACCAGGCGATGACGAGCGGCAGGGGTGAGGCCAGGGCCAGGACCCCGAGCGCCGCTTGCCGAATCGGCCGACAGCAGAGGACCAGCAGCGAGGCTCCGATGCAGGCTGCGTAGGCGAGCGCGAGGATGTGGGTCAGAAAGAGGCCGTGCGCGAAGAGCGCGAGCCCCAGCGCACGCCGCCAAGAGGGCGTCTTGGCGTACGTCCAGCACATCGAGACGAGCAGGATCGCGAGCGGAGTGCCCGGAATGAAGTTGTAGAAGCCCCAAACCGTCGAGTAGCCGTAGACGAGCGGAAACACGGCCAGGACCCACCAAGGGTTGCCCTCGTGCTGGCGGACGAGGTGAAGCGTGCTGAGCGGGATGCCGATGAAAGCAGCGCTGAGGACCAACTTCATGGCCACCATCAACGGCAGGACGTGAGCGAGGGCCCATGTGAGCGCGTGGGTGAAGACCTGGCTCGCCGCCCAGTTGACGTCGTAGATCTTCTGGTAGCCATAGCTCGGGTCGAACCAGTGCAAGGCGACCGAGATCGTGGCCGCATGTTGGGGCAGGTCCGTGAACGGGGGGTACGTGCAGACCCAGAGCGGCAAGACGCACAGGATGCTGAGGAGCACGAACGCGATCTGAAACTGGCGGTCCTCGTTCATGACGGCTGATTTCTCAACTATGGCCCTCGATCCCGAGCTCTTTGCACAGGCTACGAAGCCGCTGGACCCTCTGGGCCCGCTCGGAGACGAGGAGCGAGAACTCCTCCGGCGTGGCCGGATCGAGCTCCAGCAGACGCCGGTAGATGGCATCGACCTCTGCGGGCGCGCCGTAACTGAGCGAAAAGACGAGAATGCCGCGCAGGTTGTCCGTGGTCATTCTAGGGTCCGCTGCGAGCTCGGTCAGCTCCGTCATGGCGACCCGAAATAGCTGCCTTTTCGCCAGCGCGTGCGCGTGCTCGATGCGCTGCTCGAGCGACGCGTCAGCGGCGAGTCGACCGGTGCGTGCCGTCCTGGCGGTGGCGACGAATTCCGATAGCTCCTTGACGCGTTCGTCGTCGCCTTCCAGCTCTCGAAACTTCCTGACCGCCTCGCGAGCTTCTTCCTCGTGACCGCTGACCGCTTGCAGCATGGCGATGGTCGAGAAGAATGTCGCCATCGGCCGTAGGCTTGCAGCCTCTTGTACGACGGCAAGGGCGCGCTCGGTTTCACCGTTCATCGCCACGAGCTGGGCTTGGTTGTGACGAGCGGTGAGGAAATGGGCATCCGCGGGGTGCACTCGAGCGTAGGCAGTCAGGGCCTCTTGCCACATCCCGTGCTCCGCCAATAGGGCCCCGAGCCCCGCCTGGGACAAGCCATTGTGAGGCGGCTTCTGCTCCCGCACGGCGGTCCCCCAGAACGTGATGGCGTCTCCCCACACCCCGGCACGCTGCCAGGTAGCCGGCAGGTAGCTCAGCACGAGCAGGGTAGGAACGAGCAGAGCCGGCACGAACACCGAGCGCGAGCCCTGCAGGCCTTTCGCGTGCTCGGCAGCGCGGCTCGCCAACACGGGTGCAAGCGTGGCGAGCGGGAGATAGAGGAAGCGATCGGCCACGACCACGGTGCCGAAAATGGGCAGGACGTGGAGCACCAAGGCGATGGCGATCCCACTCGTGGCCAGCAAGAGCGCCTCGGCTGGCCGCGGTCGGAAGCGCAGACCGAGCGGGATCAATGCCAGGAGCAGCGCGATCCCCAGGCCGACGAATGCGGGCTCGGGGTCCCCGAGCGTTCCGATGTTCAGGCGTGGCTGCCAGCCATCGACGAGCATGAACCCATAGCGACCCACCGATTCCAGTGCGGCCAAGAGCCGGCCTTTGGGTCCGACGTCGCCCGGATCGAAGTTGTGACCGAGAACTCGCAGGCGCAGGATCAGGTACAGCGAGGCCGCGATGAGCGCAGGCAGGGCGCGGAGCGCACGCTGAGCCGGCTCGGGCCGCTCCTTCTGCAGCACCTCGTAGCCGAGGACGCCGAGGACCGCGGCGAGGGCCACCTCTTTACTGAGTAGCCCCAAGAGCAGGAGCCCCGCGGCAGCCCAGCGCCGCCAGGGCGCGGGCCCCAGCGTGACCATGAGAGCCGCCAGGCTGAAGCAGGCAGCCAGGACGTCCGTGCGACCGGAGATCCAGGCCGCCGCCTCGGTCAGGCGGGGAAACCAGCCGAAAGCGAGCGCCCCCAAGAGTGCCGCGGCAGGGCTGGCGCCCAGGCGTCGTGCCAGCCCAAGGACCAAGAGGGCAGTGAGGGCGTGCAAGCACAGGTTCGTGATGTGAAATCCGGTGGCGTTGCCGCCGTGGAGCGCCTGATCCAAGGCCAAAGACAGGACGGACAAGGGCCGGTAGTAGGCCGCGCCGCCCGCCCCGTCGGCCGAAAGCCAGAACGGTCGGGACAGGTAGACGCCGAGCGGCTCGAGCTGAGCGATCTCCCTTCGTGTCAGCAGCGTCTGGTCGTCCCAGACGAACGGGCCGTCGAGGGCCGGCACGTAAGCCGCGAGCGTCAGGACGAAGGCGAGGACCGCGTAGAGGGCCGTGGGGGTTCGCGGGGGTGATGGGGGCGCAGTCATCGGATCAGGGTGCCCGCCCGACCGGGTCGAGCGCCGCGAGGTCGGGCGGCAGCTGGCGGACGATGGAATCGACGGTCGCCTGAGCGCGCTCTTGCCCGAGCGCCCGCGTTGCCAGCGAAAGTGCAGTCGACTCCATGCGGGCAAACACCAGGAGCTGCACGAAGAGCGGCAGCAGCTCCGACTGGCGCCCCTGGACGTGCTGCGCTTCCAGAAGGGCGCGGCCGTAGGCGCCGAGCGTGGCGAAGGCCTGCATGCGAGCGAAGTGTCCGTCGCTCTCGCTCGAGCTCGCCCCACGGCTGAAATCTGCCTGTGCGGAGCGCAGGCGAAGGTCCACATCCGCGAGAGCAGCTGTGGTGACCACGCTCGGCATGAGCTCGCGTCGCTCGTTCATGGTGTCGAGGCGTCGTCGGGCACGGTCGAAACGCTGCTCCCGGCCTTCTCCAATCGCGATGAGCAGGGGGTTCGGCGCGAGATGGAGATGCCGGTCCGGGATCGCATCGAGCAGCGTCAGCGAAATATCGTGAAGGTCCAGCCTAGTCACCACGGGGACCAGATGGCCGGCCAGAATCCCTTCCCCTTTGAGCGCTGCGTAACGCGCGGAACCCGCGTCGAGCGGCCAGTCGATGTGAAGCTCGGTCGAACGCCCCGAACGGGGCCGGCCTGCCAGGCGATCCACCGCATCGGCCACGAGCCCCCGCAGTGCCCCGTCGGCGCCATCAGGCACCCCTTGGGCGCGCAGCGCGACCAGCCGCCCGTACGCGTCGGTGTTCCGGTCGGGCGTCGCTAGCCTGCCAAAACGCAGACTCTCGCGGCGCAGCGAACGCTCGAGGTAGCTGATCGCGAGGTCTCGCCGTCCCTCTCCTGCCAGATTCGCCGCCCGACTGCTCAGCGCCACGGGGTTATTGGGATTGTGCGCAAGCTCGCTGTCCCACAGGCTGGCGGGCGAGGCGAAGTCGAGCGCGCGGCTCGAAGTGAGGGCCACGTACAGCGCGAGGACGCCGGCGCCCACGAGCCGCCCTCGCACGGGATCGAGGAGCCGGACCCAGGACGCTTCGAACAAGCGGCCGAGCCCGAGCGCGAAGAGCCACAGGGGCAGGTACAGAAATCGATCGGCAACCGTGAACTTGGAGCCCGTTTCGAACGCGTTCAAGAGCGGCCCCACGAAGGCAGCGGCAGCGATCAGGAGCAGCAGGGCCGGGCGGTCGCGGCGAAAGGCCTGGATGGCTAGATGGACGAAAGCGACCACGACCAGTCCGCCCACGGCCAGGTCGGAGGGCGAATGCAGCGGGCCGGTCGCCCCGAACTCGAGCGGCTTGTAGAAAAACGTGAGTGGCCAAGGCAGGACGCTGCGCTCCGCGTAGTGGGCCGAGGTCACCAGCGCATGCAGCGGCGTCCAGCGGAGTGCTGGCGCATCGACCGGAAGGAAAACGGACCGGAGGGCCAGGTAGAGGGCGGCGAGCGCGCTCGTGAGGCCCACCATCGACAGCTGCCAGCGGCGCCCCTCCGGAGCCGCCGTCAGCGCGCCGACACCGAGCAGAATCGGAGCCGCGAGGGCAGGTTCCTTGCACATGAGAGCCGCCGAAAACGCTGCGGCAACCCCAACGGCCGAAAGGACGCGCCAGCCCTTCCGCTGCCCGAGCTCGGCCAGCTCGACCGCCCCGAGGACGAACAGGGTCATCAGCGGATCGGGCCTGCCGGAGATCCAGATCACGGCCTCGGCCCGCGTTGGGTGCAGGGCGAACAAGAGGGCGCAGGCGGCTGCGATGAGCGAGCTCTTGCTGAAGCGCTGGCCAATGCGCAAGACGAGCCAGGTGTTGAGCCCGTGGAGCAGCACGTTGGTCAGGTGAAAAGCCCACGCGCGACCCGGACTGAGCAGCCAGTTCGCGAGGTACGACAAAGTCACGAGCGGCCGATAGTAGCGCGCCGTTTCCGCCATCGGTCCGCTGCCCGAGACGTCCCAGAAGTGCGTGAGGAACGCGTGCTCGAAGTGCGCGGCGTGCTGGACGTAGGCGTTCTCCGTGATGAGGCGCGTGTCGTCGTACACGAAGCCAGCCGCGAGGGCGGGCAAGTAGGCCAAGACGGCCAGCAGGGGGATATAGGCGCCCCTGCGCCAGAAGGATGTCTGCGGCATCGGTTCGGGCTCTAGGATACTCGACAAAACAAGAAAGGAGCGCGATGGGCGCTCCTTTCTCGGCTCATGAGCAGGCAGGCTGCTTAGAGGTTGCAGCTGTCGGTCGGCGCGGCGGTGCCTGGGATCGCGCTGGCTGCACCTTCCGTGTCGCACAAGGCGGGTGCGATCAAGAGCTGCAACGTGGCGCCCGTGCCCACGATGTTCGCGTTCTGGTAGATCTTCTTGTACGCGCCACCGAGGATCGCCTCGGAGTACGCCGTGTAGCCATCATTGGCGACAGCGGAGGCCGTGGTCGTGCCCTCCGAAGCGTACATGTAGCGGAAGTAGACCGGCTGCGTCATCGAGAACTTCAAGCAGGACCAGCCCGTCGCGTTCCAGTCGGCGGCTGCCGGTTGATACTTCTCGCCCTCGTTGATGGTCACGGTGGGGATGGCTCCGCCAGCGCCGGGACAGAGCTGACGCGAAACGCCGGCAGCCGAGTTGACGGGAAGGATGGCGCCCGCCATTTTCTCTGCTTCGAAGTAGGCAGCGGCGTCTTTGCTCATGCGACCGACGGCCATACGAGCTTCGGCCGACTTGGAGTTGGTGACGTACTTCTGCACGCCGTAGATGGCGAGAGCGGCGAGGATGCCGATGATGACCACCACGATCATGAGCTCGACGAGAGTGAAGCCGCGCTTACGGAGGTTCTTGATGATTGCCATAATGACCTTTCTAGGGAGGAAGGCGCCGCGCACACGTAGCGCCTCGCCGAGTCGTCTCCTGCCAAAGCAGCTTCTGCGCCAACTTCTGCCAGGACGGACTTTTCCCGAGCTGCCGAACGAAAACGCCCACTTTCGCGCGTGCGTGGCTGTCGGCAGCTGCGGGCGGGCCTGTGGTTAGGTGGGAGAAATAGCTGACGAATATAGGCACTCCGCTGACGGGCGAGGCGCAGAAACGTCAGTGCCTGCTCGGCTGGCGATGCCGGGTGGATCCCACTACCTAGGGCCGGTGCGCGAGCGAACTGGCCCCTGGCTCCCCACTTTAGCCTACACGCTCTTCGTGATCCTGTTTGGCGCTGTGGTCCGGGTCACGGGCTCGGGCGCCGGCTGCGGCCAGCACTGGCCCACCTGCCACGGTGAGGTCGCGCACCTGCCGAGGAGCGTCGAGACGCTCATCGAGCTCACCCATCGCGTCACATCGGGCCTGTCCGTCGTGGTGGCGCTCGGCGCATTGATCCTGACCTGGCGCCGGCACGGCCGCCGCCATTTGTCGACGCGCGCGGGCATTTGGTCGCTCGCGTTCCTCGTCGTCGAGGCGTTGGTCGGTGCAGCGTTGGTCCTGCTCGAGCTCGTGGGGAATGACGCTTCGTGGGCACGGGCCGTGGTGATGGCCTTTCACTTGGCGAACACGTCGCTGCTCACGCTGTCCATGCTGATCGCAGCCTGGGCCTTCGGTCGGGAGGCGCCCGGGCTCGGTGGGGGAAATCGGACGGAGCGCGCCGTCTCGTGGGCAGGTGCAGTCGGCATCGTGGTCGTGCTCGGAAGTGGCGCGGTGACGGCTCTCGGTGACACGGTGAGGCCCCTCGCCGAACGTGGCGTGGTCGAGGCAGCGGCCCAAGAGGGGGCGCACTTTCTCGATCGACTCCGGGGTGTTCATCCGATCGTGGCGGTTCTCGTCGCGCTGCTACTGCTTTGGACGAGCGATCGCTTGCGACCGAGCCTCGCGCGGACGCTCCTGCCGTGGGCGGTGGGCGTGCAGGTCCTGGCGGGCCTGGCGAACGTCGTGCTGTCGGCGCCGGGGTGGATGCAGATCGTGCATTTGGCGCTCGCGAACTTGGTGTGGTTGGTGTTTTGTTGGGCCGCGCTTCACACGCTCGACGCGGCAGCGAAGCGAGACGAAGCATGACGGACATGGAGCAGACGGTAGTCGATCGAGTCGCAGCCCGGGCGCGAGACCAGTTCGAACAGACGGTGGCGCGTCTCGGCGAATACCTCGCGATTCCGGCCATCAGCTGCGAGCCGGAGCACGCGGGCGACGTGCGGGCGCTCGCCGAGCGCGTCGCGGGTGACCTGCGAGCTCTCGGCTTCGATGCCACGGTGCGCCAGCTGGAGGGCGCTTTGCCGCTGGTGCACGCCGAGCGGCGATCGGCCGCGCCGGGTGCGCCCACGCTGCTCGTCTACGGTCACCTCGACCTGCAACCGGTCCGGGGTGAAGACTGGCGTACGCCACCGCACGTCGCGACGCGCCGTGTGGTCGCGGACGGCGAGCGCCTGTATGCGCGCGGCGCGGCTGACGACATGGGCGGCTGGGTGTCGCACCTCGCAGCCATTTCTGCCTGGCTCGACGTCGCTCGGGACCTGCCGCTCCAGCTGAAGCTCATCATCGAGGGCGAGGAGGAAATCGGTTCGCCCAACCTCGAGCGCTACATGGACGCGTTCCCGACCGACTTCGAGGCCGACGTCATGGTGCTCACCGATTGCGAGAATCCGGCCATCGATCTGCCCGGCCTCACGACCTCACTGCGCGGCCTGTGGGAAGTCGAGCTCACGTGCGAAGCGCTCGAGAGCGACGTGCATTCGGGCCTGTGGGGAAACATGGTGCCCGACGTCAGTTTGGCCTTGGCCCGCCTCGTCACCCGCCTGACCGACGCCGACGGCCGTCCGGTGTTTGGCCTGTGCGACGTGCCGGAGTCCTTTCGCCAGGCAGCGCGCGCCATTCCGCTCGACGCTGCCGTGATCCGCGAGGGGGCGCATCTCTTGCCCGATGTCGCTCCGCTCGCCGAAGCGGGCCGTCCCGCGGCGGAGTGGCTGTGGCGGCAGCCCGCCGTCACCGTCTTGTCCACCACGTTGCCACGGCCGGATCAGCACAAGAACGCCCTGCGCCGCGCCGCCACGGCGACCCTTTCGATCCGAGTGCCGCCGGGCAAGACGCGAGCGGAATTGCGCACCGAGCTCGAGCGGCTGCTGCTCGTCGATCCTCCGGCCGGCGTTCGGGTGACGCTCCAGGACAGGCCGGGCGGCGCCGAGTCCTGGCTCTACGAACCCCGGGGTCCCGCCTTTGCGGCGGCCGACCGCGCCTACGTCAAAGCCTTCGGTCGGCGTCTCACGCAGATCGGCATCGGCGGTTCCATTCCCTTCGTTGCCTTGTTCGGTCGCCGCTACAGCCACTTGCCGCTCATCCTGAACGGCGTGATGGATCCCAATACCGGCGCGCACGGTCCGAACGAGTCGCTGCATCTCGGCGTGTTCGAGAAAGCGATCGTCGCCAGTGTCTACCTGTACGACGAGCTCGCCCGAGTGCTCGGCCCGACCTAACGCGCTCGACTCAATGCACTTCGACGCAGAAGTCGTCGATCTTCAGGCCAGCCACGGGACCGTTCCAGATCTCGAAGCCGACCGCCACGGCTAGCACCGTGTCGCCGGGCAAGCTGTAGTTCTGCTTGGCGTGCTTGACGAAATCCATCGCGTCGAAGGCATCGGTGTTCGTCGACTCGTTGGCCGGCCGGACGTAGTTCACGATCGGGTGGCCATTGACACTCCCGGTCCACACGTCGAAGCGCTTCGGGTCGTCGCCGACGTAAACGTTGTTCGCCGTCACGTTGCCGGCCGGTTGGGCATTCGGCGGATCGCGCAGCCAGACCATCAAGTAGGCCGCGAGGCTGTTGCCGTTGCCCATCCAGATGTCGTAGGCGACGTTGTAGTCCGAACCCGTCGTGCCGGCGGTCCACTTGAGGCCGGTGTCGATCTCCTGCAGGGAGTTGACCGTGGCGGGCAAGCCGCAGGCGCCGGACTGGATGTTGGAGTAGAGGCCGCAGAAGACCGTCGGGTAGCCGGCGGGCTCGTAGTTGCTGCCCTGGCTGCCCTGGTAGGCGTCGACGGCGAGCTTGGTCCCACCGTAGGTCAGGGTGTGTGACTGCCAGTTGGGCCCCCAGCCATTGGCGATGAACTTGTACTGGACCGCAGGGCATGTGCTGACGTCGGAACAGTTCTGGCGCCAGGTGTTGGCCTGCACGTCCTTGCCCGAGGTCGTCGTGGTCCCGCTGTGGACGGGGCTCGCGGTGAGGCAGCTGCCCGCGAAGTTGGGAGAGGTGCCTCCGGTGCCCGTGCTCCCGCCGGTCGTCGGAGAAGTTCCGCCGGTGCTCGGCGTTCCACCCGTGTTGGATGGCGCGCCCCCGCCGCCCACGACGGTGCCGCCGGTCCCGGTCTGACCGCCGCTGCCCGTGCTGCCGCCGCTGCCGGGCGGGGGTGCGATCACGTCACCAGTGATCCGATCCGCCTTGCCGTCGCCGTTGCGATCGATGCCGTCGTAAAAGCCATCATTGTTCACGTCGATGGCGACGCCGTCGGCATTGCCGTCACCGTCTTCGTCGATGGCGTAGCCGTCGCCGAGCCCGTCATTGTTCGTGTCCGCCTCCAGCCACTGACCGCTGGTACCGTACAGCGGCTCGCCGATGTCGTCGGGCACCTGATCGCAGTTGTAGTCGTTCAGGGCGCACGCCTTCGACCCGCTGCACGAGGCCAGTGCGAACACTGTCGGCAAGCAGGCGAGGAAGGGGAGGGCGAGTGCAAGGGAAGTTCGGGCGGGGAAGCTCATGGCAATCGTTCGCTCGTTATGGTGGACAAACTGCCCACGCGCCAGGCACATTTCTGCGGAAACACTGCGGAATCCTCACGTTCTTGGCGCCATTCTGCGCCATCACTGCAGCTCATCGCACTCTCACACCTATTCTGCCGTTCCGCTGTTCCGTTTCCGACCGTGCTGTTTCCGGCCGTGCTGCTTGGGGCGGGGTTCTTCGCGAAGTGAGTGACTCGTACGTGGGGATCTGGCTCAGAAAAGTTTCGTTCTTCAAATCGAAGAACGCCCGCTCGAGAGGAGCGGGCGTTCGGCCTTGTTGCAATCCGGAACGTTGAGCGTCCCGGATTTTGTCTCACGAATGTCTCAGAACCAGGAGACGGTCTCGATGCAGAAGTTGGTGACGTCGTAGCCCTCGGATGCCGAGGACACGATCTGCCACTGCAAGGACTCGATGGCCGTGAGCACCGGCGACATCGTGCCGTCGCTGCCCCAGCACATGTGCTCGAAGTCGGCCCAAGCCACCTCGACCTCGGTGCCCGGGACGATCTGGAACTCGCTACAAAAATCCTCGTCGCTGCCGGCGTTCTTGATCTTCACCCGCAACGTGGCGCCAGGGGCCATGCCGCTCGCCGTGAACTTGAAGCCTGCGACGCCGTTCGCGAGCGCGTCCCAAGTGCTCTTCACGCTTTCCTCTCCGCCGGTCTCGTTCAGGTTCAAGCCGATGCCAGCGCCCCACTGGGCACCCCATTGGCAAGCGCCCGGCGTGTCCTCGGGGTCCGAGGCGTTGCAGTCCATAGCGCCGGTTTCGTCGGTCACCTGAGTGACGGTGCCGCTGATGCACGGCTTCTCCGTCGTGTCGTCGAACTTGCTGAAGCCGTCGACATCCGTTCCGCCGGTGTCGGCATGGACGTCGGAGTGGGTCAGGTCGTCTACGACCGGCTCGTCGTTCTTGATGCTGTCTTCCAGGATGAAGAACGCACCCTGAATGCCCTTGCTGTTCCCCTCCATGGCGACCCACGTGCCTTCGCCGGCGAAGAACGTGCTGCTCACCGCGCCGCCACCGCCAGCGCCCGTCGCGCCGCTGCCGCCGGTGCCCGCCCCGCCGGTGCTGGTGCCGCCGACGCCCGTCGTGCCGCCCGTCGTCGTCACGACGCCACCGGTGCCGCTGCCGCCAGCGCCCGTCGTGCCACCACTTACGGGCACCGGTCCGGTGCCGCCGCCGTCACAGGCCATGAAGGCCGTCGCTGAAACTGCAATCGTACTGACAAGGAGGGAGAATGAGGTCTTCATGATTGTGGTGGTTCCTTTGGACCGAAGTCGCGTGCTCTTGGCAAGAGACTGGGCGGCTTCAAGTGAAGCGCTTCCTATGGCGCTCTTTCTAATGGATCCCCATCGAAGATCCAGCACAACCACCGTCGAGGGCGTTTGTTGGCTGGCGCGCGAGATCGCTCGATTTCGCTCAGGCTGGCAACTTCCAGGCAGAGCCGAGATTCGCCAGAACAGGCTCAACCACTTGGATACCGGCTGTTTCGGCGTCGGCGTTTGACGGAGACCCCACCGAGGGCTACGAGGTGCGCCCCCCAATCGTCCCCGGACGTGGGGCCCCCCTCGAAGCTGGCGTCCAGGTTCGGGTCGGAGTGCGGCGCTGGTGCTCGCTCCGTCTTCCCTCGGCGCACGCCAATCAGGAGTTAGCGATGAACAGCAATCCAGGCGTCATTGGTCGTAAGGTCGGCATGACGCAGATCATCGAAGAAGACGGCACCGTGGTGCCCTGCACCGTGGTCCTGGCCGACGTCACCGTCGTCGGCAAGCGCACCGTCGCCAAGGACGGTTACGATGCCCTCGTCGTGGGCGTTGGCGAGCGCAAGGAAAAGCACACGAACAAGCCCCTGGCTGGCTTCTACAAGAAGGCCGGCGTCAGCCCCAAGCGCGAGGTGCGCGAGCTGCGCTGCACTGCCGCCGAGGCAGCTGCCGTCGAAGTGGGCGGCAAGCTCGAGCTCGGCAACGTGTTCACCCAGGGCCAGTTCGTCGACGTGCAGGCTACCTCGAAGGGCAAAGGCTTCGCCGGTGTCATCAAGCGCCACGGCTTCGCCGGTGCTCCGGGCAGCCACGGTACGCACGAGTATTTCCGTCACGGTGGCTCGATCGGTACGAACATGACCCCGGGCCGCACGCTCAAGGGCCGCGGCATGCCGGGCCAGATGGGCAACAAGACGATCAGCGTGCTCAATCAGAAGCTCGTGAAGGTCATTGCCGAGGACAACCTCTTGCTCGTCAAGGGCACGATTCCCGGCGGTACCAATGGCCTGGTCATCGTGCGCGGCGCCGTCAAGAAGAAGAATGGCGGCAAGCCCGCCTGATCCTGCTCACTAGAGGACCGCGGCCATGAACGGCGCGCCTGCCCCGAGACTTTCCGTCCCGAGCTGGCGCGCCGAACGCATTTTGTACGACCAGGACGGGCTTTTGGTCGTCGACAAACCCACCGGTGTGCCGACGTACGGTGGTGATGCAACCCTGCGCCATGGCGTGACCGAGCGCCTCGGTGACTTTCTGACCGCGCACGGCAGGTCACCCCGCCTGGGCGTGCACCAGAGGCTCGATCAGGACACGAGCGGAGTTCTTCTATTCACGACCGACACCGCGCAGGACGCCGGCGTGAGTGCAGCACTCGAGACCCACGAGCTTGCGCGCGTGTATCGGGCCATCGTCAGCGATCCGAAGGAGGTGCTGAAGGACGGCACTGTCGAGCTCCTGCTCGAGGATGACGGCAAGCGCTCGCGCGTGGTGTCGTCGGGTGGCAAGCGAGCCGTGACCCGGCTGTCTTTGCTCCGCCGCAGCGGTGCGCTGGCCGAGCTCGAGCTTCGGCTCGAGACCGGACGGCTGCATCAGATCCGCGTCAGCCTTTCGCACCTCGGTGCGCCCGTCCTCGGCGATCGGTTGTACGGCGAGGCGCCCGCGGAGCGCTTGTACCTGCACGCCTGGCGCCTCGCGGGCGGACCACTAGCGACGCCGATCGAAGCGCCGCTATCACCTTCTTTCGCGCGGGCACTCGACGGTGGCGCCCCGTGGCCCGCGAGCGAAGCGGAGTTTCGCTCGCTCCTCCGTGACGCGATTTGTCGGCGCGCTCCGCTCCTGACGAGCGCGAACGCGGTGCGCTTGGTCCACGGTCTCGCCGACCGCCTACCCGGGGTCGAGCTCGACGTGCTGGGCACCTTGGCTCGCGTGTCATGGTCCGACGACCAACCGCTCTCCGAGGGCGAGCTGTCGTGGATGTTGGACGAGCTCGAGCAGCTCGGCGTGCAGGGACTCTGGGTCGCGCCGCGCGCGGCGTGGCGTGGGTTCGAGCCGACGGGACCCGTCGTCATCGAGGAGAACGGTCGCCGCTTCGAGGTTCCCGTCGGGGCGGAGTTTCCGCTAGCGCTTCGCGAGCTTCGCGAACGCGCGACGGACTGGGCGAGGGGGGGGCCCGTGCTCGCGGGGTCGGCCGCCGTCGGCACCGTCGCGCTGTCCGCGGGGAGCACGGCCACGATCGTGGATCGATCCGAGCAGGCGCTGGGCCGTTTGCGCGCGTTCGGGCATGCGGGGGGCGCGGGCCTCCGCTGCCTGCGCGAGGAGCCGCTTGCCTTTCTCGAGCGCGAAACGCGGCGCGGCTCGACGTACGCCCTTTCGATTGTCGATCTCACGGCGGCGCGCGGCGATCGAGATCGCGAGCGCTTGCTGCAGAGTGCCCTCGCCGTCACGGCACGCGGCGGCAAGCTCCTGATTGCCCGCGCCCCGGCCGCCATCGGCACGCGGCAGCTGCGCCGCTGGCTGCATGCGGGGGCCGAGGCGCTCGGACGCACGGTCCGCTATGCCAAGGAAGTGCCGCGGCCTTTCGACTTCGACGCGCCGGGCGACGACGCCCTACCGCGCAAGGCGCTCATCGCCGAGATTGGGTAAGCCCGCTCTCGCTCACACCGCACGCTTGGGCCGGAGGCTCTGCTCGATCACGGACCAAGCCGCCTCGGGCGCCAGACAGCGCGCCGCGTGATGCCCCTCTCCTTCGCTCAGCGTGTCGACGGTGCAGCCGCCGACCTCGTTTCGCTCCAGAAATTCCGTCACGTGCCGGACGAAATGCGTCGCGGTGCCCTCTGCCCGCGGCCCGAAGAAGTCCCAATAGTACGTCTTGGTCGTCACGCTCTGCTCCCGCGGACCTTGGCCAACCTTCTGCGCTCAGGCAAGGTTCTCCCCGTGAGCCGCAAGCAGAATCCCTACGCTGGGCCCGACCCGCGCACCCTCGAAGCCAAGAAGCGGGGCTATCCGGCGCGCAGCGTGTTCAAGCTGGAGGAGATCCAACAGAAGGTGCAGCTCCTGCGGGGCGGCCAGCGCGTGCTCGACCTCGGCGCCGCGCCGGGCAGTTGGAGCTTGTTTGCTAGCCAAAAGGTCGGTCCGTCGGGTCGCGTTTTGGCCATCGACTTGTCCGAGATCACGCAGCGCTTCCCGCCGCACGTGACCGTGGTGCAGGGGGACGCCTTCGACGTGACGAGCGAGCTACTCGCCGCCCACGGCCCCTACGACGTGGTCTTGAGCGACATGGCGCCGAAGACCAGCGGCGTGAAGTTCCAGGATCAGGCGCAGAGCTTCGAGCTCTTCGTGCGCGCGCTCGAGGTCGCCAAGCACTTCGGCAAACCGGAGACCTCCGCCTTCGTGGCCAAGATCTTCATGGGCCCCGAGTTCAACGAAGCCATTCAGCTCGCCAAGCAGGCCTACAAGAAGACCCGCGTCATCCGGCCCGCCGGTACGCGCTCGAACAGCAAAGAGACCTTCATCGTGGGGCAGGAGCTTCGGCCGGCCTGACGCAACGCAAGGCGTCGTCAGGGCGCGCCAACGCGGAAGCCGGCGCCCGGCCTCCGGAAGCTCCATGAATTGTGGCGGAGTCGTCGACGGCCAGGGGGCATGGTCCGAAAAAGGGGCCCGAAACTTGTTAGCATACTAACAAGTTTTGGCGCTCCTTGGGGGAGCCGGGCGGCCTGTGGTCGGGGCTGCCCGGCTGCCAGTCGCCGTTGGCCGGGGGCGCCGGATTCTTTGCCCGTTTCTAGTGCAGCGGCTTAGACGAACGGAGTGCCCCAGCGCGCACTTGGTCTGCTCGGTGTGTCCGGAGCTCTGCTCGGGCTGGGCGCCGGTGTGGCCTCGGCGCGGGGACTCGGGCCAGCCCAGATCTTCGGGGGCGCAGCGCAGCCAGCCGCGGTGAGCATCACTCCGGAAGTCCCGTTGGCGGCGAAGGCCGCGCGGGTGGAGCAGCCGGCGGAGCAGCGGGCGGGAGAGGCCGCGCGATGGACTCTCACGGCGGAGCAGGTGCCCGTGGCGGCGGGCGGCGGGCAGCCGGCGCCACCGGGCGGCGAGGTCGAGGGGAGCCCCGGCACTGGCCTGTCCGTCGATGCGTTTCTGGGCGCTTTGGCCATGGAAACAGCCGTGCGGGTGGCTCCGGAGCCGGGAGCACCCGTTCTCGGCTACTTGCGCGCGGGGACGCGCGTTCGACGCGGCGCGGAGGCGGCTGGTCGAAAAGGCTGCCCGGATGGCTGGTACCAGGTCGAACCGCGCGGCTACGTGTGCGTGGGCAGCACGGCGACGCTGGACACGGCGCATCCGCTGCTTGGGGTCACTCCGGCGCGCCCGAATCGCCGTGCGGGCCTTCCGTATCGCTATGGTCGCAGCCGCTACCCGGCGCCGCCGCTCTACTCGGCGCTACCCGAAGGCACGGTGCAACAGAGGAGCGAACCCGATCTCTCCGTGCATCTACCCAAGGGCTTCGGCTTGCCGTGGGCGGGCTCGGTGTCGAACGGGATTCCGGCCGCCATCCAGAGCGGGCACCTCCTGCCGCGGCCCTTTGGGCTGCCGAGCGGGGGCTCCGTGTACCGCGGTCGCGCGCTGCCCAAGAGTGCGTTCGCCTTCACCGAGCTGTTCGAGTCGGGCGGACGCGGCTGGGGCCTGACCACCGATTACTCCCTCATTCCGCTCGATCGGGTGACCCCCATCCAGCAGAGCTCGTTTTCCGGCGTGCGCCTCGAAGCTGGCCAGGAATTGCCCGTCGCCTTCGTGCGCAAGCAAGGCGAGCAGCTCTTCGCGGGAGATCCGGAGAAGGGTCTCACCATCGCCCGCCCCATCCAGTTTCGCGAAGGCTTTCGCCTGTCCGGCAAGGTCGTGCGCTCCGGCGGTGTCACCTTCCGCGAGACGGCCGAAGGGCAGTTCCTGCGTGACCATCAGCAGCTGCTCATCGTCTACGGGCGCAAGGAGCTGCCCAAGCCCGCCCTGCGGCATCGCACCTTCATCGAGATCTCGCTCGAGCGCCAGACGCTGATCGCCTACGAAGACGGCCGTCCCGTGCTCGCCACGCTCGTGTCGACGGGGCAGGGCGGTACGGGTGACCCCGCGACCACCCATGCCACCGTGCAGGGCTTTTTCTTGATTCACACCAAGCACGTCACCGCGACCATGAGCGGCGACGAAGCGGACGACGAGTTTGACCTCCGCGACGTGCCCTACGTGCAGTACTTCCACGAAGGCTACGCGCTCCACGCCGCCTACTGGCACGACGGATTCGGCACCCCGCGCAGCCACGGCTGCATCAACCTGGCGCCCGAGGACGCGCGCTTTCTATTCGGCTGGACGGATCCCCCCGTGCCCGAAGCTTGGCATTCCGCGCTCTCGCGCGAGGGCACGCTGCTCTACGTCCACCCTTGAGGTGGGCTACCACCAGTTTCCAAGGCTGCGCTCGCTCCTCAGGGCGGCGTGCTCCCCGCCTCACCACCCTGACCTCCCGGTCCAGTGCCGCCGCCTCCCCCGATGCCACCACTCGCCGGTTGGTTCGGGTCGGGCAAGCAGAAGCCTCCTTCACAGCCGAAGAGGCATGGGTCACCACAGGTCGTGGTCCCGCAGTCGATCTCCGCGTACCCGTGACACGGGTGGTCCTCGAAGCAGTAGTAGTTGGCGGGCGTGAAGCAGCAATCTGGATGGGGCGGACAGAGCGATGTCGACACAGTGCCGCCGGAGCCGCCAGTCGCGACAGGACCCGGCCCGCCCGTGGGCGGCCGGACTGGCGCTGGAGACGGGGTCCCGTTGCACTCGATGAGCGCGAGACATCCTATCCCCCACACCGCCTGAACCCAGCGTCGCCCCATTCGGATAGGGTACCAGACGCCTACGGCCAGACCGAGTTGGCGCAGAAGTCCTCCGCTGCGAGCCCTTCGCCGCCGCCGTTCGCCAGGTCGAAGCCGCCCGAAACGGAGCTGATTTGCGCGCCCGCTGCGATCACCTGCGGCCCGTCGTCTTGCCCCATGACGTAGGCGATGTAGGGCATCGGACTGTCGTTGTATTCGGCCATGGGCGACGGCGAGACGAAGATCGCGGCAGGTACGCCGTCGACGGTCGTATCGTAGATGGCCCACATGCGCCCCACGACGTCTTGGTAGGTGCCGACCTGCGTTCCGCCGGGGCTACGATCCACGGCATCGAGCCAGAGCTGCAGGGTGTGACTCGGCGGATCGCTGGCCTCGGTGCCCAGCGTGAACAGAAACTCGACCAGCGCCACGCCGCCGGAGGGGAGCGTGCCGTCCCACCTCCAGATGACGTCCGTGTAGGAGACGTCGAACACGTTCTTGGGCAGCCAACCCGACGCCGTGTCCAGATCGGCGGCCGTGCCCACGAAGACGCCAGCAAACACCGCCGTCCCGGTGGCTGCGCCGGCCGTGATTTGAAACGATGCGCCGACCCCCGTGAGGGCCAGGCTGCTGCTGTTGCCTCGGAGATCGCCGCTCACGATGTAGGGACGAGTGTTGCGCAGCACGTCTGCCGTCGCGCTGCCCGCGAGGGAGTACGACCCCGAGCCCGGCACGTCCGTCAGCTCGCAGTTGAGGTTGGGTTCATTCGACTCACCGACGATCTCGACGCAGAAGTCGAACGCCACCTGCTCCGTTTCGGAGCTCGGCGCGTACACGTTGAGCTGGTCGATCGCCTCCTGCGCGTAGTCGGTTCCGTAGCCGGACACCCAGCACACCGTGTTGAAATCGGTCCACGGCACGAACACGTCGCCGTCGGCCGCCCCGAGCTCTGCGCACCAACTCGAGCCGCCCGACTGCGCGACCTCGACCCGCAGATTGCTGCCTGCCGCGTTGTCGAGTCGCAGCATGACGCCGCCCATTTCGGGCATGACTGCCTCGGCTTCTGGGACGCAAGCGGCCCCTTCGCAGGTCCGTTCCTGCTGCAGGTTCCAGTGGAAGCTTGCCCGGCCGTCCAATTGCTCGCTGGGTTCGAGCGTGCCGGCCACGCAGTAGGGCGCGCCCGTTGCCTCACTGAGGTCGGGCGAGCTCAACGTGCCTTGCTTCACCTCCGACGAGACGAAGCCGAACCAGCTGGCGCCGTCGAGGTAGCCGGGCGGAAGAGGGGGCGCACCACCAGAGCCGCCGCCGGCACCAGT
>Ga0247744_1000083_pt1 | contig 21414 bp, 22 predicted proteins | sample UWRJS154409C5_FD_180946 | JGI IMG/M metagenome (GOLD analysis project Ga0247744, IMG submission 180946) | Soil microbial communities from Arlington Agricultural Research Station in Wisconsin, United States - UWRJ-S154-409C-5 | ecosystem: Environmental > Terrestrial > Soil > Agricultural land... | reverse complement strand
TGCTCCGAGCAGGACGAGCGCCAGCAAGACTAGGGCGCGGGAGTTGCGTTTTGCGTCCTTCTTGGCCTTCTCGCGCGCACAGAGGACGCATTTCCCTTCACTCGTCAGAGCCGTGCCGTGCTCCTTACAGGTGCCGTAACGGTTGGGCGCAGCGCCTTCGCGGCGGGGAGCGATGGACGTCCGGCCGGGTCCGGTGCTCGTCGTCGTGCGGGCGACCGACGCGGTCTCGGCGAACAGCTGTGAGGGCGGCGGAGGCGGAGCGTTGCCCTGCAACGTCGGCATCAAGCTGGCCACTTGCTTGGCCGTCGCGGGCGGCTTGTTGGGGAGCAGTGAAGAGAACGGCTTCTTCAGCGACTCGGGTGGCACGGCCGGCGAGAAGGACCCCGCTTCGGGCTCCGTGCTCTCGGCCTCCGTGATCTTGACCCGGGTGCCCGTCTGTCCACGACCGAGCTCCGACGACAAGACGGCAAACGGACTCTGTGTGTCCGAGCGCTTGGCGGGAGGTACGTCGTTCATGAAACTCTCTTTTTGCTGGATCCGGAGGCCAAAGGCAAAGGACCCCTCCCACGCTGCCTCTTGGCGCCGGCTCCCGTCAAGACTCGGGGGCGGGCAGCTCTCGCCAGGTTCGACCGCGCGTGAGCCGAAGTCCGTGTGGCGGCGGGATTTTTTCGGGGAGGTGGCCGGCTGTACGGCGACCGCGCGGAATCTTGCTAAACTTCCGTTTCGCATTGCGCTCGCGCGCCGTTTTTGCGGGCCCACGGCGGCTCGAATGCCTCACGAGACAGGCTGTCACCGCTTCGCCCTCGCCCATGGACTTTCGATACGAACGGAAGCAGCTCGCTGACGACCTGGTCATGTGGGAGACGCACGGCATCCCCACTCCGGCACAGTGGTCGGCCTGTCTGGATGCGGCGCTCGAGTGGCTGACGGAAGCCGAGCGGCGTGGGCAGCGCCTGCGGGTGCTCATCGACTCGACGGGCATGCCGCGCGTTCGGGTTCAGACGCGGCGCATGTTCGCCGAGTGGCGGGCCTGTCATCTGGCTCTGATCGCAAACTCCGTTGCCTCTGCCGCCTACGTGGCAGACGGTCCGCTGCTTCGTAGCGTGCTCATGGCGGTGTTCTGGTTTGCGCCCCCGGTCGTCCCCGTGGAGATCGTCTCCTCGCGTCGCGAGGCGCTGGTCTGGCTGGGCGGCGAGCCCGAAACCTTCATTGAAGAACGCCCTGCGCAGCTCGCTCCATGAGCGCCTCGAGCTCGGCCAAGCCAGCCGGCGTCGGATTCGTCGACAGCGACGGATCGGCCAGGGCAACGGGCGCGAGCCGCTTGGGCAGGTCGGCCGACCATCCCGCCACCCCACCCAGACGGTGAGGCACGCCGAGTGCGGCTCGAGTCTGAATGACCCACTCGAGGAGTCCTTCGAAGTCGGGTCGCTCGAGCTCGAGTAGACGCGCCAGTCGCACCGCCTTCTGCGAGATGGCGGCGCGATTGTAGATCATGCAGTAGGGCAGCAAGATGGAGTTCGCCAGGCCATGGTGGATGCCGATGCTGCCGCCCAGGGCGTGGGCGATGGCGTGGACGATGCCGAGCCCCTTCTGGAACGCCGTGGCGCCCATCGAGGAAGCGACCATCATGTCGGTGCGCGCGAGCGCGTCCTGGCCGTTCGAGTACGCTCGCGGCAGTGCCGTTTGAATGAGTCGCATGCCTTCGAGCGCGATGCCGTCCGCGAACGGGTGGTAGCCGGGCGCACAGTAGGCCTCGAAGCAATGCACGAAGGCGTCGAGGCCGGTGTAAGCCGTCAAATGCGGGGGCAGGCCGAAGGTGAGCTCTGGATCGGCGATGACGACCGGTGGCTGCATCTTCGGGTGAAAGATGATCTTCTTTTCGTGCGCGGCGTTGACGATGACCGACGCTCGGCCGACCTCCGAGCCCGTGCCCGAAGTGGTTGGGATGGCGATCATCGGCGGAATCCGGCTCGGATCGGCGCGCAAGTAGTTGTCCCCGACGTCCTCGTAGTCCATCACCGTGCCGGGGTTCTGCGCCAAGAGCGCGATGCACTTTCCGACATCGATCGGCGAGCCGCCGCCGATCAGGATCACGCCGTCACAGTCGGCCGAGCGGTACTTGTCGACGCCGCTCTGCACGTCGGATTCGATCGGATTTTCGTGGACCTCGGAGTGAACGGTGACTCTTGGTCCCGCGGCCTCCAGGTCCCCGAGCACCTGCGGAAACCACGGCAGCCCTCGCACACCAGGGTCGGTCACCAAGAGCGGGCGACTGGTGCCGAGCTCGCGACAGGTGGCAGAAAGCTCCCGAATCCGGCCGCAGCCCAGGCGATAGGAGACGGGGTAGTTGAACTTGGTGAAGGGTGGAGGACTTTGCATCTTGATCAAATGATCTCGAAGTAACGCGCTAGATCGAAATCACTCACGTAACGTTGGGCGGCCCGGTCTTCCCAGATGCGGGTCTGGGCAAAGTGCTCGACGAACGTGTCACCGAAGAGCTCGCGCGTCAGCTTGGATTCCAAAAAGGCCCGGGTAGCCGCGCCGAGCGTGGTCGGCAGCTCGCCTGCGCCGGCTCCGGGATGCTCGTAAGCGTTGCCCTCGACCGGGGGCAGCTCGAGGCGCCGCTCGATGCCATAGAGACCGGTCGCCAGTGCCGCCGCGAGGACCAGGTACGGGTTACCGTCGGCCGGTCCGATGCGATACTCGCTGCGCGTGCCTTTGGCCCCCGCCGGGATGGCCCGGATGGCTGTGGTCCGATTCTCGATGCCCCAGGTCGCATGGGTTGGTGCCCACAGGCCTGGCACGAGCCTGCGGTAGGCGTTGACGGTGCTGCAGACCATGGCCAGGACGTCTGGCAAGAGCAGGGCTTGCCCCGCCACGAAATGGCGGAACGTTTGGCTCAGGCCATCGCCGTCCGGCGAGAAGAACACGTTCTTGCCGTCACGGTCCGTGAGCGAAATGTGGAGGTGTCCGCTCTGGCCCGGGTAGTCCGAGCTCCACTTGGCCATGAACGTCGCCATGAGCCCGGCCCGCTGCAAGAGCACCTTGGTGTACGTCTTGAAGAGCGCGGCCCGATCCGCCGCATCCAGCGCGGGGCGGTAGCTCAGGGCTGCCTCGATGACGCCGGGACCGGTTTCCGTGTGCAGCCCCTCGATGTCCGCCTCGAGCTCCTGCATGGCTGCTTGGAGCTGGTGATAAAGGTCGGCGTGGACGCCGCTGCGCAGCATCGAGTAGCCGAACATGCCCGGCGAGAGCGGCTTCAGGTTGCGATAGCCCTTTTGTCGCACCGACTCCGGTGTCTCCTCGAAGACGAAGAACTCGTATTCGAAGGCAGCGTGTGCCGTCAGCCCGGCGTCCGTTGCGCGCTGAATCACCCGCTCTAGCAAGCTGCGCGGACACGCACCGGCGTAGGCGCCGTCGAACTGGCCGAGGACCAGGATGGTGTCCTCCTCGAGCGGCAAGCGGCGCACCGTCGATAGGTCGAGTCGCACCGGCGCATCTCGGTAGCCAGTGTGCCAACCAACCAGGTTGGTGTTGTCGTAGAGCTGGTCACCGCTGTCCCAACCGAGCACGACGTTACAGAAGCCGAAGCCGCTTCTCAGCGCGGACGAGAACTTGCTCCTGTCCACGTACTTGCCGCGCAGGACACCGTCGACGTCGACGACGGCCAGCTTGTGGAAACGGATACCGGCCTGTTCCAGGTAGGCCTCGACCTCTTCTGGAGTCTCGAACCTCATATTGCTCTATCAGGGTGCTTCAAGCGCATCTCACCAGCAAGCGCCGCAAGCCTCAGCCGGGACTCTTACGCAAGTGAAAACCCTTGGGACGCGTGAAGGCCAGGAGGCCATACTTCGATAGCGTGCAGCCGAGTCCGGAATCGCGCACGCCGTTCCAAGGTAGCTCCGGGTCGACGTAGTCGGCGCGGTTGGCCAGGACGGTGCCGACCTCCAAACGCGCTCCGATCCGCTGCGCCCGTTCGAGATCCCGAGTCCACACGGACGCCGTCAGACCGTAGGCGCTGTCGTTGACGAGCCCGATGGCCTCTTCCTCCGACTCGTACGGCAAGATGCCGATGACGGGACCGAAGCTCTCTTCTTGCATCAACCGGGAGCTCTGCGGTGCCGCGAACACCACGTGCGGCGCCAGGTAGCAGGCGGAAAGGGTGACCTGTTCGAAGTCGCTCGCACCCACGAGTAGCCGACCGCCGAGGGCGACGGCTTCTTCCACCTGCTCTTCGCAGCGCCGTTTGGCTGCCTCGTTCACCAGCGGCCCGAGCGTCGTCTCCGCCAGCCGTGGGTCGCCGAACACCATCTGCTTCTTCGTCTCCGCCACGAAAGCTTCGACGAAGCGCGCCGCCAACTTCTGGGGCACGTAGATCCGTTCCACGGCGCAACAGCTCTGCCCGGCGTTGTAGAACGCACCATCCACCAGATTGGGGACCGTAAAATCGAGGTCCGCGTCGTCGAGCACCAGGGCGGCGTCTTTGCCGCCGAGCTCGAAGCCCGAACGCAGCAGGCGCCCGCCCGTCCGGGCGTGGACGGCACGACCGCCGGCAACCGAGCCGGTGAAGGCCACGTACGCGAGCTTGCCGGAGTCGATCAGGCTGCCCGCCGTGTCGTGATCGACGAAGCAGTCGAGCACGGCGCCCGCGGGAGCGCCCGCCTCGGCGAAGGCGCGCTCGAACTGGGCACCGACGAGAGCGCTTTGCGGCGCGTGCTTCACGAGCACGGAGTTGCCGGCCAAGAGCGCCGGCACGATCACGTTCGTGGCGACCAACAGCGGGTAGTTCCAGGCTGCGATGTCGAGCACGACGCCGAGCGGCTCGTGCCGGATGAAGCGCTCGAAACCGGCCATCTGGCTCACCGCTTCGCCGGACAGAACGGCGGGCGCGAGCTCGCACATCGCCAGGGTACGCGCCTTCATGCCGCCGAACTCGCCCTTCGCCTGCGAGAGCGGCTTGCCCATCATGAGCGTGATGTCGGTGGCGTTTTCCTCCAGGCGATCCGCGTAGCGGTCGAGGAAGCGCTGGCAGAAGGCGATGCGCTCTGCCAGTGGGAGCTCGCGCACTGCGAGGGACGCCTTCTGGCTCTGCTCCAGCCGCTCCAAGGCGCCGGCACGGTCGAGCTCTAGGGCCGTGCGGTGGACCTGGCCATCGATCGGGCTCCGAATGGAAAAAGGGGAACGACCCATCGACCCGAGCGTGCGCCCGGTCGGGGGCCCGCGTAAAGTGCACGAGTTGGCGCCGCGCACGGTAGGCGGCGGCTACTCGGGAGGCGGTGACGGAACGATGACGTCGTTTGACGAACGCGGTGACAAGCGAGTCGAAGAGGCCCACCTGGCGGGCGGCTGCTTCTGGGGCATGCAGGACCTCTTGCGTCGCGTTCCTGGGATTCTCGAAACGGAGGTGGGCTACGCCGGTGGAGAGTCCGAACACCCCACGTACGAGCAAGTGAAGACCGGCCGGACCGGGCACGCGGAGGCAGTGCGCGTACTGTTCGATCCCGACGTGATTTCGTTCGCGGAGCTGCTCGAGAAGTGGTTCTTCCGCATGCACGATCCGACGACGGCCAATCGTCAGGGCAACGACCGAGGCACGCAGTATCGCTCCGCCATCTTCTTCCGCAGCCCCGAGCAGGAACGAATCGCCCGCGAGGCCATCGAGCGGGTGCAGGCGCGTGGGGTGTGGGGCAGGCCGCTCGTGACGGAGGTGACTCCCGCGGGAGCGTTCACCCGCGCCGAGGAGTATCACCAGGACTACTTGGAGCGGTACCCAAACGGGTACACGTGCCATTTCCTGCGCGACTTCTGAGCAGGCAGTCTCGAGCCCAGGCGGTACCGCAGCGCTCAGCAGTACTAGGCAGTATTACGCAGGCCGGTCGAGGCGAGGATTTCCCAGGCGGTGGCCAAGAAGGCTTCGCGGTCGGCGCTGCTCTTCAGCTGAAGCGCAAGCGCTTGCACGAGCTGGCCGGCGAGCGCTTGAGGAACGCGTCGGTCGGCAGCGCCTACGGTATCGAGCGCTTCACGGACGGCCCGCAGGGCTCCACCGCGCGCGGGACCCGAGAAGTAGCCGAGGTATTCGGTGACGATGGAGCTGAGTGCGTCCCGGTCGAGATCGCGTTCGGCCTGGAGCTCACCGAGTGCGCGTGGCCGCGCAATGCGGTGTGTTCCGCTCTCCGTGCGGCCGAAGGCGGCCAAGGCACGTAGGCCATATTGGGCAGTGACGTCGTTCCAATCTGGGGGTTCAGCGCTCACTCTGTCCTCCGCTTGTCGTCGTTCAATTCACTCCGCCTTCTCGTCGCCAGAGTCCCCCACTTCCGGCGGCGATCGAACTTTGGGCCTTGGGCGGCCAGTATCTGATTTTTAGGGTACGGGCGCTACGTTGCCGGACCGAGTCCGGTCGTTTGCGAAATGGAAACGTTCGCGCATCGATTCGCCTGCAGCGGGCCGCGCGAGGTCCGTGCAGGAAGGAGATAGGAGTTCTTTGTGGGAGTCCCGTGCACCAATGTAGGTGTGAGAGCTCCAGGGCCCCAGTGCCTTGTCGAGGGCCCGATCAGAGGCCCGACGAGCTGAAGCTCGTGTTCTGCTCGGCGGACAGGTGCAGGCCGCATTCCTTCTTCGCACCGAGGAAGCGACCGGAGCGGTCGTCTTCGCCAGGAGCGACGGGAACGGTGGAGTGCCAATCGCCGATCGATCGGTAGCCCTGTTCGTACAGCGGGTGCCGCGGCAAATCGTGTTGGCGGAAGTAGTCCTCCACCTGCTCTTTGCTCCAGTCGAGGATCGGGTGGATCTTCACCCGCCCGTCCTGCAGGCCAACCTTGCGCAGGCCCTGGCGATGCTCGGTCTGATTCGAGCGCAGCGCCGCAATCCACGCCGTGACCTTGAGCTCCTGCAGGGCGCGCTGCATCGGCTCCACCTTGTTCATTTGCAGGTAGCGGCTGACGCCTTCTTCCCCTTGCTCCCAGAGCTGGCCGTAGAGGGCCTCCTGGCGGGCGGTCGACATCCTCGGTCCGAAGACCTCGATCTTCAGATTGAAGCGCTCACGGAGCTCTTCGCCGAAGCGGTACGTCTCGGGAAACAGGTACCCGGTGTCGATGAACACCACGCGCGTCCCTGGCGCGAACGTGCTGACCAGGTGCAGCATGAGGGGGGAGTCGGCTCCGAAGCTCGACGAGAGGACGAGCCCCTGACCGAACTCGCGCGCCGCCCAGCGGATGAGCTCCTCGGCACCCAAGTGTTGGTAATCTTCCGAATTGAGCGAACGGTGGACACCCGACGCCGGACGCTCCTCACTAGACCGCTCGGGAAAGCGGCCGCCCGAGACAGAACTGGGGGCGTGCAGCGCGGCGAGTTCGAGGTTCATCACCCTTCAAAGGTAGATCCGCAGCGGTATTCTGCAAAAGAATAAATAATTCTTGATAAAGAATGTCTAGTTATGGCCGGGCGCCCTAGGGGCAGGTCCAGCCCATCTTGCGGAAGGCCCTGCGCGTCGAGCGCTCGAGAGCATGCTCATCCGTGTAGTGCTCGTGCCGCCTCGTCGCGATGAGCTTCCGGCCGCCTTGGAGATCGAACTCGGTCTTGCGCAGCCAGGCGAAGAAGCGGGCACTCACCTCGGGCTCGGCGAGCTCGGCCCGGGCGACTTCGGCGATCAGCGCGGACAGCCGACTGAGGTGCGGGAACAGGGCCCCGTTGATCTCGGCGAAGCCGAGCGTGAAGAGCGAATCGTAGCGGCGGCTGAAAGCGGTCAGCGCCTGACCGGCACCCCACGAGCCATCGAGGTGCTTCGCATCGAGGTAGGGGATGCTCCTCGTGTAGCCGGTGGCCAAGAGCACGATGTCCACGTCGAGCCGTGCGCCATCCTTGAGCACGACCTGACCGGACTCCAGGCGCTCTACGTCGGCCACCAAGCGCACGTCACCGTGGCGCAGGTGCGAGAGCAGTTGGTCATTCACGAGCGGGTGCGACTCGAGCACGCGATGGTCGGGCTTGGGCATGCCGAGCTTCGTCGTGTCGCCGATGAGCAGGCGTAGTAGGAAGCTGAACACCGGCGCTTCGAGCCAGAGCGGCAGGTGCGGTCCATCGTTCGCGAAGACGTCCACCGGCATGCCGAAGATGTGCTTGGGCACGAAGTGGTAGCCGCGCCGAATGCTCACCGACGCCGTTTTTGCCACGCGCGCGGCGTCGCACGCGATGTCGGCTCCCGAGTTGCCGAGGCCGACGACGAGCACCCGCTTGCCGCGCAGCTCGTCCGGGCTGCGGTAGTCGCGAACGTGGCGCACCAGTGCCTCGGCGCCCGTGGCCCAATCCGGGACGATGGGGTGCCAGTTGGTGCCGGTCGCGCAGACTACGCCGCGGTAGGTGCGGCGCTCATTGCCCAGCGTCACCGTCGCACTCTTTGCTGCGGGCTCCACCCGGTCCACGCCGCGGCCGAAAGTGATGCCTGCCTCGAGCTCACTGGCTCGTGCGAAGGCGCGGAGGTAGGCGAGGACCTTGTCGTGCGTCGGGTAGTCGGGATAGTCGGCTGGCATGGGGAAGCCAGCGAAGCCGCTCATCGTTTTCGACGAGATGAGGTGCGCGCTCTCGTACATGGGCGAGCCGGGATTCTCGATGTCCCACAGCCCGCCCACCGCCGAATGGCGCTCGAACTGGTCGTAGGGGACGCCCAGCTGGCGCAGCGCGTGGGCCATCGCCAGCCCCGCCGGGCCGGCCCCGATGATGCAGTAGCGATCCGTGCAGTCGATGCTTTCTGCAGGCATGGGCCCTTCCTACTTGCTTGTCAGGGGCCGATCAAAGAGAAAGGGGCCCCTTCATGTTTGGCCTCACACGCTACCAATGGCTCGTGCTCTTTGCCGCCTGGCTGGGCTGGGGCTTCGACGTCTTCGATGGTCTGCTGTTCAACTACGTCTCCCCGATCTGTGTCCCGCAGCTGCTCGGCCTCGATCCGGCAGACCCGGCGACGAAGGGCCAGACGCTCTACTACACCGCGCTTTTGACCAGCCTGCTCTTGCTCGGCTGGGCCGCCGGGGGCATCGCCTTCGGAAAGTTGACCGACCGCCTGGGCCGCACGCGCACTCTGCTGCTCACGATGCTCACATATTCGCTGGCGACGGCCGCTTGCGCGTTTGCTCCCAACCTGCCGACCTTGGCCGTGTTTCGTTTCATCGCCAGCTTCGGCATCGGCGGTGAGTGGGCGGCTGGAGCAGCGCTCGTCGCAGAAACGCTGCCCATGAACAAGCGGGTGCTGGGCGGGGCGCTCCTTTACACATCGGCGCCGGCGGGCTTGTTTCTAGCCACGTTCGTCAACGATCTGTTCACGCGTCAGCTGGACGCGATCGCCGGAAACCCCGAGCTGTCCTGGCGGGCCGTGTTCTTGACGGGCCTCGTCCCAGCCGTGGTGGCCATGATCATCCGCATGAAGGTGAAGGAGCCGGAGAGTTGGTCGCCGGAAGCCAAGCCGCGCCTGCGTGAGCTGTTTACCCCCGAACGTCGCGCGGCCACCGTGAGCGGGTTGTCGATGGCCATCATTGCGCTCGTCACCTGGTGGAGCGTCAGCGCCTTCATCCCCGTCGTGGCCAGCCTGCTCAGTAGCTCGGCGGCAGGGACCGATCCGGTGGCGGCCCAAGCGCTGCGCACCCAGTACATCACCACGGCCACCACCTGCTTCAATCTCGGCGGCCTGATCGGCACGCTTTTGACCGTACCCATTGCCCTCCGAGCCGGGCGCCGCGCCATGTTCCTCGGCTACTTCTTGGCCAGCGCGCTCGCCATTTGGACGACGTTCGGCATGGAGCACGCGCCCGAGACGCGCCTCTACCTGATGTTCACCGTGGGCCTGACGGTGTTCGGCGTGTTCGGCTCGTTCACGTTCTATTTGCCCGAGCTCTTCCCATCGCGCCTGCGCGGCACCGGTTCGGGCTTCTGTTACAACGCCGGGCGCATCCTGACCGCGTGCTTCCCGTTTGCCGTCGGCTGGGTCCTCCGCTCGGGCAAGGATCCGCTGGCCGTTCTGACCTACGTCGCCTGCGTGCCGCTGATCGGGGTCGCGCTGGTGCTCTTGCGCGTGACCGTCGAGACGCGTGGGCGGCTCGAGGCCTAATACGGCCAGAGTGCCACCAAGAACCCCAGGATGGCGCCGACGCACAGCAGGATGACGAGGCCGACGAGCACGAAGGCGTCTCGGGCGGCGTCCCGGATCGCCCGCGTCGCGCCGGCTTCGTCGAGCCCTCGGCAATCCTCGAGGTAGGCCCGCATGGCGGGCCGGGGCGCGCGCAGAGCCGAGAGGAGGGCCTGCATCCGGCCTTGGCCGCGCCGGGTCCCGCTCCGTGCGCTCAGCCAAAAGCCCACCGGAGAGGTGAGCAAGTCCCAGCCACAGGAGTAGCAAGCGAAGGCAACGACCAAGCGCTGACTCTTGGCCTGGCCCGCTCGGCGCACGCCGCGCTCGAGCAGCTCCGCCCACAAGAGGTGCAGGGCCACGACGCCCAGGCTGGCCACGAGCCAGAGGCCACTCGACCACGCCCAGGTGCCGCCGTGGCGTGCGACGCCCAGCAGGAATCGTGGTTGGGTGAGGAGCAGGCCGAGGGCGACCGCTGCGAAGATGGAACCGAGTGCCAAGAGCTCGACGGCGAGCGCAAAGCAGAGCGCACGTCCCGGCGGCTGGGCCTCGAGCCGTCCGAACACGAGTCGGGCCTCGGTCGAGGTGGAGAGTGCGGTGTCCAGCAGGCTCTTCAGGGAGGCTGGCCGCTGGGTCCAGGGCAGACGGGCGCTGTTCCGTGCTTCGGCCGCAGGCTCGGGTGGCGCGCAGCCTTCGCAGGTAGAGAGCCCACAGCGGGCGCAACTCGTCACTGGCGGGATGTCGCTGACTCCCGCGTAGGACTCTTGCTCGATTCGGGCCGCGTTCACGACAGAGCTCAAGCTGACCCCTTCGGCCCCCGAGCGCCAACACGGCGCTGGCTAGTGGGCGGCCTGGCTCTCGCCGGTGCGGTCGAGGGCCCACTTGAACAGCACCGGTCCCACCATCTCGTTGATGGCGACGACCGCGATGGCCAGCGATTGGAAGGGCAAGCTCAGCGCTGGGAAGGCGGCCGAGACCACGCCAGCCAGGCCGAGCGCCAGGCCTGCTTGCGACACCATCGGTGTCCAGCCGAACTTCACGATCACCGGGTCATCCTTGGCCAAGCGGCAGGAAATGACGTGCGACACGTAGGTGCCGAGCACGCGGGCCGCCGCCAGCGCCACCGCCACTGGCCACAGGCGCGCGAGCAGCGGCAGGTCCAGGTGCGCCCCCGCCGTGGCGAAGAACACGACGTAGACCACGCTGCCGGTTTCCTCGATGGCGTGGAGCAGCTTGTCCGCCTGCTTGGACAGGTTCTGCACGACCATGCCGCCAATGATGAACACCAGCAGCGGATCGAAGTGCAGATAGCCGAGCACTTCCGACAGACCGAAGCCGAGCGCAACCAGGACGAGCAAAAGACCGCGACCGAAGAGCTTCAGGTACACGACCAGGATGAGTCCGAAGGTCGTGCCGATGGCCACGCTGCCGAGCAGCTCGTGGCCGGCTGCGAACAGATCCGAGAGCGCAAAGGTCGCACCCGGAACCAGGACCGGACGCACGAAGGTGAACGCTACGGCGAGCAGGACGATGACGACCACGTCCGAGCTCATGATGAAGGCCAAGGAAAAACGCGTCAGCGGACCTTGGGCCCTGGTCTGCGACAAGATGCCGAGCAAGGCCGCCGGGCTGCGCGTGACGCCGAGCACGCCCCACAGGCCCGCGGCGCCCAAGAGCGCTGGTACCGAGAAGCCGTTCAAGAACGGCAGGTACGGCGCCACCAGGAAGAAGGCGCCCATGCAAACGACGAGCGCGAGAGTCGACTGGACGAGCGTCGCATACGCCAGGCCCCTGATGCCGTGCTTGAGATCCTCGAGCCGCAGCTCCGCTCCACCGGCCAGCGCGATGAGCGACAGCGCCAGCTTGTTCACCTTGGTCAAGGTCTCCACCGTGTCGTGCTGAACCAGGTGCAGCACGTGCGGCCCCGCCACCATGCCGGCCAGGAGGTAGCCGCTCAGGTGCGGAAGGCCGATCATCTCGCAGAGCTCACTCGCTAGGACGCCAGCGAGCAGGAGAAAGCCCACGGCCGTGACCGTGGCTGCGGCGGGCGCGTGGACGAGCATGCGGCTCGTGGCAAACGCCATCGCGAACACGGCGCAGAGGGCCATGGCCTGCACGCCACGCAGGGCCAGGGACTTGGGCGTCGCGACCGCGCTCATGACGGCAACCCCTCGGCCGCCGCGGCGGGCCCGGTTGGCGGATCGCTGCGCGTCCCGCCCGGACTTTGCAGCTCACCGGCGCGACGCAGGGATCGACGCAGCGAAACCGGTCCGAGCAGCTCGCCAAACAGCGTCATGGCCACTGCCCCCGTGAGCAACAAATCTCCGTCCCGGCCACCGACGCGGCGGGACAGTGCGACGGCCAAGCAGATCGTCACCACGCCTGACGGCAGGAGACCGATGCCGAGCAGCGGGCCCGCCGGGCGACCGGCCTTACCCAGGTAGAGGAGGAACCCCGTGAGCAGCTTACCGAGCAGGCGCGCGCCGAGAGCGGCACCGAGCACGGGCAAGAGGCGTCGATCTTCGAGCGTGACGAGCGCCCCGGCCAGCAGCAAAACGGGCAAGAGCACGGGCTGCTCCGTCTTCTTCAGGATGGTGAGCAAGGCGGGCCGGTGAGGCGAGATGCGCGAGAGCGTGACGCCGAGCACGAACGAGGACACCACCCCAGCCAGGCCGAGCGCGATGGACAGCCCCGTGCACAAAAGGCCGGCGCCGAGGATCAGGCACTGGGCCTCACCCCGGTGCAGCTCCGGCCCCATCAGCGCCACCGAGATCAAGCCCATCGCGACACCGATGCCGATCGTGATGGCGAACCAGGCGCCCGGCGGCAGAGGGATGCGCGTCTCGGGCATCGGCGAGAGCAGGACCAAGCCGGCGACGAGCAGGAGCGCGGGCAGCTCGTCGGCATCGGCCAACACGGCAATCGTGCGACTGAGCGGACCTTCTGCGTCGTAGCGTTCGATCACCCAGCGCACGGCCTGCCGTGTCGTCTCCATGCCGACGGCCGCGATCGATCCAGCCAATAGCAGCCGGTTTTGCGCCGCGCGCGGTCCGAGCTCACCGAGCACCCAATACACTGCACCAAACACCAAGCCGCCCGTGATCAGCGCTAGTAAGAAACTGCCGGTCACCGAGCGCAGTGAGCTCGGCTTGTCCTCGACGTAGCCCCAGTCCATGCCGCTCACGAGCAGGAGCCAGCCGGCGCCCACGTGCAAGAACGGCGACAGCGTCGTGAGCAGCTCGCTGTTGAGCAAACCGAGCACGTACGGTCCGAGCAAGAAGCCCAGCAGGAGGTACTCCGAGCCCGACGGCAAGCCGTAGCCGCGCACCGCGCGGCCACCGACCACGACGCTCCCCATGTACGCCAAGAAGAGCAGGCCGATGAAGGCCGTCATCGCATTCATTTGGGGCGCCTCGATCGTGGGGTGCGCCCGAGCTCGAGACCTGCGGCCTCGAGCTCGCTGGTTGCGGCCAAAAATAGCTTGGTACTGGTGTCGCGCTCGCTACTGGTGACGGCCAGCGCGACGAGCGTACCGTCGCTGTCTGCGCTGATCACGGCCACGTCCGTCTCGGTCCCGACGGACTGTGCAGCACGCCGTAGGGCCGCCAGCGCCTCCTCGGACAGTCTCTTGAGGGGGATCTCGATCCTGACCCGCGAGCGCCGCGCCAAAAACTCGGTGGGGTGGAAGAGCGACATCAGCTGCGGCACGCGGATCTGCGCGCCGGAGGCGTCCTCGAGGATCACGTAGAAGAGGCCCACCTCCACGATGCGGCCGCGGCGTCCACCGAACACCACCAGGTCCGACGGCTCGAGCTTCTGCCCGAACACCGTGCCGATGCCGACGACGAGAGAGGCGAGGGCCGGCGTCGCGGCCAGGCCGAGCGCAAAGAGCGCGATCAAGCCCGCGCGCGGCAGGACGCCCTCGGGGCTGCCGGTGACGATGGGCGCCACGAAGAGCAAGGCCGAAAGCACGATGCCGAGGCGCAGGAGGAAGCTCAGCGGTTCGGCCAGCTCGGCGCGCAGCCAAGGTAGAGCGGTCTCGCGCCGGGCCACGCCGGCGAAGAACAGCTGCACGAAGCGCACCAGCACGACCACCGCTGCGACGCCGAGGATCAGGACCCCGAGCAGCGGCAACGAGCCGGCAGCGCGGCGCAAGATCTCGGGCAGCGGCGCGATGAAGGTGGTGGTGACCTCGGCCACGTAGCCGCGCGTACTCTCGAACTGCGATAGGCTGACCAGCGCCCAGAAGTACAAGACGAGCAGGCGCAAGAGCCACTTGCCCACCTCGACACCGAGTAGTGCTCCGCTGCGCACGGCCGCCGGTCCGACCAGCTCCATCGACTGCACGTGGAGCGACGGGATCTTCTCGCGATTCTTCTCCAACCACTCGTGCATGCGGTCGCCGAACTCGCCGGTGCGGCGCAGGAGCAAGAGCGCGATGAGCGACATCAGGACCACGAGGGAGACGGAAAACACCCGGTGGGCGAGTGCTTTGCGCTGGGCCTCCGCCTCGAGCAAGCGCCCGAACACCACGGCCACGTCGTCCGCGTGGAAAGCGAGCGACGAATGCCCGTGCGCGTCCGCATCTTCGGGGAACAGCTGCAAGAGTGGGACTTTGCCAGCGTAGATGACGGCCAGCTCTCCCCGGTCTTCGGCGCGCACGTCCTCCTTCGTGCTGCCCTGCTCGAGCGCAGCCGAGAGCGCTTTCTCGGCTCCGCGTGCGCGCGCTTCGGCTGGGTTTTCCTTCGAACCGACGCGGATCTCGTAGAGCACCTTGCGGTCGAAATGGATCGGCACCGGGCTGTCCACGAGCTCGAGCGGAGCGCGCTTCGCTTTGGCTGGTGCGGGAGGCGGAGGAGGCGGTGGCGGCTCGGGCGCCGGCGTCGAGGGCGCGGGGGGCGGAGGAGGTGGTGGCGGCGGCGGTGGCGGCGCCGCCGGAGCGTTCGGGGCGTCCTCGGGCGCCGGGACCTCGTGGACCACCGGTGCCGACGTGGCCAGAGGCGCGGCGGTCTTGGCTGGACTCGCTGTGCTGACCGTGGTGGCCGCAGGCTTCGCCACCGGCGCGCGGGGGATCGCGGCGGTGCCTCCGGAGCCCGTTTGGCCCAGGGCCCCCGGCGCGACGGCGAGCGCCAGGGCCAGCGAGGCGATCACAGAAAGTACGCGACGACCCGCCCCCAAGCGCTCTCCCATCATCGCCAGGAGAGTTCAACGGATTGTGACCCGAGCGCAAGCGACGCGCGCTCGGGGCACGACGGCTGGCCGTGAGGCCGGCGCGGCCGGATACTCGATCCATGGACTTCGACGCGACCAACCTGATTGCCGGGATCGTCGTGTCCGGTATCGGCTACGTGCTCTTCACCTACGGCAGGCGAATGTCGAGGCCGCCCCACCTCTCCGTCGGCCTCGTCCTCTTGGTCTACCCGTACTTCGTACCCGATGCGCTGGTCATGGGCTCGATCGCCGTGGTGCTCCTGGCGCTCCTCGGGGCGGCCGTCAAATTCGGCTACTGACTCTGCTCTTGATCAAGAGCCCGCGCGCAGCGCCGTGAACTCGCCCGGATCGTGAATCGTGGGCGGGTTCACGTCACCGCCGATGAAGTCCTGCGTCTTGTCGTAGCGGCCGAAGTGGGTCACCTCGCCCGTGCCGCCGACCGCTGGGAAGCCATCCTCGCCCGCCTTGACGCCGAGCGCGTTCATCAGGTTGCAGAAGTATTTGTTGATGGGCGCATTCGCGATGCTCGGGTCGGTGCCGGTCGGCTTGGTCGTGCCGTTGTAGGCTTCGCCGCCTAGGGCGCAGACGGCTTCGCTGTTGCCGCCCGTGAGGTCCGCCGAGCCGTCCTCCACGTTGATGGCCCAGCCGGTCTTGAAATAGCCGCCGCAGCTGCCGGCCTGCAAGATGGGCAAGTTGTTCGTGTTGCGCGCCCCGCCGTCGGAGGCGTCCACGAACCAAACGGCTGCCAGCTGATCGAGCAGGCTGCCATCGCCATCATTGAGCTCGGCGAGGCGCCCCACGAGGTAGGCAAACTTGCCGGCGTGGAAGCGATCGATCACGGAGAGCAGGTCGACCACGTCCGGTACGCACGTCCCCTGCATGGTCGAATCGCCCGTTCGGTGCGCCAATGTGTCCGCGTCCCGCGTGATGCCGAGCCCGCTGTAGACGAAGTTGTCCGGATAGCGGAGCACGATGGCCGGGCTCGCATCGCAGGCGGCAGCCAAGACCGCCAAATTCGAGAACACGTCGGCCCCGTCGAGGTTCGTGCCCTCGATCTTGGTCGACACGCGGTCCGTGGCCTCGGCTTGGGCCGAGGCTGCCGCCAAGTTCGCCGCGCTGAGCTCGAGCGCCGTGACCAGATCCGAGCCGCAGGCGCGTGCCGTCTCGTGCAGGAGCTCCTTCCAGGCCTCGAGCTTGTCGCGATCGGACCGGCTCATGTCGAAGCCCTCCAGCGTCTCGAGGTCGCCCTTCACCAGGTCGAGCACGCTCTTCCCGCGCGACATCTGGTACGCAGAGGCAGACCCGGAGCCGAGATCGACGCCAGTCAGCTGGGTGAAGATCTGCGAAGCATTGCCGATTCCCGGGAAGATCGTCTGTGCCGCCGAGAAGGAGATGGCATTGTAACCGTACTGCGTGGTCCCCGAGACGTTCATGACCAGCGGCGCGCCGTCCGGGCTCAGTTGCTCCGCGATGACGTGATCGAGAGACGGTCCCATCGGGAGCGCCATCTTGATCTCGTCGCTGAACACGACCGGTTCGTCGCTGTTCGGAGTGAGCGGCTGACAGGTGAAGTACGAGCCGGTCACGTTGGTGTGGAAGTCGTTGCCCTGGCCGAGCGACACATCCATCGTCCACTCGTTCATGGAGCGGATGCCGCGCGGCAGGAGCAGCTTGTCCACGTAGGGAACGAGCGGCTCGAGCGTGGTCCCCTCGAGGTCCGCGGCCGCGAGCGCCCCGTGCGATTTCTCCGGGAACCAGCGGTTGGTGATGCAACCGTAGTAGGTGAACATGGCGATGAAGCCGCGCCCCGGGGCGCTGGATTGCGCCTTCACCTCGCGCCCGGCCAAAGAGCCGAGGAATGGCGCTGCCACGCACGCTCCGCCGAGCCCACGCAGAAAGAGCCTTCTATTGAGTTCTCGCGGCACGTCTTCGGATCGAAACCCCCCTCGCAAGCAGGGTGTCGAACGACAGGCGCTGGCTCAGGTTTCACTCACGGCACCTCTCTCCCAGGAGAGGAGAACCGGTCCTCAAAGCACGCCGCTTGGCCGAGGCTCCGTGGTCGGGATGGTTCGAGGGGACTCCTCGAAATCGCTGCGAACGCGCGCGCCGGATTCAGCAGCGCGCACCACTTCGCGCACGGCTGCTACGACCAAACCGGGTTGGTCGACCTGCACGTAGTGGCCGCTCTCCTGAGTCACGAACTGGACGCTATTGCCCGAGAGCTTCACCATCTCGGCCTGCAAATCGAGCCAAACCTCGAACACGCGGGCGTCGACCTGGGGAGTTACCTGCACCGCCTCCTGCTTCGTCCCCGTCAGCACGATGAGTGGTCGCTCCACGAGTGGCTGGCCGCCGGCTGCTTTTCCGAGGGCCCGGACGCGCGCCATGCCCGCTTGAAACGCCTCGAAGTCGAGACGCTCGGCGCTGGTATCGAACCCGGCCCGAACGTTCTTCCGCCCTTCGACCGGTAGCAGACTCCAGATCTCGGCCGCGTCCTCGCTCGCGGCGTCCACCAGCACGAGCCCCGCCACCTCGGCTGGGTACTCACTCGCGTACAGGCGCGCCAAGAGCCCGCCGAGCGAATGCCCCACCAGCACCAAGGACTCCTTCGGTCCCACCTGCTCCAAGACGGCTCGGAGCCGACTGGTCATCTGCGCCATCGAGTTCTCGAGCGGCGCCGCCCCGCTGGCACCGAGCCCAAGCCGGTCGTACGCGCACGCTCGCGCGAAGCGCGCCACCTCCGGCAGGACGGCATTCCACACCAGACTGCTGTCTCCCAAGCCCGATTCGAGCACCACTAGGGGTGCCAGCGTGTCCGCGCTCGGCCCTTCGCAATGGACGTACGACTTGCTGGCGCCCACCGTGACCGTCCCGTCGAAGAGAACCTCGGGCTTCGCTGCAAGCTCGGCGCTGGGGGCACTCGTGCTCGATGCGAGCGCGCCCGGCGCGAGCGCGCTCACGGAGGCTTCTGGCTGGGCTGGGCTCGGCACCGGTCCTGCCGGCTCCGGGAGGGGGTCGGGCGTTTGTGGAGCCGGCGGTTGGCACGCCGCCAGCGTCGCGAAGAAAATGAGAGAGCCCCATCGATTCGTGCTGCGCATGCCGAACGCTAGCGCCCAGTGTGAGCAGCGCACTTTTCGGCGCGCGCGGAATAGGTCGGCGTCGTCGTGCGTAGTGCGCGCTCGGCTCATGAGCTCGCGTGGTGCGTCCGCCGGCGACCCTTTTTTCAGCGAGAGCTACCGAACGAACGGTCGTTCTATTTTGATCAGGGGCAGCAGAGCGAACGGGGCGGGGGGGGCGGGCGTCGGTCGAGCTTCGCGCGCTAGCGCTTCTCACTATCCAATGCCGACAGGTGTGCGGCCGGGTAGCGAGCGCCCACGATCGAGCCGCGTGGCAAGGTCGCTTCGACCTCGGCCATTTGTTCCGGGCTGAGGGGGCGCGCCGCGAGGGCTTCGTCGAGCTGCTGGAGCTTGCGCATGCCGAGGATCGGCACGACGCCAGCCCGCTACGGGAAGTCCCCGCGAGATCCCAGGTATTGCGGCGTCTTGGTTCTCGGCAAGATGCGAGGGTAGGCTGGGTGAGGGGAAGAGTAGGCTTCGCGCTGGGCCGACCGACCGAGACGAAGCTCACGAGGCGTGCGATAGCGCGCGCGCCCATTGTTCGCCCAGGCCGAGGGAGGCGACCCAGCGCTCGATGTAGGGAAGGTCGAGCTCGCTGGATCGAGCAGCGACGATGCTCGCCACATCCCGGAGCTGCCGTTCGGATTCACCGAGCTTGGCCCATTCCAGTTTGGCCACGATGACGTCCTCCGGAGTGGCGACGTACACGCAGACACCGTCGAGCTCCTCCTCACGTCGTCGAGAGAACTCCTCGACGCTGAACGGTCGGGACTTACGCACGATGAGGTCCACCTTCCATCCAGTCGAAAAGTCGACCACGTTAAACATGCTTTCGGCGCCGTAGGCTTCGAGCGCAGCATCGCGACTGACGTAGTATTGGTCGTCGGGGAACTGCCGGAGCAGGGCCTCGAGCGTCGCGAGCGTCGGAGCAATGACGATATCGACGTCGTGAGTGACACGCGGCGCCCCGTGCAACGAGCTCGCGAACGAGCCGGTGAGCATGTACGGAACCTTCGCGGCGTCGAAGGCGTGTCGAACCCTCGTCAGGATCGATTCAACCGGGGATCCGGACACGATAGAGCTCCCAAACGAGCTGCGCGCGACACTCCGCGTCCGAATACGTCGGGTGCTGCTTCCGAATGCGGTCGAGAGCCACACGCCGGAACGCTTCGCTCATCTCCACCGCGGCGCGGAACCGTCCAGCCGGACCCATCTTCCGGTGAACCTCCGCTTGAACGCGCGCAGCTTCGGGTGACGTGTCCAGCACGAGGCGAGGCTAGCACGTTACCCGAAGGGCCATTGCGTATGGCAGTATTTCTGTTGATCTAGAACTAGGGGAGAGGGGATTGATGACCTGGAAAACGTTCCTTTCGGTTTGCTTCGCGTGTGCAGTCCTGCAGGTCTCGTGCGGCAAGACCGACGACAGCGCTGATGCATCCACCGGTGGGGCCACGGGCGGAGCTCACCCGGCCACCGGAGGCGTGTCGCCAGGCGCGGGAGGGGATTTGGGCGGGTTCGGTGGAGGAGGCGAGAGCGGATGCCCCGACGCGCCGACGGACGGTGCTTGCCCCGACGGATGTGATGCCATCTCGGCGTACCCCGTGGATCCCGAAGCAGCCTGCGCAGACACGAGCGAACTGATCGTGGTGGCCTGCCTCAAGATTACAGGCTGTGGTCAGGCCGGAGGTTGCGCAGAGAGAAAGGCCGACGGCGCCTTGTTCTTCAACCCAGTGGACCAGTGCCTGCTCGAGCCGGCGCTCGAGGACAGCTGGGAGCAATGCGACGGTGAGCTCGAAAGCATCCTCGAAGGTTCGGATGGAGCCTGTGGTGGCGCGGGGGGCTCGCGGTAGGCGTCGCGTCGAACACGCGTCAGGAGCGACAACCGGGGAAGGTCGTTGCGTTGGGCAGAATTTCTGGCACGCCCGGGGTGGACGAAACGGGAAGTACGTGATGGCGCGACGGAGTCAGGATTGGAACGAGGGGTTGGCGAACGATCTCCAGGACCCAAAGTTCGTCCGTGAGTTCCTCGAGGCAGCCGCCGAGGACGGCATCCCGCCGACGGTCGCTCTCTGCAAAGTGCTCCGCGCCACCACTCCACCCGTGAAACGGCGGAGCTAGCGGGAACGCAGACGCTGCTCGATTCGGGAGAAAACCTCGTCGCCAGGAACGGTCTGCATCCGTCCCGAGTCGACGTCATCGATGCGGCGACAGATCTCTGCTTCCCACTCGTCGCTCAGAGGTAGTCCGTCCAGGCTGTCCCACAGCTCACCCATGAGCTCGAGCCGCTCCTCGGGCGTGAGGGAGGCGATGTCGATGACGGGTTTGGTCACGGCCTTTGTCGCTCCGCGAGCTGCTTACGCATGGTCCGGGGTCAGATGCACCAAGGAGCGCACGGCCATGAGGTCAGTCTCGCCAACCGCCCGTACGTCCGACTCCCGCAAGCTGACGAGCGCCTGCGTGCGCCCTCGAACGGTCACGAACTCGACTTCCATGCCCTCTGGGGGATGCACATCGACGACGGCACCCAGGTCTCCGCGCCACAGACCGTGCTCAGGGAGGTCGCGATCCAACACGACGGTGTCGAGGAGCTTGAACATGGTTTGCTCGCGAATGCTGGAGGTTACCGCCTTCGTCCTCCTCGTGCAGCCGGGTTTCGACGCTCGTGGAACACGGCATAGACGAGGACCACATCCAATTCGACGGCAAAGTAGACGCTGAACGGGAATCCAAGGACTCGCGCGCGCCTCGTATTGTCCTGGGCGGCCGGGAAGATGGCCGGTGTCTCACAGGCTATCTCGACTACGCCTGTCACGGCGTCAACGAATCGGCGCCCGAGGCCGGCCGACCGAAACTCGTACCACTGAAACGCCTCAGCGATCTCGTTGACCGCTTCGGAGAGTAGGACGTGCCGCCTCACGACCCGAGGAGTTGCTTGCGGAGCTCCGAAATCGTGAGCCCGGTGGGACCATGCTGGCGAAC